>OGJC01000006.1_pt1 | contig 360572 bp, 299 predicted proteins | sample 1571941 | NCBI WGS metagenome assembly OGJC01 (sample SAMEA2582100, study PRJEB24529) | metagenome | biome: Human gut stool | place: China | collected 2011 | reverse complement strand
TCGGCAAAATCGACTGACCTTTCTTTTTTACCCAACAATATCTTTAATTAAGGGAAACGGGAAATGCATGCCCGGATATTATGCTTTTAGCTCCAATTGCAAGACTTTTGGGAATTAGCACGGATACATTGTTATCGTATCGCGAAGAATTGACAAAGCAGGAGATCGCCAATATTTCAAATGAAATCGGGAAGCGTCTGATGAAAGAGCCTTACGAGGATGTATTTCGAAGTGCGATGCAGAAAATACAGGAGTATCCGAACTGTGGAAAGTTGGCGTTTGTCTTGGCGCAGATTTTGGATAGTTATTTCGGGATAGAGGATGTGCGTGGAAAAGAGCAGTATAAGAAAGAGATTCTCGCTATTTATGACAGGGCTTTGGAGAGTGAGGAGGAAGAAATCAGGCAGGGAGCAATTATTGCATTGTATAATGAATGTTTGCGAACTGGGCAGTATGAGTTGGCACAAAGTTATCTTGATAGAATACCGAAGAAATGGATAAATTTGGATAGGCTTCAGGCAATGCTTTATAGAAAGGCCGGAAAGCGACAGGAAGCATATGAACTTTTGGAGCGGATTCTCTTTCAGAGCTGTTCGGAAATCAATGTTTGCTTTCAAGGACTTTATTTATTGGAGATGGAGAAAAATGATGTTGCAAGAGCAGAAAAACTGATGGAAAAGGCGGAGGAAATTTCACGTATTTTAGAGATGAGCGACTATATGATTCTTTCTCCGAGATTCAATATGGCATTGGATAGAAAGGATAAAGAGGAGTGTCTTATACTTTTAGAGCAACAGATTGCCAGCATAGAAACGATAGATTCTTTCAAAAAAGCGGATTTGTACAGACATATGCAATTTGCGGAGACGAGTGACAGGTCTATGGTAAAAGCAATGCTGAGAAAAGCATTGGAAAACGATGAGGAGATAGAATTTTTACGGGGGGATGAACGATTTCGGAAATTGATAAAAAGGCTTAGTTGAAAAGAGAGAAAATGAAAGCACAATTCAAATAAAAAAACAGTAGAACATAGAGTCCCAAAATGCTATAATAGCGGATATGTGAAAAAAAGAAAAGAGGGAAGAAATGAATCAATTGACAAAAAAGAATACAATATTAGTGGGACTTACATTGTTCTCCATGTTTTTTGGAGCGGGAAATTTGATTTTCCCGCCGTTTTTAGGAAATCAAGCAGGCGTAAATGTATGGATAGCCATGGCGGGATTTGCCGTTACAGCGATAGGTTTTCCGATTTTTGGTGTGGCAGCAGTCGCAAAATCAGGAGGGTTGGATGTGCTGGCAAAAAGAGTTCATCCTGTTTTTGCATCTATATTTACCCTTTTAATCTATGTGTCGATTGGGCCGGGACTTGCAATTCCGAGAACGGCAAGCACTTCTTTTGAGATGGCAGTGCTGCCTTTTATTCCGACGGGTATCGATGCCGGGAAAGTACAGCTGATCTATTCAGCGGCGTTCTTTTTCGTGGCATTTTTGATTGCTTTGAAACCGGAAAAATTGACAGAATGTTTGGGGAAATTTTTGACTCCATGTCTGCTTGCGCTGATTTTTATCGTATTTGTGCGGGCGCTGTTTTTTAAATCAGGAAGCTTTGGGGCGTCGACAGAGGCATATCAGGCAGGAAGCTTTGTAAAAGGATTTCTAGAAGGTTATCAGACGATGGACACGATTGCAGCATTGAACTTTGGAATCGTAATCGCACTCGGAATTCGTGCCAAAGGAGTGACTGAGGAGCGGGCAGTTGTCAAGGAGACGATGAAGGCAGGTCTGATTGCAGGTGGACTCCTGCTTGCAATATACAGCGCGCTTTGCTATATCGGAGCGATGGTGAGTGGAACGTATCAGAACGGGGAAAATGGTGCGCAGGTTCTGACATATGTTGTGCAGAAAATATTTGGACAGGCAGGACTTGTTCTGCTCGGAGTTATTTTTCTGATTGCATGTCTAAATACATGTGTCGGTTTATTGTGCTGCTGCAGTGAATATTTCAAAGAACTGATTCCAAAGGTTCCGTATATTGTATGGAGCGCTGTCTTTGCCGGAATAAGTTTTCTGGTATCCAATCTTGGACTGAGTAATATTTTGAAAGTATCAGTTCCGATTTTGCAGACGATTTATCCGATGGCAATCGTATTGATTGTATTGGCATTTTTGCATCCGTGGATCGCAAAATGGAGATTTGTCTATCCGGTTACGATTCTGATGACAGGACTGACAAGCGTTTTCTATATATTAGGAACGCTTGGGGTAAAAATGGGCGTGATTACAACTGTTTTAAAGAGTCTGCCGTTATATAAAGAACAGTTAGTGTGGATCATACCTGCAATTTTCGGCTTGGCTGTGGGAATTTTGAGTTCGATTCTATTGCCAAAAAGGGGGAGAAAATGAGAAAAAAAAGAATTGTGCTTGCTTCAGCATCACCAAGAAGAAGTGAGTTGATGAAACAGGCTGGATTTACATTTGAAATTCAGGTGAGCAAAAAGGAAGAGGTTTATCAAAGTGAGCGACCGGATGAGATTGTAGAAGAACTGTCTCTTTTGAAGGCTGAGGATGTCGCGCAAAGTTTGGAACAAGAAAATGTGATCGTGATCGGAGCCGATACGGTTGTAGCTTTGGATGGAAAGATTTTGGGCAAACCAAAGTCAAAAGAAGATGCATTTGCGATGATTCAGAGTCTGCAAGGAAGAGCACATCAGGTTTATACCGGGACTGCGATTTTGATTTTTGATGAGTTCGGAAACTGCCGGACAGTCAATCATGCAGTGTGCACGGAAGTATTTGTAAATCCGATGAGTGAAGAAGAAATCACAGACTATATCGAACATGAAAATGTCATGGACAAAGCGGGGGCGTATGGAATCCAAGGGAGGTTTGCAATCCATATAGATAAGATAGAAGGAGACTATTATAACGTTGTCGGATTGCCGATTTCTTATATTTATGAAGTGCTCAAAGAGGAGGTAGAACGATGAAAAACCCAATGGAATCCAAACCGGTATTTCCGCTTTTGATGTCTATGGCAGTACCGCCGATGGTGTCGATGCTGATCCAGTCTATGTACAATATAGTGGACAGCATATTTGTTGCGCGATTGGGTGAAGAAGCGCTGACGGCAGTTTCCCTTGCATATCCCTTGCAGAATCTTGTCTTGGCGGTTGCGGTAGGACTTGGAGTGGGGGCAAATGCAGGCATTGCAAGAAATTTGGGAGCCAAAAATCAAGACCGGGTAGACCGCATTGCTGCTCATACAATTTTCTTTACGGCGATTCATGCGATTATTTTTATACTGGTTGGAATTTTTTTGACGAAGCCGTTCTTGCAGATGTTTACACAGAATGAAAACGTGCTGAGGTGGGGATGTGAATATTCATATATCGTCATCTGCCTTTCCTCCGGAAGTTTGTTCCATATTGCGATCGAAAAGATGTTTCAGTCCTGTGGAAATATGGTGATTCCGATGGCGATGCAGGCACTCGGTGCGATTATCAATATTATTTTAGATCCGATCATGATATTCGGCTATTTCGGATTCCCGGCACTCGGGGTAAAAGGAGCGGCGATCGCAACGGTGATCGGGCAATTTGTAGCATGTATCTGTTCTGTGATTTTGTTTGTGGCCAGATGTAAAGAAATCAAGATCCGGTTTAAAGGATTTCGTTTGGATAAGACAATTGTAAGCCAGCTTTATGTCGTAGCGATTCCGTCCACGATTATGATGTCACTGCCATCTGTTTTGATTGGAATTTTAAATGGAATCCTTGCGGCGATCTCTCAGGTGGGAGTGGCAGTGCTTGGAATTTATTTCAAACTGCAGTCGTTTGTATATATGCCTGGAAACGGAGTGATTCAGGGAATGCGTCCGATGATCAGCTACAGCTATGGAGCAAAACAATACGACCGTCTGAAGGAGACGATCAAAGTGAGTGTGCTGGTGTCGGGAGTCATTATGATTTTAGGGACGATGTTGTTTGTGCTGCTGCCTAGACCGATTCTGGAACTATTCAAGGCGGGAGATGAGATGATGACAATGGGAGAAACGGCGCTTCGCGTCATTGGAACCGGGTTTATTTTTTCGGCGGTCAGCACGGTGTTTGCGGGTGTGTTTGAGGCGCTTGGAAGAGGTGTGGAATCACTTGTGGTGTCTTTGCTGCGTCAATTGGTCATCATAGTGCCGGTATCACTTATGTTAGTGAGATTTCTCGGTGTGACAGGAGTTTGGATATCGTTCCCGGTCGCAGAGATTATTGCGATGGTAATTTCGATTATTTTGTTGAGACGAACCTTGCATCGCCTTGTTGAAAGAAGTACAAATTCGTAGTAAAATAGTGGTATGAAGTTACGGGAGTGTTTATCGAAGCGAAGGGAGGCATCGATATGAACGAAAACTTAATTCACAATTTGAAACATGTAAAAGAATGTCTTGTAAACAAGGAGATGGTCGGTGAAGACTGGGAGGAGCGACAGGAAGTCCTCGCAAAATTAGAAGATGTAGTGACTTATCTGAATGATGCAACGGAGGAAAGTATTAATTTTGAAGAATAAAGGTGTTAGCGGCAGCATGGAGATGAAAGCATTCATATTTGATATGGATGGACTTATTTTTGATTCGGAGCGAGTAGTACAGCGCTCCTGGAATATTGTAGGGTGCGAGATGGGATATGGAAATATCGGAGAACATATCTATAATACGCTCGGAATGAATGTGGTCAGCAGGAAAAATTATTTTTTGAAACATATCGACCCGAAGTTTCCACATGAGGAATTTACGGCAAGGACGAGAGTGGTGTTCCGTGAGATTGTAGACAGCGAAGGTCTTGCAGTGAAGCCGGGAGCGAAAGAGCTGATTATGCTTGGAAAAGAAAAGGGATATCGTCTTGCTGTGGCGACATCCTCCAGAAGAGATTATGCTTCCAGACTTTTAAAAGAAGCAAAGGTGTATGACTATTTTGACGGATTTGTGTTTGGCGATATGGTGAGCCATTCTAAACCGGATCCAGAGATTTATGAGAAAGCTTGTGAGGCGATTGGAGTGTTGCCGCAGGAGAGCGTTGCATTTGAGGATGCGCCGGCGGGAATTCGTTCAGCGGTGGCAGCGGGACTTCGAGTTGTAGCGGTTCCAGACCTTGTGCAGCCGCCAAAAGAGTTGGAAGAGATAATCTGGATGAAGCTTGATACACTGGAAGAGATGGTGAAATATATAAAAGAGGATTAAAAAAAGATTGCGTGTGCAATCTTTTTTTATATTACTTCGATTCCCATCTCCCGGAGGCACCGCAAGGAAGTATAAGTCCGGTCTCAGTTACCGGAAGTCCGATTTCCTGTGAATCAACTGTCCCATTGAAGCGTTTCAATTCCGTTGCAAGCATATAAGTCAATACGGCAGGAGCGAGCCCTGTTGTGTAAGAGTTGATCAAGAAAAACAGCGGGTTGTCCGATAAAATCTGTGTACACAATTTAATTAGTGGATGAATTGCATCCTCAATCTTCCAGATCTCTCCTTTTGGTCCGCGTCCGTAGGAAGGAGGATCCATAATAATTGCATCATAATGGTTACCGCGGCGGATTTCACGCTCCACGAACTTGACACAGTCATCTACAAGCCAGCGGATCGGAGCGTCTTTCAGTCCTGATGAGACTGCATTTTCTTTTGCCCATGTAACCATTCCCTTTGATGCGTCCACATGTGTGACTTGTGCACCTGCAGCAGCTGCCGCAAGAGTGGCTCCTCCCGTGTAAGCGAAGAGGTTCAGTACCTTGATCGGGCGCCCGGCTTTTTTTATCTTCTCTGAGAACCAGTCCCAGTTCGTCGCCTGTTCCGGGAAAAGTCCGGTGTGCTTGAAACTAAATGGTTTTAAATTGAAAGTAAGGCTCTTATAATGAATCTGCCACTGCTGTGGTAAATCAAAAAATTCCCACTCGCCGCCTCCTTTTTTGCTGCGGTGATAATGACCATTCATAGTTCTCCAGCCTTTGTGAGCTTTGTTTGTGTCCCAAATTACCTGAGGATCCGGTCTTACCAAAAGATAATCGCCCCAGCGCTCCAGCTTTTCTCCGTTGGAAGTGTCAATCACTTCATAATCTTTCCATCCATCTGCTATCCACATAATATTGTAATCCTTTCTATTAACAAAGAAATTTTTGTCTTAAAACTATCATCTCATATAATTTTCAATATTGCAATTGCTGAATATAGACTACGGTCTACAGTACTCCCAATTATACCAATAATTTCAAGGCTTGTATAGATTTATTAAATTAAAAAAATAAACAAAATTTTAACAAAATCAGTTTACCTTCTGTCGGTTTAGTGATAGAATATTTCTATAAGTGAAGAATGTAGGAAAGTTGACAAGAAAAAAAGAAAAGGTGGAGAGAATGATGTTAAAAGTAAATGCAATTGGAGACAACTGTCCGATTCCGGTAATTAAAACAAAAAAAGCAATGCAGGAAGTGGACGGTAAAGAGACGATAGAAGTGTTGGTTGACAATGAAATCGCAGTTCAGAATGTGACAAAGATGGCATCGAGTGCGGGAACTAAAGTTACTTCTGAAAAAACAGCAGAAAAAGAATTTAAGATTACGATTCTTATGAATGGAGCAAAGGAAAGTGAAGAAGAGACGGTCTGTGTGCCGGATCAGAGAGAAAATACGGTCTGTGTGCCGGATCAGAGAGAAAATACGGTGATCGTAATCAATTCTGACCGTATGGGAAATGGAAATGACGAACTTGGAAAGGTGCTGATCAAAGGTTTCCTTTTTGCTGTCACACAGCTTGAAAAACTGCCAAAGACAATGCTGTTTTACAACGGTGGAGCCACACTCACTGCGGAAGGCTCAGATTCACTCGAAGATTTAAAGAGCCTTGAGGCACAGGGAGTAGAGATCTTAACTTGCGGAACCTGCCTGAACTATTATGGTCTCACTGAGAAGCTTCAGGTCGGAAGTGTGACAAATATGTACACGATCGTGGAAAAGATGGCAGAGGCAGACAAGATTGTAAAGCCTTAACAAAAGAGGAAGAGAAGGAGAATACGATATATGAGTTATGATGTGAAACTGACACAGATGACAAAGACGGCGGGGTGAGCAGCAAAGATAGGTCCTGAGACCCTTGCCCAGGTTCTGGGTAAGCTGCCAAAATTCCAAGACGATAATTTGATCGTGGGAATCGAAACATCAGACGATGCTGCGATTTATAAAGTGACAGATGAGATTGCAATGATCCAGACGGTTGACTTCTTCACTCCGATTGTCGATGATCCGTATACGTTTGGTCAGATTGCAGCAGCAAATTCATTAAGTGATGTATATGCGATGGGAGGGGAACCGAAGATTGCATTGAACATTGTGGGATTCCCGAATTGTCTCGACCCTGAGATACTGGGGGAGATTCTCGCAGGAGGCGCGGATAAAGTAAAAGAAGCCGGTGCTGTTCTTGTGGGGGGACATTCGGTACAGGATGATGAACCGAAATACGGATTGTGCGTATCTGGGTTTGTGCATCCAGATAAGATTTTTAAGAATTATGGAAGCAGACCGGGAGATGTACTGATCCTGACAAAGCAGATTGGAAGTGGTATTGTCAACACTGCAATCAAGGCAGAGATGGCATCTGAAGCGGCGATCAAAGAGGCGATTACAGTTATGTCATCTCTCAATAAGAAAGGGAAAGAAGTCGTTGAGCATTATCCGGTGACAGCGTGTACGGATATTACAGGCTTTGGTTTGCTTGGACATTGTGTGGAGATGGCATCTGCAAGTGATGTGACATTTGAACTTCAGGTAAAAGATATTGCATATTTGGAGGAAGCTGTTTCCTACGCAAAGATGGGACTGGTTCCTGCGGGGGCATATAAGAATCGGGAATATTCCGCAGAGATGGTCGATATGGAACGTGTAGAAGAACACTATATTGATCTTCTGTATGATCCGCAGACCTCGGGAGGACTTCTGATCAGTGTGTCACCGGAATATGTAGATGATATTATGAAAGCGTTTGAAGAAAAAAATATGGACACAAAGGTGTCGATTATAGGGAAAGTAGTAGAAAAAGGCGATAAATTGATTCGCTTATATTAGGAGAACAAGTGAGATGGATAAGAATCTTTTATACCGCAGCATACCAAAAGTGGACGTGTTGCTCGAAGATGAGAAAATAAAGCAAATGATAGAAGTTTACGGAAGGGATATTGTGATAGATGCCATTCGAGTGGAGATGGACAGACTCCGTAAGTTTATTGAAAAATGTGATTCAGAAGAGGAAGCACGAGAACAGGTTCAAAATTTGATAGAGCAGATCAGGCTGCAGGCAGAGAAAATTTTTAATCCAAATATGAAAAAAATCATCAATGCGACAGGAACGATTCTGCACACGAATTTGGGACGTGCACCGATCAGTTTAAAGCATATGAAACATATTTCTGATATTGCGACAGGATACTCAAATCTCGAATATAATCTGGAAGCGGGAAGACGTGGAGAGCGGTATTCACATTTTGAAGAGCTGCTATGCAAGGTAACCGGTGCGGAGGCGGCGATTGCGGTCAATAATAATGCCGCTGCAGTGATGCTTATTTTAAGTACGATGGCAAAAGGCGGAGAGGTGATTGTCTCAAGAGGAGAGCTTGTTGAAATCGGTGGAAAATTCCGGGTTCCGGATGTGATGGAGCAAAGCGGTGCGACACTTGTAGAAGTTGGAACAACTAATAAGACCCATTTCGCTGATTATGAAAATGCGATTACGGAGGAGACGACAGCACTTTTGAAAGTACACACAAGTAATTACCGAATCGTGGGATTTACCGAGTCGGTTGGAATTGATGAACTGGTTCCACTGGGGGAAAAGCATGACCTTCCGGTGATTGAAGATCTTGGAAGCGGTGTTCTGATTGATTTGAGTAAATACGGCATCACCTACGAACCGACCGTTCAGGATTCTATTCGAAATGGCGCCGATGTCGTGTGCTTCAGTGGAGACAAGCTTTTAGGCGGACCACAGGCAGGCATCATTGTCGGAAAGAAAAAATATATTGACAGGATGAAACAAAATCAATTGATGCGTGCGCTACGAATTGACAAATTTACGGCATCTGCGTTGGAAGTCGTTTTGAAAGAATATTTGTCCGAAGAAAGAGCGGTACAAAATATACCGGTTCTTCAGATGATGACGAAACCATTTGAAGAGGTGAAAAAAGAGGCGCAGCGTCTGAGACGTCTGCTGAATACTCTTTCTTTACATGCGGAGATTGAACTGGAGGAGTGTCATTCACAAATCGGAGGAGGATCCCTGCCGCTTGAACGAATTCCGAGCATGGCAGTGACGATCAAGCCGCTTGGAATGTCGACAGTGGAGTTGGAAGAATACATGCGTTTTCTTCCTGTGCCGATTATCCCGAGAACGATGAATGACAAAATTTTCTTAGATGTCAGAACAATTGGGATCCAGAATTTTGCATATTTTAAACAGTTACAGAAAATAGAAAGGCTTACGACCTGATTATGAAAAATATTATTATTGGAACAGCCGGTCATATTGACCACGGTAAAACAACTTTGATAAAAGCGCTCACCGGTCGAAATACAGACCGGTGGGAAGAGGAACAAAGAAGAGGGATCACGATCGATTTGGGATTCACATATTTTGATTTGAAAAACGGAGATCGTGTCGGAATTATCGATGTTCCTGGACATGAGCGGTTTATCAACAACATGGTTGCGGGAGTTGTCGGTATGGATCTTGTCATGCTTGTTGTTGCTGCAGATGAGGGAATCATGCCACAGACACGTGAACACATGGACATTTTAGGAGAGCTTGGAATCGAAAAGAGTATTCTTGTGTTGAATAAGTGTGATCTGGTCGAAGAAGATTGGCTGGAGCTTGTCAAAGAAGAGATTAAAGAAGAATTGGAAGGCACATTCCTTGAACAGGCGCCGATCGTGGAAGTGTCGGCAGCGACCGGACAGGGGATACCAGAGCTTATAGAGGTTATCGAGCGACTGACTGCGGAAGAAGTGGTAGAAAAAGATGTGAATACGATTCCGCGGCTGCCGATTGACCGTGTATTCAGCCTGTCAGGATTTGGAACGATTATTACCGGGACATTGCTTGCGGGAACGATTTCAAAAGAGGATAATCTGCAGGTATATCCGATTGGAAAAGAATGTAAGATACGAAATATTCAAGTGCATGGGCAGGATGTAGAGAAATGCTATGCGGGACAGCGTGTTGCAATCAATCTGTCGAATGTGAAAAAAAGTGAACTTCGGAGAGGGTGTGTACTTGCGCCGCCAAACAACATGAAAAATACGATGCTTTTAGACGTGAAACTAAATGTGCTGCCGTCATCTATGCGTGTGTTGACGAACCATACAAGACTGCATTTGTTTACCGGTACAAGCGAGATTCTCTGCCGAGCGGTGCTGCTTGACAAAGAAGAGATTGGACCGGGAGAGAGTGGATTTGTACAGCTTCGACTGGAAGAGGAGATTGCACTTCGCAGAGGGGACAAGTTTGTAGTGCGTTTTTATTCTCCGATGGAGACCATCGGGGGCGGAATTGTTTTAGAACCAAATCCGAAGAAAAAGAAACGATTTGACAAAGATGCGATTGAGGAATTGCAGAGAAAAGAATCCGGATCTTCGGAAGATGTCATTGAACTGCACGTAAAGTCACATGAGGAGACGATGATTACTGTGACAGAGCTTGCGAAACTGACGGCGCTTTCGATGGAAGAGGTGACGGAAGATGTACAGTCTTTGGAACAGCAGGGCATTGTGAAAGTATTTCGTATGAAGAAGGATACATATGTGTGGCATACGATACATGAACAGAATATGCGTCACCGGCTGACGGAAGCGCTTTGCGGTTATCATGAAAAATATCCGTATCGGTATGGAATGAAAAAAGCAGAGATCCATATGACTTATATGAAAAAGGTAAAATTAAACGTATTTGATTTGTATGTGGAGATGCTGTCAGAGGAAGGTGCTTTAAAACGTCATCAGGAATTTTTGCAGCTCCCGGAATTTGAAGTGCGAAAAGATGCGGTTTATGAAAAGGTATTGAAGACGGTTCAGAAACAATTTGAAAAGGTACAGTTTGATTTTCAAAGATTTTCAGAGATTTCTTTTGGGAATATAAAACGGGAAGAAGTAGAAGATATCATGCTGTTACTGATTGATGAGGATATTGTGGTGAAGATCACGGAGGATATTTACACCTTGAAAAGCATTATTGAGAAAGCGAAAGAAGTCATTCAGAACCGACTGAAAGAGAATCCGTTGATTACGATTGCAGAGGTTCGGGATCTCCTTGGGACAAGCAGAAAAAGTGCAAAACCAATCTTGGAATATATGGATAGTATCAAAGTGACAAAGAAGAATGGAACAGAGAGTGAAAGGGTAGCTTACGTATGAATTTAAAACAATTGGAGGCTTTTGTACATGTTGCGGAGGGGGAAAGCTTCTCAAAAGCGGCAAAGGAGCTGTTCTTGACACAGCCAACTGTCAGCGCTCACATAGCCGGTCTGGAGAAAGAATTGAATGCCAGATTGTTTGTAAGAAATACAAAAGAAGTAAAATTATCAGAAGAGGGAAAACTATTGTATGATTCTGCAAAACAGATTGTTGCGCTGCAGAAAAAAATTGAAAAGACATTTTTGGAGAATGAAAAGAAAGAAGAACACTGTATTACGATTGCGGCGTCTACGATACCGGCACAATATCTGCTTCCGGAGATTCTTGTGAAATTCAATGAGAAATATCCGAATGAGCAGTTCAAGGTCATTGAGACAGACAGCGCCAAAGTGGTGGAGGAAGTACTGAATCATACAGTGGATATCGGCTTTACAGGGACGGTCATAGATAAGAAACATTGCAAATATGTTCCGTTTTATCAGGATGAGTTGATCATCATCGCTCCGAACAATGAGAAATTCCGGAAATTGCAGGAGACGTCCAGTGATACTAGATGGATTTTGCAGGAGCCGCTGATTATGAGAGAAGAAGGCTCTGGCACGCGAAAAGAAGCGGAAAAGCAATTGAAGAAAAGTGGAGTTGAGATTGGCAGACTCAACATTGTGGCGAGCATGGAGAATCAGGAAGCGATCAAAAAATCAGTGAGTAATGGAATGGGAGTGTCGATCATTTCCAGACTTGCGGCGGAAGAAGAAATTGCAGAAGGAGCAATTTTGGGATTTCCACTTACAAAAGAAGATGGAAAGAGAGATATCAACGTTGTGTATAACAGGAGTTTTCAGTTGTCTCATTTGTCGGAAAAATTTGTAAAGACCGTAAAAGAGATTTACAGGCAGAAGGCACAGTGTTTGCAGAAAGTGGGGGAATGAGAATGATCTATATGGATAACGCCGCAACGACAATGCGAAAACCAAAAGAAGTTGCTGAGGCAGTCATGCATGCAATGAATTCAATGGGGAATGCAGGGAGAGGTGCGAATGAAGCGTCTTTGAGCGCTGCGAGAGTAATCTATGATACAAGAGAATTACTCGCAGATTTCTTTGACGCGGAAAATCCAAAACAGATTGTGTTTACAAGTAATTCTACAGAATCACTCAATATTGCGATCAAAGGGATTTTGAATCCGAAGGATCATGCGATCACGACAATGCTGGAACATAATTCCGTCTTGCGTCCGTTGTATGAGATGGAAGAGCGTGGAGTCGAATTGAGCATTGTGAAAAGCGACCGTAAAGGAAATATTTCTTATGAAGAGATAGAACACGAGATCCGTCAGAACACGAAAGCTATTATCTGTACACATGGATCGAATCTTACAGGAAATATGATAGATATCAAGAGAGTCGGAGAGATTGCGAAAAAGCATGGGCTTCTTTTTGTTGTGGACGCTTCTCAGACAGCGGGAGTATACCCGATCGATGTGCAGGAGATGCATATTGATATCTTGTGCTTTACCGGGCATAAAAGTCTTCTTGGACCGCAGGGAACCGGAGGGATGTATGTAAGAGAAGGCGTGAAAGTACGACCTTTGAAAACCGGCGGAAGCGGTGTGCAGACGTATAATAAAAAGCATCCGGCTGAGATGCCGACAGCGTTGGAAGCAGGAACGTTGAACGGACATGGAATTGCAGGTCTGCATGCATCACTTTCTTATCTGAAAACAGAAGGGATTGAAAAGATTCGTAAGCGGGAACTGGAACATATGTGGAAGTTTTATCGTGGCGTGAAAAATATTCCTGGAGTGAAGGTGTACGGTGATTTTGATACAGAAAATCGTTGTCCGATTGTGACGCTGAATATTGGAGAATATGATTCTTCGGAAGTGAGTGACGAACTGCTTGTGACGTATGGAATCAGCACAAGACCTGGGGCGCATTGTGCGCCACTGATGCATGAGGCGTTAGGAACGGTAGAACAAGGTGCAGTCAGATTCAGTTTTTCCCATTATAATACAGAGGAAGAAGTGGAAACTGCAATCAGGGCGATAGAAGAATTGGCAGAGGAAGAATAGATTTATGAGAAAAAAAGAGTTAAAATTAATCGTGACATTTCATACAACCGCAGATGCGATGGCGATGGAAAAATGCTGTAAAGAGCATCAGGTTCCGGGAAGATTGATTCCGGTTCCGCGGGAAATCTCAGCTGGGTGCGGACTTTCCTGGTGCGCGGATCTAAAAGAGCGCGAAAAGGTGCAGGAGATAATGAAAAGAGTTGGAATTGAAGAAGAAGAGATACACGAATGTATGGTGTAAAAGAAAGAATAGATTGTGCTTGTGCACAATCTATTCTTGTTCAAACCCGATTTTAAAGCGTTCTAAAACTGGCTGGAGCAGTTTCTGGCTGTATTCGGACAGTGAATACTTTCCTTTGCAAAGAACCCAGTCATAAATCAATGCCCGCTCAAACATAGCGTAAATCTTTACCAGTTCGCTTGTAGTGCTTGTAGAGGCAAACTCTCCTTTTTGAATCCCATCTTCTATAATCTCTGTAATCCATGTGTAATAGAATCGTTTTTTATCGAGCAGCGATTTTTTGTCTTTGGTGACCAGCTGCGAGGAGTAGAGTGATGCCAACAAATGGATATCTACACTCGTCTCTATCATATAAAATAATTCTTGATTTAAAAACATCAGTTTATCATAAGAGGGAAGATTGGGGTCTATTACTCCGGCTAATTCTTCATATTTAGAATCAAATAGATTAGACAAAGAACTTAAAAGAGCATCTTTTCCTTTGAAATAGTGATAGAAAGTTCCCTTTGAAGTCTTGGATGCAGCAATGATGTCATCTACAGTAGTGGCATCGTATCCGTTTTTGTAAAATAGATTCCATGCGGCTTTGACGATGCGGCTTTTTGTAGATTGGCGTTTTCTTGGCATGTAATTTCACTTCCTTCTTAAAAATTAATATTGTTTCAAAATGACAAAATAAAAGCGGATTGAGATAATCCGCTTTTATCATTCTTATAAATTATAACAGAATTATTTTGTGCTGTCTAGACTAGCCTACCTGAAAACCATATTTCAATGGGTCTGTTCCGTCAATGAGATATGTTCCAACACCTGTCAAGTAGCAGCTTCCTGTAATCATTGGGATGACAGCATCAAAATCTGCAACTTTTGTAGTCTCTTTGATCACACCTTTGAAAGTTGTTCCGATAAAGCTTTCGTAGATAAATTCTTCGCCTACTTTGATCTCTCCCCAGTGATGAAGTGTAGCAAGTTTTGCACTTGTACCTGTTCCGCATGGAGAACGGTCAGCCATAGCATCTCCGAATACAACAACGTTTCTCATAGTTGCTTTGTCAGGATTTGGAGTTGGTCCGTAGAATTCTACAAGATCAACTGTATCAATGTCAAGCAATGGATGTTTTACCGGAATCTCTTTGTTAATGATTTCCATCATCTTCATTCCTAATTTGGTGTACTCAGGAACTGTCTTTGGATTGATCTCTCCGATGTTTAATTTTGTTGTGTCGACTAATGCAAAGAAGCTTCCACCGAAAGAAATTGTAAATGGAATTTCCTGTCCGTCAACTGTAACAGAAAGGTTTTCTTTGTAAACAAATGCAGGAACGTTTGTTAATGTGACATTTTCTACCTTACCGTCTTTTACGATTGCTGTTGTGCGGATAAGTCCTGCAGGAGCATCCAATACAACAGAGTTCTCTCCTTCGTGAGATTCTACTAAACCAGCTTCGATGGCTACAGTGACAGCACCGATTGTACAGTGTCCGCACATGTTTAAGTATCCGCCTGTATCCATGAACATTACACCGAAGTCTGCTTCTTTGTTCACTGGCTCGCAAAGGAAAGCACCGAACATATCATGATGTCCTCTTGGCTCGAACATCAATGCTGTACGAACGTGATCGTAGTTGTGTTCCATCCATTTTTTCTTTTCGATCATTGTGTTTCCTTCAGGTTCCGGGAAGCCGCCGATTACGACTCTACAAAATTCTCCCACAGTATGAGCGTCTACTACTTGAAGTTGTGCTTCAAAACGATCAAAATTTACGTTGGCTTGTAATTTCATAATATACAACCTTCTTTCTTTTTATTTTTGTTTAATGCTTGCTCTGAATACACATACTAGTCATATCTCTAATTGGTCTCCGATTGAGCAGTCTGTGACTGTGCTTACATTCAATTATAGAAAATAACTATAAATTGTCATCTGGCAAAGAGTGCCTGATCGGATTTTTTGAATCATAACATCTCTAAAATAAGGTAAGAAATGATAAAAAACTAACGATTAGACTATATTCTAGTATCTAGTTCAGTTTATATACACTATTATGTCCCAAAAGGCTTGAAAAGTCAATGAAATTTTGCTAAAATAAATTTAATAAAAAATGTCTAAAAAGTGTTGAAAACTGCGGAAAATTGTGATAAAGTTAGTGAGCAACGAAATATGATATGGGGGTAGTTGGGTGACTGGTGTGCCTCCTGGTCTTCAAAACCAGTGTGGGGCGTTAAGAGCGTCCCGGGTGGGTTCGATTCCCACATGCCTCCGCCAAAAAAGTGTTAAAAAAAAGACCAACAGAAAAAGAGGTCTGATATATAGAAAAAACCTATAACAATAAATAAGTGAGCAGAGGGTACTCGGCTTTTACTTATATAAAAATAAAATATAAAGGAGAAGATTGTCATGGGAAATTTACAGATTCTACTAAGACAACATGTAGGTGCACCTTGTGAAGCGATTGTAAAAGCCGGCGACAGAGTGGAAAAAGGAACTCTGATTGCAACACCAACAGGGCTTGGCGCTAATATTTTTTCCAGTGCATACGGTGAAGTTGTTGAAGTGACGGAAGACAGAATCATTATTAAACCGGACGAGGAACAGAAAGATGAATTCGTACCAATTGAAGAAGGAAGCAAGCTTGATATGGTGAAAGCTGCCGGAGTAGTTGGTATGGGTGGTGCCGGATTCCCAACAGGAGTAAAACTTGGCACAGACCTTGAAGGTGGATATATTTTGATTAATGCAGCAGAGTGTGAACCGGGACTTCGTCACAACATTCAGCAGATTGAAGAAGAATGTGACAAAGTAATCCGCGGTGTGAAATACAGTATGGAGATTTCGAATGCTGCGAAAGCAATTTTTGCAATTAAAAAGAAAAATACAAAAGCAGTTCAGACATTGAAAGAAGCTTTGAAGGATGAACCTGCAATTTCTATTCATTTACTGCCGGACATTTATCCGATGGGCGAAGAAAGAGCAGTTGTAAGAGAGTGTCTTGGAATCGAACTTGATCCGACACAGCTTCCTTCAGCAGCAAAATCTATCGTTATCAATGTGGAAACACTCGCAAGAGTTGCAGAAGCAATTGATGAAAGAAAGCCTTGCTTCAGTAAGAATCTTACAGTAATCGGTAAGCTTAACGGTGGAAATCAGCCACATGTATTTATGGACGTTCCGGTAGGAACATCTGTGGAAGAGCTTATTGAAAGAGCCGGCGGTATTGATGGAGTATATGGTGAGATCATCATGGGCGGACCGTTTACAGGAAAAGCAACTACATTTGATGCGCCGATTACAAAGACAACAGGTGGAATTATCGTGACAATGGAATTCCCTGATCTTCACGGAGCAACAATCGGACTTCTTGTCTGTGCGTGCGGTGGAGACGAAGCGCGTATGCGTGATATCGCAGAAAAGATGAATGCAAAAGTTGTTTCTGTGGCAAGATGCAAACAGGCGGCAGAGATGAAGAACGGCGCTTTGAAATGTGAAAGACCGGGAAATTGTCCTGGACAAGTTAAAAACAGCATGCAGTTTAAGAAAGATAAATGTGAATATATAGTAATTGGTAACTGCTCTGACTGTTCCAATACAGTTATGGGATCTGCGCCGAAGATGGGCTTGAAAGTATTCCATCAGACAGATCACGTGATGAGAACAATTGGACATCCGCTTTACAGATACTTAAGAGTGTCTAAAAAAGTAGAACAAGATATTTAGATAACGGTATAACTATCACCAGCCGAATCACGTGGAAAACCCCCGATTTTCCAGAACTTAGATGAATCATCTTTGCGGAGACGGAAGAGTGATTGGGATATATACACTGGGGAAACCCGAGGACAAACAAAATAAGGAGGTAAGAAATTATGTCAATTACAGCCGAAACATGTAAAGAACATGCAAAGGATCCTGCAGTATTATGCTGTAGAGCAGAAGCAGGTATTACAATTGGCCCAGAAAACTTAGAAGATCCAACAATTTTTGATGATTTGGTGGATTCAGGGCTATTAAATTTAGATGGTTGCTTAACTATCGAACAGATCTTAGGTGCAAAACTTACAAAAACTTGTGATTCTCTTACACCGGTTACAGCTGATGTTATCGATGCTGTGCAGGTAGAGGCAGCACCAGCAGAGGAAGTTGTGGAAGAAACAGCAGCTCCAGTAGCAGCAGTTCCAGCAACAGCTACAACAACAGTATCAGGTGGAACATTAAAGATTCATATTGGAGAAGGTAAAGATATCGATATCGAGTTACCAATGGGAATCGGTACAGGTGCAGCTCAGGCAGTAGAAGTACCAGCAGAAGCTGTAGCAGCAGTTGAAGCAGCTCCGGCAGCAGCAAACAATGAAGAAGTAAAAGTTGTTAGAACACTTACAAGAAAACACTTCAACATCACAGAAGTTAAGAGAGGACCAGAGACAAAGATCGAGGGAACAACTCTTTACATCCGTGAAGGAATTGAAGAAGAAGCAGTAGCTTCACAGGAACTTGTTAACAGCTTAAAGATTGATATTATTACACCAGAACAGTACCACACATATTCAGAAACAATCATGGATGTTCAGCCAATCGCTACAAAAGACGGCGATGATGAAATCGGTTCAGGTGCTACAAGAGTGCTTGACGGCGTTGTTATGATGGTAACAGGTACAGATGCAAATGGTGTTCAGATTGGTGAGTTTGGTTCTTCAGAAGGATACTTAGACGAAAACATTATGTGGGGACGTCCGGGTGCACCTGAAAAAGGTGAAATCTTCATTAAAACTGAAGTGGTTATCAAAGAAGGAACAAACATGGAAAGACCAGGTCCGTTAGCTGCTCATACAGCAACAGATGTGATCACTCAGGAAATCAGAGAAGCATTGAAGAAACTTGATGAATCTCTTATCGTAGATACAGAAGAATTCCAGCAAGTAAGAAGACCAGGAAAGAAAAAAGTTGTTATCGTAAAAGAAATCATGGGACAAGGTGCTATGCACGACAACTTAATCCTGCCGGTTGAGCCAGTTGGTATTCTTGGCGGAAAACCAAACGTTGACTTAGGAAACGTTCCGGTTATGGTATCTCCATTGGAAGTATTAGACGGATGTATCCATGCATTAACATGTATCGGACCAGCTTCTAAAGAAATGTCAAGACATTACTGGAGAGAGCCACTTGTTCTTGAAGTACTTCATGATGAAGAAGTTGACCTTTGTGGAGTTATCTTTGTTGGTTCTCCTCAGATCAATGCAGAAAAATTCTATGTATCAAAACGTGTTGGTATGATGGTAGAAGCATTAGACGTAGATGGAGCTTTCGTTACAACAGAAGGTTTCGGAAACAACCACATTGACTTTGCAAGCCACCATGAACAAATCGGTATGAGAGGCGTTCCTGTAGTTGGTATGTCATTCTGTGCAGTTCAGGGAGCACTTGTTGTTGGTAACAAATACATGACTCACATGGTAGATAACAACAAATCTGAATCAGGTATCGAAAACGAAGTTCTTGCATGTAACACACTTTGCCATGAAGATGCTATCAGAGCTCTTGCAATGTTAAAAGATGCTATGGCTGGAACAGAAGTTAAGAAAGCTGAAAAGAAATGGAATCCAAACGTAAAATCTACAAACGTAGAATTAATCTCTAACGTAACTGGAAAACCAATCGAGTTAGTTGCTAATGAACAGTCATTACCAATGAGTGAAAAGAGAAAAGAAAAATACGACTAAAAGCTAGGTGACGAATTATGAAATATGGCGATAAGATAATTAAGATGGAAGGCGTAATTGTGGAAGTTCATGACGGCTGTGTTGCAATAGACTTAAAAGGTCGTCTTGGATACTTGAAGATTCCGATGAGAATGCTGATTACGGACTATCCGCTTGTGGTAGGACAGGAAGTTGCATGGAACATGAGTTTTATAGAGCAGCTTGGTCCGGAAGCCAATGATAAATATGTCAGTAACCTAGATGTCTACAATAGGCGCCAGGAAGAAATGCGTGCCAAAAATGAAGAGAATAACAAGGAGGTATAAGAAATGAGTTTAACAACTGTTAAAGGAATGCAATCAGAAATTTTCGTTCCGATTACTCCGCCGATGGTATGGACTCCTGTAACAAAAGAGTTAAAAGACATGACAATTGCTCTTGCTACAGCAGCTGGTGTACACCACAAAGAAGACAAGAGATTTAACCTTGCAGGTGACTTTACTTGGAGAAAAATTACTGACCAGATGAAATCAAGTGAATTAATGGTTTCTCATGGTGGATATGACAATGGTGATGTTAATAAAGACATCAACTGTATGTTCCCAATTGATAGAATTCACGAATTAGCAAAAGAAGGATTTATCAAAGCTTGTGCACCTGTACACGCAGGTTTCATGGGTGGTGGTGGAAACCAGGAGAAATTTAAACATGAGACTGGTCCGGCTATTGCTCAGATGTTCAAAGAAGAGGGCGTAGATGCAGTTGTCCTCACCGCTGGCTGAGGTACTTGCCACCGCTCTGCAGTATTGGTGCAGAGAGCGATTGAAGAAGCTGGAATTCCTACAATTATTATTGCAGCTCTTCCACCAGTTGTACGTCAAACTGGTACACCACGTGCGGTAGCTCCGTTGGTACCTATGGGTGCTAATGCTGGTGCTCCTAACAATGTGGAACAACAGACAGCTATTGTAAAAGCAACATTAGAACAATTAGTAGAAATCCAGACACCTGGAAAGATTGTTCCATTGCCATTCGAATATGTAGCTAAAGTTTAATAAAACTTTAAAAAAGCAGATGCGAATGCATCTGCTTTTTTGATATAATAAATACATCAAACAGGAGGTGTAATAGTTATGGAGGAACAGATAAAAGATTTGAGACGTCTTGTGATTAAAGCCTACCACATGAATGAAGTGGAGTGGGGAGAACACAATGACATCACAGTCGATGGGAAGATGACGGTTAGCAAAGAGATGATCGAAGAGTTTGTAGAATCGGAACCGTTGATTGAAAAAATCGACATACAGATTATCAAGCCGGGCGAACATGATCGTTGGACAAATACGATGATGGATATTATTCCGATTTCCACAAAAGTGCTGGGGAAAATTGGAGAAGGTATTACACATACAATTACGGGTGTGTATGTAATTTTAACAGGTGTGGATGTTAACGGGAAACAGACACATGAATTTGGTTCTTCAGAGGGTAACTTGAAAGATATGTTATATTTGAACCGTGCGGGAACACCTGGCGATAACGATGTGATTATATCATTTGATGTGACATTGGCTGCAGGAATGGGGCAGGAGAGACCGGGACCGACAGCAGCTCATAGGGCGTGCGATAAGTTTATTCAAAGTTATCGCGACAAACTGAAGAAGTTCAAGGGTGATTTGTGTACGGAGCGTCATGAATATCATGACATTGTGAGAACGGGAAAGAAACGCGTGCTGATTATTAAGCAGGTAGCTGGTCAGGGTGCGATGTATGATACACATTTATTTGCAAAGGAGCCTTCAGGAGTGGAAGGCGGAAAATCGATTATTGATATGGGTAATATGCCGATTATCCTGACACCGAATGAATATCGGGATGGCATTATCCGGTCTATGCAGTAGGAGGTGTGAACTATGGGAATTGGTCCTTCGACAAAAGAGACGTCGTTACATCATTTTAGAGACCCTTTGTTAGATGTGGTTTCAAAAGATACAGATGTGGATTTGATGGGCGTGATGTTAGTCGGATCGCCGGATGGAAATGAAGATAAGATGCTTGTAGGAACAAGGGCAGCGGTCTGGGCGGAGTGTATGCGTGCAGATGGTGTAATCCTTTCCTGTGATGGCTGGGGAAACAGCCATGTCGATTATACAAATACAATGGAACAGATCGGCACACGAGGAATACCGGTTACAGGGATTACTTTTAATGGTACAGTAGCGCAATTTGTAGTAGTAAATGACTATTTGGACGGGGTTGTTGATATGAACAAGAGCGCCAGTGGTGAAGAGACAAATGTAGTAGGTGAAAATAACATGACAGAGCGTGACTGCAAACTGGCACTTGCCAAATTGAAATTAAAAATGCGTCAAAAAGAGCAGAAAGAATAGAGAAAAGATGACAGTAAAATACAGAGTCAAAACAAAGCATACAAAAGAGCTTTTAAAAGAATTTGTGAATTTTTCATTTCGTGTAAATCATCCGAAGACTACGTTTCGCCTGTTTGTTATCGGTGTAGGATTTCTGATTATAGGAACCGGCATGGAGAGGGGCTCTTTGGCGATGTGGATGTGTCTGGTGATAGGTATCTTGTTGTGTATATTTTCATTTGCAAGACATCATATCGGCGTGATGCAGCTGAAAGGAAATGATGAAATTTATCAGAATGACTGGGAAGTGGATACTTCTTTCTTAGATGGAGAGATTCGAATTAAAAATAGTGGAGAGACGAAAGGATTTTCGAAGAGTTATAAGGAAGTAGCTGCTTTGTATATGGATGAAAATAATTATTACATAGGGATTGAGGGGGATAATTTATACCCGCTTCCGAGAAAATGCTTTGTAGAAGGAAAGCAGGAGGAATTTGAGAACTTCATAAAAAAGAAAACGGGGCAAAAGATGATGTATGTCCCATTTCGCATGAAAAATAAATTTGCAATCATAAGGGAAAATATGAAAGCAAAAGAAGCAGAACACGATTTGAAATTAGAAAAGAAAAAGAATGGGAGTTGTTGCTCCTCAGATGAGAAATCATCTGAGGAGCAATAGCTCCTTTTTTGTGACCAATTCTTTGATAATGCAATGATAGATAAAATATATGAAAATTACATAAATAAAAGTTTTTTTAAATAAAAAATATACAATATATTTATTACGATTATCGTGATAAAAAAAACATATTGTGCAAAATAAATAAAAGTGCTAAGATAAAGAAAGAGTAATTTTATTATTTGCTGAAAAGGAGAAGGTTATGAAAAAGAAAAAGATACTTAGTTTTTTGTTGGCTGGTGTAATGATTGGTCAGACAGTTCCGATTGGAACGATGATTGTTTCGGCGGAAGAGAAGTCAATGGTAGGAGAAGAGCAGTTATCGGATAAAAAGACTGCGGCACCTGAAAAAGATAAAGCGGTACCGAACAGCAGTCAGTACAAGTACCAAAAAGATGAGTTGGCTGCATTTTGCCACTTTGGACCGAACACATTTACAGGGAAAGAATGGGGAGACAATTATGGAGATACAGATCCAAATCAACTTTTTACATTGAAGGAAAATTTTGATGCAGAGACTTTGGTGAAGACAATCAAAGAGGCTGGATTCAAAAAATTGATTATTACGGCAAAACACCATGATGGTTTCTGTTTGTGGAACAGTGAATATACAACATACGATGTAGCTTCAACGGATTACGCAAAGAAGAACTATGATAATATGGGTGGAGATATCCTTGCTGAGATTTCAGCGGCATGTACGAAGGAAGATATTGATATGGGACTTTACCTGTCGCCGTGGGATATCCATGAGCCGTCTTACGGAAATAATTCGCCGGGAGACTATAATGAATTTTACAATAATCAACTCAAAGAAATTTTAGGCAATAATAAATATGGTAATGGCGGAAAATTTGTAGAAATTTGGATGGATGGCGCCAAAGGCGGTGGAGCAGATCCGCAGGATTATACAATCGATAAATGGTATGAGACTATTACAAAGTATGAAGGCGAGGAATGTTTGATATTTGGAGCAGGACCATATGCATCTGTGCGTTGGATCGGTAATGAAAATGGGGAAGCGGCAGATGAGACATGGTCAAAATCAATATTAACAGAGGATAACAAGATCAAAAATGACCCAAGCCAAAGAGAGGATGATTTTAAGGGGGATCCGACAGATCATTTTTCTAATGGTTATGCAGAAGGAAATAAGTGGACAGTACCGGAGGTGGATGCCCGCATTACTTCGGGATGGTTCTGGGGAAATGGAAAGAGTACTCCAAAGAGTATGGAGCAATTAGCGAACATGTATTTCAGTTCTGTAGGACGTAATGCACCATTGCTTTTGAATATCCCACCGAACAATAAGGGAACGGTGGATGATGCAATTCTTAATCGGGTGAAAGAATTCGGAAATGCAGTAAAAGAGACATTTACAAACAACATTGCGGCAGGAAAGAATGTAAGTTGTACCGCGAGCGAGGTCAGAGGAAATGATATCGCATACTCTCCGAACAATGTATTGGACGGTAATCAGGATACATATTGGACAACAGATGATAAGACAGAAGCAACAGAGGCAACATTGGAAGTGAACCTTGGTGAGACAAAACAGTTTGATGTTGTGTCAATTGAGGAAGCAATTAAATTTGGACAGAGGATCAGCGAGTTCAAAGTAGAATATAAGAATGGTTCTGATGAATGGAAAGTATTTGGAAGCGGAAAAACAGTTGGCGCAAAGAGACTTTGCAGAAGGAGCCCTGTGAAAGCGGACAAACTCCGTATTACAGTGAAGACATCGGAAAAAGCAGAACATAAAGCGCCGATTATCAGTGAAGTAGGAGTATATCGCGCGGCAGCAGATTTTGCCCTCGGAAATGGTATTCCGGAAGGACTTGAGATTATTGAAGATACCAGCAAAGACTTTACATTTAGCGGAAGCTGGGGAAATGATACAGGAGAAGCGTATACAGGAGGAACAGGACGCTGGGCAAATCCGGGAAATGGAACAGAAGCGACTGTTAAATTCAAAGGTACAAAGGTATGGCTTCTTGGAACGGTAGACCCGAATCATGGAACCGCGGATGTTTATATTGACGATAAGCTTGTTGAGACAATTGACACACACGGAAGTTCCAGAAAGCTGCAGCAAAGAATTTTTGAGTCAGATACATTGACAGATGGAGAACATACATTAAAAATTGTTCCGAAAAATAAAGCGACAGGGGTAGATGCGGCGCTTGTTTTGGACAATGAAGAAAAAGGTATGTTTGACTTTGAGGTTTCTTCATTTGAAGTAAATGAAGAGTCAAAGGCTGAATTTACGGTAAAACGTCTCGGAGGTTCTAAAGGTGAAGCCAGCATAAATTACGCAGTGAATCCGGGAAGTGCAATTCAGGATCATTTTGATGCAGATGCAAAGGGGACACTTACATTTGCAGAAGGTGAGACCGAGAAAAAATTTGAAGTTCAGATTAAAACAGTGGATGTTGACAACTTATCATTTACAGTGGAATTAAACACACCTACAAATGGGACAATTACCGGCTTCAACACACCTGCAAGAGTAGTCATTCGTGATGGAAAACCGGTTGACGATGGAAGCTACAATGAGAATAACAGATTCCAATTCCCATCTAAGAAAGATGAAAAAACAACTTTGGAAGCAGAGTTGATGGAGATTGTCAATAATGCAGAAGGTGATAATGGTTGGCCGGCACAGATAATGAACGAGAATAATGCAAGCAATGGCAAACTCATAGATAATGTACAGGCAAATGATCAGGTAAAACTATACTATAATGCACCAAAAGCGGGTACATATACTGTTACATTACGTTACATGAGTGGTGATGCAAAAAATAGTATTGAGTGGTCAGAAGCAGATGGAAAAATTAAGGCTGGCAATGTAACTGCAGGAGCAACAGATGCAGCGCAAGGAGCGTACCATGAGCAGATATTTGAGATGGAAGTGGAGGAACCAGGAGAAGGTCTCCTTACAATTGTGGGAGGAGCAAATAAAGCTCCACGTCTTGATAAGTTTGATATCGTAGCAAAAGATGTGCAGACAGTAGAATACAAAGTGACAAAGACAGCAGGAGAAAACGGTAAGATTGATGGTCCTGACAAAGTGGAAGCGGGAACAGATGCAACATTCACTATCACACCTAATGAAGGATATACAGTAAAAGATGTAAAAGTAAACGGAACATCTGTCGGTGCAGTCACAACATACACTGTGAAAAATGTAAGTGCAGATGTTGCGATTGAGGCGACGTTTGCAGCGGAAGACTTCAAGTATACAGAAGAGAACCCATTTGAGTTCCCGAGCAAGAAAGACGAAATAAAAACTTTAGAAGCAGAGTATGCGACAGAATTGATTAACAGCAATGATACAGATTCGGATCCGAATTGGCCTTTGGAGATTAAAGCAGAAGACTGGGCAAGCAATGGGAAATATGTAAACTGTCTGGCATTTAAAGACTATATCAAATATGCGTACACAGCAAAAGCAGGTAAGTATGAAGTGAAATTAACTTATAGAAGTGGTTCGGATACAAATAAACTTGCGTGGGCAGAAAAAGATGGAAATGTTGTAGCAGGACAAACAGCTGTAGCTAATACAAACGTAAATGATTCATTGCAAGTAAAAACAACAACGTTTGAACTGGATGTGAAAAAAGATGGAGCGGGAATGCTTTCTTTCACAGCACCAGATACAGGGAAAGGACCACAGATTGATAAATTTGAGATTAAACGAATCAGTGAAACAGAGCCAGCGCCAGAAAAAGTAGATAAGTCACAGTTAAATGCGGTTATTAAAGATGCAGAAGGAAAAGACTTAGGAAACTATGAGGATGGAGCAGAAAAAGAAGCATTTAAGAAAGCATTAGAATCTGCAAAAGCAGTTGCAGGAAATGAAAAAGCAACACAGCAGGAAGTAAATGATGCAAAGGCGACACTTCAGACAGCGATGGACAAACTGGTAGAAAAGAAACCGGTAGAACCAGAAAAAGTAGATAAGTCACAATTAAATGCAGTTATTAAAGATGCAGAAGGAAAAGACTTAGGAAACTATGAGGATGGAGCAGAAAAAGAAGCATTTAAGAAAGCATTAGAATCTGCAAAAGCAGTTGCAGGAAATGAAAAAGCAACACAGCAGGAAGTAAATGATGCAAAGGCAGCACTTCAGACAGCGATGGATAAACTGGTAGAAAAGAAACCGGTAGAACCAGAAAAAGTAGATAAATCTGCCTTGCAAACATACTATGATAAGTGTGTGGAATCTTATAAAGAAGCTAAATATACAAAAGACAGTTGGAAAGAATATGCAGAAGCTTTAAACACTGCCAAAGCTGTATTGGCAAAAGAAGATGCAACACAGAAAGAAATACAACAAGCAAAAGCAGATTTGGAAAAGGCAGTCCAGAATTTGAAGAAGGTGGTAGTGGATAAGAAACCAGTTACACAAAATGGAACAACAACACAAAGTAAAGTTCCGACAACTGGAGATCCGGCATCAATCATGCTCTGGTTGGCAACAGCGGCATCTTCATTAGCTGTTTTAGGAAAAAGGAAAAATAAAGAAGATTAAAATACTTCTGTGAAAGAAGAGTGATATAGGCGGAGAGAAGAGCTTGTATCGCTCTTCTTTTTTTGGAAGAGCGGAGAAAAAATTGTGCAAAACAAACAAAAATATTGTTTAAAAACATATAAAGAAACGATTTTATAATACAAAACGATGAAAAAGTATATAAAAATCAAAGATATTGCAACAAATATTGTATTAGTGATAAAATAAGAAGCATATTGATATTAAAATTTCTGAAAAAAGAAAGGGGAACGTTATGAAAAAGAAAAAAATAGTTAGTCTTTTGATGGCAGCGCTTATGATAGGACAATTTTTACCATCGGAAACAATGACGGCGTTTGCGGGAGAAAGTGCGTTAGTGGGAAAAGAACAGTTAGCAGATCGTCATACAGTGGCGCCGAAAAAAGATAGTGTAGTGCCGAATGCAAATCAGTATGAGTATCAGAAACAAGAATTGGCGGCATTTTGCCATTTTGGTCCGAATACCTTCAATGAAATTGAGTGGGGGGAAAAATATGGAGACAAAAAGCCGGATGAGATTTTTAAATTAGAAGAAGATTTTGATGCAGATACGTTTGTAGAAGCAATCAAAGAAGCAGGATTTGAAAAATTGATTGTTACAGCAAAACATCACGATGGTTTCTGTATTTGGAATAGTAAACATACAGAGTATGATGTGGAGTCCACAAGTTATGCATCAAAGAATTATAATGGCTTAGGTGGAGATGTGTTGGCTGAGATTTCAGCGGCATGTACGAAGTATGATGTCGATATGGGACTGTATTTATCGCCTTGGGATATTCATGATGACAGTTACGGCTATAAAGATAAAGATGGAAAAGCGTTAGTTCGTCTTGTAAATGGAAAAAGTGAACCAATTGAAGGGTTAACTTGGGCTGATGTAAAAGAACGGGATGCAAAAGATTATAATGAATATTATAACAATCAGCTGGAAGAAATCTTGGGCAATCAAAAATATGGAAATAATGGACATTTTAAAGAAGTGTGGATGGACGGTGCAAAAGGAAGCGGAGCCGGATATCAGGAGTATGAATTTCAAAAATGGTTCGCTACCATTCAGAAACATGAAGGAAAAGAAGCAGGATTTGATTCAGACTGTATGCTGTTTGGGGCGGAAGCTTACACAACAGTAAGATGGATTGGAAATGAGCTCGGATATGCGAACGAAGAGACATGGTCAAAATCAAAAGTAAATTATGATAATAATACAATTGACAGTAAAAAAGTAGGCGCCTACACAGTTGGTTACGAAGACGGAAACCAGTGGACGGTTCCGGAAAGTGATGCGCGTATTACTTCCGGCTGGTTCTGGGGAACAACGAAGAATACGCCAAAGAGTGTGGAGGATCTTGCGGGAATGTATTTCAATTCTGTTGGACATAACTCGCCGCTGCTTTTGAATATTCCTCCAAATACACAGGGAAAGATTGATGAGGCAATCTTACAGAGAGTGAAAGAATTTGGACAGAACATCAAAGAAACGTTCAAATCTAACTTAGCAGCACATGGAACTGCAAAAGCAACAGAAGTGCGTGGTAATGATGTGGCTTATTCACCGGAAAATGTATTAGATGGAAAAGATGATACATATTGGACTGTGAACGATAATACGACAACAGGTCAGCTAGTAGTAGATCTTGGCGGAACGAAATCATTTGATGTTGTATCGATTGAAGAGGCGATTCAGTTCGGCCAGCGTATTAAACAGTTCAAAGTAGAGTATAGTAATGAAGGAAGTGACTGGAAAGTATTTGATCAGGGAACAACAATCGGTGCAAAGAGACTTTGCAGAGAAGGCGTTGTAAAAGCAGATAAAATTCGTATTACAGTTACAACGAGTAAAGAAGTGCCGATGATTTCGGAAGTAGGAGTATACAAAGCGACTTCTGATTTTGAGTCACCATCAGCAGCTCCGGAAGGAATGCAGGTCATTGATGAAAGAGATGAAGCATTTACATTCAGTAATGGGTGGACAAAGGAAGATGGAAGTCAATATTTGAATGGCACAAATGTGTGGGCAAAAAAAGGTGCTTCTTTTGAAATGAAATTTAAAGGATCAAAAGTATATCTTATCGGTACATTAGATTCCGGACATGGAAAGGCAACTGTGACAGTAGACGGAAAAGCAGTGGAGATTAATACGAATGCATCTAAGAGAGCGGTTGGTCAGATTATTTTCACGTCTGATGATTTGGAGGACGGAGAACATACATTGAAACTGGAAGTTACCAACAATGACAACAAAGCAATTGGTATAGAAGGTGCATATGTAATTAATAATGGCGGTCTTGGAATGGTAGGAATCGAGAAAGCAGAGTACACGATGAAAGAAGATTCTGAGATGAAGATGAAATTAGTTCGTGTCGGCGGAAGCAAGGGAGAGGCAACTGTGACAGTAGCGCCTAATCCGGGAACTGCAATTCAAGATGATTTTGATACAGAAGGAACAGCAACGGTAACATTTGCAGATGGAGAGAAAGAAAAAGACGTTGTTGTGATTACGAGACGGAATACAAAAGATACCGGAGACCAGTACTTTACAGAAGAATTATCTACAAAGAATGAAGGTCTGATTCTTGGATTTACATCGAAAGCAAAGATTACGATTTTAGATCAGGAAAGACAGCCGGAAGATGTGACAGCAGAAAAACTTCCAAAAGATGTATACAAGACAGTGACGGCGACATCGGAAGAAAAAACAGCAGAGCATAAACAGGGCATTGAGAATGCGTTTGATGAAAATCTTGACACATTTTGGCATGCACAGTGGGGGGATGCTGGAAAACTGAAAAATCATCCAAACGGAATCAGTGTTGAGATGACGCTGAAAGAAGCAAAAGAGATTGCAAAATTGACATATATTCCAAAAGCGGGAGATACTGGTACAGTTGGAAATTATATTATTGAGGCGGCAACAGGAACAGATGACGCCGGAAAGACTGTTTGGAAAGAGGTCTGCAGTGGAACATTTAAAAACCAAGGCAATTCAACAGCGGCTCAGGATGCTGTGTTCAAAGAAGTGATTAAGACAGATAAGATTCGTTTGACTGCAAAGACAATGGCAGGAGGAGAACATCCTACGGCGAGAGAGATTGCACTTTATGAAAAAGCAGAGCCGATTATGATTACAGTGACAACAAAAGCTGGAGAAAACGGTATGATTACACCGGTAACGGGCAAACTAGATGAAAATGGCACGATGAAAGTGCAGGCAGGGAAATTGAAAACATTTGCGATAAAAGCAAATGCAGGTTATTCTATCAAAGATGTGCTTGTAAACGGAAAATCAGTTGGCGCGGTAAGTCGTTATACAGTAGAATCTGATACAGATGTTACAATTGAAGCAGTATTCAAAGCATGCGAACATGAGAAAACAGAAATTCAAGGTGCAAAAGAACCAACTTGTACGGAAGATGGAGCTACAGGGAAAGTAGTATGCTTACAGTGTGGTGTAACAGTGAAAGAAAGCACAGTGATTCCGGCTTTGGGACATAAGTTTGGTCAGTGGGAAGTAGTGAAAGAGGCGACAGACAAAGAAGAAGGTTTAGAAAGAAGAGCTTGTGTTGCCTGTGGTTTTGAGGAAGAAAGAACAGTTGCCAAATTACCGACAGCAGTTGATAAATCGAAACTGCAAAAATACTACGATGAATGTATTGGATATTACAAACAGGAAGGTTATACAAAGGAGAGTTGGACGGTTTACGAAGGAGCACTTAAAAATGCAAAAGCAATGCTGGATAAAGAAAGTGCAACTCAAGAAGAAGTAGATGCTGCAATTCATCAATTGGCAGATGCGGCGGATAAACTTGTTGAGAAAACAAGTGTGACACAAAAACCTGAAAATAATAATACCAGTGGTGGTAATAACAGCAATACAAGCAGTGGAAACAAACCGGTTACGGGAGATTCCGCAACTCCGATTGTGTTACTTGCAGCAGTATTGGCATCTGTATTTGCAGTTATTCGTCAAATGAAAAAGAAAATAAGATAATTCAAAAAAAGGGAGGTGCAAACCTCCCTTTTGTAGTATGATAAGAGAAAGCATATATGTATATTTAAGGAGGGAGTCTTGTGGAAGAACTTACAAGGCTGATTCGGTCAGATATGAGACCCGCACTCGGAGTGACAGAACCGGGGGCGATTGCATTTGCAGCTGCGAAGGCGAGAAGTTATACAAGCGGCGAAGTTATATCTGTCACGGTGAAGTTGAATAGCGGCATGTATAAGAATGCATTTACATGTGGAATTCCAAACAGTAGAGAAGTTGGGAGCGAGTTTGCAGCGGCACTCGGAGCAATTGCTGGAAATGAAGAATTGGGATTGGAATCGCTTTCAGATGTAAAGCAAAAGGACGCAGAAAGAGCAGAAAAACTTGTGAAACAGGGAAAAGTGCAGGTTATACTTCAGGATATTTCTAGTAGAATATTTATAGAAGTGGAAGTAAAGACAAAGCTTGATCAGGCAGTTGTGACAATTGAAGATACACACACGAATATTACTGGAATTGTAGTAAATGGAGAAGTGCGTTTTGCTAACTCAAAAGAGAAAACAAAAGGTGGAGAGGCAGAAGAAAAACCGCAAATTCACAGGTATACATTTCGGCAGCTATGCGAGTATGCAGATATTGCAGATGTGTCGGAACTGGAATTTATATGGGAGGCATATCGTGTGAATTTGGAGCTGTTTGAAGCGGGGATGACCAGTGAAAGAACGACATTTGCAAAATCTTTGTTAAGAAAAAATGGAGGAATGGTTTTTTCTGGAGAGGAACAAAAGACAGCGTCACTTCTTTGTAATGCGGCGATTGAGGCGAGAGTGATTGGTTTGGATAAACCGGCGATGAGTATTACAGGGTCGGGAGCGCATGGAATTATTGCGACGATGCCGCTGTATGCAGCCTATAAAGTAAATGGATATTCAAAAGAACAGCTTCTGCGGGCGACCGCATTGAGTTATTTGATCTGTATGTATATCAAAGAATATTCCGGAAAACTGTCTGCATTTTGTGGCTGTGCCATTGCGGCGGGGACCGGAATGGCTTGCGCACTTGTGTATCTGCGTGGAGGAACCGTAGAGATGATGGAACATACGATTAATAATATGGCAGGAAGTATTACGGGAATGATCTGCGATGGCGGAAATCAAGGGTGCACGATGAAAGGGATTGCGGCTGTAGATGCGGCATATCAATCGGCGGAGCTTGCGATGGACGGCGTCTATATTGACGATGTGCATGGAATTATCGGAAATACACCAGAGGAGACAATGCGGAATATGGGAGAGATTGCCTCGCCGGGAATGATAGGAACTGAGAAAACAATTTTGGACATTTTACAGAGAAAGGGAAACAGGTGATTCAGATGTATCAGGCAGAGAAAAACAGATATGAAACGATGAATTATAATCGATGTGGTAAGAGTGGGTTGAAACTTCCAGAGGTTTCGCTCGGTCTGTGGCATAATTTTGGAGATACCGGAAATTTTGAAACGATGAAACAGATGTGTTTTACGGCATTTGACAACGGAATCACACATTTTGATCTGGCAAACAATTACGGACCGGAACCGGGAAGTGCAGAGAAAAATTTCGGGCGTATTTTGAAGAAGGAGATGAAAGCGCATCGAGATGAAATGATCATCAGCACGAAGGCAGGGTATTTGATGTGGGACGGGCCTTATGGCGACTTTGGAAGCCGCAAATATATGCTGGCAAGTCTGGATCAGAGCCTAAAGAGAATGGGGCTTGAGTATGTCGATATTTTTTACCATCACCGTATGGATCCTGAGACGCCGCTTGAAGAGTCGATGGGAGCGCTTGACACCGCTGTTAAGAGTGGAAAAGCTTTGTATGCGGGAATATCTAATTACGATGGGGAGACGATGAAAAAGGCATGTGCGATTTTGAAAGATTTGAATTGTCCGTTTGTAATTAATCAAAACAGATACTCTATTTTTGACCGTACGATTGAGGAAAATGGATTGAAAGCGGCAGCGCGAGAAGAGGGAAAAGGAATCATCGCATTTAGCCCGCTGGCACAGGGAATGCTGACAGACCGCTATCTGAATGGGATTCCACAGGACAGCAGAATCCGTACCGATGGAAGATTTTTACAGGAGAAGACAGTGCAAGCGAAGATGCAGAAAATTCAGCAATTGAATGAAATTGCAAAAGAGCGCGGAGAAAGTCTTGCACAGATGGCGCTGAAATGGGTGCGAAAAGATGAGGATGTGACAAGTGTTCTGATTGGTGCATCGAAACCAGAACAGATTTTGGAGAATTTAAAAGTGCTTGAAAGTGCAGCGTTTACGAAGGAAGAGTTAGAAAAAATAGATGAGATTGTATTGAAGGAGAATTAGTATGAAACTTCAGGAATTTTATGAGGGTCAGGCATTTGACGCATATGAATATTTTGGAGCACATGAAGAAAAAGACGGAGTGATGTTTCGGACTTACGCACCGGGGGCGTCTAAAGTTACGGTGTTTGGAGAATTTAATCAATGGACGGAAGAGGAAATGATTCCGCTTGAAAAAAGCGGAGTTTATGAACTGAAATGTGAGTGGGCAAAAGTCGGGATGATGTATAAATATGTGATTTATACGAAAGAAGGGTGGAGAGTAGAACATTGTGATCCGTATGGTTTCGGTATGGAACTTCGACCGAACAGCGCTTCTTATATTGTGGATTTGTCGGAATACAGATTTCACGATGAAGTGTGGATGAAAAACAGAGACAAAAATTATAACAGACCGCTTAATATTTATGAAGTGCATCTCGGTTCATGGAGAACAAATGAGAAAGATGAAAATGGCTGGTATCGCTATCATGAGATTGCAGATAAATTGATTGCACATGCGAAAGAGAATGGGTATACACATCTGGAATTTCTTCCGCTCAGCGAACATCCGGCAGACTGTTCATGGGGGTATCAGAATACAGGATATTTCAGTCCTACATCACGTTATGGAACTGCAAGAGATTTGATGGAGCTGGTGGATAAATGTCATCAGGCGGGAATCGGCGTGATTATGGATTTTGTTCCGATTCATTTTGCGACGGATTATTATGGACTGGCAAAATATGATGGAACAGAGTTGTATGAGTATGTGCAAAGTGATGTGACAGACAGTGAGTGGGGAACAAGAAATTTTGATTATTCCAGACGGGAAGTCTGCTGCTTTTTGCAGTCTGCCGCAAATTACTGGCTGAAAGAGTATCATTTTGACGGAATACGAATGGATGCAATCAGCCGTGCGATTTACTGGCAGGGAGAGCCGGATCGGGGCGTGAATCCTTGTGCGCTTACATTTATGAAAAATATGAATGCAGGATTGCAAAAACTGCATCCGACTGCGATGCTCATTGCAGAAGATTCGACAACGTTTTTGAAAGTGACGGCTCCTGTAGAATACGATGGACTGGGATTCGATTATAAATGGGATCTTGGCTGGATGAACGATACGTTGAATTATTTTAAAACTCCGCCAAAAGAACGACCGGAGCATTATTACAAATTAAAATTTTCAATGGATTATTTTTACAATGAACTTTATCTTCTTGCACTGTCGCACGATGAAGTTGTCCATGGAAAAGCGACAATTATACAGAAGATGTGGGGAGATTATGAAGATAAATTCAGCCAGTGCCGTGCATTTTATTTGTATATGATGACCCATCCGGGGAAAAAGTTGAATTTCATGGGAAATGAGATTGCACAGTTCCGAGAGTGGGATGAAAAGCGGCAGCAGGATTGGGAGTTACTGAAATTTCCGATGCACGATGGATTTTATCACTATATTCGGAAGTTGAATGAGTTGTATTGTCAGGAGGAACAGCTTTATAAAGATGAGTATGACAGAGAGATGTTTCGTTGGCTTGTGGATGATGCGACGGAGCAGTCTGTGTATGCTTACGAGCGGGGAAAAGGAGAGAAGACGCTTGTGGCAGTGTTTAATTTTTCAGATGAAGAGCAGGAATGTGTCATAGAAGAGGCGGAAAACCGAATACTTGAGGAATGCATGAACAGTGACTGGCATATTTACGGCGGAAGTACAGAGAAGAAAATAGAAGTGATTCGGGACGGAGAGATTGTATTGGCACCATTTAGTGGAAGACTTTTTTGGAGTGAAAAAGAGGTTTGATATTAATAAACATTATAAGAACTTATTAGTAAATTGTAATACAATAAGAAGAAGTTATAAGTTATAATGAAAAGGAAGAAGTTAAGAAACGATTATCACAGAAATCAAAGGAGAATATTCATGGAAATGTTATCAATCGAAAAAGAATTACAGGGAAACGCTTATCCGGGACGTGGAATTATCATTGGAAAAACTCCAGACGGAACAAAAGCAGTGACTGCGTACTTCATCATGGGAAGAAGTGAGAACAGTAGAAATCGTGTATTCGTAGAGGAGGGAGAAGGAATCCGCACACAGGCATTTGACCCTTCAAAATTAACAGATCCAAGTTTAATTATTTATGCACCAGTAAGAGTTTTGGGAAACAAAACAATTGTAACAAATGGTGATCAAACAGATACAATTTATGAGGGAATGGATAAACAGCTGACTTTTGAGCAGTCTTTAAGAAGTAGAGAATTTGAGCCGGATGCACCGAATTACACACCTCGTATTTCCGGAATTATGCACATTGAAAATGGAACATACAATTATGCAATGTCCATTTTGAAAAGCAATAATGGGAATCCGGATGCATGCAACCGTTATACATTTGCATATGAGAATCCGGTAGCAGGAGAAGGACAATTTATTCATACATATAAATGCGATGGCAATCCGCTTCCAAGTTTTGAAGGTGAGCCAAAATTAGTTGGGATTTTAGACGATATGGAGGCATTTACGGAGATGCTTTGGAACAGTCTGAATGAAGACAACAAAGTTTCGTTATTTGTGCGTTATATTGATATTGCAACAGGAAACTATGAGACAAAGATTGTAAACAAGAATAAGTAGGAGCGAGACAGATGAAAGAATTAGAATTAAAATACGGATGTAACCCAAATCAGAAACCATCTAAGATCTATATGGAAAACGGAGAACTTCCAATCAAAGTATTGTGCGGAAAACCGGGATACATCAACTTTTTAGATGCATTTAACGGCTGGCAGTTAGTGAGAGAATTGAAGAGGGCAACCGGACTTCCGGCAGCAACTTCTTTCAAACACGTATCACCTGCAGGAGCAGCCGTTGGACTTCCATTAGATGAGACATTGGCAAAAATCTATTGGGTAGACGACATGGGAGAACTTTCACCACTTGCGTGTGCATACGCAAGAGCAAGAGGTGCGGACAGAATGTCTTCTTTCGGAGATTTTATTTCTCTGTCAGATGTGTGTGATGTTGCAACCGCAAAATTAATTAAACGCGAGGTATCAGACGGTGTCATCGCACCGGGGTATGAACCGGAAGCGTTAGAACTTTTAAAACAGAAGAAAAAAGGAAATTATGCGATCATTGAGATCGATCCAAATTACGAGCCGGCTCCAATCGAACATAAAGAAGTGTTCGGAATTACATTTGAGCAGGGAAGAAATGAGCTTGTGATTGATGATGAATTATTATCGAATGTCGTGACAGAGAATAAAGAAATTACAGAACAGGCAAAAATTGACCTTGCCATTGCTTTAATTACATTAAAATATACACAGTCAAATTCTGTATGCTATGCAAAAGATGGCCAGGCAATTGGTATCGGTGCCGGACAGCAGTCACGTATCCACTGTACACGTCTTGCTGGACAAAAAGCAGATAACTGGTGGCTTCGTCAGTCTCCACAGGTACTGGGACTTCAGTTCGTAGACAGCATCGGAAGAGCAGACAGAGACAATTCAATTGACTTATATATCGGAGATGAATATGAAGATGTACTTGCAGAAGGAACATGGCAGAATATCTTCAAAGTAAAACCGCCGGTATTTACAAGAGAAGAAAAACGTGCATGGTTAGATAAGCTGGAAGATGTAGCATTAGGCTCAGATGCGTTCTTCCCGTTTGGAGATAATATCGAACGTGCTCACAAAAGCGGTGTGAAATATATTGCGCAGCCGGGAGGATCCGTTCGTGACGACAATGTAATCAGCACATGTGACAAATATAATATGGCGATGGCGTTTACAGGAATCAGACTGTTCCATCACTAAATCGAAACAAAAGCTGCAGTAGAACGTGTTTCCACTGCGGTTTTTTATTTGTTCTTTTATGTGATTAGAAAAAATATTTGTGCAAAAAGAACAAAAAAACAAAATATTATTTGAAATAATATACAAAAGCGATATAATAAAACTTGAAGCAAAATAATTGTTGGTTGAATTGCTGAAAAGGAGGAGAAGGGAATGCAAAAGAGACGAAGAATTATTGCAATTGTGTTAACGGCAGCCTTGAGCGGAACGATGCTCCCGGCAAACAGTCTGACCATGTATGCAGCCGACAAACTATCGCCGGCAAAATCTATTAGGGCAGATGTGGATAAGACGAAGTTCACACACAAAGAGTGGACAGGAACGGACTACACAGATGTAGAGGGCAAAAAAGTAACTGGAGAGGACGTATTTGGAATTAATCGTGAGGATGCAACGACAACATTGATTCTATATCAGGATATTGCCTCTGCATCGGCGGCGGTTTGGGATTATAATGCCAGAGAAGGATCGGAATATTTTAAACTTCTCACAGGAGACAGAGAAGACTGGGATTTAACTGTCGTGCAAAATCAGGAACAGGCTCAGAAATTTATGGGAGCAAACGGATTCATGACGAAAGAATTCCAGAAAGACGAGGCAGACGGATGGAAGACTGTTCAATTGCCTAAGAGCTGGACAAGGGACGATTTTGACTTTTCTATCTATACGAACGTACAGATGCCATGGCAGTCAAAATATGATCAGAATGTGTCTGTGCCAAATGCGCCGACAAATTACAATCCGGTTGGTCTGTATCGGAAAACATTTAATGTAGATGATAAAATGTTGGAAGATAACCGGAGAGTATATGTGAACTTCCAGGGGGTGGAATCTGCATATTATGTGTACGTAAATGGAAAAGAAGTCGGATACAGCGAGGACAGTTACAGTCCACATCGCTTTGATATTACGGACTATCTTCAGGAGGGGGAAAACCTTCTTGCCGTGAAAGTGCATAAGTTCTGTGACGGAACATGGTTTGAAGATCAGGATATGATTTATGACGGCGGTATTTTTCGTGATGTCTATCTGACAAGTGCACCGCTTGTTCAGATTCACGATTACACAGTTCGGACAGATTTGAATTCAGACTATACTGCTGCAAATTTGAATTCTCACTTGAGGTATTTTAAGGGATTTAATAACTGTTATATCTTGTTATAAAAATCTCGTCAAAACCTTGAAAATACTAAAGTTTTTGTGGGTGTCCTCTCCGTCACATCTTGTATCGTGTTATATCGTTTTACCCTTGGTTATGAACTCTGATAAGGGAAAAAACAAGGGAAAGAAAATCTGGTAACAACTTATAACAAATTATAAAAATGGCAGTTGGAACTGGATGAAATGCTTATAATACATTTCTATGAAAGGAAGGATAAGATGAGATTGGTATATGCAGATTATAACCCTCTTACAAATAGTATTGATGTAACTACATTTGAGAATTACATATTGCGAATTGATTGTAATAAGGCAGAGGATGGATTAAGAACTACTCTTTGCTCACAAAATTCACTTAATGCTTTGGCGATAGATGAGCCATTGGAATATGCTCGCCTTGCTTTGGACGGTGAAATGCAGGCATGGGTGGATGCGATTGATAGTTTGGCAGTCTGGTGATTTCTATAAATGTTTTTTGATAAAATGTTGGCAGAATATCTAGGCTTGGTGTGATAAAATAAAAGAAATTAACTTACTAGAGAATTATCGAGTAGGAGATATTTGGCAATTTAATAGCTTTGCCTACTATGTGCGTGACAAGGCTATTCTTGGAGAGGAGATTTATTCAGGGATTATAAGTTGAAAAACTTGATTTTAAGCGGATGCTACGGAAAGTAGCGTCCGTTTTTTGATTTGTAAACAGGTGTTGGTGGTGCTACTTTTTCATTTTGTGTAAGATGCGAGTGTAAATCAAAATACTGATGGAGGCATTGTTATGAGTAACAAAAAAGAAATCATTATCAAGGCAACTAAACTTAAAAAGAGTTTTATCACAGGTGACACAGAGCAGACAATTTTTGAAAATCTAGACCTTAATATATATAGGGGTGACTTTACTGTGATTATGGGTAGTTCAGGTGCAGGCAAGTCCACACTGATGTACTCCCTTTCGGGAATGGACAGGCCCAGCTCGGGCGAGGTTGTTTGGAACGACAAAACAATTACATCTTTAAGTGATGATAGGCTGGCAATTTTCAGACGAAAGAACTGTGGTTTTGTTTTTCAGCAAATCTATCTTCTTGATAAGATGAGCCTTATGGATAATGTACTTACGGCGAGTGCATTGTCAGGAGCAAGCAAAAAGGACTCAGTGAAATATGCCAAAGAGCTTTTCGAGCTTGTTAATATTCCTGAGATAACACGCAAAAAGTTCCCATCTCAGGTGTCGGGCGGTGAGGCTCAGCGAGCAGGCATTGTAAGGGCAGTTATAAATAAACCCGAGATTCTCTTTGCCGATGAGCCCACAGGTGCACTGAACTCAAATAACTCAACTGCGGTTCTTGATGTTTTTACAAAGCTTCATAATGATGGTCAGAGCATTATATTGGTAACTCATGACAAGAAAACAGCCTTAAGAGGCAACCGTGTGTTATATGTTAAGGACGGCATGATCTACGGTGAGTGTGACCTTGGGGGTTACACAAATGAAAGTAAAGACCGTGAAGTAAAGCTAAACAACTTTTTAACAGAGATGGGATGGTAATATGAAAAAAATAGCAAATCAGATTTTATACAACTTAAAAAAAGAAAAAACCTCCTTTATATCATTCGGCGTTATCATTCTGATAACTGCTCTAATATTAAATTGTGCAGCGGTTTTGCTGTGTCAGGTAGATAGGGCTTATGATACAAAGTTTGAAAAGTTAAGCACCGCAATGCTCAACGCAATTGTTCCTGAGGTCCAGAACAGCAGTGAACTTGAAAAAGCAATTGATGAAATCGAAAAGGTAGAGAAAATCGAAAGCTATACTGCTATTATGACAGAAGCTACTGTCAAGGATTTCAATGGTGCGGATTTTTCAATGAACACAGTGTTTTATAACATTGACGACAAGCGTACTCTTAACAATTATGAACTTGTGAGTGAAAGCAAAAATAATGTTGACGATCCAATCTATATCCCACTTTATGTATCCAACTTTGGTGGATTTGCTTTGAATGACGAAATCGTTTATGCAATTGACGGCAAGTCCCATAGTTTCACTGTGGCAGGTGTGATTGAAGAAATGCAGTACGGCAACTATGGTTCGGGTTTGCTGTGTGCCTATTTACCAAAAGAAGAGTTTGCAGAGCTTGCGGATTCTTATAGTGACAAGGCTGTGGTTGAATATTCAATGAGCGTAAAGAGCGATGCAAGCCTTGATGAAGTGAAAGATGATGTCAGCAAAGCAATTGAGAACAAAGGTGTTATGGCTTTATCAATTCTTGACAGCGAAAGCGTAAAGGGTACACGGACAATGGTTACGGATCTGCTTGTACTTATTTTAACCGCTTTTGCACTAATCATCCTTGCAGTTAGCGTATTCCTAAGTAACTTCAAAGTTAAAAATGCTATTGAGTCCGAAATTACAAATATGAGCGTGCTTAAAGCTCTGGGTTATACAAGTGCTCAGATTGTAGCGAGTATCACACTGCCTTATGCTATTGTTTCGCTATTGTTTGCAATTCTCGGCATTGGTCTGTCTTACACTTTACTTCCCGTGCTTTGCTCAATGCTTACTGTTCAGTCAGGTTTTTCGTTTGCTGTTAGCTTTGATTTGCTGAGCTTTGTATGTGTGGCTTGTATTCTTTGCGGTGTTGTTTCGTTCTTCACATATATATCCGCACGAAAAATCAAGAAAACTCAGCCTATTGACGGCTTAAGAGGTAATACAAGTTCAAAGCACACAAAGAAAAATTATTTTCCGTTTGAAGAAACCAGAGGCAATACAAAATTCCTGCTTGTCTTAAAGCAGATGATAGCTTCTACAAAACAGAATATAATGCTCTTTCTGGTGTCTTTTGTGCTGACGGTTCTCATAGCATTTTCAGGCACACTGTTCTACAATGTAGTAGTTGAGCCGGATAATTTTATGTCTGCTTTGTCAGACGAAGTAGCAGATGTGATTATTTATCCTAAAAGCGACAGCATGAGTGAGCTTGAGTCAAAACTTGGTAACGATAATCGTGTGCAAAATTCATTGAAATATATGTCTGCAATTGTTAAAATTGAAGAGAAAACAGTGACTGCTTTTGCCTGCGAGGACTTCTCAAAGGTGAGAAATGATGTATGTTATATGGGTGAAAATCCGAAAGATGCAGATGAAATCGCTTTGGGCAGTGCTTTTGAAGAAAATTTTAAAATCGGTGATACAGTCAGCGTGACGGTGGACGGTATCACAAAAAGCTTTCAGGTTACAGGCTTTGTGCAAAGCGTAAATTTACAGGGCGAGCTTTGTGAACTGAGCATAGAAGGATACAACAGTCTCTTTAACCAAAATCAGACTCCATACCTCTATGTGTATCTTGAAAATGCTGAAAATGCCGAAAAGATTACAAAGGAATATAAATCCGATTACTCTGCATTGGTAGCAGACACAGTGAATTCTTACAAGCTTCAAACTGAAGCACAGGATATGTATATGGGTATCACTGTGGTGCTTGTAGTATCAATTTGTGCGGTAACAATTCTCGTTGTGTTATTTATTTTATATATTGTTATCAAGTCTCTGCTTGTAAAAAGAAGACAGGAGTTAGGTATTTACAAAGCAATGGGCTACACAAGTTCACAGCTTATTTTACAGACAACAGGTTCATTTATGCCTGTGTCGATGGTGGCAATTGTGATTTCAAGCTTTTTGGCAATTTATTATATGCCGGCTATCTATCAATTTATTTTTGAGACTTTGGGTGTCATGAAAAATAACATTGAGATTTCATTTGGCTTTTTAATGCTATTTGCAGTAGCTCAGATTTTAGTAAACATTATGATAAGTATTATTTTGTGTATGCCGATAAGAAAGATTTCAGCATATGTACTCATTAAGGAATAAGGGAGAGACAAAAATGGATTTTGGTGATAAATTAAAGCAGTACAGATTAAAAGAGGGACTTTCTCAGGAACAGCTTGCTGAGAAAATAGGAGTAAGCCGTCAAGCTATAACAAAATGGGAGACCAAGCGAGGTCTCCCTGATGTTGAAAATATGATTATCCTCGCAGAGCTTTTCAATCTCACTCTCGATGAGCTTGTGCTTGAAGAGGTCAAAAAACAGGAAGAAAAGCCGGTGGTTTTCGAAAGCGAAACAGTTTATGACATCGACACCGGCAAGCATTTTGATATAAACTTGGGCGGTGCAAGGAAAATTACTATCAAAACAGGTGTGGATGAAAAAATCCACATTGTGCTTTCTTCCGAAATACTTGCTGAAATTGGCTCTCTTTTCAAGGTGAAACTTGACGAAAAGCGTAATAAGTTGGATGTTGAACTTGTAAATAAAAAGGGCGTCAGCCGTTTTGAAGCACAGGAAAGCGTGGATATTACTCTTTTACTCCCTGAAAAGTTTACCGAGCATACAGAGGTTTCAGCAAGCGTTAAGGAACTTCTTATTGAGGATTTACGCCTCAGCCGACTTGAGTACGACGGCGACGCAGAAAAGGTTTTTATCCGGGACACAGAGGGAAGTCTGGAGTTTACCGCAAAGACTGACTACGAAATTTTTATTTCAGGTAACTGCACAAAACTTGATATAAACCAGTTCAAAGCGAAAGCGATTGTTCACCTTGAAAATGCAGATAACTACAAACTCTCAAATAACGGCAGAAAATGCAAGCTCATCACCCGCAAAAACGGAGAAATTGTTGAGCTTGAAGAAAACGAAACTGCCGAAAATATAATCAACATATCAGGCATATTCTCCGAGCTGATTGTTGAGGTTGAGAGATAAATTTCAGCTTTACGCATACTATGTACTTCAAATAGCCGCATCCATTATGTGTATGGATACGGCTATTTTTGTGGCATGGGGCGATTATCTCGCCCCTTTATCTCTGTTTCGGTGAGGTTGGTTGGCATTCTGTCTGTCAGCCTTTTCCTGATATCGCTGTAACTTTTCGTGCATTGATTCGGCTTTGGGAGTGGCTTTCTCTCCATAGACTTCCTCCCGCTTGGCACATTCTTTCTCATATGCGTCGTTGGCACGCTGTGCGGTATAGAATGCTGTGTAGAAATCCTGCACCGTTGCAAATCCATGCTGTTTGACGATACCGGATAGTCCGGCTTTGAAGGTTCGGATTTCCTCGGTTTTGGTGGCAATCCTGTTTTCAAGCTCCTTCTTCTTGGTAAGCCTTGCAAGTCCCTTTAAATCGCTTAATTCAATCTCCAGTTTATTCCGTTCACGCTCTGCTTCAAAGATAAGATGATTTTGCTTATCAAGAGTAACCTTGATTTTTTGAAGTCTTGGGAAAGCGGCTGCTTCCGGTGGCATAACCGGTCTTGGAGGTATCTGTGGTTTGGGCTGTTCAGCAATCTCTGTTTCCGGAACAGTTGCAGAGAGTGTAACGCTTGGTGGCTCAGGCTCAATTATTACTTCTTTAGCTGGAGTTGTAACAACATCTGCGGTGTCCTCAGCTTTTATAACAGCCTTGCTCGCATACTCTTTTTCAATAGCCTCATGGAACAGCTTGTTTTTCAGTTCCCTTGCGGTGGTCAGTACCTTAGAAATCAGAAGTGCAAGTTTCGCTGTAGCTGTTGTGATAATGCCTGCCAGCGTCTCAGGACACTTGCCGAATACATCTATGGATAACCGGATACGCTCCGTAATCCATTTCTGCTTTATCTGCCGTATCTCATCCTCTGGCACTTGGCTGACTAAGGCTCTGTCTACTTCGTGATTCCATTGCATACGCACCTCATTATCTTCCTTTATCTGTTCCGCTTTGGGATTGTTCTTGCCGATTTTCTTGGTGGCAAGGTATAATCCGTTTTTATCAAACACATGGAGCTTGTCTTTATTGTCCTCTATCAGAAGGTTGATAAGGTCAGTATAGAAGCGTTTCGCTTCATCTAAATAATGCTCTTGTTTGAACAGTTTGTTCTTGGCAGTAAATAAGGTTCGCTCATAGACTTCGCCCTTTTTGATTATTTTACAACCCTTACGGACATTACCACTATCATCCAGTATCTCTTTCTTAGTGCGCACATGCTTTTTCTGTTCGGTGTAGAACATATTGCGCGTTGCAATCTTTTCTATAGGTTCCGGTAACAGCTCCCTTTCGGAAAAGATGAGATGGATATGATAGTTGGTCTTGCGTTTGTTGTGGTGCAAAGCTGATACACATTCTACACCATACTTTTCCTTAAAGCGGTTGGTAAACATCTGTAACAGCCTGTCGGGGTCATAGAGGTCTGGGAAAGATTCTGGCAGGGCTATAATCAGTTCCCTTGCCTCGATACATTTCCCCTCTGTACCGCTTTTAAGAAATTCCTGCTGATTAAATCGTGCAAGCTCCGTCCAGTAGTGGCGGTCTGTGGTTTCATAGACTGCATATAAATTTTCCTGCTTGGCGTGACTGGATATATAAGTAATCCTGCCACGGACATTGTGGAGCTTACTCATCTGAATAAATGAATTTCTTTCGATAGTGCTTCCTCCTCTCGTAGATGTTGCTTTGGGAAAGAGGTGGAAGGATTATATAAGTGAGTGGATAGCTTAGGCTATCCGGTTACGAACATTATGCCGTACCCGGCATTAAAAGCTCGATGCAATCGCGAAATGCCCAGAGTACAAATCGAAGATTTGTGCGAAGGGTGTATTTCGCTCTCAAACGCCGAGGGCTTATGAAAGACCTGCGTTGAGGACATTGCGCCACTCACTTTTATATGAAATTGTCCTGTAAAATTCCTGCTCCTTTCCCATAAGTTTTGGTTGATACCAGAGAAAGCGCATGATATAATCTATTTGCGTGTAGGTATATCATGGCTTCGGTCTGATACATACCAAAGGGTGGTTTCGTAGGAAGCCACCCTTTTAAGTTACAGCAGTTTTTCTGCTAACTGCTTTGACAGTATTCTTATCCCTTAAGTCCCTGCCTTCGTTGGCTTCCACGAACTGCTCCAGTATATCAGTCTTTATAAGAACCTTTCGTCCTACCTGAAGTACCGGGAGCTTCTTCCACTTTACCAGATCACGGAGTGTATTTCTTCCGATACCGGTATAGTCGGCTGCTTCCTCAATGGATAAGGCAATTTTCATTTCTGTCATTGAATCACCTCCTTGCAAATTGCATTATGCAATTTTCTGACTAAGCCTACTATAAACCTTTTATATCATTCCGTCAAGCGTTACGAAATTTTAAAAATAATTATTGACTTGCATATTGCAATTGCAAAAGATGTATGTTATAGTAGTACCATACCGAAAAAGGAGGCGTATCAAGATGAAAGATAAAGAATTACGCAAGCTAATCGGTAGCAGGGCAAAACAGCGAAGATTGGAGCTTGGATTGAAACAGCCTTATGTCGCTGAAAAGATGGGAGTCACAGCTTCCACCATTCAGAGATATGAAGCCGGAACAATCGACAACACCAAGAAGCTGGTGCTGGATGGACTTTCAGAAGCACTTCATGTATCCGTGGAATGGCTCAAAGGCGAAGCAGAGGAATACGAAACAGACATTACGGATAAAAGGGAATTACAGATTCGTGATGCAATGAGCAGTATTTTAAACCGCTTACCCCTTGACCTTAATAATGAGGAAGCTGACTTCTCGAAAGACCTACTGCTACTGATGTTACAGGAGTATGAGCTGTTTATGGATTCCTTCCAGTTTGCCTGCAAGAACTTTAAGGGCAACACAGAGAATGCGGACATAGCAGCCACCATAGGTTTTGAATCGAATAAGGAATACAACGAAATCATGTTTCTTAGAGAGATTACCCACACAGTCAATGCCTTTAATGACATGGCAGATGTGATAAGGCTCTATTCCAAGAAACCGGAGACAGCCACACAGAGGCTTGCAAATCTTTTATCGGAAGATTCCGAATCGGTATAGTTAGACAACCGGAGTTATGATATACTTACACGCAAGAAGCATTTCTTCAGTTCCGATTGTCGATATCGAAAGGAGAAACGATTATGGCAAAAGGTTCTGTAAGGAAAAAAGGCAAGAAATGGTATTACCGCTATTATGTGGAGGATGCCAGTGGTAACTTGGTTCAGAAGGAATGCGTAGGAACAGAAAGTAAATCGGAAACGGAAAAACTGCTCCGTAAGGCTATGGAGGAATACGAAAGTAAGAAAATCGTAGCCAAAACGGAGAATATCACACTGGGAGAGCTTCTGGATGTGTGGGTGGATGAGGAATTGAAAGTCAGTTCCCTTAGTAATAACACTGTAACCCTTTATCTTGGGGTAGTGAAGATTATGAAAAGACACCCTTTAAGCAAAAGAAAGCTTCGGACAGTCACAAGTGAACACATGCAGGAATACATGGATTATTTAAGCTTCGGTGGAACGGCTCCCGATGGTACGGAAGCAAAACCGCTAAGCATAGACCGTATTCATTCCTTTTCAGCAGTGTTACAGAGGGCTTTCCGGTATGCGGTGTTTCCAAAGCAGTATATCAGTTTCAATCCTATGCAGTATGTAGTAATCAGAAGACCGACGCAGGAAGTGGATTTGTTCGCTACGGAAGATGAAGATTATTCGCAGGAAAAGACCATTACCCACCAGCAGTACAATGAAATCGTAGATTATCTTACCAAGAAGAAAAGCTCATCATTGTTGGCAGTGCAGATAGCATATTATGCAGGTCTGCGAATTGGGGAAGTCACCGGATTATCCTGGGATGACATCAACTTAGAGGAACAGTATCTGACGGTGCGTAGGAGCTTAAGTCGGAACAATGCAAGGCATAAGCTGGAGCTTGGACCTACCAAGCGTAAAAAGGTCAGAATCGTGGATTTTGGCGATACCCTTGCTGAAATCTTACGAAAGGCAAAAAAAGAACAACACAAGCAACGCTTTCAGTACGGACAGCTTTATCAGCGGAATTACTACAAGGAAGTCAGAGAAAAGAACAGAGTTTACTACGAACTGTATTCATTGGACGGAACACAGGAAGTGCCGGAGGACTACACAGAGATTTCTCTGGTGTGTGTCAGACAGGACGGAATGTACGTAGGAAGGGAAGCACTGGACTGGATGTGCAGGTCAATCAGGAAGCACCTGAAAGGATTTGAAAACTTCCACTTCCACTCATTACGACACACTTACACAAGCAATCTGTTGGCAAATGGAGCACCACCGAAGGATGTGCAGGAGCTCTTGGGACATTCCGCAGTAAGTACCACAATGAATATCTACGCCCACGCTACAAGGGAAGCCAAGAAAAATTCAGCAAGGCTTCTTGATAAGGTAGTAGGGAACGATTAAAACGAAAACAACACTTTTTCCCTTATAGATTCCCAGCAAGGGAAAAAATAAGGGAAAAGTGCAAATTACATAGATGTTGATGGGCGGGAAAGCCCGTAAATTCTGGAAAGTTGAGAAAATACACGAGAAATTTTGAAATTATCAGTGGATGTGCGAAATTTATCATCAGCGGCTCAAGACGGATACAGCATTGATGTAAAAGCGCTTGATCAAGCCGGAAATGATATTTTAGGCGGAGTCAATGTTCCGGTTTCTGAGGTCGCATCGACGGAGACAGGAACGGTAGAGATAAATCAAAAAGTGAAGAATCCCAAATTGTGGTCAGCTGAGAATCCAAATCTGTATGCGTTAATTCTCACGTTAAAAGACCCTTCTGGAAAGGAAGTGGAGACACTTTCAGCTCAGCTTGGTTTCCGTGAAATTGAATTCACATCTACAGAGGTGGATAGCAATTACAGAGTGACGACAAAAGAATGGGAGCCAGTTAAGATTAATGGCGAGAGACTGCTTTTAAAAGGTGCAAACCGTCACGACACTGACCCATTCTATGGAAAAGCGGTTCCACAGGATACAATACTTGAAGATGTCACATTGATGAAGCAGAATAACTTAAATGCAATTCGTACGTCTCACTACAGCAATGATGATTATCTTTACTGGCTGTGTAACTCATACGGCTTGTATATGATGGGCGAGACAAACATGGAAAGTCATGCGATCATGGGAAACAGCAATGCGATGGGATTATTCTATGAGCTTGGCATGGATCGAACAGAGACAGCGTATGAGCGGTTAAAAAATAATCCGGCGATCGTAATCTGGTCTATCGGAAATGAGATGGTTTATACTTCAGATGCGAACCATTCAAACGGTTTGTTCCGTGATATGATCTGGTACTTCAAAGACAATGACCCTACAAGACCGGTACACAGTGAAGGTCAGACGGACAGTATGGGTGTAGACATGGGAAGTAACATGTATCCAAGTGTAGGTACCGTTCAGGGAAGAGCAGGAGAAGGGAAAATTCCATATGTAATGTGTGAGTATGTTCATGGTATGGGAAACTCAATTGGAAACTTGAAAGAGTACTGGGATGCAGTGAGAAGTTCTGAGAATATGCTCGGCGGATTTATCTGGGACTGGGTAGACCAGGCGAGAGCGGTCGATTTGAATGATCTTGGTTCTACTTATAAGATGACAGACAAAACAGGTGTGAGCGGAGAGGCAGTTGGATACGAAGAAGACTGGAAGAACGATGCAGGAAAAGAAAGTCTGAATGGCGGTAAATCATTCTCAGGCTACACTGTTATGGAAGACAATGAGAAATATAATGCGGCGCTTTCAGGAACTGGAAAAGAATTTACGTTTGAGGTAATGGTAAAACCGGCATCTACATCACAGAACAGTGTACTTCTTTCCAAAGGAGATACACAGGTTGCATTGAAGACACAGAGCAGTGGAAGTGGATTGGAATTCTTCGCGTATAACAACGGAAGCTGGAAGAGTACATCCTGTGGATTCCCAGAGGATTGGACAGGTAAATGGCATCAAGTAGTCGGTGTATATGACAAAGGTAATTTAAAGATTTATGTAGATGGAGAAAAACTTTCAGAAAATACGGTGCAAGATAGTATTGCTTCAAGCAGCAGACCGGTTGGTATCGGATATGATGCGGAAAAAGGACGAAAAGTGGACGGAGAAATTTCAATTGCACGTATTTACAATAAAGCGTTAAGTGCAGAGGAAATTAACGGACAGAGAAAAGCAGTTCCAGATATCGCAACGGATGACAGCAGTGTACTGCTTTGGATGGATTATGCGGATGAGCATGAGACAGCACAGGTTACAGGATGGGATTATTACGCAACAGAAGAGGCTCATACAAACCTGTATTCAGAGGAAATCAAAGGAAAATTCTATGGATACGGCGGTGACTGGGGAGACTCTCCAAACGATGACAGTTTCTGTCAGAATGGTATTGTAAGTCCTGACCGTACACCACAACCGGAACTGGCAGAAGTAAAATACCAATATCAGAATTTCTGGTTCAGTGCAGATGTTGCAGATTTAGATGTACGCCAGGTAAATGTGTATAATGAAAATAATTTTAAGAATCTGAATGAGTATGATGTATCATGGTCATTGTTAGAAAATGGTCTTGTTATTCAGGAAGGCAAAGTGGAAGATGTTGATGTTGCTCCGCAGTCTACAGGAAAAATATCAGTACCATTTACAATGCCTGAGACAATTGATGCAGGAAATGAATATCATTTGAACATTTCTGTAACTTTAAAAGAAGATACAGAATGGGCGAAGGCAGGAGCTGAAATGTCCTGGTCACAGATTTCTGTTCCGGTGACAGTAGAGCAGGCTGCCCCTGTGATCAGTGAAGAAAAAGTGACAGTTGCAGAGGATGATGCAGCTTGGAATGTGACAGGAAATAATTTTAGTTTTGCAATTGAAAAAGCAACAGGTACATTGAAAAACTATACATATAACGGTGATATGCTTGTGGAGGAAGGACCGGCTCCGAACTTCTGGAGAGGCACGGTAGAAAACGATAAGACTGCGTTTGACTGGAATTGGGCAAATGCGGCAAAAACAATAAACGTTGAAGAGATTACAGTAGTTGAGAATGAAGCAGGTCAGCAGGTGATTACAGCGAATTTAGTATTCCCTACAGCAGGAAATACGAAAGAGACCATCGTTTACACAGTAAACGGAAACGGAGAAGTAACTGTGAAGATGTCTGTGGATGCAACAAAGAGCGGAATGGGCAATTTCCTTCGTGTTGGTTCTATGATGACACTTCCGGAAGGCTACGAGAATGTAACATGGTACGGAAATGGACCTGTTGAAACATTCAACGACAGAAAGACAAATGGAAGACAAGGTGTTTGGGAAAATACGGTATCTGAATTCTTCTTCCCATATTTGAAAGTAGATGATTCTGGAAACTTAACATATGTAAAATGGATCTCTGTAGATAATGGGGAAAATGCACTTTTAGTTTCTGCGAAAGATACAGTAGAAGCAAGTGCGCTTCACTTTACACCGGATGACATCAATGCGGTAGATCATGTATATGGATTAACGCCAAGAAAAGAGACGATCTTGAGTGTGAACTATGGTTCACTCGGAACAGGTGGAGCTACATGTGGTCCTGGACCTCTTACTCAGTATCAGCTGCCATCCAGCCGAGTTTACGAGTGGGAATTCACAATGATTCCGGCAAAAGCAGATGCAGATGCGCAGGCATTGACAGAGATGGCAAAACCTTATCATCAGGTTTCTTCATTTAACCGTGAAGACTATGACAAAGAGTATGCAGCAGAATTGATTGAAAAAATTGATTCCTTCGTTGCATACAGCTATGACCAGTTAGAGGAAGTAGAGGAATTACAGGCTGATGTGAATGCGATGACAGAAGCGCAGGCTGCAATCGTAAACAAAGATAAAGACAGAAGCAAATTAGTAAAGGAATATGTGGAGGCAGTCAAAGCCTTAGAAAACAAAGAAACTTATATTCAGGATGAGAGCAACAATGCTCTGGAAGTTCCATATGAGTCTTCAGCGAAATTCAAAAAGAATGGAGAGACCGTCGTTATGAATGGAAAACTCGCAGTTCCATTTAACGATGTTCTGGATCCTGTTTTTGAGGGAGATGCATCATTCTCCGTAGAAGTGAATGTGACACCTACAGGAAGCCGCGACTACAATATGTTCACAGGTAAAGGCGATAATGCATTTGCACTTCGTATCCGCGGAACAGAGAGCTTAGATTTCCATATTTATGCAGGCGGAAGCTGGAGAAGTATTGAATACGCAATTCCGGAAAATGAAAGAGCAGACTGGCTCGGAAAAGAACATCAGGTAATCGGTGTATATGACCATGAAGCACATAAAATTCAGTTCTATGCTGATGGAGAATTAAAGAAAGAAACAGCAACTAACACAAATGAGGGTGTGGCACATTCTGATTACAATCTTACAATCGGTGCATGTCCGTCGACAGGAAGATCTTCAGCTGCTGACTTTACATCTCTTCATGTTTACAACAGAGCGCTTTCAGCAGAGGAAGTGAAAGCTCAAAACAGCGAGCAGTTAGCAGTTCAACCGACAGATGAGGCAGTGGCATTGTGGCTTGACATGGAAAACATTCAATTCCACGATAAAGAAAATATTTATCAGGTAGAAATTGATCCGGCAAAAGCAGCAATTGAAGTTGGAAATGAAAAAGAATTTACACTTGTACCGGACAATGCAGATGCAAAAGTGACAAGCGTAAGATGGTCTGTTTTAGATGCAGACGGATTTGATGCAGATGGGGTTAAAGTACAATACAGTGCGAAAGATTACACGAAGGCAACAGTAGTAGTTTCAGAAGAAGCACAGGCAGGCGAATATGTACTGAAGGCAGAAAATGTAAATGGAGAAGAAGAATTGATGGCAGAGGCTCAGATTACTGTCACAGCAAAACCTGAGCAGGAAGACCAGATAATCTTTGATTCAAGCAAGAATAAACTGGACACAGTTCTTCCGGACACAGCACAGTTTACAGAAGGTGAATCGGGAGAAGTGGGTGCTTTGAAGGGATACTTCTCTGTAGATGATGAAAATAAAGTGGTAAACGATGCTATCTCAGGCAAAAATGCGTTTACTGTATCATCGAGAGTTTATGTTCCAGCATCCGTAAAATCTACTGACACAGGTGTATGGGACAAAGATAACCCGCACGAAAAACATAATATGATTGCAAGTATGGGTGACAACAGTTTTGCTTACCGTATCTACTACGATAAGAACAGAAAGGATATTCATATTGATGCATTTATCAGTGATGGAAGTTCATGGCTGCAGGCAACGACAGGACAGCTTCCGAGTGATTTCTTTGATAAATGGCACACATTATCCGTATCTTATGATGGTAAAACATTGAAAGTATATGTAGATGATGCAGTGACGGAAAAAGCAGGAGAAAAATCTGTTCAGAAGAGTGAGAATACATTCTCTGTAGGTTACGAGCCACAGAAAGAGGGAAGAAAATCTGAACTCACATTTGAGCAGGTACGGGTATTTAATCAGGCATTGACAGCAGAACAGTTGAATGAAGCAACTGATCCGAATGCAGAAAATGTTGTACTCTGGCTTGACTTTGATGTCAAAGAAGACGATTCGGCAACAGAAGCAGATAAGCTGAATTTACAGAATCTGATCAATGAATGTAAAGACATGAAAGAAGCAGATTACTTTGGAAAAGGCTGGACAGAAATGCAGACAGCACTAGGTGCAGCAGAGGACGTATTACAGAAAGATGCGCCTACAAAAGAGGAAGTAAAGAACGCTTATGATGCATTGAGAGATGCGAAAGGTCAGCTTGTATTCATTGGTGATTTGAAAGCAGTCGTTGATGGCGCAAAAGAAATCGTTGAAAACAAAGATTCTTACACGAAGGACTCTTACGAAGTATTCGAGACAGCATTAAATGCAGCAAAAGCAGTTCTTGAAAAGGAAGAATCTACTCAGGAAGAAGTCAACAATGCGAAGATCGCACTGTTAGATGCACAAAATAAACTTGTGAAAAAAGCAGATATCACTACTTTGAAAGAGGCGATTGCGAAAGCAGCAGAGATCAAAGAAGAAGAGGTTACTCCATCTTCATGGGAGAGAGTTCAGGCAGCGAAAGCAGCAGCAGAAAAGGTAGTTGCAGATTTTGAAAAAGATGAGACAAGTGTAACACAGAGTCAGATTGACGCAGCTGCAAAAGCGCTTCAGGATGCACTGGATTCTGTGCAGAAACGTGCAGACTTCACAGCACTTCAAGAAGCTGTGGACCGCATCAGCAAATTGCAGCTGGACGGCTACACAGAGGAAAGCGTAAAAGTGTTGAAAGATGCATTAAAAGAAGCAGAGGCTGTTTTGGAAGAACAGGAAGCAACTCAGAATACAGTAGATGAGATGTTGACAAAATTACTTGCGGCAGAGGAAGCTCTGACAAAAGAGGAAACAATTGAGAAAGCAGATTTGGAAGATTTGATCAACTATGCAAAAGCACAGCAGAGCAAAGAGGAATACAAATATTTGGTTCCGGTAGTGAAGGAAAGATTTGAGAAGGCTTTGGCAGAGGCAGAGACAATCTACGGAAAAGCAGATGCAACTCAGGAAGAAGTGAATGTAGCTTATGACAAACTGCTTCAGATGGTTCACTATCTTGACTTCACCGGAAACAGTGAGTCATTAAAAGTATTGGTGGACGCAGCAAAAGGCTTGAATGAGAAACTTTACACAGAAAAATCATGGGCAGTGTTTGAAGATGCATTGACAAAAGCAGAAGCTGTACTTGCAGATACAAATGCATTGCAGGAGGAAATCGATGCAGCGAGAGAGGCATTGCATAAGGCGATGGATCAGCTTGTCAAGGTTCCGGTAGATAAGTCAAAACTTCAGACACTGGTAGAAAAATCTAAGAAGTATGAAGACAAATTGAAAGAATACACTCCTGAGACAGGAGAAATATTCAAGGGCGCATTGGATTATGCAAGAGAGATTCTCGCAAATAAAGATGCAACTCAGGAAGAAGTCGATGCAGCATACAATGCATTGCAGAATGCAATCTTTGGATTAAGACTAATTCCGGATAAAGATAAGTTAGATGATTTGATCAAAGAAGCAGAAAAGACAGATTTTGAAAAATATACAGAAGAATCCGGGGCAGTCTTAAGAACAGCAATCGCAAATGCGAAAGCAGTGTTTGCAGACGAGAATGCAACAGAGACTGATGTAAAAAATGCAGAAAAAGAACTGAAGACAGCAATGAAGGGCTTGAAAGTTGCTTCGAATGATGAAAAAGACAATCAAGGAAACAGTAATGGCGGAACATCTGCAAGTAAAGCAGATGAGAATTCACCGAAGACAAGAGATGCCGCTCCTGTAGCAGCAACAGGTGCCGTAATGCTAGCTGCATTCGCACTGGTAGTTGCAATGAGAAAGAGACGGTAGTTGACTGATTGGGGACGTAGTAAAATTGAATTTTACTACGTCCCCAATTGACATTAGCCCTGTCCCTTTTTGAAAAAAGTAGTTGTATATTTTATGGCATGAGTATATAATAAAAAAGGTTGGAAAACTGATTGTGCAAAAAAAGCGGCGAATAAGCCAAATTTATGGAGGGAATTAATATGGGAAAATATTTTGGAACAGACGGATTTCGCGGAGAAGCAAATGTGGTTCTGACAGTAGAGCATGCTTTTAAAGTAGGTAGATTTCTAGGATGGTATTATGGTCAGGAACATAAAGCGAGAGTTGTCATCGGAAAAGATACAAGAAGAAGCAGTTATATGTTTGAGGACGCTCTGTCGGCAGGGCTTACTGCATCCGGTGCAGATGTGTATCTTTTGCATGTAACGACAACACCGAGTGTTTCGTATGTGACACGTACAGAAGATTTCGATTGTGGAATTATGATTTCCGCAAGCCACAATATTTTCTATGATAATGGAATTAAAGTCATCAATGCAAAAGGACATAAACTGGAAGCAGAAGTAGAAGAAAAAATTGAGTCATATATTGATGGAACAGGGGGAGAGATTCCATACGCAACACGCGATGCAATTGGGCGCACGGTAGACTATTCGGCTGGAAGAAATCGCTATATTGGACATTTGATCGCGATGGCAACTCGTTCTTTCAAAGATAAACGTGTGGGGCTTGATTGTTCAAACGGAAGTGCATCTTCGATTGCGAAAAGTGTATTTGATGCGTTGGGAGCAAAGACATACGTGATCAACAGTGAGCCGGATGGAACGAACATCAATAGAAACTGTGGATCTACACATATTCATGTATTGCAGGAGTTTGTGAAAGAAAAGAAATTAGATGTAGGTTTTGCTTACGATGGAGATGCGGACAGATGTCTTGCGGTAGATGAAAATGGTAATGAAGTTGATGGGGATCTTATTCTCTATGTATGCGGAAAATATTTGAAAGAACAGGGAAGACTGAACAATGATACAATTGTAACGACAATCATGTCAAACCTGGGATTATATAAAGCATGTGATAAAGCTGGAATCAAATATGAAAAGACTGCAGTTGGAGATAAATATGTATATGAGAACATGGTGCAGAACAACCATTGTCTCGGAGGAGAGCAGTCAGGGCATATTATTTTCAGCAAATATGCGACAACAGGTGATGGTATCTTAACTTCGTTATTGTTGATGGAAGTTATGCTGGAAAAGAAACAGACACTTGCAAAGCTAACAGAAGAAGTGAAGATTTATCCACAGCTTTTGAAAAATGTAAGAGTATCTGATAAAAAGACAGCAAGAGAAAATGCAGAAGTCATAAAGGCGGTGGAAGCAGTGACGGAGGCACTTGGAAATGATGGACGTATTTTGGTACGTGAAAGTGGAACAGAGCCGGTAATTCGTGTGATGGTGGAAGCATCTACAGATGAACTGTGTGAAAAATATGTAAATCAGGTTGTTGAGGTAATGCATCAGCAAGGACTGATTGTAGGATAAGTCAGAAGAGGGAAAGTAGCGATTCATAGAAGTAGCTGCTTTCCCTAAAATTATCTCTACATAATAACAAATTAATATATTGATATATTGTTTGTTGGGTGATAATATAAAAAATAAAAACAGATTTAGAAAACCATTGCTTAAAGGAGAGGATAACTATGAAAAAGCAAGAGTTACAACATGTTTTTGGAAAGATTTAAAATTCCATTTATATTTTTGTGGGTAGTTTTACTCTTTGAGCCTGTTTTTGTTTCATATTTGGAAAGTAGAGATCAAGATCCCTTTGTTACTGGCAAAACAGAGCGGCTAGGGTGGTAAATAGTTTTACTACCCCAGCTGTTGCAATACAAAGGAACTTCTATGATAATGATGGGCGAAAGACTTGAGAAAAACAAGCTTTTCGCCCTTGCTTTATTTATATAGCCCTATACGTTATGAAATCCTTTTCCGATAATCTCGCTTGTGTTAGAAATCAAAATGAATGCTCCAGGCTCTTGCTGCTTAATAAAATTACGAAGCTTAATAGCCTGCTGGCGGTTCAGTGCAGTAAAAATAATATAGCGGTGTTCACCGGAAAATGCGCCCTGAGCATCCACAATCGTTGCACTTCTCATCAAATCATGTGTGATGAAGTCACAAATGGGTTCGGGATGGCTGCATACAACATTGAAATATTTTGAAAGATTAAAACTTTCGATAAAGTTATCAATCATAAAAGAGCGAATAGACAATCCAAGCAAAGAATATAGACCGGTTTTAATGTCAAAAATAAAGAAACCGGCAATGGTAAATGCCAAATCTGTCAAAAGCAATGCTCGTCCGATGTTGATGCTCGTATATTTTTTAAAAATCGCAGCAATGACATCTGTACCACCACTGGAAGAACCAATGTTAAAAAGTACAGCAGAGCTGAATGCGGGAAGTGCGATTGCAAAGGCAAGTTCCAGCATCGGCTGATCTGTCAGCGGATGGGACATAGGAAAAATACGCTCCAGTAATGATAAAAGCACTGAGAGTAAAATACTACAGTAAGCAGTAGTCAGTGCAAATGTTTTACCGAGAACGATAAGTCCAATCAGTAAAAGGAGCATGTTCATAATAAAGGTAAAATCACTGGCGGACATCACGCCTGTTTTGGCAACTAAAACAGCAAGACCTGTAATGCCTCCAAATGTGAAATTGTTGGCAAATTTGAAAAAGTAAATTCCGATTGCCATTACCAATATACTTCCAGTCAACAGGAAAAAGGATTTTGATTTTTCTTTCATTTGATGTTTTCTCCGTATTCTATTTCTATTCATACGAATTGTAACGCTAGAAACATAAAAAGTCAACGCATTAGAGTGCATAATATGGTAACAATAGAAATAGAAGAGGAGGGATATAAAAATGAACAGATATTTGGCGATTACAGACGTATACGCAAGAGAAATATTAGATTCCAGAGGGAATCCTACAATAGAAGTAGAAGTTTTGGCGGGAGATGAGTTCCTGGGGAGGGCAGCAGTGCCGTCAGGAGCATCTACCGGACAATACGAAGCTGTGGAACTGCGAGATAGAGAGGAGAGGTATGGCGGACTCGGAGTACAACGGGCGGTGGATCATGTCAACACAAAGCTTGCACAGGCGGTCATTGGTCTGAATGTATTCGATCAAGCGCATTTGGATCAAGTGCTTTTAAAAACGGATGGGACACAAAACAAGAGTAATATGGGGGCGAATGCGTTGCTTGTGGTTTCGATGGCTGCTGCGAGAACAGCGGCAAAAGCGTTGCGTATTCCGCTTTATGCCTATCTTGGAGGAGTCAATGCGAAAAAAATGCCGGTTCCGATGATGAATATTTTAAATGGAGGACGGCACGCAGATAATACGATTGATTTTCAAGAATTTATGATCATGCCGGTCGGTGCGTGTTGCTTTCGAGAGGCACTTCGGATGTGCTCAGAAATTTATCACGCGCTAAAGGCATTGCTAAAAGAGCAGGGTTACAGTACAGCGGTGGGGGATGAAGGTGGATTTGCACCTGATTTTAAAGATGCAAAAGAAGCATTACAGTTTATTGTAGATGCGGTAAGAAAGGCAGGATATGAGCCGAGAAAAGATATTGTGATCGCATTGGATGCGGCCGCGACAGAGTTCTACAACAAAGATTTTAAAAAATATGTATTTGAAGGAGAAGGAAAAATGCGGGGCGGTCAGGTAATTCGTTCCGTGGAGGAGATGATTGATTATTATGAGGAACTGATTATGGAATTTCCAATCATGTCTATTGAAGATCCGCTTGATGAAGAAGACTGGGAAGGATGGGAACTTTTGACGACAAGACTTGGAAGAGACGTGCAGCTTGTTGGAGATGATCTGTTTGTCACTAACACAAAGCGTCTTTCGCGTGGGATTGAACAGAAGGTAGCAAATGCGATTCTTGTAAAAGTGAACCAGATTGGGACACTGACAGAGGCATTTGAGGCAATTGAAATGGCGAAAAATGCGGGATATAAGACAATCATTTCCCACCGGTCGGGAGAGACAGAGGACAGCATCATAGCGGATATTGCTGTTGCATTTCAGTCGGGGCAGATTAAGACAGGGGCACCTTGCCGGTCGGAGCGTGTGGCAAAATATAATCAGCTGCTTAGAATAGAAGAACATCTTGGCAATGTGTCATGTTACGAAGATCCATTTAAGCGCTTTTAAGGTGACAGAACAGTAACCTTTTAATAAAAAATATACGAAATCCAATCGAAACGCTTGCAGAATGAACAAACATATGGTAAAATAAGTATGTTATTTATTCAGGAGGTGTGTAAAATGGATATTTTAAAAACAGTATTGATGATTTTATTTGCAATAGATTGTATCGTATTGACTGCGATCGTATTACTTCAAGAGGGAAAGTCAGCAGGACTGGGAACAATCAGCGGTGCTGCAGAAAGCTACTGGGGACAGAATAAAGGACGTTCTATGGAAGGCGCTCTTGTAAAATCTACGAAGTTTGCAGCTGTGTTATTTATCGTATTGGCAGCAGTATTGAATTTGAAAGTATTTGCTTAATCATATACGGGCGAATGAGATTTGCGAAACACTCTTATTGATATAAGAGTGTTTTTTTTACACTGTGCAGAAGGAAGCACTTGTTTTAGACTAGAAAGACAAAGGAGAGAGAATGGATCAGACATTTGAAAGACGAAAAAAATTAATTTATGATTTTATTTGTGATGAATTTTATGTGCCGATGAAGCTGAAAGAACTTGCAATCTTACTGCAAGTACCGAAGGATCAGAGAAAAGAACTGAAAGCGATTATGGATTCGTTGGAAGCGGAAGGCAAGGTACATGTATCTAAAAAAGGGAAGTATACCAAGGGAGAGGCAAAGCGTATCGTAGGGACTTATCAGGCTCATGCGAGAGGATTTGGCTTTGTTGCGGTAGAAGGGGAAGACGATGATATTTTTATATCAGAAGATGATACAAATGGAGCTTTTCATGGGGATCAGGTTGAAGTGACGATCAAATCGGCACCAGATGGAAAGAGACGGGAAGGAAAGGTTGTGCGGATTTTATCACATGGTACGACAAGGCTTGTTGGATATTTTCAGAAGAATAAAAATTTTGGCTTTGTCGTTCCGGACAATCAGAGGTTTATCAAGGACGTATTCGTGCCGTTAGAGCGCTCGAAAGGAGCAGTCACCGGACACAAAGTAGTTGTGGAACTTACGAAATATGGGGGAGACAATAAAAAGCCGGAAGGAAAGATTGTGGAGATTATCGGGCATGTCAATGATCCGGGGACAGATATTATGTCCATTGTAAAAGGGTACGATCTTCCAATTGAATTTCCGGAAAAGGTGTTGAATCAGGCAGAGCGTGTGGCAAAAGATGTCAGTACGGCAGACATGGCAGGGAGAATGGATATCCGTGACTGGCAGATGGTGACGATTGACGGAGAAGATGCAAAAGATTTGGACGATGCAATCTCCCTGACGAAAGAGGGAGAGAACTATAAACTGGGAGTGCATATCGCGGATGTGACAAACTATGTACAGGAAAAAAGCGCGCTGGATCGCGAGGCTTACAAAAGAGGTACAAGTGTGTATCTTGTGGACAGAGTGATTCCGATGCTCCCCCATATACTTTCTAATGGAATCTGTTCTTTGAATGAAGGAGAAGATCGTTTGGCATTGAGCTGTATTATGACTATCAATGACAAGGGAAATGTAGTAGACTATAAGATAGCGGAGACAGTTATTTGTGTCGACCGCCGAATGACATATACGAGCGTGAAAAAGATTCTGGAAGAACAGGATGAGGAAGAAAGCAAAAAGTATGAAGAATTTGTACCAATGTTTCAGATGATGGAGAAAGTAGCGGGAATTTTACGCGAAAAGCGAAAAAAAAGAGGCTCTATTGATTTTGATTTTCCGGAGACGAAGATGGTTCTGGATGAGCAGGGAAAACCGATTGAGCTGAAACCATATGACAGGAACGTGGCGACAAAGATTATTGAAGACTTTATGCTGCTTGCCAATGAGACGGTGGCAGAACATTATTTTTGGCAGGAGATTCCGTTTGTTTACCGGACACATGAACAGCCGGATGAAGAAAAGATTCAAAAGTTGGCGATTTTTATTAATAATTTTGGGCACTCTATGCACATTGCAAACAATGCAGTTCGTCCAAAAGAGATTCAAAAGCTGCTTGCAAAAGTAGAGGGGACGAACGAGGAGGCATTGATCAGCCGACTGGCGCTTCGATCTATGAAGCAGGCAAAATATACACCGGAAAACACTGGACATTTTGGTTTGGCTACAACGTATTACTGTCACTTTACGTCGCCGATCAGGCGGTATCCGGATCTGCAGATCCATCGCATCATCAAGGAAGATTTGCGAGGCAGAATGAATGACAATCGACGTGAGCATTACGAGAAGATTCTTCCGGAAGTGACGAAACAGTGCAGCGAGAGAGAACGTCTGGCAGAAGAGGCAGAAAGAGAGACGATCAAGTTAAAGAAAGTTGAGTATATGGAGGAGCATATCGGCGAAGTATTCGAGGGTGTGATTTCAAGCATTACCAAATGGGGAATCTATGTGGAACTGCCAAACACGATTGAAGGTCTTGTCCATGTAACTAATATGCATGATGATCATTATGATTATATAGAAGAACGATTTGAGATGGTCGGAGAGCATACACGGAAAGTCTACAAACTTGGACAGACTGTATATATTGTGGCAACAGGGACAGATCGGCTTCAACGGACGATTGATTTTGAATTCGTAGAAAAAGAAGAGGTGGATTATGGCAAAAGAACAGGGGAAACTAATTGCGAATAACAAAAAAGCATATCATGATTATTTTATACTGGACACATACGAGGCGGGAATTTCTCTGCATGGGACTGAAGTAAAGTCCCTTCGCATGGGAAAATGCAGCATCAAAGAAGCATTTATCCGTATTGAAAACGAGGAAGTGTTTGTCTATGGAATGCATATCAGTCCTTATGAAAAAGGAAATATTTTCAATAAAGATCCACTGCGGGTGAGAAAGCTATTGCTTCACAGATCAGAGATTAATAAAATTACAGGAAAGATCAAGGAAAAGGGAATGGCGCTTGTCCCGCTGAAGGTGTACTTTAAAGGAAGTCTTGTAAAAGTCGAGATCGGTCTTGCAAAAGGAAAGAAACTTTATGATAAACGGAACGATATTGCAAAGAAAGATCAGCAAAGAGAAGCACAGAGAGACTTTAAGATCAGAAATCTGGATTAGGAGGATATAGATATGGTACCAAGAACAAAAGAAGAACTCAGTAAACTGGTGACGGAGGCGACTGTTGAGACATACGAGGAACTGACGCCGCAATTGATACAGCTGATTGATCAGACAAAGCACAACGAGAATCTGACGGAAGCACAGAAGCAGGATGAGATTTCGCTTCATATGTTGGGATATGTGAAATCTTGTACGAACGAGATCATCATTGATGTTCTGGCAGAAATATTAGGACTTGACTAAGGAGGAAGATGCTATGAGATATTGTGTGAAATGCGGAAGACAGGTAGAGGACAGTATGAATTTTTGTCCGTCATGTGGTGCACAGATTCCAAAAGAAGAGACACATCATACATATGAGTACGGTAATGGTCAATATACGCAGAATCAGACAGAGCAGCGCAATTTCAGAGAACAAACCGTTAAGGAGGAGGGGACAGACAGAGTGCTGGCAGTGCTTGCATATTTGGGACTGCTGGTGTTTGTGCCGATTTTGTCGGGAAGTAAATCAGAATTTGTCAGATTCCATGCGAACCAGGGACTTGTGCTTTTTATCTGTAGTGTATTGTGGAATGCATTGGACTGGATTTTATCGCGTTTTGTATGGTTCATGGATGTTGGGATTATCTCTTTGGGAGATCTCTTAGGTATTGTAAATTTGGCACTTGTTGTACTTGCAATAATCGGAATTGTGAATGCATGTAAGAGCAAAAAAGAAGAATTACCGTTTATCGGGAACATTGTTTTGTTCCAATAAAAGAAAAAGGGTAAGAGGAGCCGGACAGCCGTTATACAGGCTGTCCGCTTAATTTTGCCTCAACTAAAACGTCGCCTTCATAGCGAAGTTTCAGTGAAAAAAATGGAGCATTTTCAGCGATCAGGCGGTGAAAGATCCGATCTCCTTCCCAGAGATTCAACTGATAGATATCCTTTTTGGGAACCCATTCTAAAGTGCCCTCATCACAGGAAATCATCTCACCTTCGTAGCCGTCGGCAGTATAGAGACACATATATTCAGCGTGTCCGACTTTGTCTGAAATGAATGTGACAATTCCCCGGAACTGATAAGAAGTCAGAGTAAGACCTGTCTCTTCTTTTACCTCTCGTAAAAGGCATTCCTCGGGTGTTTCGTCTTTCTCAAAATGCCCTCCTACACCAATCCATTTGTCTTTATTGACATCATTTTTCTTGGAAACACGGTGCAGCATCAGATAGCAGTCATCTTTTTCTATGTAGCATAAAGTTGTCATTTCCATAATTAGTTTTACCTCCTTGAGATAGTTTGTCAGGATTACTTTACCATGAATTTTTAAACCCAACAATTATATATTGAAAAAATTTTCCGCGCAATGCAGTTGTGAGCGAACAAAAATTTTGATAGAATTGTAGCGGAAAAGAATGTGGGAAGAGAAAAATGAATCATATGCAAAGAAGAGAGCAGTTAAGAGGAATTGCATTGACAATTATTGGAGGAATATTTTGGGGACTTGCAGGTGTTTGCGGACAGTATTTGTTTGAAGAGCGGGGATTGACTGCAAAGTGGCTTGTAAGTGTGCGGCTTGTGCTGGCCGGATTGATATTGCTTCTGACGGTTTGGGCAAAACAAAAAAAGCAGATGTTTGAAATATGGCGCGAAAAAAGAGATGTATTTCAGCTTATAATGTTTGGAATATTTGGGATGGCATTCTGTCAATTGAGTTATTATGTGGCGGTGGAGACATCAAATGCCGGAACCGCAACAGTTCTGCAGTATACGGCGCCGATCATTATTATGCTGTACGTTTCTGTTCGCAATAAAAAAGTACCGCAGAGAATTGAGATGCTGGCGCTGGTTCTGGCTGTCGGGGGAACATTCCTGCTTGCAACACATGGAAATATCACGAATCTTGCCATCTCTACGGAGACTTTAGTATGGGGACTTGCCTCAGCGGTGGCAATGGCGCTTTATAATCTGATTCCGGGAGAATTGATGAAAAAGTTTGGAACATTCAATGTAATTGGATGGGGAATGCTGATTGGAGGAATCTTTTTATGTGTATTTATAAAGCCTTGGCATGTGATCGGCATGTGGGATATCTATACAGTGCTGGCGATGGCGGCGGTAATTTTGGTTGGAACAATTTTGTCCTTTACAACATATATGGAAGGTGTTCGACTAATTGGGGCATCTAAGGCAAGTCTGTTTGCGTCTGTGGAGCCTGTGACAGCCACATTTATGACTGTGGTGTTTATGGGAGCAGCGTTTCAATTTGTAGACTTTATTGGTCTGGCAGGCATATTGGGGGCAGTTCTTATGTTGTCCTTATTGAAAAAAGAATAGCTGGAAAATTTAATCTGATTTGTTTGTAAAAGCAGTACGGAATTCTTTTTTATCGCTGTGCTGCATGGCAGACAGACGTTGTTTGGCAATTTTGCCTGTTTTTCCGGAAAAATGATAGCAGCTATAATTTGTTGTAGTTGCTGTTTTTTTTGTATTCATGATGAGGTAATCCTTTCTTAAAATTTATATATAGTGTTACCGAAAAATACAAATTTATAACAAAAGATGTCTTTCTAAGAAAAACAGTTGTATTTTTGACGAAGATGTGTTAAAGTCTTAGTTGTATAAAAAATTAAAAAAACTCTGGAGAGTCTCAAATATTAGAGCGCCGAAGGTGTACGGCAGACAGAAATGTCTGTTAATCTCTCAGGCAAAAGGACAGGGCAAATGTATGAATTTCAAAGGCCGGTCAAATGACTGGTCTTTCGCTTTGTTTAGGACATATCCGAGTGAGTATGGAATGAGCAGGAGGTTTTTAAATGGAAGCAGTAACAGAAGTAGTGAGTAAGGCGAGTGATTATTTGTGGAATGTCATTTTGATTATTTTGCTTTGCGGAACCGGAATTTATTTTACAATCCGATTGAAGTTTATCCAGATCAGGAAATTTGGTGAAGGGTTTAAACTGGTATTTGGAAATATTTCTCTGAAAGGAGAAAAAGGGAAAAACGGCGAAATGACAACATTTCAATCGCTGGCAACGGCAATTGCGGCTCAGGTCGGGACAGGTAATCTCGCGGGGGCGGCGACAGCGCTGATCGGAGGCGGCCCTGGCGCTATTTTCTGGATGTGGGTAAGCGCCTTCTTTGGAATGTCCACAATCTATGCCGAGGCGACTTTGGCACAACAGTACAAAGTCAAAAAAGACGGAGAGGTGACAGGCGGACCGGTTTACTACATACGGGCGGCATTTAAAGGGACATTTGGAAAAGCGCTGGCGGCAATTTTTGCAATTCTGATCGTACTGGCGCTTGGATTTACTGGAAATATGGTACAGTCCAACTCCATCGGAGCAGCGTTTTCGGAAGTGTTTTCAGCGAGAAATATTGAGATTCCGTCAATTGTGTTTGGACTGATTCTGGCAGCGGTCATTGGATTTATCTTTCTTGGAGGAGTCAATCGTCTCGCGTCAGTGGTGGAAAAGATTGTTCCGATCATGGCGGGAATTTATATTGTGGGAAGTTTAGTCCTGATTCTCATGAACATTACGGCGCTTCCGGGAGCAATTAAGATGATTTTTGTCGGAGCATTTAATCCGGAGGCGGTAGTCGGCGCAGGTGCAGGTATTGCAGTGCGGGAAGCAATCCGTTTTGGTGTTGCAAGAGGATTGTTCTCGAATGAGGCAGGTATGGGATCTACCCCTCATGCACATGCGAGAGCAAAAGTGGAGAATCCGCATAAACAGGGACTTGCGGCGATGATCAGTGTATTCATTGACACATTTATCATTTTGAACTTAACGGTATTTTCTATTTTGACAACCGGTGTGCTGGACAGCGGAAAAGAAGGAACAGCCCTGACACAGGCAGCGTTCACAAAAGGGTTCGGAAATTTTGGAGATATTTTTGTGGCAGTGTGTTTGCTGTTTTTCGCATTCTCCACGATTCTTGGATGGCATTTTTTTGGAGAGGTCAATGTCAAGTATCTGTTTGGAGAGAAGGCAGCAAAATTTTATTCGATTCTTGTAATCGGGTTCGTAATCGTCGGTTCTACTTTAAAGGTACAGCTTGTATGGTCTCTTTCAGACTTCTTTAACGGTTTGATGGTTATTCCGAATGCGATTGCCCTGTGGGCTCTGAGTGGAGTTGTTGTAAAGATATGTAAACAATACGGTAAAAAATAGAAATTCACAAAAGAAACATAAAAAACATAAAAAACACAAAGATACCTCACATTTTTTCTATAAACTATCGATAGAAGAAAGTGAGGTATTTTATGTCCGGAAAAGTAAAAGGTATATTGGCGGTAATTGTTTTGATGGGGATTGGTCTTGGGGCAAGATGGATGATATATGATGACTCTGCGGTGCAAGAAAGCAGTCTGTCGGAAGAAGAGGCAGAGAAAAAGAAAAAAATAAATGCAGTTTACAATACAGAGAATCAAGCAGAAATCAAGGAAGATTTGGAGCGATTAAAACAGGAGCAGACCTATACGCAAGATAATATGCTTATAAAATATAATCCGTTTGGAACCAATACACAGTCTTTGTATGTGTACTTTGAGACTGAGAATCCAGCGCAGATATCGTATACGATTCATGTGGCGGATAGTTCAATCGAAGATTTCAAAAGAACATGCTATCAGGAGTCGGAGATGCAGACACAGCATGAACTTCAAGTGATTGGACTGATACCTGATTTGGAAAATGAGATTACATTTACGATTGCCTATGAAGATGGAACTGTGGAAGAAAAAACAGTTTCTTATGATTTACTTAGGAATTCCTTAAAGGCTGTCGGAGTGGTTGAGAAAAATATTTTGTTATTTTATAATGGTGGAAAATGCAAAGGAGGGGAAGAAAATGATACAGTTGAGCAACATCAGTAAGAAATTCGGTGAGACACAGGCGGTTGAGGGGATATCGCTTATGATTCCGGATGGGAGTGTGTTTGGACTGCTTGGAAGTAACGGCGCCGGAAAGAGCACACTGCTTCGTATGATGGCTGGGATTCTAAAAGAAGATGCTGGAGAAATTTTAGTGGATGGAGATGCTGTCTTTGACAATCCACAGGTAAAACAGAATTTGTTTTATCTGTCAGATGCCCCGTATTACTTTTCGAATGCCACGCTGCAGACAATGAAAGAATTTTATCAGAATCTATATCCGCAGTTTGATCAGGATGGGTTTGAGATGTTGATCAGGCAGTTTAACCTGAATGAGAACAAACGGATTCGAACTTTTTCCAAAGGAATGAAGCGTCAGGCATTTATTATTCTGGCGATCTGTTCCAATACAAAATATATTTTGTGCGATGAGGTATTTGACGGACTGGATCCGATTGTCTCAAAAGTGGTAAAAGATTTATTTCGACAGGAACGAAAGATGCGGAAAATGACTTTGGTCATGGCGTCTCATGACTTAAAGGAGCTGGAAGATTTTTGCGATTCCATCGGAATTATACATAAAGGAGACTTGCTGCATTCGAGTGAGATTCGAAAAGAAACAAGCGATATGCACAAGATACAGTGTGTGTTTGAACAAGATGAGGAAGCATTTTTGCGAGAACATCTTCATATTGTCCGATATGGGAGAACAGGAAATTTTGTGACAATGGTAGTGAAGGGAGAAAAAGAAGCGATCATGCAAAAGATTCAGGAAAAGACTCCGGTTTGGTGTGAGACGATTCCATTGTCTATTGAGGAGATTTTTCTGTGTAATATGGAGGGGGTAGATTATGACATCAGCAAAGTTATTTTCTAAGTTTTGCAAAGAGAACCGGAGACAAAAAGGGTGGCTTTGGATATTGAGCGGACTTATTTTTACGGTGTTTACTTTTACGTTTTTTATGCAGGATGTTCTGATGGACAGCGATGAGATGTATTTTGGGCTGTATAATACGAAGATGATGTGGATTACACTCGCCGTGGCGGTTATGATCGCATTTCAGGGATATGGATTTTTACTGCAGGCAAAGACGGTTGATTTTTACTATAGTCTTCCGGTCAAGCGAAGTCATCTATTTTGGGGAAATTATCTGAATGGGATTTGGGTGTATCTGATTCCAATGCTGATCAGTCAGCATATCTGCTTTTTTATGGTATGTGGGTTAGGAAAAGAGGGATGGAACGAGCTGACAGGATATTTACTTTGGGGAATTTTCGTCCATGTGCTTGCGCTCTTTTTCTTCTATCATCTTGCAATTATGGCGATTTACCTGGCTGGGAATATGTTTGGAGCAGTGGGGATTTTTCTGGTGCTTCTATATTGTGTTCGGATTGTGATAGATGATCTTCTGTTACCGCTGTGTGGAAAGTGCTTCGAGACATTTTATCAGATCGATATGATTAATCGGATACGAACATATGGGATTCCATGGGAACTGTACAGTGGTCTGAATGGATTATATCGCAAGATGTCAGTCAATAAATATGCCTATGCGGTAGAATGGTCAGAAATTGTGACGATTGTGTTGTGGAATATATTGATTTTGGCAGTATGTGTTATCTTACAGAAAAAGAGAACCGCCGAGAGTGCGGGAGCGCCGGTGGCATTTTTTAGAATCGAGAGAGTGCTCCATGTAGTGATTGATATTTCGGTCGGACTGTTAGTGGGGAATCTTTTGATTACGTTTGCATCAGGAACATATCAGCTCATCGCAGGTGCTGCAGGGTGCGTAGCCGGAAGTATATGTTCTTATCTTCTGTTGGAAATGGCATTTCGTATGCGGTTAAAGGTCAGATTCAGGCAGAAGGGCTTGATTGCGGCTGAGGGAATTGTAGCGGCGGCAATTGTGCTTGGATTTTTTGCAGGAAAGAATTCGTATGATACATATTTGCCGGAGACAGAGAAAATTGCGTCCGTGGGAATCAGCCTGAGAGGCGTGGATGAAAAAGAAGACTACTCTTTTACGGAGGAGCGTCTTCGGAACGTGCGTTTGACAAAAAAGGATGATATTGAGAAAATGCATACATGGATTGAAGAGCAATTACTTGCTCAGAAAAATGATGGGCAGTTGACAGATGTGACAATCGCATATCATTTGGAGAATGGAAAAGTAGTATATCGAAATTATCCGATTGCCAATGTGAGTCAGATTGAAGCATTTGATCCAATTTATACGACGAAGGACTATAAAAACGGAATCTACAGCGTGCTTTCCTATACAGATTATGAAAATCTTGAACTTACGTGGACCAATCAGGTAGAGAATATGACATTGAACATTTCTCCTGATGAGACGAAAAAACTGATGGAGACATATAGCCAGGAATTGACGGTTTTGGATATTAGGACTTTGGAGAAAGAACTTCCGGTAGGGAAACTTTTGGTGACGGACGGAGAGTTTGGCAATGAGACGAGTGCGTATTTATATCCAAGCTTCGAAAAGACACTTACGCTTCTTGAAAAGTATCAGATTCCCGCAAAGAAGAAGATTAGTGAATATGAGATTGCAAAAATCGAAGTGACAGAGCTGCGGGAAGGAACAAAAGTGACACAGAAGCGAGACACATATACCGAACCGGAGGAAATCAAACAAATTGCAGAAAAACTTGTGTATCAGGGATATGCAATTCAGCCGGTATTGAATCCGGTGGATACAGAAACAAAAGTGGAAGTGAAATTTCAAAATAATAGTAGGGAGACAGTTTATACCGTAGATTACTATATCAAATAAAGTCAATTGGGGACGTAGTAAAATTCAATTTTACTACGTCCCCAATTTGCAAATTATAATTTTTCTGGTGCAGCGAATTCTACTCCGTCTGTATCCACAGTTACAGATTCCATTACCTGTTTTTCAAGTGGTCTGTCGCTGTAGTCAGTTGCTGTCTCAGCGATTTTATTTACGATATCCATGCCTTCAATGACTTTTCCGAAAGCGGCATAGGATCCGTCTAAGTGCGGAGAATTTTTGTGCATAATAAAGAACTGTGATCCGGCAGAGTCTGGATGCATTGCGCGCGCCATGGAAAGGACACCCGGCTCATGTTTCAAATTGTTTGTGAAACCGTTCTGTGAGAATTCACCTTTGATTGAGTATCCAGGACCGCCCATACCGGTTCCGTCAGGGCATCCTCCCTGAATCATAAAGTCACGGATGACACGGTGAAAAATAAGTCCGTTGTAAAATCCGTCTTGCACTAATGTGATAAAGTTGTTTACTGTGTTTGGAGCAATCTCAGGATATAATTCAGCTTTGATTACATCACCGTTCTCCATTTCAAATGTTACGATTGGATTTGCCATAATCGATACTTCCCTTCTAAAATATAGTTATTTTGTAAACAACATTTTATAAGTCACGAATAGGTTTGTCAACCTGAGATGGAAAAACAATGTATTATAGACGTATTACCTGTGTCGCGATTGCTTCCCGGAATGCGTTGTCGTGTTCCACTAAAAGCATAGTTGGTGAAAATGTTTCTATGAGCTGTTCAATCTGCATGCGGGAATACACATCAATAAAATTCAATGGTTCGTCCCATACATATAAATGAGCCTGCTCACAGAGACTTTTTGCGATGAGCACTTTTTTCTTCTGTCCTCCGGAAAAATCAGAGATATCTTTTTCGAACTGCACGCGTTCGAAATCCATTTTCCGCAAAATTGCTTTGAATAAACTTTCGTCCAAATGATGTTTTTCGGCAAATTGAGACAGTGTTCCTCCCAAATGTGAGGTGTCTTGCGGTACGTAGGAAATGACAAGACCGGAGCCGATTGTCACAGTACCTGTATGTTCCGGGGCGTATTCTGACAGCAGTTTTAATAAACTGCTCTTCCCACAGCCGTTTTTTCCATCCAAAAAGATGCGTTCTCTGCGCCGGATTTCGAATGACATCGGTTGAAAGACCGGGCGATCGTCGTAGATTACGGATACATCAGAAAATGAGGCGAGTACGTCTGTGCGGTATGTAAGTGGCTGAATCTTCAAGAAGTCTGCAGTTTCCACATTTTTCAGTAATGCGGATTTTTGTTCGATTGCCTGTTGCTGCCTCGCTTCAGTCGATTTAGAGCGTTTCATCATTTTAGCTGCTTTGTGACCGACAAAGCCTTTGTCTGCGCACCGATTTTTGATGCTTCCACCCGGTCGGACCAGACAGCAGTGCGTTGCGCAGATTGCTGTAAGCGATGGATATCTTTTTTGAGCCGTTCGTTTTGGGATAACTCAAATTGCTGCTGCTGTTCAAAATTTCTCATAAAAGACGAAAAATTTCCGCTTTGTACTTCGATGTTGTTCCGGTTGAGTGATAAAATGTGATCGACACATCCGTCTAAGAAACATCGGTCATGCGACACCAAAATAAATCCTTTTTTCTTTTGTAAATAGGCAGATACCTTTTCACGGGCAGCGGTATCCAAATGATTTGTCGGCTCGTCAATCAGCAGAAAATGTCCTTCATTTAGAAAGAGAGCTGCGAGCAGTACCTTCGTCTATTCTCCGTTGGAAAGTGTTTCAAAAGGACGCCATAGTACATCTGCATCCACATCTAGATAGGACAGTTCACGCATCAATTCCCAGCTTTCGGCATTCGGGCAGACTTCCTGTAAAATATTTTCCGTCAATTGCTTTTTGTCAGAAACCTAGTTTCCAGTCTGTATCAATTTGGAAACTGGTATGATCAAAAATGGCATCATAGCTTGACGGGTATGAAAAAGTAAGATTTTCAATTCGTATCATGGACATTGTAAAATACCCCCTGCTTAAAATTTTAGAAAATAAAAAGAGCTGCAAGAAAGAGACGCTTGCAACTCAAAAATATACCACTTCATATTGTGGTAATAGAATGATATAATGAGTGAATAGATGGCTGACTTTCCATCTCTTTCTTTTTAATCAGAACTGTTTAAAACATATCACAAGTCAAAAAGGAAAGTCAAGTGTAAATGGAAAAGGAGAAACAAAATGGAGAAATTATTCAAAAAACCGATTGTAATATGTGTGATGGCGCTGATCTGCTGTGCCCTTTGGGGAAGCGCGTTCCCATGTGTGAAGATCGGGTATGAGCTGTTACAAATAAAAACGACAGGAAGCCAGATTTTGTTTGCAGGATACCGATTTTTCGGAGCAGGAATACTTACGTTTTTGATGGGATGTATTATTGAAAAAAGGGTTTTGACCTTAAAAAAATCAGCAATACCATATGTGGCGGGAATCGGAATTTTTCAGACGACTCTGCAGTATATCTTTTTTTATATCGGAATGGCTAATACAACCGGAGTGAAAGGCTCTGTCATCAATGCGTCGAATGCGTTTGTGTCCATTATCGTGGCGCATTTCCTTGTGAAAGGAGAACGGATGACGTGGAAGAAAGGCGTCGGATGTATTCTCGGATTTGCGGGAGTTGTCATCATCAACCTGTCACCGGGAGCGTGGGGAAGTGGATTTTCACTGAAAGGGGAAGGGATGGTTGCAATCTGCACAATCATCTATGGAACCAGTTCGGTGTTGATGAAATTTGTATCAAAAAAGGGGAGGGCAATGGCAATCACAGCGTACCAGTTGATGGTGGGAGGCGCTGCTCTGATTGGTTTTGGATTTTTACTCGATGGAAATATCAGTGGATTTACCGTGAAGTCATCTTTGCTTCTATTTTATATGGCGATGCTGTCGGCGGTTGCGTTCAGTCTGTGGACGACATTATTAAAGTATAATCCGGTCGGAAAGGTTACGATTTATGGATTTTCCATTCCGATTTTTGGAGCGGGATTGTCGGCGGTATTTTTGGGAGAGGATATTTTTTCACTGAAGAATCTGGTGGCTTTACTCTGCGTAAGCGCCGGAATCATTCTTGTAAATAAAGTGTCGGCAGGGGAAAGAATTGTTGCAAATGAGAAAGAGATGAAGTAAAATAAAACCCAGTGAATAACATGGAAAGAGGAAAGTCTATGAGCATGATCAAAACAGACAATTTAATATTTGAATATGAGAAACGTGACGAAGAGGGCAATGTAATCGGAACACATTGTGCCATTGACGAAGTGAATCTTGACATAGAGCCTGGGCAGTTTATTGCGATTTTAGGACATAATGGATCAGGAAAATCCACACTTGCAAAGCACATGAATGCAATTTTAGTGCCAAGCGGAGGCACAATGTGGGTGGATGGAAAGGACACGAAGGAAGAGGAGAATCTATGGGATGTCAGACAGACAGCCGGAATGGTGTTTCAGAATCCGGACAACCAGATTATCGGAACAGTTGTGGAGGAAGATGTCGGGTTCGGACCGGAGAATCTTGGTGTTCCGACAGAAGAGATCTGGCAGCGGGTCGAGAAGAGCCTGTCTGCGGTCGGAATGATTGAGTACCGTCATCATTCCCCGAATAAATTATCCGGCGGACAGAAACAGCGCGTAGCTATCGCTGGTGTTGTTGCGATGTGTCCGAAATGTATTGTCTTGGATGAACCTACGGCGATGCTTGATCCGAACGGCAGAAAAGAAGTGCTGCGCACAGTGGAGGAACTTAGAAAAAGAGAACATGTGACGGTTATCTTGATCACGCATTATATGGAGGAAGTGATTGGAGCAGACCGAGTCATTGTCATGGATCAGGGACATGTTGTCATGGACGGAACGACGAGAGAGATTTTCAGCCAAGTAGAACTGTTGAAAAAATATAGATTAGATGTACCGCAGGTGACAATGCTGGCACATGGATTAAAACAGAGAGGATTAGATATTAAAGAAGGAATTTTGACGACAAACGAGCTGATTGAGGCATTGGAGAAAGCAGGAGACTGGCGGCAGAATCAAAAGAAGACATATGTTGGTCATGCAGAAACGGTTGTCAAAAAAGAGAAAAAAGAGAATCCAATATTAAAACTTGAGCATATCGAGTATGTATACAGTTCTGGGACTGCATATGAAAAGCGAGCGCTGAAGGATATCAATCTTGACATTTATGAGGGTGAATTTGTCGGGGTAATCGGGCATACCGGCTCTGGAAAATCGACGATGATCCAGCATTTGAATGGACTGATGAAAGCGACAAGCGGAGCGCTTTACTATAATGGCGAGAACATTTATGATGAGAAGTATAATCTGCGGCAACTTCGGAATAATGTAGGACTTGTGTTCCAGTATCCGGAACATCAGTTATTTGAGATCGATGTCCTGACAGATGTTTGTTTTGGACCGAAGAATCAGGGGCTTACGGAGGAAGAATGCAAAAAGCGTGCGATTGAGGCACTGGAACTTGTAGGACTTTCTGAAAAATATTATGACACTTCTCCGTTTGATTTATCGGGAGGACAGAAACGCCGTGTGGCTATTGCAGGAGTGCTTGCTATGCGACCAAAGGTGCTTGTCTTAGATGAGCCGACAGCAGGACTTGATCCGAAAGGACGCGATGAGATATTGGATCAGATTGCGTATCTTCAAAAAGAACGGAATCTGACAGTTATTCTTGTGTCGCACAGTATGGAGGACATTGCGAAATATGTGGACCGTATTGTCGTGATGAACAAAGGCAGAAAAATGTATGACGGGGAGCCGAAAGAAGTGTTCGCACATTACAAAGAACTGGAAAAAGTAGGGCTTGCAGCACCGCAGGTGACTTATATTATGCACGCGCTTTCTGAGAAAGGAATGCATGTGAACACGGAGGTAACGACGATTGAAGAAGCAGTAGATGAGATTATGAAAGAGATATAAGATTGGAGAAACAATGATTAGAGATATTACAATTGGGCAATATTACCCGGCGAATAGTAAATTGCACCGCTTAGACCCGCGGGTCAAAATAATGTGTACTTTATTCTATTTGATTTCTTTGTTTTTATTTAAAAGTGTTTTGGGGTATGCGATTGCAACTGTGTTTTTGGCAGCAGTTATCCGTATTTCCAAGGTACCGCTGAAATTTATCCTGAAAGGTTTGAAACCGATCATCATGCTTTTGATGATCACGGTTGTGTTCAACCTGTTTTTGACAAAAGGGGGAGATGTTTTGTTTGAAGCCTGGATTTTTCAAGTGACAGAAGAAGGGCTTCGGACGGCTGTTTATATGGCGGTGCGTCTGATTTACCTGATCATCGGTTCATCGCTTATGACATTTACAACAACACCGAATGCACTGACTGATGGAATTGAAAAACTGCTTTGGCCATTCAATAAAATCAAGATGCCGGTACACGAGATTGCGATGATGATGTCAATTGCGCTTCGTTTCATTCCGATTCTTTTGGAAGAGACAGATAAGATCATGAAAGCGCAGATTGCAAGAGGGGCAGATTTGGAAAGCGGAAATATTATTCAAAAAGCAAAAAGCATGATCCCGATTTTGGTGCCTTTGTTTGTGTCAGCATTTCGACGGGCAAATGATTTGGCGATGGCAATGGAAGCAAGATGTTATCGCGGCGGTGAGGGACGTACAAAGATGAAACCGCTTGTATATCAAAGCAGAGACTATATCGCATATGCCATTACTATTGTGTATATGGTGGCTGTGATCGTAATAGGGAGGTTAGTTCCATTTAAAGTGTGGATATTTTAAAGTATGAAGCGAATAAAGTTGACAATTGCCTATGACGGCACAAATTATTGTGGTTGGCAGGTACAGCCGAACGGAATTACGGTAGAAGAAGTAGTAAACAAGGCATTAAAAAAGTTGACTGGTGAGGATATTCAGGTGATTGGGGCAAGTCGGACTGATTCAGGAGTGCATGCCCTTGGAAATGTTGCAGTGTTTGACACGCATACGACGATTCCGCCGGAGCGGATTTCCTATGCATTGAATCAGAGATTGCCGGAGGATATCGTTATTGTAAAGTCAGAAGAGGTGGCAGAAGATTTTCATCCCAGGTACTGTGACTGCAGTAAGACTTACGAGTACCATATTTTAAATATGAGGATTCCGATTCCGACAAAACGGCTTACAAATTATTTTGTATCCTATGATCTGGATGTTGAAAAGATGCGAAAGGCAGCAGGATATCTGATTGGAGAACATGATTTTGTCAGTTTCTGCAATGTGCGGACAGATGTGGAAGACACGGTGCGGACAGTTACTGAGCTTGAGATTTTGAAAGATGGAGAGGAGATTACGATCCGAATCAGCGGAAATGGTTTTCTCTACAACATGGTTCGCATTATCGTGGGAACACTGATCCGTGTCGGACGTGGATTTTATGAGCCGGAAAAGGTGAAAGAGATTTTAGAGGCGAAAGACCGAAAGGCTGCCGGAGTGACGGCACCTCCACATGGTCTGATACTGGCAGAGATTCGATATGAATAGAAAGTATGCTTGAGGAGGAAAGAGTATGAACTATGTAGGAATCGACATTGGATCTACTGCATCCAAGGTCGTAGTGCGTGGAGACAATGAGATGTATTTTGTACTGCCGACGGGATGGAGCAGTAAGGAGACGACAAACATCATACGAGAACGTCTGAAAAATGCAGGGGTTGATGTGACAGCACAGGAGACTAAAGTGGTAGCAACCGGTTACGGAAGAGTTGCGGTTGATTTTGCAGACAAAGTCATAACAGAAATTACCTGCCATGCAAGAGGCGGGCGGGAGCTTGCCAGTGGAGACTGTACGATCATCGATGTGGGGGGACAGGATACAAAAGTTATCCAGGTAAGTAACGGTGTGGTGATGGATTTCCTTATGAATGATAAATGTTCTGCGGGAACTGGAAAATTTTTAGAGATCATGGCAAACAGACTGGGTATTACGCTGGATGAGCTGTTTGACTTGGCAAAACAAGGAAAGAGTATCCCTATTAGTTCTTTGTGCACCGTGTTTGCGGAATCAGAAGTAATCAGTTATATCGGAGAAGGACGGGCAAAAGAGGATATTGCGGCCGGTGTGATTGAATCCGTTGTGGTAAAGGTGGCGCAGCTTGCGCAGAGACAGGCGTTGGCAGATACAATCATATTGACAGGGGGCCTAAGCCACAGCACTTACTTTACGGCACGTTTGTCAGAAAGATTGGGAAAACATGTGATGCCGGAAGAATTTGGAAGATTTGCGGGGGCACTTGGTGCGGCATATCTTGCGGAAGAGAAGAAATAGTATTATAATTGAATAACAGCAGGAACGATAGCATATCCAAGACAGATGTTTTGGCAGGGGAGCGAGTCGCTGCCCGGTACAGGAGATGAAACGATGAAACGATAAGCTGCTTCGAGGTACTTTTGCACACTTCGTGTGCATGGACCTTGCGGTCCGAGTACATCTACGCATCTTACGGAATCACTTTATTGTATTGTTCCTGCTTTTTTATTTTTGGAAAGAAAAGGATAGATTATGGATAATCAAAGATTATGGCAGCATCGCTCGAAAGAGGAAGACAAAGAGGCAATTCTTTCTTTGAACTTACTGGAAAGGGCAAATGTTCCGAAAGAAAAAACGTTGAAATGTATCTATGCGGTCAGTAATCACATAGAAGAACACTATCGTGAAGTTTTTATTCCGAAAAAGAAAGGTGGCAGGCGCAAACTGCTTGTTCCGGATTATCTTCTGCATACGATGCAGAAAAATATTCTGCGAATAATATTAAGTGAAGAGAAAGTTTCAAAGTACGCAAAAGCCTATTGTCAGGGGAGAAGGATTCGTGACAATGCGTTTGCACATGTCGGTGCAGAAACAATTTTGGAGTTGGATATCAAAGATTTTTTTGAAAATATTACATATATTATGGTCTACCAGTGTGTTTTTTCGGGAGAATACTATCCGCCGGCAGTGCGTACACTGCTGACCCAACTTTGCTGTTACAGGGACTATCTTCCGCAAGGAGCGCCGACATCACCGATGATATCAAATCTGGTGATGTTTTCCTTTGACCAATATATGGGAAAATGGTGTGAAGAGCGGGAAATTTGTTATACAAGATATTGTGATGACATGACGTTTTCCGGGAAATTTGATGTGCGGGAAGTAAAACAAAAAGTAAGAAGTTACCTTCAGGTACTTGGATTTGAATTGAATTTGAAAAAGACGAAAGTGCTGAAACAATATAACAGACAATCTGTGACCGGAATCGTTGTCAATGAAAAAGCGCAGGTGTCTAAAACATATCGGAGAGATGTCAGACAGGCTGTCTATTACTGTGGAAAATATGGAGTACAGGAGCATTTACAGAGAACTGGGGCGCAAATGTGGCTGCAAAAAGGAGAAGAGCGGTACCTTCAGCATCTGATGGGAAAGGTGAATTACATTTTGCAGGTAAATCCGGAGGATTGTACGTTTCAGGAAGTTCGGAAGAACTTGTTGAGAATACAAAGGCAGTGCAAAGGAGGAAAACCATGATTACGATTTTTAACAGAAAAGAATTGATTGTCACAGCAAGTATGGAAAAACAGGCGGAAGTCAGGGATATTCTTGCCAAAAACCATATGCCGTATGAAGTGAAGACCGTGAATCGAAGTAGTGGTTCGGCTTTGGGTGGAAGAACGCGTGCGGTAACTGGGACATGCGGAGAAAAACCGGAACTTATGTATGAATATGTAGTGTATGTAAAAAAAGAAGATTATGAAGAGGCTGCTTCTTTGATTAGAAAATAAAATTAGGATGGGAAAATAAGACATGAAATCATTAGTAATTGCAGAGAAACCGTCTGTGGCAAGAGACATTGCCAGAGTACTGAAGTGTAATAAAAATATTTCCGGAGCAATCGAGGGAAATCAATATATCGTTACATGGGCATTAGGACATCTTGTAACACTTGCGGATCCGGAGGGGTATGATAAAAAATTCAAGGAGTGGAACATGCAGGTGCTTCCGATGATGCCTAAGAAGATGGAACTGGTTGTCATTAAGAAAACGGCAAAACAGTACAATGCGGTGAAGACACAGATGTTTCGGAAAGATGTAGGGGATATCATCATCGCCACAGATGCCGGACGTGAAGGAGAACTTGTGGCAAGGTGGATTCTGGAAAAAGCAAATTGCCACAAGCCAATCAAAAGACTTTGGATTTCTTCCGTGACAGATAAGGCGATCAAAGAAGGATTTGCAAAACTTGTGGATGGAAGGAAATACAATGATTTGTACGCAGCGGCAGTCTCAAGAGCAGAGGCGGACTGGCTTGTAGGAATCAATGCAACAAGAGCGTTAACGTGCAAATACAACGCGCAGCTGTCTTGTGGGCGTGTACAGACACCGACGCTTGCGATGATTGCAAAGCGGGAGGAAGAGATTCGCACATTCCAGCCGAAAGAGTACTATGGTGTGACTGTGCAGGCAGGAAAAATCAAGTGGACATGGCAGGATCAAAAGTCGGGAAGCTACCGCTCATTTTCAAAAGAACGAATAGAAAAGCTGGCAGAAGATTTGAATGGTGAAACTATGGTCGTGGAACAGGTGGAAAAATCTGCGAAGAAATCATTTGCGCCGGGATTATATGACTTGACAGAATTACAGAGAGATGCCAACAGGCGATTTGGCTTCTCGGCAAAAGAGACATTGAACATTATGCAACGCCTGTATGAGAATCATAAAGTATTGACCTATCCGAGAACAGATTCCAAATATATCGGAAATGATGTGGTTGACACTTTGAAAGACAGACTGCGAGCAGTAAGTGTAGGTCCATATAAAAAGCTTGCGGGAAGCCTGATTATGAAGCCGATCAAGGTCAACAAATCATTTGTGGATGACAAGAAAGTAAGCGATCACCATGCAATCATCCCGACCGAGCAGTTTGTGCAGTTGGAGCATATGACAAACGAGGAGCGAAAAATTTATGATCTCGTTGTCCGCAGATTTTTGAGTGTTCTCTATCCGCCGTTTGAGTATGAGCAGACGACACTGATCGGGAAAGCGGCAGGAGAACGATTTGCTGCGAGAGGAAAAATCGTAAAACATGTGGGCTGGAAAGAAGTCTATGAACTGGGAGACGGAGATGAGACAGATGTGGAAGAACAGTTGTCAGAACAGTCACTTCCGGAAGTGAACAAAGGGGCAGCGCTTTCCGTACAACAGGTGCAGATGGCCAGTGGAAAGACAAAGCCGCCGGCAAGATTTAATGAGGCAACATTATTGTCTGCCATGGAAAATCCGGTGAAGTATATGGAATCCCGCGATAAACAGGCGGTTAAAACATTAGGCGAGACCGGAGGGCTTGGAACAGTTGCTACAAGAGCGGACATTATCGACAAGCTATTCCATTCTTATCTGATGGAATTGCGTGGAAAAGAGATTTACATTACGTCGAAGGGGAAACAGCTTTTGGAACTTGTGCCGGAAGATTTGCGGAAACCGGAATTAACAGCAGACTGGGAAATGAAGCTTTCCAATATTGCAAAAGGGAAACTAAGAAAAGAAACCTTCCTTCAGGAGATCAAAGGATATACGGTGGAGATCATCGACGAGATCAAAGGTGGAACCGGAACATTCCGACATGATAACATGACAAATAAAAAGTGTCCGGATTGTGGGAAACCGATGCTCGCGGTAAACGGGAAGAATGCAAGGATGCTTGTATGTCAGGACAGAGAGTGCGGACATAAAGAGGTGGTTGCAAGGATTTCCAATGCAAGATGCCCGCAATGTCATAAGAAGATGGAGATCATCAAAAAAGGGGATGAAGAACAATTTGTATGTAATACTTGCGGTCATAAAGAAAAGATGTCAGCATTTAAGGCGAGACGGGAAAAAGAAGGTGCAGGCGTGAGCAAAAAGGATGTACAGAGGTATTTGAAACAGCAAAAAGAAGAGCCGGTGAATACTGCATTTGCAGATGCATTCGCGAAGTTGAAACTGTAAAAACAGAAATGATTGTTATTATATTAACGATAATATGCTTTGGGAAGAACGTAAACAGATATTCACAAAGAGAGTCGTAAATAGTTATAATGTGAGAAAAGGTTGAAAAACAAGTATTTGCAAGTCAAAAACCAGAAAAAACTTATTTCTGTACTGTATAAATTGCATAATGAAATAAAAAAAATGGAAAATTCATTGTGTAAAAAGTCGTAAATGAGAAAAAAGGAGATAATATATTGACAAATATTTAACGAGGTAGTATACTAAGCCTCGTAGTAAAGAAATACAACACTTACGGAGGATATTGATATGTCAAAGAAGGAAACGAACGTACCAGGAATTATTGATAACGTAGAAGCTCTTGTAGCAAAAATGGAAGCAATGAGAGAAGCACAGAAAGTATTTGCTACATTTACACAGGAACAAGTAGATAAGATCTTTTTTGAAGCAGCAGTAGCAGCAAATACACAGCGTATCCCATTGGCAAAGATGGCAGTAGAAGAGACTGGTATGGGTATCGTTGAAGATAAAGTAATCAAGAATCATTACGCAGCAGAATATATTTACAATGCATATAAAGATACAAAAACATGTGGAGTTATTGAAGAAGATAAAGCTTATGGAATTAAGAAGATTGCAGAGCCAATCGGTTTGATCGCAGCGGTTATTCCTACAACAAACCCAACTTCGACAGCAATCTTTAAGACATTGATCGCATTAAAGACAAGAAATGCAATCATCATCAGCCCACATCCACGTGCAAAAAATGCGACAATTGCAGCAGCAAAAGTTGTATTGGAAGCAGCTGTAAAAGCTGGAGCACCAGAAGGAATCATCGGATGGATCGACGTACCTTCATTAGAGCTTACAAACGAAGTAATGAAGAGCGCAGACATCATTCTTGCAACAGGTGGTCCTGGAATGGTTAAAGCAGCTTACTCTTCAGGAAAACCGGCGCTTGGTGTTGGTGCAGGTAACACACCGGTTATCATCGATGACACAGCTGATGTTAAAATGGCAGTTAACTCAATCATCCACTCAAAAACATTTGACAATGGTATGATTTGTGCTTCAGAACAGTCTGTAACTGTTTTGGAAAAAGTTTATAAAGAAGTAAAAGATGAATTTGCACTCAGAGGATGTTATTTCCTGAAAAAAGATGAGATTGAAAAAGTTCGTAAGACAATCATCATCAACGGTGCATTAAACGCTAAAATCGTAGGTCAGTCAGCACATACAATCGCAGCACTGGCAGGAGTAAAAGTACCGGAAGAGACAAAGATTCTAATCGGGGAAGTGGAATCTGTTGATATTTCTGAAGAATTTGCTCATGAAAAATTATCTCCGGTACTTGCTATGTACAAAGCAAAAACATTTGATGAAGCAATTGCAAAAGCAGAGCAGCTTGTAGCTGACGGTGGATACGGACATACATCTTCTATCTATGTTCATCCGGCAGAGACAGAGAAGCTTGCAAAACATGCAGCAGCAATGAAAACATGCCGTATCTTAGTAAACACACCTTCTTCTCACGGTGGAATCGGTGATCTTTACAACTTCAAATTAGCACCATCTCTTACATTGGGATGTGGATCATGGGGTGGAAACTCTGTATCTGAAAACGTTGGTGTAAAACACTTAATCAATATCAAAACAGTTGCTGAGAGGAGAGAGAATATGCTTTGGTTTAGAGCACCTGAAAAAGTTTACTTCAAAAAAGGATGTATGCCTGTTGCACTTGATGAATTAGGAACAGTAATGGGTAAAAAGAAAGCATTTATCGTAACTGACAGCTTCTTATATCACAATGGATACGTAAAAGGTATCGAAGAAAAATTAGATGAGATGGGAATCCAGCACACATGCTTCTACGAAGTAGCTCCAGACCCAACACTTGAATGTGCAAAAGCAGGTGCTGAGGCAATGAGAGCATTCGGTCCAGACGTAATCATCGCTCTTGGTGGTGGTTCAGCAATGGATGCCGGAAAGATCATGTGGGTAATGTACGAACATCCAGAAGCAGACTTCATGGATATGGCAATGCGTTTCATGGATATCCGTAAGAGAGTATATACATTCCCTAAGATGGGAGAGAAAGCTTACTTTGTAGCAATCCCTACATCTTCAGGAACAGGTTCTGAGGTAACACCATTCGCAGTTATCACAGATGAAAAAACAGGAGTAAAATATCCGTTAGCAGATTATGAATTACTTCCTAAGATGGCGATCATCGACGCTGACAATATGATGAGCCAGCCAAAAGGACTGACAAGTGCTTCTGGTATCGATGCTTTAACACATGCTTTAGAGGCATATGCATCAATCATGGCAACAGATTATACAGATGGTCTTGCATTAAAAGCAATGAAGAACATTTTTGAATACCTTCCATCAGCTTATGAAAACGGAGCAAATGATCCAAAAGCAAGAGAAAAAATGGCAGATGCTTCTTGCATGGCTGGTATGGCATTCGCAAATGCATTCCTTGGAGTATGCCACTCAATGGCACATAAATTAGGTGCATTCCATCACTTACCACATGGTGTTGCCAACGCATTGTTAATCACAGAAATTATGAAATTCAATGCAACAGATGTACCTACTAAGATGGGAACATTCTCACAATATCAGTATCCACACGCATTAGAAAGATATGCTGAATGTGCTAGATTCTGCGGTGTTGTTGGAAAAGATGACAAAGATACATTTGAAAAATTCTTAGTAAAAATCGAAGAATTAAAAGATAGAGTAGGAATTAAGAAAACAATCAAAGATTATGGTGTAGATGAGAAATACTTCTTAGATACATTAGATGATATGGTTGAACAGGCATTTGATGATCAGTGTACAGGTGCTAACCCAAGATATCCACTGATGAAAGAAATCAAAGAAATGTACTTAAAAGTATATTACGGAAAATAATTATTAAATTGGGGACGTAGTAAAATTCAATTTTACTACGTCCCCAATTGACATTACCCCTGTCCCTTTTTGAAGTTTGTTAAGAAAAAGACAATAAAAATATAGTGAAAAACTTTGTTAAAAAATACTCAAAAATCTATTGCAAAATTGCAAATAAGGTGTATAATAAACTTATCAAATAAGAAAAGGTGTAATACTTATAGGAGGTAAGGACATATGAAATTAGAACAAAGCAACTTAATCGTGAAACGTGCATATAAAGAAGTGTACAAATGTGACGAAGGTATTGTAAAAGTATTTGAGAAAACGCATTCAAAAGCAGATGTGTTTAACGAAGCGTTGAATACGGCAAGAGTAGAAGAAGCCGGTCTTGACATTCCTAAGGTGAAAAGTGTAACAGAGATTGATGGAAAATGGGCGGTTGTTATTGAATACAAAGACGGAAAGACACTTGGAGAGATGATGAAGACAGATCCAGCCAATATAGAGAAGTATATGGAAGACTTTGTAGATCTTCAATTGCAGATGCATAGCAAGAGAGCACCTAGATTGAATAAACTGAAAGACAAATTGGCAAGACAGATTAATAGTTTGAAAGATTTGGATGCGACAGCAAGGTATGAGCTTCTGACACGTTTGGAGAGCATGCCAAAACATGATAAAGTATGTCACGGAGATTTCAATCCAAGTAACGTTATTGTTGGAAAGAATGGAAAGATGACAATCGTTGACTGGGCACATGCGACACAGGGAAATGCAAGTGCAGATGCAGCGAAGACCTATCTGCTGTTTGCGCTGGACAATCAGGAGACAGCTGATTTATACTTGAAATTGTTCTGCAAGAAGAGTGATACGGCAAGACAGTATGTAGAACAGTGGCTTCCGATCGTGGCGGCAGCACAGCTGACAAAGAATAATGAGATGGAAAAAGATTTCTTGATGAAATGGATTGATGTATTTGATTATCAATAAGAATATATAAAAATGACTGCGGTTTCTTTAAAACCGCAGTCATTTTTATTCTTCGTCGTCTATTTCTTGCGCACCGATTAAGGCACCGGTGGAAGCAGCGACGACAGCTGCAACAATTGCGGCAATGATGCTTACCGCAATGACACAAACTAAGAATCCCATGTTAAGATACCTCCGTTTCTGTGATGAATAGTATTTGCATTAGAAGAATACATTTCCGCCAATTACAATTCCGCTATGTCCGGAACTTGCCGCCCGGAAATTGAGACAGTCACCTACGTTGTTTTTTCCGGCAATTGCATCTTTTGCAACTTCCAGACAGGAAGATTTGATTCCTCTTTTTAAAACTTTATCAAGCTTTCCGGAAGCAACCGGAGAAAATTGTCCACTTTGATAAATTACTCCGGTAATGGTATCCGGATAATATCTATGGTTGACTCTGTTCATGACAACGGAGGCTACGGCAAGCATTCCGTCATAGTCAGTACTTCCAGCCTCACATTCAATCAATGCGGCAAAAATCTCTAATTCACTGGCGCTGACATCGGGAGTCTGATTCTGAGAAGAATCAGAGTTATCGTTATCAGAAGGAGGAGTAACAGACGGTGTCTCCGGTTCAACCGGTGTCACTTCTTTGTCGAGAGCCTCCTGTGCTGCTTTTGCACGCTCTTTTGCCTCGGCGAGTTTTGCAGAATATTGCTCTAATTCGCCTGATGTGGAAGAGATTTTTGCGGTAAGATCCGCTTGCTTTTGATTGAGCTCATCCTGAAGTTTCGTCAGTTGAGATTGCTCAGTTTGAAGCTGTTTTTCTTTTTCGGCAACGGCATTCTGTGCGTCGACCAGTTCTTTCAGACGATTGCGGTCGTACTCGCTTACAGCGCTGATAAATTCAGCTTTATTTAAAAATTCACTCATGCTCGCAGAAGAAAACAGCATCTCTAAATAAGAGGTATTGCCACTCTCATATATATGTTTGATTCTCAGTTTCATAGATTGATACTGAGCTGCTTCCTCGCCTTTTGCAACAGCAAGATCCGCTTTCACTTGCTCAATTTCTGCTGTGGTGGTATCCATCTTTTTCATAATGGTATCCAGTTCTCCACTCAAGGCGTCGAGTTCACTATTTAAATCGGATAATTCATTCTGTAAGTTTGATGTTGTGCCCTCAAGTGATTCAACAGAATCTTCAGCATATGAAGAAGTAGCAAAAACTGTGAACACTGCGATGGAAGTTAAAATGGAACAGGTACGTATCAGCATTTTTAACTTTTTGTTTTTCATAAGTAATTCCTTTCCTGAATAAATAGTTATTAAAATATTATACTATAAATTGCGTTATTAATCAAATTTTGTTAGAATAGAATCAAATAGCAGAAGAAAAGAGGGCAGTAGAATATGATGAAATACGAAGAGGAGCATTATCTTTATGAGAATATCAAGGATAAGATTTATCCGTGGGTGAAAGAATCTCTTGTAGATCATAAGGCACTGAATGGAAAGTATATTTCTGATAAAGATACTCCGATAGTCTCTTTTGCAGGGGATTTGATGGTGATATTTGTAATTGAAAGAGACAAAGATACATATGAAATATTAAAGGACAATATGCTTCCGCCGGATACGGACATGGAACTGCTTTACCATACAGCGTGCGAGAATCTTGCAAGGAATGTAAAATTTGTAATTGGACACACATTATATGGTGGCTTTAGTATTATCGCTGACGGTTATCATGAGGCAAGTTCACTTTGTTTTAAGTATATTTGGTCTATGTGCAGTGAAAAGCTTGATGATGATATTGTCATTATGGCGCCGACGAAAGATATGGTTCTATTTGTTCCAGCAGGCAATCAAAAGCAGATTGAAGAGATGAAAGCTTATGGAATACAATCGTTTGAACGTTCATTTGACAAGGTAAGCACGAAATTACTGCGTTTTACAAAAGAAGGAAAGGAACTGACCGTGTATGAGTAGAACAATCAGGATGATTGGGGTGGATCTGGATGGGACATTGCTGAACAGTGAAAAACAGCTGACCGCCTATACAAGAGAGGTGCTAAAAAAGGCGATTGAGCAGGAAGTGGCTGTAGTTGTGGCTACTGGACGTCCATTTTCGGGAGTGCCTGATGAGCTGAAACACTTTCCGGGAATAAGATATGCGCTTACGGCAAACGGTGCAAGAATATTGGATATGCAGAAGCAGAAGGTAGTTTATGAGAATTTGCTTTCAGTGGAGAGTTCCGAAAAAGTTATAGATATTTTGAGAAAGCATCATGCAATTCACGAGTTTTTTGTTGACGGAGTCGGCTACATGAATGAAGATGGTCTGAAGAATGTATATGCATATTTTGAAGATCCTCATATGGCAGAATATTTACAAAGCACAAGAATTCCGGTAAAAGATGTAAAAGAAAAATTACAGACGATGAAGTGTGAGGTAGATAAGCTACAGGGAATTTTTAGAAATCAGAAAGATAAAGAGGAAGCACTGGAAGAACTGAATACCCTTTCTGGCATCGTTGTCACAGCAGCAATGGATAATAATCTGGAGATTAATAAAGAAGGAACAAACAAAGGACTTGGTCTTTTGCAGCTAGGGAAATCTCTTGGAATTTCAAGAGAGGAGATTATGGCGTGCGGTGATGGTGGCAATGATGTGGAGATGTTAAAAGAAGTTGGGTTTGCTGTTGCCATGGCAAATGGTTCTGATCCTGTCAAGAAGGCAGCAGATTTTGTGACCGTTTCGAATGATGAAGATGGAGTGGCAAAGGCAATTGAGAGGTTTGTGCTGGACTAGAGGAGGAATAGAAGAATGTTAGATATGTTAAAAGTAATTATACTTGGAATCGTGGAAGGTATCACGGAGTGGCTGCCAATCAGCAGTACAGGACATTTGATTCTGGTAGATGAGTTTATTAAGCTTGGGGCGAGCAGAGCATTCAAAGAGATGTTTAATGTGGTGATACAGCTTGGGGCGATTTTAGCGGTTGTAGTTTTGTATTTTCATAAACTGAACCCGTTTTCACCAAAGAAATCAAGAAAACAGAAAGTGTATACGATTCAGTTGTGGATGAAGGTGATTGTTGCATGTTTACCGGCGGCTGTTCTTGGAATCCTGTTGGATGACTGGATGGAGGCGCATTTGCATAATTATGTAGTAGTATCCATTACACTGATATTGTATGGTATTTTATTTATTGTGATAGAAAATTGGAATAAAGATAAGACACCGCAGGTGACAAAACTGCACCAGCTTTCTTATCAGACAGCATTGCTTATCGGGGTATTTCAGGTTCTTTCGCTTGTGCCGGGAACGTCACGTTCTGGTGCGACGATCATCGGTGCATTGTTGCTTGGTACTTCCAGATATGTGGCGGCAGAATTTACATTCTTCCTTGCAATTCCGGTTATGTTCGGTGCGAGTGGAATTAAATTGTTGAAGTTTATCAAAGTTGGCGGCGGCTTCACAGGGATGGAAGCAGCTATGCTGATCGTAGGATGTCTGGTGGCGTTTGTTGTATCGATCATTGCAATCAAATTTTTGATGGGATATATCAAGAAAAATGATTTCAAAGTATTTGGTTATTACCGTATCATCTTGGGTGTGATCGTGCTTGGGTACTTTGCGGCAAGCGGATTTTTAAAATAATATACAAACGGGTGGCTATTTATGCAAGAAAAATGTATAAATAGCCACTTGCTTTTTTTGGAAAATGTGATAGAATATAACACAGAGTTGAATTTTTATGCAGAATAAATTGCGAAAGGGAGAGATTGGATTATGAAGAAGAAATTATTAAGTGCATTATTGGTGGCAACATGTGTGGTATCTATGGCAGCGTGCGGAAGTAATAAAACAGAAAAGGAAGCTAAGGATGACAAGATTATTGTCGGAACAGAGGCTGGTTTTGCACCATACGAGTACATGAAAGGCAATGAAGTTGTCGGAATTGATATGGATATCGCAAAAGCGATTGCGGATGATATGGGAAAAGAGCTGGAGATCAAGAACATGGATTTTGACGGTGCTTTGGCAGCGGTTGCAAGCGGAAAGGTAGATTTTGTTGCAGCAGGTGTGTCTATCGATGAAGACCGTTTGAAAACAATGGACTTCTCTCATGAATATGTAAATTCAACAGAGGTAATCGTTGTAAACGGTGAAAGCCCGGCAGTGACTCCGGCAGGAGCAGAACTTTCAGGATCAGATCTTGACGGAAAAGTAGTTGCGGTACAGCAGGGGAATATCGCAGATATCTGGGTATCAAATGAAGAAAAATGCAAGCCGAAAGAAGTAAAACGTTATACAAAATTTGCTCAGGCTGCAGAAGATTTGAAAAACAACAAAGTAGATTGTATCGTAATGGACCAATATCCGGCAGAACAATTAGTAGCTTCTAATGGAACATTGAAAATTTTAGATGGTGTGCTGTTTGAAGATAAATATGCAATTGCAGTGAAAAAAGGAAATCAGGAATTACTGGATAAAATCAACAAAGTAATTGATCAGTTGATTGAAGATGGAAAAATTGAAGAATTTACAGCAAACCATACACAAAAGTAATAAAATAGTGTAAAATAGAAGATAAGTAATTTTAGAATCAGCAGATTTTGTATAGTCTGCTGATTCTTTGATGCAATTACAAAAGAAAGAGAGGAGAAAAGATGGACTTCATACAAAGGTTTATAGAAGGGTTTCATCATGCGGTAATTTATGACCAGCGGTATTTGGTTTATTTGGATGGTCTGAAGGTTACTATTTTAATTTCCATATTTGCAATCCTGATCGGTGTGGCGATTGGTCTGTTTATTGCGGTGGTGAAAGTAACGGTTTCCAAAAATATTTTTGTCAGAATTTTGAAGTGGTTCTGTAATGTGTACACGACAGTGATTCGAGGAACACCGGTTATGGTACAGCTTTTGATCATGTACAATATGGTGTTTACGGCAAGAGACACAAATGAAATTTTTGTCGGTGCAATCTGTTTTGGTATCAACTCGGGTGCGTATGTGGCTGAGATTATCAGAGCGGGAATTGAATCCATTGACAGAGGGCAGATGGAGGCAGGTCGTTCACTTGGCTTCAACTATATACAGACGATGCGCTATATCATTGTCCCACAGGCAGTGAAAAATATTCTGCCGGCGCTTGGAAACGAGTTTATCGTATTGATCAAAGAGACTTCTGTGGCAGGAGTAATTGCGGTGACAGATTTAACAAAAGCAGCGCAGTACATTGGTTCTACAGACTTCATTGTATTGCCGCCGTTGTTTGTAGCAGCAGGCTGCTATCTTGTGATCGTGTTAGGACTTACAAAATTGCAGAGTTTATTGGAAAGGAGGTTGTCACAAGGTGATCGTCACTAAGAATTTACAAAAATCATTTCATGGAAACAAGGTGCTTTGTGGAATTGACGAGCATATTGAAAAGGGAGAAAAAGTAGTAGTGATCGGACCGTCTGGTTCCGGGAAATCTACATTTTTGCGATGCCTCAACCTTCTGGAAGAACCGACAGGCGGAGAAGTGTGGTTTGAGGGGAATAACATCACAAGCAAAGATTGTGATATCAACAAACTGAGACAGAAGATGGGCATGGTATTCCAGCAGTTCAATCTGTTTCCGCATTTATCGATAAAGGAGAATATCATGCTTGCACCGGTGAAGCTTGGTGTGATGACAAAGGCAGAGGCGGAGAAGAAAGCAAAAGAATTGTTGCAGCGTGTGGGACTCCCTGACAAAGAGAATGCATATCCGAGACAGTTGTCAGGTGGTCAGAAACAGCGTATTGCAATTGCAAGAGCTCTGGCGATGAATCCGGATGTGATGCTGTTCGATGAGCCGACGTCTGCGCTTGACCCGGAGATGGTAGGAGAGGTTCTGGAACTGATGAAAGAACTGGCAGATGAGGGAATGACGATGGTAGTCGTGACGCATGAGATGGGATTTGCAAAAGAGGTTGCAACGCGTGTACTGTTCATTGATGAGGGAAAAGTAAAAGAAAGCAACACGCCGAAGGAATTCTTTGAAAATCCACAAGATCCGCGTCTGAAAGAATTTTTGTCAAAAGTATTGTAAGAAAGCGAGGGAGAACGTGATGAGTATTTTATTTGTAGAATATCCAAAATGTACGACCTGTAAAAAGGCGAAGAAGTGGCTGGAGGAAAAGGGCATTGCCTTTGAGGACAGACATATCGTGGAGGCAAATCCTACTGCGGAAGAATTAAAGGCGTGGCATGAAAAAAGCGGTCTTCCACTGAAGCGTTTTTTCAACACAAGCGGTATGAAGTATAAAGAACTCGGGCTGAAAGATAAACTTCCGAATATGACAGAAGAAGAGCAATATGCACTTCTTGCGACAGATGGAATGCTTGTGAAACGTCCGCTTTTAGTAGGTGAAGAGTTTGCTGTTCCGGGATTTAAAGAGGTTTCCTGGGAAGAGGTTTTAAGTTAAATGAAATATGAAAGAATTGAGATTGGGAGGTTCATTGAACGTCCCAATCGCTTTATTGCGTATGTAGAAATTGCGGGTAAGAAAGAGACCGTGCACGTGAAAAATACAGGGCGTTGTGCTGAACTTTTGACACCGAATGCATCGGTGTATGTGCAGCGGGCAGAAAATCCGGATAGAAAGACCCAGTGGGATCTGATCGGTGTAAAAAAAGGAAAACGTATGATCAATATGGATTCCCAGATACCGAACAAAGTAGTGGAGGAATGGATTAAGCAAGGGAATTTGTTTCCGGACGCGATAGTGATCAGACCGGAAAAGACGTACAGGAAATCCAGATTTGACCTTTATGTGGAAGAGGGAGATAGAAAAATCTTTGTAGAAGTAAAAGGAGTCACACTGGAGGAAAATGGAATTGTAAAATTTCCGGATGCACCGACTGAGCGGGGGATAAAGCACATCGAAGAGCTTTGTGAGGCGACAAAAGAAGGATATGAAGCGTATATCTTTTTTGTGATCCAGATGAAAGGCGTGCGGTATTTTACTCCGAATATGGAAACGCAGCCGGCATTTGGCGAAGCGCTAAAACGAGCGAAGGAGCAGGGAGTGCATGTACTTGCATATGACTGTAAAGTTGGAAAAGACAGCATTGAGATTGGAAAGGAAGTGCCTGTTCTTTTGGAGGATGAGAATCTAAAGAAAATCGCAGATCCGCTGGTCGAATGGTATAGGGAGAATAAAAGAGAACTTCCGTGGAGAGAACAGATCAGTGCCTATCGTGTGTGGGTGTCAGAGATTATGTTGCAGCAGACAAGAGTGGAGGCGGTGAAGCCGTTTTATGCCCGATTTTTAAATGCGCTTCCGACAGTAAAGGATTTGGCGGAGGCGGAGGAAGACCAGCTCTTGAAGTTGTGGGAAGGTCTTGGATATTACAACCGTGTGCGGAACATGCAGAAAGCGGCAAAGCAGATCATGGAAGATTTTCATGGAGAATTTCCCAAGACCTACGAGGAGATAAAAAGTCTTACAGGAATCGGAAACTATACGGCGGGAGCAATCAGCTCATTTGCATTTGGGATTCCAAAACCGGCGGTCGATGGCAATGTACTTCGTGTGGTTTCGAGGATCACGGCAAGCTATGATGACATTATGAAAGCGAGCGTGCGAACAAGGATAGAAGAGCAGCTGGAACGTATCATTCCGAAAAATGCGGCGAGTGATTTTAATCAGGGTCTGATTGAACTTGGTGCAATTGTATGTGTGCCGAATGGGGAACCGAAATGTCTGCTGTGTCCGTTGAGGCAGCTCTGTGAAGCGAGGGAAAAAGGAATTGAGTCAGAGCTCCCGGTGAAGACAAAAGCAAAAGCGAGAAAGATTGAAAAGAGGACAGTATTCATTTTTCAGGATGGCGAGAATGTAGCAATTCGGAAACGTCCGGCAAAAGGCCTTTTGGCAGGATTGTATGAACTTCCGAATATTGAGGGAGAATTAAGTGCAGATGAAGCGCTGGAATACAGTAAGAAAATTGGACTGCAGCCGCTGAGAATAAAGGAACTGGGGGTGGCAAAACATATTTTCAGCCATGTGGAATGGCATATGACCGGGTTTGCCATTCGAGTAGATGAGTTGGAAAAATCTTGTACAGAGAAAATGTTGTTCATCCATCCGGAGGAAGTGCAAAGAGAGTATCCAATTCCGGCAGCATTTGAATATTATACCGATTTTGTGGATATCAAACTTGGACAGGAAAAATATGAGGAATAAGAATAGGACCAGCAATCTGCTGGTCCTAAATTGTTTGTCTGGATATGGCCGGCTGTTTTTTGAATGCAGCCACATATACGAGCTGATAACAGATTACAGCCATTGCACCGGCGCCTACCACGTCGATCACAGAGTGTTGCTTTAAAAACATGGTAGATAAGATGATGAGTCCGCCAAGTACAAGCGAGGCGTATTGAATCCATCGATATTCTTTTAATCTTTGGCTATGCATAATTGCAATGCAGGCACCGATGGAATTATACACGTGCAGGCTTGGGAAAATATTCGTCGGTGTATCAGCACGGTATAACTGCTTTACTAAATCGACAAAAATATTGTCGTGCTCAAATGTTGTCGGACGTAAAATCTGCCCATTTGGATAAATAGTTGAAAATATCAAAAAAATCGTCATTCCAATACAGAGAAAGGCTGAAAGTTTATAAAAATCAGTCTTATCTGTGAAAAAGAAATATCCGACAGTCACTGCGATGAATACAAACCATAGTCCGTAAGGAATGATGAATATCTCTAAAAATGGTATCTTTTCATCGAGACTGGTATGGATAATATGGAAATCTGTTGTCACATGTTTTTCCAGATAAAAAAACCAAGGAAGGTAAATGAATCCGTAAAGAAAAACCCATGCATGTCTATGTTTTTGTAGGAAGCTTTTCATGCTATCAAAATCCCTTCATAAAGTGAATTAAAGTATGTAGATGATTATAGCATGAAAAAGATTGAGCAACAACAGTCTTCATACTATCTTTAGAATTTTTAAAACTTTTTTTCGAATATGACCATATCGTATTGCCGTTTTGCCTGGAGAAATGATTCTGGTGTACGAAGTGTCCAGACTGCGACCGGTGTGCGGTAGAGAATTCTTATTATTCGGAGACTGATGTTGGAGGCGTCTTTGAATTTATAAGAAATAAAATCGGGTTTTGCAATACCGTTTAAAAGGAGAAAACGGACAAGAAAACAGGCAAGCCAAGGCTCGGTCTTTCGTGTCTTTGTCAGGTTCGAGGATAGCTGACCACGCAGAATATGCGGGGCATTTTTTCGAAACCAGAAAATCCCGATTGTGTTAAAAGACTGAATCAGATAAGCTCCCTGATAAGTTTCCAAAAGCTTGTGTACTTCATGACAGAGTCTGGTGCTTTTTGTAGGAAGTTTTAATTCGATCAAAAGCGGAACACGACCGTTGACGTACGACAACACATCGGAGAGAAGCGGAATTTTTTCCGATGTGTGATTCAGGTAAAGTTTCTGCAAGTCTTCATAAGAGGTTTCTTCGATGAGGGCATCAATCTGGCACATCCTTGTGAGCGTGTCATCGTGAAAAACGACTACTTTTTCATCTTTTGTCAGATGGACGTCAAGTTCGATGCCGACATGCTGCCTGACTGCTTCCTGAAAAGCTTTCATGGAATTTTCAGGAATGGCACGGGCATCTGAAAACAGGCCGCGATGGGCGAATTCTGTATGAAAAAATGGTTCCATCATTTTACGTCTGGCGAGATTCGGACAGATGAAGATCAAATACAAGAATAACAATAAAAATAGTAATACAATAAAAAACATAACTACCTCCTTTGCGGCACGATGACCTGAAGCATTTTAGAATCGCATGAGGCGGAAATGCTTTTTTGCAAAAATACAGGTTCTCCGTCTGTGTGAACCGGCAATGCTCGTTCTGCGTGAATGCTCACATGGCGGCACTGATAGGTATGGACACCTTTAAAATGCGTATGCCAACCGGTAAATGCTGTCGGAAGGAGGGTGAGAATCTTTAATTTTGAAAGATCAGAAACAACAATTACATCGAGCAGATTGTCATCGGGGCGAGCATCGGGGCAGAATTTGACCCCTCCGCCTTCGTATTTGTGGTTCATAATTGCGGCAAAATATGCAGATGGAAAAGAGAATTCTTCTTTATGATCCAATGTTACTGTCATTTTCTGGGGTGTTGTCAGAAAGAGACGGTGCAGGGAAATGCCGGCATAAGTGAGTTTCCCAAGGTGGATCTTATTCAATGCAACTTTCAATTTTGAAATGACTGCCTCGTGGCAGATAGCGGCGTCAAAGCCAATACCTGCACTTACGGCAAAATGTTTCAAGCGGTCTTGATACTGCAATCGTCCGATATTTATCGAGCAGGTGTCATGTGCCGCGAGAATAAGCTCCAAAGCCTCTTTGGGTGAAGAAGGGATATTCAGGCTTCTGGCAAAATCGTTGCTTGAGCCAATTGGAATATACCCCAGAATCACCTTTTCATAATCTTGGATTCCGTTTACCACTTCGTTTATCGTACCATCTCCGCCGAGTACAACCAAAGTGGAAGGAGCATCATCGGAGGTGGCTTTGCGGGCAATCTCGGTCGCATGTTTTTGATATTTTGTAAAATACGCTTTATAAGGTATGTTTTGCTTTTTTAAAATAGATTCTAATTCGTCCCACACGACATGTCCGAGACCGGAACGAGCGTGCGGATTTACAATAAAAATGTACATTTGCATCACCTGTCTTTTGTTCTTGGAGATATTATAACATTTATAATTGACGATGGTCACTAGAAAAGTTAAAATAAATATAACAAAATTTTTGGTATAAAATAATAAATATAGTGCATTAAAGAGGAAAGAAAGATGGATAGAACGGAAAAGTATAATTTGAGCCAAAAAGAACAGCTTGCATTAATTGGAAAAGCATTGTCATCGGAATTGAGACTCCGGATTTTGAGTGAACTGGAAGAAAGAGCTTATAATGTAAATGAAATTGCCGAATGTTTACAGATACCGGCATCTTCGGCAGCGCTGCATGTTCGGGTTCTTGAGGAAGCTGGACTGATTGAGACAGAACTTCGGGCAGCAGTCAGAGGATCTATGAAAATCTGCAGAAAGAAAGTAGATGGAATTTTTATTGACTTACAGCAGGAGGAAGAAGGAGAAATCGATGAGATCCACATGCCAATCGGAAATTATGTGGATTACCATGTGGAGCCGACTTGCGGAATAGTATCTCAGGACGGGTACATTGATGTGGAAGATGAGGCTTCGGTATTTTATAATCCTGCAAGGGTAAATGCAAAGCTCATTTGGTTTGGAAATGGATATTTGGAATACCGTTTTCCAAATGTGACATTAAAAAAGAAAACACTCAGGAAAGTGGAGGTGTCCGCAGAAATATGTTCGGAAGACCATGAGTACAATATGGACTGGCCTTCTGATATTACACTGTGGATCAATGACGTTGAGGTTGGAACGTGGGAAAGTCCGAGCGATTTCGGCGGAAGACGCGGGAAGCTGAATCCGGCATGGTGGTCATCGGATAAGACCCAGTATGGCATGTTAAAGAACTGGTGTGTAAAAAAGGACGGAAGCTTTCTGGACGGTGAAAAGATTTCTGATGCCGGACTGGAAAAATACAACCTTTCTGACAAGGATTATATTTCGGTGAAGATCGGAATTAAGGAGGATGCAGCACACAAAGGCGGAATTAATATATTTGGGGACGGCTTTGGAGATTATCCACAGGATATTGTTCTAAAATTGAGTTATTAAAGCTTTACAGTATAGGAAAATGTGATATAATAAATAACAAATAAGGTGTTTTAAAACAAAAATATTAAAATAAAAAAAGGAGAAGAAGAATGAAAGCGAGACTGGTAGAACAATTCAAACAATTATTTGGACCAGAAGGGGATATCCGGGCGTATTTTGCACCGGGGCGTGTGAATCTGATCGGGGAACACACAGACTACAACGGAGGGCATGTGTTTCCATGCGCGTTGACATTAGGTACATATGCGATTGCAAGAAAGAGAGAAGATGACAGGCTGAGACTGTACTCTGCAAATTTTGAATCTCTCGGTGTGATCGAGTCAAGCCTGAATGATCTGGTTCCGTCAGAGGCAGCAGGATGGACGAATTATCCGAAGGGAGTTATGTGGACATTTGAAAAACGTGGATATAAGCTTACAAACGGACTTGATATTCTGATTTACGGAAATATTCCGAACGGCTCAGGGCTTTCTTCATCTGCATCGTTGGAAGTTCTGACAGGAGTGCTTTTGAAGGATATGTTTGCATTTGACGACTTGACGATGGTTGAGATCGCGCAGATTGGGCAGTATTCAGAAAATAACTTTAATGGCTGCAACTGTGGAATTATGGATCAGTTTGCAAGCGCGATGGGAAAGAAAGACAATGCTATTTTCCTGGATACCAATACGCTGCAGTATGAATATGCACCGGTTGTGCTTGAAGATGCAAAAATTGTAATTGTAAACAGTAAAGTAAAACACAGCCTTGTGGACTCTGCATACAATGACAGAAGAAATGAATGTGAGACTGCCTTAAGAGAACTGCAGAAAGTGTTGGGTATCCAGACGCTTGGTGATCTGACAGAGGAGGAATTTGAGGCGCATAAAGATGCAATCCAGTCTGAGATCAGACAGAAAAGAGCAAAGCATGCGGTGTATGAGAACCGAAGAACGATCAAGGCGGTAGAAGCGCTCAAAGCAGATGATATTGAGACATTTGGAAAGCTGATGAATGCATCTCATGTATCGCTTCGAGATGATTATGAGGTATCTTGTGAAGAGATTGATATTTTGGTGGATCTCGCATGGTCAATCGAGGGCGTAATCGGATCACGTATCACAGGAGGCGGATTCGGCGGATGTACAGTAAGTATTGTGAAAAATGATGCAGTGGATCATTTCATCGAGACTGTCGGAGCACAGTATGAGGAGAGAGTGGGACACAAAGCGGAATTTTATGTAGTAGACATCGGAGATGGAGCAAAAATTTTAAAATAAGCAGGAGAGAAAAAAATGTTATTTGAAAATATTAAAAAATTAGTACAGTATGGAATTGACACAGGATTGACGCCGGAGTGCGAACGTATTTATACAACGAATCTGTTGTTGGATCTTTTTCACGAAGAAAACTATGAAGATACGGATATTCATGATGAGACAATTGAACTTGAAACAGTTCTGGCAGGGTTACTTGATGAGGCATGTAAAAGGGGAATTATTGAAGACAGCATTGTGTACAGAGACCTGTTTGACACAAAGATTATGAACTGTCTGACACCACGCCCGGCACAGGTACAGGCTGAGTTTGCAAAAAGATATGAGGTTTCTCCAAAAGAGGCGACAGACTATTTCTACAAATTGAGTCAGGACAGCGATTATATCCGTCGCTACCGAGTGAAAAAAGACCGCAAATGGAAAGTGGACAGCGCTTATGGTGAGATTGATATCACAATCAACTTATCAAAACCGGAGAAAGATCCAAAGGCGATTGCGGCTGCGAAGAATGCAAAGGCAAGTAGTTATCCAAAATGTCAGCTCTGTGTGGAGAATGAAGGATATGCAGGTCGTGTGAACCATCCGGCGAGAGAAAACCACCGTATTATCCCGATCACAGTGAATGACAGCGCATGGGGATTCCAGTATTCGCCATATGTATATTATAATGAACACTGTATCGTATTTAATGGTGAGCATACGCCGATGAAAATTGAAAAACAGACATTTGTAAAATTATTTGATTTTGTAAAATTGTTCCCACATTATTTTCTGGGATCAAACGCAGACCTTCCGATTGTAGGAGGCTCTATCTTGAGTCATGACCATTTCCAGGGAGGAAATTATACATTTGCAATGGCAAAAGCGCCGATGGAAGAGACATTTACAATCAAAAACTTTGAAGATGTAGAAGTTGGAATTGTAAAATGGCCATTGTCTGTATTGAGATTGAGAAGTACAGATGAGTCGCGTTTAATTGAACTCGGAGCACACATTTTAGATGCATGGCGAGGATACACAGACGAAGCGGCGTTTGTATTTGCGAACACAGATGGAGAGCCACACAACACGATCACTCCAATCGCAAGAAAAGTTGGGGATACATATGAGCTGGATCTTGCGCTCCGCAACAATATTACAACAGAAGAGCATCCGCTTGGAGTATATCATCCACATGCACAGTGGCATAATATCAAAAAAGAGAACATTGGTCTGATCGAGGTAATGGGACTTGCAGTGCTTCCGTCTCGTCTGAAAGAAGAGATGGAAATCCTTGCAGATTATCTTGTGGAAGGCAAAAATATCAGAGAGAATGAAAAGATTGAAAAACATGCAGACTGGGTAGAGACATTCCGAGGAAAATATGACGGATTTACAATGGAAAATGTAATGGAAATTTTGGAAAAAGAAGTTGGAATTGTATTTACCAATGTTTTGGAAGATGCAGGTGTCTATAAATGTACAGAAGAGGGAAGAATTGCATTCAAACGGTTCATAGAGACACTGTAGGCATTTGGAGAGGATGAGAACAGAATGGAACAGAGAGCATTTGGAGCGAACAGCAAAGGTGATGCTGCTTTATTATATACATTTACGAACAAGAACGGCATGATGATCGGGGTGACTGATCTGGGGGCAACGCTCCATGCGGTCCTTGTGCCGGACAGGGATGGCAGTCTCTGTGATGTGGTACTTGGATATGACACGGCAGAGCAATATGAAGAAGGAGCTACTTTTTTTGGAGCTACGGTGGGCCGGAGCGCGAACCGCATCGGTGGTGCATCATTTGTGCTGAATGGGAAAAAATATAATCTGGATAAAAATGACGGTGAAAACAATCTTCACAGCGGGTTGGATTTTTATAGTTTCCGTGTGTGGAAAGTGAAAGAACAGACGGAGAACAGCATTACATTCGCATTGCACAGTCCGGATGGCGATCAGAATTATCCGGGTGAATTGGGCATTGAAGTGACTTATACGTTGACAGATGACAATGAAATAAAAATTCAGTATCATGGAGTGCCGACAAAAGATACGATCATCAATATGACAAATCATAGTTACTTTAATCTGTCCGGACATAAATCCGGTTCGGTGTTAGATCAAGAAGTATGGATTGATGCGGATGCTTACACGAGAGCGGATGCAACGTCGATTCCAACCGGAGAGATCGTTTCCGTAGACGGGACACCAATGGATTTTCGTGTGCCAAAGACGATTGGAAGAGATATTGAAGAAGATTATGAGGCATTGAATTTCGGAAATGGATATGACCATAACTGGGTGTTAAAGCCACGTGACGGAGTTGGAAAGGTTGCAACACTTTATTCTGATAAAACGGGGATTGAGATGGAAGTGTATACAGACCTTCCTGGAGTGCAGATGTATACAGCCAATTTTGTAGAGGATGAGTGTGGAAAAGAGGGCGCAATCTATCAAAAACACCACGCAGTCTGTTTTGAGACACAGTATTTCCCGGATGCAGTGAATCATGAGAACTTTGTAAGCCCAATCTGTCGTGCAGGTGAGGCGTATGACACGACTACGGTTTATAAATTTGGGGTGAGATAGGAAGGATTATTGTATCCAGCCTTGACAAGGTAAAAAAGGTGGCATATAATGAATACTACGTTTGCGAACCACGACAATGCTGAATTAGGGCTTGTACTGGTTTCGACGGGGGTTCAGAAGTTTGGGAAGCCATCTGCGGGGCGGGCCCGCATAACAATCCGTACTTTAAAATTAAACGCAGACGAAAATTTAGCGTACGCTGCCTAGTGGCAGCAGTCGGCCTTAAGTCGCTCACTGCTTAAGTCACCGGCTTCAACGAGGTGAGGCACTTCGTTTCCAAAGCTTTGAGGGGATGGAAGAATTTATGAAGCTACTGAGATCAGAAGCCTGTCATTAGGCGGCTGATGGAGGGAATGTCAAAATAATGACTGTGATGGGAGATGCCTCGATGGAAGGGCTTTCGGACAGGGGTTCGATTCCCCTCAGGTCCATTTCAAAACCTCAGCATATGCTGAGGTTTTATTTGCATATGTTTACAAGTAGTGCTATAATTTTTTTACAGGGGAAAATGCAAAAAAGGGGTATCAGGATAAATGGATAAGATAAGTATTATTGCTATTGTAATTGCTCAGATTGTAGTTGTCATCTGTGTGTTGGTCGTATTTTTACAGAGAAGAAGTATGAAGAATCTCATCGAGAATCTGACAACGATGATTGATGATGCAACAAAAGGAACATTGAAATCAAAAAGGCCGGATGGCTCTGTGTTTTCGGATCTGGAAGTTAAGATGAATCAGTATCTGAAAATATGTATTGTGAGAAACAGACGTGCAAAAGAAAAAAAAGACAGGATCAAGTCATTGATTGCAGAAGTTGCTTTTCAGACGCAGGCACCACTTGCAGATGTGAAGATGTATTCTGATATGCTGGTTGAGCAGAAAGATCTCTCAGATGACAGCAGAAAGATTGCAGAGCGCATCAGTGCACAGGGGGAACGCTTGAATATGATGTTGGAGGCAGTTGTGAGAATTTCTGTGCTGGAGAGTGGATTGAATTCTATTGAGCCGAAATCACAGAATCTTGGGAATCTTTTATGTGAAGTGAGTCAGGAATTGCTTCCATTGGCAGAGAAAAAAGGAATTGCAATTCAATATAAGAAAAAGAAGATTCAGGCGGTGTTTGATTATCCGTGGACGCTCGTGGCGCTTTCGAATATTTTGGAAAATGCAATTAAGTATTCAAAACCGAATTCCATGGTCAAAGTAAGTGTGATGCAGTATGATATGTATGCGAGAGTAGATATTACGGACAATGGAATGGGAATTGATTATACAGAGACAGAGGCGATTTTTAAGAAATTTTATCGCACAAAAGAGGCAAAAGAGCAGGAAGGTCTTGGAATTGGTCTCTATCTTGCGAGACATATTATACGAGAACAATGTGGATACATTAAAGTGTCCTCGATTGTTGGAAAGGGAACGATGTTCTCTGTATTCCTACCGAGGGTATAAAATATAGTAAAGGGCAGATGGCAGTTGGAAAAACTAAAAAAAGGAGTTTTCTGACTGCCATTTATTGTTTCACAAAGTTGACATAAATCTTTGGTATGATAAAAAGAGAATATTAAACGAGGTGAAGATATATGGAAAAATTGAAAATATTGGTTGTAGATGATGAGAGCAGAATGAGAAAACTGGTAAAAGATTTTTTAGAGAGAGAGGGACATATTATTATAGAAGCTGCTGATGGGATGGAAGCGATGGATATTTTTTATGAGAATAAGGATATCGCTTTGATTATTCTTGATGTGATGATGCCTAGAATGGATGGATGGCAAGTGTGCAGAGAGGTGCGTGCGCTGTCTCAGGTTCCGATTATCATGCTGACAGCACGCGGGGAAGAACGGGACGAGCTGCAGGGATTTGAACTTGGAGTGGATGAATATATTTCAAAACCGTTCAGTCCGAAGATTTTGGTTGCGCGAGTGAATGCAATCTTAAAAAGAGGAAGAGCAGCGGCTTCTGAAGATTTGATTGATGCCGGGGTCATTGTGATTGATAAAGCAGCACATCTTGTAAAGATTGATGATGTACCGATTGATCTGAGTGTGAAAGAGTTTGAACTTTTAACATATTTTGTGGAAAATCAGAAGATGGCATTGTCCAGAGAAAAGATACTGAACAATGTGTGGGATTATGATTATTTTGGCGATGCGAGGACAATTGATACCCATGTGAAAAAACTGAGAAGCAAGCTGGGAGAAAAAGGAAATTATATTAAGACGATATGGGGAATGGGATATAAGTTTGAGGTGGAATAATGCGAGGATCAATTAAACGTCAGATTTCAGTCATATTTATCGGGCTGGTAGTGGCAATTCTTTTGATTTCACTTGGAGTGAATGCAAAATTTCTCGGACAGTATTATATCCTGAATAAACAGGCGAGTCTGACAGAGGTATATGAAAAGTTAAAAACAGCTTCTGAGAAAGGGAAATTGACATCTGACAGCACGGTAGAAGAATTGAGCGAGATGGTTGAGATTGGTAATATTACGCTTGCTGTTGTTTCAGGAAAAGAGAAAGTCCGTCTTTCGATTGCGCAGAATGAACAGAAAAGTGATGAACTGGTCATGCAGCTGATTGGTTATATGCTAGGGCGGAATCAGGAGAACGGGACGCTTTTAAAGGAGAGCGATACCTATCAGATTCACAGTGCAAAAGATGTGCAAAGTGGGTACGAATATATCGAGATGTGGGGATATCTGGAAGATGGAAGTACATTTATTTTAAGAAGTCCGCTGGAGAGTATTCGGGAAAGTGTGGCGCTCTCGAATAAATTTTTATCTTACATTGTGGTTGTAGTTGTACTGATCAGCACCGTCTTGGTATGGTATTTTTCTAAAAGGATTGCAGATCCGATCATGGAACTGGCAGTTTTGTCGAAGAGAATGGCGGATTTGGATTTTGATGCGAAATATACAAGCGGCGGAGATAATGAGATTGGAGTTCTTGGAGAGAACTTTAATGCGATGTCAGAGAAACTGGAGCAGACCATTTCGATGCTGAAAAAAGCCAATTATGAATTGCAAAAAGATATTGAGAAAAAAGAAAAGATGGAAAATATGCGAAATGAGTTCCTTGGAAATGTATCTCACGAATTAAAGACACCGATTGCTTTGATACAGGGGTATGCGGAAGGACTGAAAGAGGGAATCTCGGATGATCCGGAGAGTCGGGCGTTTTATTGTGACGTGATTATGGACGAAGCAGGAAAGATGAACCGTATGGTGAAAAATCTGCTGACATTGAACCAGTTGGAATTTGGAGAAGAGGAAGTGTCTTTTGAGCGTTTTGACATCGCGGAACTGATTCGCGGAGTAGTGCAAAGCTGTGAGATACTGATACAGCAGAAGAATGCCACAGTGCATTTTACGCAGAATGAACCTGCGTATGTCTGGGCGGATGAGTTCAAGGCAGAGCAGGTTATTCGAAACTATGTGAGTAATGCATTGAATCATGTAGAGGGGCAGATGCTGATTGACATTCGCATTTCAAAAGGAGAAGAGCCGGATACGACGAGAGTTTCGGTGTTCAATACCGGAAAACAGATTCCAAAGGAGGATATCGGGCACATTTGGGATAAATTCTACAAAGTGGATAAAGCGCACACAAGAGAATATGGTGGTAATGGAATCGGACTTTCTATTGTTAAGGCGATTATGGAATCGTTCCATCATGAGTATGGAGTGAACAACTATGAAAACGGAGTGGAATTCTGGTTTGAATTATCTGCAAAATAGAGGAGGGCACAAGTGATATGATAGCGATTATTGATTATGATGCGGGGAATATAAAAAGCGTAGAAAAAGCATTACAAAAGTTGGGACAGGATGTTGTGATCACACGCGAGAAAGAGCAGATTTTAGCTGCGGATAAAGTGATTCTGCCTGGAGTCGGGGCATTTGGAGATGCGATGAAGAATCTGAACGAGTATGGTCTGGTGGAGGTTATTCATCAAGTGGTGGAAAAAAGGATTCCCTTTTTGGGGATTTGTCTTGGGCTGCAGCTTTTGTTTGAAAAAAGCGACGAGTCGGAAGGCGTGAAAGGACTTGGAATTTTAAAAGGAGAGGTTTGCAGAATTCCGGATCAAGAAGGGTTTAAGATTCCGCATATGGGATGGAACTCTTTGCATCTTCAGAATGACGGAAGACTCTTTCGGGGAATTGAAGAGGACGCATATGTATATTTCGTGCATTCTTATTACCTGAAAGCCAAGGAGGAACAAATTGTGAAGGCGACGACAGAATACGGCGCACACATCCATGCATCTGTGGAAATGGATAATGTGTTTGCATGCCAGTTTCATCCGGAAAAAAGCAGTGATGTGGGACTTCGGATTTTGAAAAATTTTGTAGAGCTTAGCTAGGAGGAAGAGAGATGTTTACGAAAAGAATAATCCCTTGTTTGGATGTGCACAATGGGCGCGTGGTGAAAGGAGTTAATTTTGTAGATTTGATAGATGCCGGTGACCCGGTTGAGATTGCGAAGGCATATGATGCAGCAGGAGCAGATGAGATTGTATTTTTGGATATCACAGCATCGTCAGATGAGAGAGAAACTGTTGTCGATATGGTGCGGAAAGTGGCCGCCAATGTATTTATTCCTTTTACAGTTGGCGGAGGAATCCGGACGGTAGAAGATTTTAAAGTACTTTTGCGGGAAGGAGCGGATAAGATTTCAATCAATTCATCTGCGATCAATCGTCCAGAGTTGATACGGGAAGCGGCAGAAAAATTCGGCAGTCAGTGTGTGGTTGTCGCAATTGATGCGAAGAAAAGAGCGGATGGAACCGGATGGAACATCTATAAAAATGGTGGAAGAGTCGATGTCGGTATCGACGCGGTTGAGTGGGCAAAAAAAGTGGGTGCGCTCGGAGCGGGAGAGATTCTTTTAACGAGTATGGATGGAGATGGAACAAAGGCAGGGTATGACCTGGAGTTGACAAGAGCGATTGCGGAAGCAGTATCGATTCCGGTCATCGCATCAGGCGGTGCAGGAACGCTGGAACATTTTTATGAGGCGTTGACGGAAGGAAAGGCAGATGCGGCGCTTGCAGCATCTCTATTCCATTTTAAAGAATTAGAGATTAAAGAAGTCAAACAATACTTGCGAGAGAAAGGCGTTTCAGTCAGAATGTAAGGAGGAAGAAAAGATGGCGGCAATCAACGGAGATTGGCTGGAAGCATTAAAGGATGAATTCAAAAAAGACTATTATAAGCAGCTGTTTGAGAAGGTGAACGAAGAGTATCGGACGAGATTAATATTTCCACCGGCAAATGACATATTTAACGCATTTCATCTGACACCTTTAAAAGATGTGAAAGTGGTTATCTTAGGACAGGATCCGTATCATGGAAATAATCAGGCGCATGGACTTTGCTTTTCGGTAAAGCCGGAGGTGGAGATACCACCATCGCTTGTAAATATTTACAAAGAACTGCATGATGATTTGGGGTGCACGATTCCTGACCACGGATACCTTGTGAAATGGGCGAAACAGGGAGTGTTAATGCTCAATACTGTTTTGACTGTGCGGGCGCATCAGGCAAATTCCCACAGAGGAATCGGCTGGGAAGAGTTTACAGATGCGGCAATCCGTGTGTTGAATACACAGGATCGACCGATTGTGTTTATTTTATGGGGAAGACCGGCTCAGATGAAAAAAGCGATGTTGAATAACCCAAAGCATCTGATATTGGAAGCTCCACATCCAAGTCCACTGTCTTCTTACCGTGGTTTTTTTGGAAGCAGACCATTCAGTAAGACGAATCAATTCCTTGAGGCGAATGGAGTGGAACCGATCGACTGGCAGATTGATGAATTGTAGAGAAAAGAGATGTAACATAGAATAAAAGTTGAGATATGCGAATGGAAGGCGTATGTTTCAACTTTTTTTAATTGATATCTTGACATTTCACATAAAATATGGTTATATGAACATATGAACAATCACTCATATGAGGAGGTAGAAAGATGAAACAGAATCATGAAGAACATAAAGAGCAACATCATCATAACCATGAAGCCTGTGGATGTGGTCACGACCATGAACACGAAGCCTGCGGATGCGGACATGACCATGAACATGGGAGTGGTGATAAAGAAAGTCATTCGCATGTTCAATCGGATGCGAAGCAAAAAGTATATATCTTAGAAAATCTTGGTTGTGCAAACTGTGCGGCGAAGATGGAGAGAAAGATTAAGGAATTGCCGGAAGTGGAAGATGCGGTGATCACATTTGCGACAAAGCAGTTAAAAGTTGCATCGAATCATCAAGAGGATCTTCTTCCGGTACTACAGGAAATTTGTGCATCGATAGAGTCTGAGGTAGTGGTAAAACAAAAAGAGTCAAAAGTACACAAAGAAAAACAGGAGGAGAACCAAAAAGCGATAATAGGTATTCTTGCAGGTGCAGTATTGTTTGCAGCAGGGATGATATTTGAGGATTCTTATCCGACAGTGACATCAATTGGATTTGTTATAGCCTATCTGATTCTTGGTGGGAAAATTGTATTACAGGCAGCGAAGAATCTGAAGAAGGGGCACGTGTTTGATGAAAACTTTCTGATGAGTATTGCGACGCTGGCGGCATTTGCAATTGGAGATTTTGCTGAGGCGGTAGGTGTGATGCTGTTTTACCGGTGTGGAGAGTTGTTTGAAGATATTGCAGTGGAAAAGAGCCGTGGACAGATTATGGATGCGGTTGACATGAGACCGGAGGTTGTAAATCTTCTGCATGGAGATGAGGTGGAAGTGATTCCGGCAGAGGAAGCGCAGATCGGAGACGTGCTCCTTGTGAGAGTTGGAGATCGAATTCCGCTTGACGGAGTGATTTTAAGCGGTGAGAGCCGCATCGATACAGCGCCGGTGACAGGTGAACCGGTTCCTGTAAAAGCAGGCGAAGGTGACCGGGTAATCTCAGGGTGTGTCAATACTTCCGGAATGTTAAAGGTTCGGGTAGAAAAGACACTTGGCGACTCTATGGTTACACGGATTCTGCAGTCTGTCGAAAATGCGGCGGCAAGCAAGCCGAAGATAGACCGATTTATTACAAGATTTGCAAGGGTCTACACACCATTTGTAGTAATCCTGGCATTGGGAACTGCAATTATCCCTTCACTGATTACGGGAGATTGGAAATTTTGGATTTATACAGCAATCACATTTCTCGTTATAAGCTGTCCATGTGCGCTCGTATTGAGTGTGCCGCTTGCATTTTTCTCCGGAATTGGCGCGGGATCTAAAAAGGGAATTCTTTTTAAAGGCGGAATTGCTTTGGAGGCGTTAAAAGAGGTCAAGGCAGTTGTCATGGATAAGACAGGGACTATTACAAAAGGAAATTTTGAAGTGCAGAAGTGTATTTCATTGGGGGCATGGAAGGAAGGAGAACTCTTAGCAGTTGCAGCAGGATGTGAGAGTACATCCACGCATCCGATTGGGAACAGTATTGTGGAGGAAGCAAAAAAACGTTTTGTAGAATTGGAACGCCCATCAAAAGTGGAAGAAATATCAGGAAAGGGAATCCGTGCGCAAATGAAACTCGGCGAGGTGCTATGCGGAAACAGAGCCCTTTTAGAAATGCATCATGTGAATGTGCAAATGATGGAGAGCGACGTTTATGGAACCGAAGTATTTGTCGCGATAAATGGAGAGCTGGCAGGATATCTTGTCATTGCGGACACTTTGAAAGAAGATTCCGTTAGTGCAATCAGAAAGATGAAAAAATACGGACTTCGAACAGCAATGCTTACAGGAGATGCCAAAACAAGTGCAGATGCCATAGCCAAAAAGGCAGGTGTAGAAGAAGTGTACGCACAGCTTTTGCCGGAGGATAAGGTAGAAAAATTAAAGGAGATACGTCAAAAGAACGGAGCTGTTATGTTTGTTGGAGATGGAATCAATGATGCGCCGGTGCTGGCTGGAGCAGATGTCGGAGCCGCGATGGGAAGTGGAGCGGATGCTGCGATTGAAGCGGCAGATGTAGTGTTTATGACATCTTCGATGGAAGCGATTCCGCAATCTGTTGCAATTGCAAAAGCGACCGGAGCGATTGCCATGCAAAATGTTGTGTTTGCACTGATTGTGAAAGCTCTGGTAATGATACTTGGACTTATGGGATTTGCAAATATGTGGCTGGCAGTGTTTGCCGATACAGGAGTTGCGATGCTCTGTGTATTAAATTCCATCCGAATTTTATATAAGAAATAAAAGAAGTGCGGCTGTTGTCCTGCGGTGAGTCAGGGGAACAGTCGTACTTATTTTGCAGGAAAGTATTGACCAAACAGAGTACATCATTCATAATTGTTCTATGAATGTCGAGTCATATGAAAGGAGTAAGATATGGAAAAATCGGAAATAGAATGTTGTGGGACAACGCATTTGCATGACAGTCTGGTACACCAGATTGAAGACGGAATGCCGAAAGAAGAAACGATACGAGAATTGTCAGATTTCTTCAAAATATTTGGAGATATGACGAGAATAAAAATTTTATGTGTGTTGTTTCAGGCAGAGTTGTGTGTGTGTGATTTGGCAGAAGTTGTGGGAATGACTCAATCTGCAGTGTCACATCAACTGAGAATATTAAAACAGATGAAGTTAGTAAAGAATAGAAGAGAAGGAAAGACGGTATTTTACTCGCTGGCAGACGGGCATATACAGAGCATCTTGAATCAGGGAATGGAGCATATAATAGAGTAGAGGCTGTTTGATGAGGGCAGGTTATGAAGGAAAGAATACGTAATAATGTGTACATGACAGTGTGCGGACTTTTGTTGTATTTGGGAAGTGTCTGGCTGAGCAGAAGTTATCATTTGCCGTCGGACATTGCGTTTGGCTGTTTTTTTGCAGCGTACCTACTGGCTGGGTACAGTGTGTTTCAGAAGATTGCGGAACATTTTTTGGAGAAAATTTTTCTGGATGGGAATGTACTGCTTGTAATCACTACAATTTGTGCGTTTGCCGTTGGATATTATGTGGAGGCAGTGGCGGTGATCTTGATTTTTCAGGTTGGACATCTGATCGAGATGATCACAATAGATCGCTCCAAACGAAGAATCAGAGAACTCATCGATGTACATGCAATCCTTGCAAATAAACTGGTAGATGGGGAAGAAATACAGGTAGAGCCGTCAGAGCTTGAAAAGGACGACAGAATCTTGATCAGACCGGGCGAACGAGTTCCGGTAGATGGGATAGTCGTTTCGGGGACAACTTCGCTTGATACACAGATGATTACGGGAGAGGCAATTCCGTGTGAGGAAGAGCCGGGCGGAATTGTATATAGTGGAAGTCTGAATCTGACAGGCGCCATAGAAGTCAAAGTGCTTCATACATATGATGATTCTACGGTGTCAAGAATCTTGAATATCGTAGAAAATGTAGATACGAAAAAGGCAGAAAGTGAGCACAAAGTACAAAGATACATTCAGATTTATGTAGGCTTGATATTAGCGTCGGCAGCGATGCTTGTTGTTTTGCCAAGTCTGTTTGATAAGACATATGAGTATGTGACTGGAATGAAGAGAGTTGTTGTATTTTTGGCGGCAGCCTGCCCATGTGCGATTGGGATGTCTGTATCCACAGCATTTTTAGGCGGGATTCTTTCCGCTGCTAAAAAAGGTGTAATCGTAAAAGGAGGCGTGTATCTGGAAATTTTGGCGAAGGTGAACACCTTTCTGTTCGATAAGACGGGAACGTTGACGGAAGGTGTTTTTGAAGTGCAGGAGGTACATGCACAGTGGCTTACAGAGGAGGAATTATTGGAGATTGCAACATATGTGGAAAGCTACTCGAATCATCCGATTGCTGTTTCCTTGAAAAATGCTTATGGGAAAGAACTTGAAAAGACCCGTATGACTGAGATGGAAGAGATTCCGGGATATGGATTGACAGCAATTTACGAGGGAAAGAAAGTGTATGTTGGAAATGCAAGACTGATGGAAGAAAGAGGCATCCGGTTTCAGGAAATACACAAGTCAGGAAGCGTAATTTACATTGCGGTTGACGGGAAATATGCAGGTTATATCGTCGTTTCAGATATGATAAAAAAAGATGCAAAAGAGATGATTATGTATTTGAAAAAGCATTGTCAGGCAGTCGCTGTGATGGTGACGGGAGATACCCAGTTTACTGGAAAAGAAGTGGCTGAGGAATTGGAATTAGACTATTATTATGCAAATCAGCTTCCGCAGGATAAGGTGGAGCGATTGGAAGAATTTTTGAATATGCAGGACGACACGGAATGTCTTGCAGCAGTTGGAGACGGTATCAATGATGCGCCGGTGCTCACGAGAGCCGACGTAGGGATTGCTATGGGAGCGCTTGGCTCAGATGCAGCGATCGAAGCGGCGGATATTGTCCTGATGGATGATGAACCGTTGGCGCTGGTAGATGCAGTCCGTATTGCAAAGGAGACGTTGAAGGTCATCAGGCAGAACACGGTTTATGCGGTTCTTATTAAAATAATCGTATTGGGATTGGCGCTGTGCGGAATGATAACAATCAAGGGGGCGATCATTTGGGAAGTATGTGTGATTGTGCTTGCGATTGTGAATGCTGCATGGGCATCTAAAAATCCGGCATAATAGAAAAGGAGCAGAGATGAAAAAAAGGAAAATAGCAATGCTTGTCATGACGGGAGTTTTATTGACAGGCTGTATGGGAACAAATTATTTGGAAGAAGGCGTTTCTCAGTTGGAAGAAAAGCAATATGAGGAGGCGAGCAAGTCTTTTCAGAAGGAGATCGATGAAGAAAAGAACTTAGATGAGGCATACCGCGGAATGGGAATTGCATATTTTGAGATGGAAGAATTCGAAAAAGCAATTGATGCGTTCGGGGAGGCATTGGACAATGGGGCAGAAGAAACGGCAACGTTATATAATTTTATCGGTATCAGTAATATGAAAATGGAAAATTATGAGGAAGCGGTATCTGCCTTTGAAAAGGGTATGTCTATGGAGGACTGCTCTGATACAATGAAACGGGAGATGCTGTTTAACACGGTTGTATCATATGAAAAGTTGGGGGACTGGGACAATGCAAAAGAGAAAGTGAGCGAGTATAACGAGCAGTATCCTGGAGACTCGAAGGCAGAAAAAGAAGCAGAATTTTTGGAGACCAGATAGGAGGGCTTTATGGCGGAAATGATAGAACTGAAACAGGTGAAGGAAAAGGTCATTTTGGTCGGAGTCAGCACGGATGATCATGATGATACGGAGAAATCTTTGGATGAACTGGAAGAACTGGCGTCAACTGCAGGGGCAGTGACGGTCGGGCGTGTTGTTCAAAATCTGTCACAGATCCACCCGGTGACCTATGTCGGAAAAGGAAAGTTGGACGAGATAAAAGACCTGTTGTGGGAGACAGAGGCGACGGGCATCATCTGTGATGATGAATTATCGCCGATTCAGCTTGGAAACATGGAAGATGCGTTGAATACAAAGATTATGGATCGAACCCTCATTATTTTGGATATTTTTGCAAACAGGGCGTCGACCAATGAGGGGAAGATTCAAGTAGAACTTGCGCAGTTGAAATACAGACAGTCGCGTCTTGTGGGACTTGGAAAATCATTGTCAAGACTTGGCGGCGGAATCGGGACAAGAGGTCCGGGAGAGAAAAAGCTTGAGATGGACAGGCGTCTGATCAAGGGGCGGATTGCCCAGTTGAACCGAGAATTGAAAGATGTCAAGCGGCACCGTGAGGTGACAAGGGAGCAAAGAAGCAGAAACCAAGTTCCGGTCATTGCGATTGTCGGTTACACAAACGCCGGAAAATCTACACTTTTGAATACACTGACGGGGGCGGATGTGCTGGAAGAAGATAAGCTGTTTGCGACACTGGATCCGACAACCCGGAACTTAAAACTTCCAAGTAAACAAGAGGTATTGCTGACGGATACAGTTGGATTTATCCGAAAACTGCCGCACCATCTGATTGAAGCCTTCAAAAGTACGTTAGAGGAAGCAAAATATGCAGACATCATCCTGCATGTGGTGGATGCATCTAATCCGCAGATGGATGAGCAGATGTATATTGTCTATGAGACACTGATGAATCTGGAAGTTAAGAATAAACCGGTTATCACGGCGTTTAATAAACAGGATAAAGTAGATGGTGAAGTTATTTTACGTGATTTTAAAGCAGATCATGTTGTGAATATTTCGGCAAAGACTGGTGAGGGATTAGAGAATCTGCAAAATGTAATCGAAGAAGTTTTGCGGGAACAGAAAATTTTAATTGAGCAGCTTTATCCGTATGCTGATGCGGGAAAGATACAATTGATTCGAAAATACGGGGAACTGTTAGAAGAAGAGTACCGGGAAGAAGGTATTTTTGCAAAAGGGTACGTTCCGATTGAAATCTATGAGAAAGTGAAACTGTGAGAGAAATGAAAAGATATCAGATTACAGAGTGGTGCCATCATTTTATGGAGAATCATGTGAAAGAAGGAGATCTCTGTATTGATGCGACAGCCGGAAACGGTAATGATACGCTCTTTTTGTGTGAACTTGTAGGAGAGTGTGGACGGGTGTTGGCATTCGACATTCAAAAAGAAGCGGTGGAAAATACGAAAAAGCGGATTTTGGAACATCAGATGGAAAAACGTGCAGATGTTTTCCTAGAAAGTCATACTAAGATGCAGAAGTATGCAAAGGAAGAAACGGTAGACTGCATCGTATTTAATTTCGGATACCTTCCGGGCGGTGACCATCAGCTTGCGACTAAAGCAGATACAAGTATAGAGGCAATCAGACAGGGACTGCGACTGCTGAAGGTGGGAGGCATGATGAGCCTTTGCATTTACAGCGGAGGGGACAGCGGATTTGAGGAACGGGATGCAATCCTGTCATTTCTGAAATGCCTGGATACAAAATATTATCTTGTTATTCTGAGTTCCTATTACAATCGCCCCAATCATCCGCCGATACCGGTGATGATTCTGAAGTTAAAGTCTGACGTGGCGATTCATGAAAACACTTCCGATAAGCACGGGAAAAAGTAGAATAATCTTGAAAACCACAGTCAAAACAGGCTTCTAGAACCGGAGACCCCTGTAGGATCAAGTCTTTGGCAAAAAGAAGTCGTTTTTGTGTAATATAATTTCCGAGGCTGTATCCGGTCTCGGATTTGAACAGGCGCATCATATAGTATTTGCTTAGATAGAATCTTGAGGCGAGGTCATCAATTGAAAGATGGGCGGACAAATTGGCATTGATATAGTGCAGAATGTCCGCTATTTTTTCGTTGTAGACGGCGGTATCCAAAAAGAAAAGCTGTCTTGCGTGCGCCGCGCGATTGAGATGAATCATAAATTCTAAAAAAAGAACTTGCCTGTAGAGTTCGTTGGCATAGCCATCAGAGGAAAAGGATTCTTCCAATCTTTGGATTGTCTGAAACAAAATACTTTTTTGACGAGTGGGAATCCGAAGCACACTGGATTCCTTTTTTGCTGCTTTTTGAAAACAATATCCCAAGTCGTAGTCCTGTGTACGGTAGTTTTCAATAAAAGTGGGAGAGATGTAAATAATAATCCGCTCATATGGCGTGGTTGTGTCGACGACCGGGCGGTGAATCTCATTATGGCGGACAAGAACCATATCGTAAGGTTCGAGCTGATAGGTTCGTCCCTCGATGGTATAATGCACATTTCCCTTGATTAAAATAGTGATCTTATCAAATTCATGGTAATGATATTTAATATTTGGAATACTCCTGTCTGTCAGATGAAACAACCGGAAATCACTGCTTAAATATCCTTTTTTTTCATAGTGTTCCATATCAAACCCTCCTGCTATGAGAGTATTATATAGCATTATTTGCAATATAGAAAGCATTATTTGTGTATTTGTGACATATAATGCCTGTTAAGATAGAAGTAGTAAAAATGCCGTGGAGGGTGAATGTATGAACGTTGTATTAGAAAAATATCATGGACTTGGAAATGATTACCTTGTATTTGACCCAAATAAAAATGAAATGGAATTAAATGAAGAAAATGTCAGACTGTTATGTGACCGCAATTATGGTATAGGAGCGGAAGGGATTTTGGAAGGTCCTGTTTTTGAGACAGAGCAGATGGGTGTTCGAATCTGGAATCCAGATGGAAGCAAGGCAGAAATGAGCGGAAATGGGGATCGTATTTTTGCAAAATATTTAAAAGATGCCGGTTATGTACAGAAACGAAATTTTCATTTTCAGACACCGGGAGGAGAAATTGAGGTTTTCTACTTAAATGAAGATGGAAGCCGCATTCGTCTTTCGGTGGGAAAAGCATCTTTTTGGAGCGACGAAATTCCTGTGACAGGGGAACGAAGAGAAGTGGTCGATGAGGACATGGTGTTCGGAAGAAACCTGTATCCGACGACTTGTGTGTCTGTCGGAAATCCACACTGTGTGATTCCGATGAAAGAAGTGTCGAAACATCTCGTGTGCAAAATCGGAAATCATTCAGAGATTGCAAGATATTTTCCGAATAAGATCAACACACAGGTGATGCAGGTGATTGATGAAGAAAATATTCGGATTGAAATCTTTGAGCGCGGCGTGGGATATACGCTTGCATCTGGCAGCAGTGCATGTGCTGCAGCGGCAGCTGCATATAAACTTGGACTTACGAATCCGGGTGTGACAGTGCACATGCCAGGTGGTGAGTTGCAGGTGGAGATTCAGGAGGACTGGGAGATATTTGTGACAGGTGAAGTATTTTATATTGGAAAGATGATACTTGGAAATGAATTGAGTGAAAAATTGAGAATGATGTAGAGAAGAGGACTGTCCGCGGTGGATGGTCCTTTGCTGATATTGCCCGAATATTCAAGTGTAAAAGGCATTGCAACTTAAAAACAGATTGTTTATACTAAAGGAGAGAAATATTGACAGAGAAAAAGCAGAGCAGTATTACCAACAAAATCTGAGAGAGCTGAAAGGATAGAAGGAATGGCATTACAGTTTATTATGGGACCACCCGGTTCGGGAAAGTCCCATTATTTATATGAAAAAGTAACAAAAGCATCTTTGGAGCATCCCGAGACCAATTATATTGTGCTTGTGCCGGAACAGTTTACCATGCAGACACAGAAAGATCTTGTGATGGCAAGCCCGAGAAAAGGAATTATGAATGTAGATGTGCTGAGTTTTGGACGACTTGCACATCGTATTTTTGAGGAGACCGGTGGAAACCAGCGAAAAGTTCTTGATGATGTGGGGAAAAGTTTTGTGCTGAGAAAGATTGCGGGGGATTGTGAGGCAGAGCTTCGCGTACTTGGAAGTAATCTGAAAAAGACCGGATACATCGGGGAAGTGAAGTCGGTTATATCGGAATTTACACAATATGCTATACAGGAAGAGACGTTGGAACAGATGATAGAAGAGGTGAAAGACTCTTCTAATCTTTATTATAAATTGCAGGATATCAAGACTATTTACCATGGATTTCGAGAATATCTGAGAGAAAAATATATTACAGGGGAAGAACTTTTAGATGTCCTTTGTACTGTGGTGGGGGAATCTAAGATTTTAAAAGACAGTGTGGTTGTACTGGATGGGTTTACCGGATTTACGCCTGTTCAAAATAAGATTTTGCGTGAACTGTTTGGTGTCTGCAAGAGGGTTGTGATTACAGTGACAATGGAGCAAAAGGAGAATCCATTTTCTTATAAACATCCATACCAGCTGTTTGCATTGAGCAAGCAGATGGTGACTTCCCTGATTACAATTGCCAAAGAGACAAAGACAGATGTAGAGGAGCCGATATATCTATATGACAGACCGATTTATCGATTCCGCGAGAATACAGCGCTTGCATTTTTAGAGGCGCATCTGTTCCGCTATTCAAAAGAGCAGTATGAAAAGGAACAGGATCGTATTCAGGTTTATTGTGCGAAGAATCCGAAAGAAGAGGTCGATTTTGCTGCGCAGAAGATTCGAAATCTGGCTCGGACAAGAGGATACCGTTATCGGGAGATTGCAATCATTGCAAGTGACTTGAACACATATGGAAATCAGATTGAAAAGATTTTTGGAGAATATCAGATACCGATCTTTATGGATCATAAAAGAAGTATTTTGTTGAATTCATTTGTGGAATACGTCAGAAGTCTTCTTGCGATGGTGGAACAGAACTTTTCATATGAAAGTGTATTCCGTTATCTGCGCACGGGACTGACCGGGTTTTCAGACGAAGAGATTGACATTGTGGAGAACTATGTTATTGCACTTGGAATCCGTGGATACAAAAAATGGCAGGAGAAATGGATTCGAAGAGCCAGAGGGATGGAGGAAACGGAATTGGAACGTATTAATGACATCAAAGAACGTTTCCTTATTCAAGTGGAAGATGTGACAATGGTATTAACAAAACGAAACAAAACGGTCTCAGAAGTCACAAAAGCACTGTATGACTTTCTTGTGAAGGAAGAATTGCAAAAAAAGGTAAAAGAATATGAAATTAGATTTGGAAATGACGGAGAACTTGCATTAGAAAAAGAATATGGACAGGTATACCGTATTGTAATTGAATTATTTGATAAGTTTGTAGAGTTGCTTGGAGAGGAACAGATTGCGCTGAAAGAGTATTGTGAATTGTTGGATGCAGGACTTGAGGAGGCGAAGGTTGGTGTGATCCCGCCAAGTCTTGATCAGGTTGTGGCGGGGGATATTGAAAGAACCCGTATCAAGGACATAAAGGCGGTGTTTTTGCTTGGAGCCAATGACATGTATATTCCAGGAAAAGAAAATGCGGGAGGTATTCTCTCAGAGCATGACAGGGAGCTGTTCCAAAAAGGAGGAGTGGTACTGGCTCCGGGAGCGAAAGAAAAAGCATTTATCCAGAAGTTTTATCTCTATCTGCTGATGACAAAACCATCCGAACAGTTGTATGTGACATATAGTAAGGTCTCTGCGGATGGAAAGACACTTCGCCCGGCATACCTGATTCAGGATTTACGGCGAATGTACAAAAAGATGGAAATTCAAGATGCAGATTGTCAGCCAGACAAAAAAGAATTGACACCGAAAAGCGGATTTGCATATCTGATTGAAAAGTTACAGAAAAAACACGAAGGATTGGGCACTGAGTGGCAGGAATTGTATACATGGTACAGACAAAATCCAAAATGGCGAAAAAAAATAGAACAGATAGTGGAAGCTTGTTTTTATGAAAAACCAAAAGATGGTCTTACAACAAGAACAGCTCAACGATTGTATGGGACTATTTTAGAGAACAGTGTAACCAGATTAGAAAAATTTTCGGCATGTGCCTATGCTCATTTTTTATCTTACGGGCTAAATTTGCGGGAACGTGAGGAATATACTTTTCAGGCGATCGATCTGGGAAATATTTTCCATAGTGCCATTGAACATTTTGCAAAAAAACTGGAGGCGGAGGGGTACACATGGACGACGCTTCCGGAAGTAAGAAGAGAAGAACTGATTGAAGAAAGTGTGGAGGAAAGTATTGTGGATTATGGAAATACAATCCTCTATAGCTCGGCGAGAAATGAATATATTATCAAACGTCTGAAACGTATGATGAGGCGCACCGTCTGGGCGCTGACAAAACAGTTGGAGAAGGGCGATTTCATGCCGGGCGGGTATGAGATTTCTTTCGGAGGAGCATCCGGACTATCCACATCGGACATTGCGCTGGATGGACATGGGCGAATGAGACTGCGTGGAAAGATTGACAGGGTTGACATCTGTGAGGATGAGGACAATGTCTATGTCAAAGTGATTGATTATAAGACGGGGGCGAAAGCGTTTGATCTGGGGGAATTGTATTATGGCTTACAGTTGCAGCTCGTTTTATATCTGAATACGGCATTAGAACTGGAGAGCAGAAAAAATCACGGGAAAACAGTGATACCTGCCGGGATTTTTTATTATCAGATGAAAGATCCAATCGTGGACAAGGAAAAAGATGAAGAAAAACTGGAAAAGAAAATATTAAAAGAACTGCGTTTGGATGGCGTGGTGAATGCAAGGGAAGAAGTGGTGCGGCATTTGGATAGGGAGATATCCGGAAATTCACTTGTTGTGCCGATCGGGCGAAATAAAGACAGGAGTCTGTCAAAGGCATCCAAAACAGCGACACAGGAAGAGTTTGAGCTGATTTCAGAGTATGCCAAGAAGCAGATGAAACAGATTGGGACAAGAATATTAGAAGGGGAGACGGAGGTGTCCCCATATGAGCTTGGAACGATGACAGGCTGTAGTTACTGTCCTTACAAGGCGATTTGCGGATTTGAAGAAAAAATTCCGGGATATGAATATCGGAGACTGCAGAAACTGAAAAAAGATGAGGCGCTTATGAAGATGAGAAAGGAGGTGTCAGAGTGGGAGTAACATTTACACCGGAACAAAAGCAAGTTATTGACCTGCGAGATCGAAATATTTTGGTATCGGCAGCAGCCGGATCAGGAAAGACTGCGGTGCTTGTAGAGCGTATTATTACGAGGCTTACAAAAGATCAAAATCCGATAGATGTAGATCAGCTTTTGATTGTGACCTATACGGAGGCAGCAGCATCAGAAATGAAAGAACGTATACGTACAGCAATTGAAAAAGCACTGGAGGAGAATCCGGATAATGTGCATCTGCAGCGTCAGGCGACATTGATTCACAGTGCACAGGTGACGACGATCCACAGCTTCTGTCTCTCTGTCATAAGGGATTATTTCCATACGATCGATCTGGATCCGGGATTTCGGATTGCCGAAGAAGGAGAACTCAAACTACTTAAGCATGACGTGATGGAAGAGCTTTTAGAAAGATATTATGAAGAGGGGAGTCAGACCTTTCAGGAATTTGTAGAGTGTTTTGCATCTGGAAGAGACGATAAGAAACTAGAGGAGCTTATTTTGCAGCTATATGAATTTTCAAGAAGTTATCCGAATCCGGGGAAATGGTTGCAAGAGTGTGTGGAACAGTACGAGTTTGACAGTCTGCAGGCGATGGCAGAGTCAGAGTTTGTAGAACATATTATGCGCAATACAAGATATTATATGAAAGATCTGAAAGAAACTATTGTATCAGGGCTGCAAGTATGTGACTGCGAAGATGGGCCGTATATGTATCGGGAGACTCTGGAAGCAGACCTGCAGAATATAGAAAAAATTAACAGTGCAGAAGACTTTTTGGAGATGTCCAACTTGATTTCTAAGGTGAAATGGGCAAGGCTTGCAACCAACCGCGACAAGAGTGTTTCGGAAGAACTGGCTGCCTATGTGAAAGGTGTCCGGGAGGAAGTCAAGAAGACGGTGGCTTCGGTTGTAGAACAGTATTTTTTTGACGCTCCCGAAGAGTTGTATCAGGATATGCTCTCGGCAAAATCGAATATGGAAGTGCTTGTACAGCTTGTAAATGATTTTGCTGATACCTTTGCAGAGAAAAAAACTGGGAAAAATATGATTGATTTCGGAGATATGGAACAGTTTGCTCTGCGGATTCTGACATTGGAAGAGGGCGGGAAACTAGTGCCGTCTAAGGCTGCCAAAGAGTATCAGGAGAGATTTGCGGAAGTTATGATCGATGAGTATCAGGACAGTAATCTGATTCAGGAGGCGATTCTGACGAGCGTATCCAAAGTCTCTAAAGGAAGCTATAATATTTTCATGGTGGGGGATGTTAAGCAGAGTATCTATAGGTTCCGTCTGTCAAGACCAGAGCTTTTTATGGAAAAGTTCAACACATATAGTCTGGAGGAGAGCGACAAGCAGAGAATTGATTTACACAAAAATTTCCGAAGCAGAAGAGAGGTACTTGACAGTACGAACTTTATTTTTGAACAGGTCATGACAAAAGGGCTTGGAGGCATTGCATATGATGACAAAGCTGCTCTCTATGTCGGAGCAGCCTATGAAGAGCAGGCTGGAAATGAGACAGAAGTTACTTTGATAGATACGGATTTTGAGGATGAGGATGATCAAAAGATAGAGGAAACGAACCGGGAGCTGGAGGCGAGAGCTGTGGCAAGACGGATCAAAGAACTTGTCGGTCATCACATGGTATTGGATAAGGAGACGGGAGAATACCGGACTGCCAGATATAGTGATATCGTAATTTTAACGCGAAGCCTGAAAGGATGGACAGATGTATTTACGAATATTTTGAACCGGGAGGGGATTCCGGCGTACAGCGGTTCTAAGGAAGGGTATTTTGAGACGAGAGAAATTCGGACAATTTTGGACTATTTGCGGATTTTAGACAATCCGAGACAGGATATTCCGTTTGCGGCAGTGCTGACCTCCTGTTTTGGCAAGCTGACGAGTGAGGAGCTTGCGAATATACAGTGTGAAGGGGAAGGAAAGACATTCTATGAGCGGACATTGTTCTATTTGGAAAATGGAAGTGACGAAAATCTCAAAGAGCGGATCACAGATTTGTTGAGAAAGTACGAAAGATTCCGAAGAAAAGTACCTTATACGGCTATTCACGCATTGCTATGGGACATCATAGAAGAGACAGGATATGGAGATTATGTGGCATCTTTACCTTCCGGAGAACAGAGAAAGGCGAATCTGGAGATGCTTGTGGAGAAAGCAGTAAGCTTTGAGAGCACTAGCTATAAAGGATTATTCCATTTTATCCGCTATATCGAGCAGCTTCATAAATATGATGTGGACTATGGAGAGGCATCTGTTTTGGATGAACAGGCAGACACCGTCAGGCTAATGAGTATTCACAAAAGTAAGGGCTTAGAATTTCCGATTGTCTTTGTGTCCGGCATGAGCAAGCGATTCAATACACAGGATATCAAAGGAAGTATTGTGATTCATCCTGAATTTGGTGTCGGAATTGACGCGGTGGATGTAGAAAGAAGAACGAAGGCACCAACATTGTTGAAACGGATGATTCAAAGAGAAGTGTTGATGGAAAATGCGGGCGAAGAACTTCGTGTTTTATATGTGGCACTTACAAGAGCGAAAGAAAAACTCATTATGACGGGGACAATATCGAATTTGGAACAGAAAATAAGAAGTTATGAAGGGCTTCGCAGCCATGAGGAAACGGAGCTTACATTCAGCAGACTGACAAAAGCAAATTCCTATTTCGACTGGGTACTTCCGGCACTTTACCGTCATGCTTCCTTTGCACCGATCTTAGAGACGTACAATATAGGAGCGCCGTTTATGAATCCGCTGTATGATCGTGATGTGCCAATCCGGGTATACAAAATGGGAATCGGAGAGATTGTCGCGGGGGAAGTTGCAGAGGAGCTGAGCGGACAGTATACGAAAGAGCTGTTGCATAACTGGGATGATACTCGCACCTATGATGAGCAGATGAAAGAACAGTTGGAAATACAGTTCGGGTATCAATATCCATATGAGCGTGAGCGAAAACTGAAGCAAAAAATGACGGTATCAGAACTGAAAAAACGTGCTTATTTGGAAGAAGAAGCCGGAGAACTTGTGTTTGATGAGGCAGATGTCGTTCCCCTTCTTCCGAAATTTTTACAGGAAGAGGAGGAGCTTACCGGGGCATCAAGAGGAAGCGCTTATCATAGATTGCTGGAATTGCTTGATTTCTCGAAAAAGTATGATGAAGTGACATTGAAGGAACTGATCGAGGAGCAAAAACGAAGCGGAAAGCTGTCGGAGGAGATGTGTACTTCGATTCGGGAGAAGGATATTTTACGGTTTTTAAACACACCTGTCGGAGAGAGAATGCATCGAGCGGCAGTTCGGGGGACACTGTGGGCAGAGCAGCCTTTTGTTCTTGGAATAGATGCAGATGAACTTTATAAAGGGGAAAGCCTGGAAGAAACTGTTCTCGTTCAGGGAATCATCGACGTCTGGTTTGAAGAAGATGGAGAATTGGTTGTTTTGGATTATAAGACAGACAGAGTGTTCAAAGAAGAGATATTGAGGGAAAAATATCATACACAGCTTGATTATTATGCGCGGGCATTGGAACAGCTTACAGGAAAATGTGTAAAAGAGAAGATTATTTATTCCTTTACAATGCAAAAAGAAATCGAGGTGTGAATATGAGATATATAATGTGGTATTTACTGGCGATCAATATCGTGACATTTTTCTTATATGGAATAGACAAACAGAAGGCGCGCAAAAAAAGGTGGCGGATACCGGAGGCGACGCTTCTTTCAATGGCGGCTTTGGGAGGCTCTGTTGGAGCCTGTGTCGGGATGCAAATATTCCGACATAAGACTCAGAAGCCGAAATTTTATATTGGAGTGCCTGTAATTCTTTTGTTGCAGGCTGGAATTGTGATATATGTTTATTTGAAGTAGGAGATAAAACTCCTACTTTTTTTGTAATATTATATTGACTAATAATATTATATGACATATAATATGTGTATAAAAATAATATTGCATCAAATAGAAAGGAGTGAGGTCATGGTATTTAATACAGGAGCAGCCTTGCTGGATGCGATTGTTCTGGCTGTAGTATCAAAAGAGCAGCAGGGGACTTATGGATATAAGATCACACAGGATGTCAGACAGGCGTTGGAAGTATCGGAGTCAACCTTATATCCGGTGCTCAGGCGACTTCAAAAAGATGGGTGTCTGGAGGTGTATGATATGCAGTTTGACGGCAGGAACAGGCGATATTACAAAGTGACAAAGAGAGGGGAAGAACAGTTGGAGATGTATCGAAAAGAGTGGAAAAGCTATTCAGAGAAGATCTGCAAGATATTTGAGGGAGGTGTGGACGAATGAACAGAGTAGAATATATGACAAGACTTGCATCGATGCTTCAGGACATTCCAGTGGAAGAAAGACAGGAAGCAATGAAATACTATAACGACTATTTTGATGAGGCCGGTGAGGAGAATGAAGAAAAAGTTGCAGCAGAATTAGATAGCCCGGAAAAGGTAGCGGCGGCAATCAAAGCGGAAATTTACGGGAGAAATAATACTGGGGAAACGAAAGCACCTGTGTATCCGGCAGAAAAAGAAGAGAAAGATACGAACAATTGGTGGAAGATTCTCCTGATTATAGTAGGTGGACTGTTTGTTTTATCCATTGCCGGCCCGATCGTTCTAGGTGTGGCGCTGACGGTATTGGCAGTGGTGTTTTCGGGATTTATTGCTCTGATCGCATTTGTTATAGCGGCAGGCTGTCTTGCAATTGTAGGGATTGCATTGTTTATTGGCGGGCTTACGCAGATTGCCGTGGCGCTTCCGGAGGCATTTACGTTGATTGGCAGCGGAATGATTTTATTCGCAGTTGGAATGGTGGGAGTTGTGTTGCTTGTGCAGCTTTGCTTCGTTGCATTTCCGAAGATGTTTCGGTGGATTGTAAAAATCTGCAAAAAACCATTTCATAGAAAGGCGGTGTCATAATGAAAAAAGGATGGAAGAGATTTTGGATCACAAGTGGTGCGATTGCCGGAATCGGCGTGCTGTTTTTGATTTTGGGATTTATACTGGGAGTCTCTTTTTCAAAGATCAAGTTTGGTTTCCCATATATATTTCCATTGAGCAACAGGGTGGTGACAGTAAAGGAAAGCACAGGGCAGACCGGCGAAGAAAAAACGTTCGAAGGGGTAAAAAATCTGGAAATGGATGTGGATCATATGAGTGTATATCTGAAGCCTTCCCAAAATGGAAAAGTATGTGTGGGCACTGAAGATATTGACGAGAGAGCAAATCTCCAGATATATAAGGAGGGAGATACTCTGAACATTGAGACGGATTTGGAAAGTAATCGAATCAATCAGGCAGGGACGATTATTTTGTACTTGCCGCAGGATGTGAAATTCTATGAGATGGACATTTCAGTAGGAGCAGGAAGTTTGAAATCAAAGCTGCAAAGCGTACATGCGGAAAATGCGGATATTGCGGTAGCGGCAGGAGCCGCAGAGATACAGGGCATTATGGCGCAAGAGATGTATCTGGAATGTGGAGTGGGTTCTGCAACGCTTGTGCTCCATGGAGAACAAGAAGACTATAACTATAGTCTGGAGTGCGGAATGGGTGAAGTGAAGATTGCAGACGGAAGTTATTCAGGAATCGCAGTTGAGCAACAGATTGACCATGGGGCATCGAAAAATTTGAATATTGAATGTGGCATGGGAAGTGTCAATGTAAAATTTGAAAAATAGTCTGGAATAAAAATGAAAAAAATGGAAATCCTCTTACCATCACGGAAAGGGGATTTTTATTATGTCTAAAAAGAAAGAAAAACCGATTTGCTTAAGCAAGCTGGAGCCGGAAGAAAAATTAAAATATGAGATTGCAGAAGAATTGGGATTGCTCGATAAGGTGCTGGAGGATGGCTGGAAGGCGCTTTCTTCAAAAGAGACCGGGAGAATCGGCGGACTGATTACGAAGAAAAGGCGAGAGATGGAGAAAGCAAAAGAGTAGTGACCAAAGTGTGAACAATTTCGAACCGGACTTGAAAAGAGAAGGGAGATTTGTTATAATCGTAAAACTGGGGAGAAACAACAGGTGAGGTTATGAATGAGAAAATAAAAGTATTAGGCGTGTCAATTAATCATTACACGGCTAAGGAAGCAATGAAAAAGGTCATGGAATATATGGAGACAGAACCGATCAATGTGATCGAGATGGTGACGATGAATACGTTGTCGCAGCTTTTGAACAAAGAAGAAAAGCCATATATTGATGAGTTTGACCTTACATTTGCAGGAGATAAATCAATATTAGAGGCGGCAGGAGTGACTGACTCAAAATATTTGAATGAGGCCAAGACACTGCTGTTCGTGAAAATGGTAATGCGATTTCTGCATAAAAGCCACAAAAAGGTTTTTTTGCTCGCCGAAGATGAAGAGGCTTTGTCTGAACTGAGAGAATATGTGACAGGAAAATACAGCGGGATTGTTATCTCTGAGACTGCGACCATGGAAGAACACGGAAAGTCCGATGACATGATTGTCAATCGAATCAACGGTGCAGAGACCGACTGTATCTTTGCGGCGCTTCCATCTCCGCTTCAGGAAGAAGTCATTCTTCGTAACCGCACACTTTTGAATGCCAGAATTTGGTTCGGAATGGGTACTGGATTGAAAGAACGCAGGAGAACGGGATTTGGAAGAAGACGGCTGAAGGCATTTTTTACACAACACATCGTGAAGAAAAAGATTGAGAAAGAACGTAAGCAAAATCAGAATTTGTGAACAATGTATAGTGTGGAAAAAGGATAAGAGCAAAAGGAAAATTGAGGAAATGCATAAAAAATTATGATTTCCTCTTTCTTTTTTTGCTGTTTTGCATTAGTATATAACGTAGAAATATGCGTTTAACCATTTTAAGAAAAAAATGTATTGTAGAAAATGCATATGAAAATTACGAGTGGAGGGAATTGAATGATATCAAATCAAATACTTCAAAACACAATTGAAGGACTAAAAGCAATTACAAGAATTGATTTATGTGTAGTAGATATAGAGGGAAAAGTGCTTGCGGGGACTTGTACAGAGACAGATGACTATGCAACCTCGATAAAATCTTTTGTAGATTCACCTGCAGACAGCCAGGTGGTGCAAGGATGTCAATTTTTTAAAATTTTTGACGAATATCAGTTAGAATATATATTACTTGCTTACGGAGAAAATGAAAATGCATATATGATCGGAAAGCTTGCAGCATTCCAGATTCATAATCTGTTGATTGCATATAAAGAAAGATTTGACCAGGATAATTTTATCAAAAATCTGTTATTGGATAATCTGTTGCTTGTGGATATTTATAATCGTGCAAAGAAACTACACATTGATACAGATGCAAGACGTGTCGTATTTATTATCGAGATGGCGTATGAGAAAGATGCGAATATGATTGAACATGTGCGAGTGTCCATTGGAAGAAAAAACAAAGATTTCATCACAGCTGTCGATGAAAAAAATATTATTGTCGTAAAGGAACTGGAAGCGAGGGAAGGCTATCAGGAGATGGAGCAGGCTGCGAATGCAATGCTGGAATTATTAAAAGCAGAAGGCGAAGAAGGATTGCATGTCGCATATGGTACGATCGTAAGCGACATCAAAGAAGTTTCAAAATCTTATAAAGAAGCAAAGCTTGCGCTTGATGTCGGAAAGATTTTCTTTAACGAAAAAGATGTGATAGCATATAGTACACTCGGAATAGGACGTCTGATCTACCAGCTTCCGATACCACTTTGTAAAATGTTTATCCGAGAGATTTTTGAGGGGAAATCACCGGATGATTTTGACGAGGAGACTTTGATCACAATTAATAAGTTCTTTGAGAACAGTCTGAATGTATCTGAGACATCAAGACAATTGTACATTCACCGTAATACGCTGGTGTACAGACTGGATAAGATTCAAAAGAGCACAGGACTTGATCTGCGTGTCTTTGAGGATGCCATTACATTTAAGATTGCGCTGATGGTTGTAAAATACATGAAACATATGGAAACGTTGGAGTATTAATAATTATGGAGGAGCGTATGATAGAATTAAAAGATGTTACGAAGGAATACTCAAAGGGGATAGCTGCGCTCAATGGAATCAGTCTGACGATTGAGCAAGGCGAGTTTGTATTTATCGTAGGAGACAGTGGGTCGGGAAAATCGACTTTGATTCGTTTGCTGATGAAAGAGCTGGATCCAACATCCGGAACAATTACTGTTATGGGTGAGGATCTTGGAAAAATGAAACACAAACATATTCCGAAATACCGCAGAAGAATCGGAGTTGTGTTTCAGGATTTCCGCCTTTTAAAGGATCGGAATGTATATGAAAATATTGCATTTGCACTTCGTGTGACAGAGGCACCAACTCGTATTATCAAACAGAAAGTTCCTGCGGCATTATCGCTGGTGGGACTGGCGCAAAAGTATAAATCGTTTCCGAAGGAGCTGTCAGGAGGAGAACAGCAGCGTGTGGCGATCGCGAGAGCGATCATCAATGAGCCGTCTATTTTGCTGGCAGATGAGCCGACCGGTAACCTGGACCCGTCTAATTCATGGGAGATCATGAAGTTGCTGGAGGAGGCAAACGACAGAGGAACTACAGTCATTGTAGTTACACATAATCATGAGATTGTAAATGCAATGCAAAAACGAGTTGTAACAATGAAACAGGGCAGCATTGTCAGCGACGAGAAAAAAGGTGGGTATGTATAATGAGAATCAGTACACTAGGATATTCGATAAAGCAAGGGGTTAAGAATATTGGGAGAAACAAGATGTTTTCCATTGCCTCTATGGCGACGATGGCAGCATGTATTTTCCTGTTCGGCGTATTTTTTTCAATTGTAATAAATTTTAGATACATTGTAGATAAGGCTGAAGAAGGAGTAGCAATTACGGTGCTTTTCGATGCAGATGCGACGGACGAGCAGATTAAAGAGATCGGCGAGAAACTAAAGAGCCGAGATGATGTGGCAGAGGTGAAATATATTTCCGCGGAACAGGCATGGGAAGACTTCCAGAAAGATTATTTTGGAGAGGACAATGCGGATGTGGCAGCGGGATTTGAAGGCGATAACCCGTTGATTGACTCTGATAACTACGAAGTATATTTAAAATCAGTTGAGACACAGGCAGACCTTGTAAAATATGCAGAGGGACTTGACGGAGTTCGCCAGGTCAACAAATCAGATGTCGTTGCCGATGCGTTAGGAAATGTGAATGTGCTCATTGCATATGTCTCAGGAGGAATTATCCTGATTCTGCTTGCAGTATCTATTTTCCTGATCAGCAATACGGTTACGATGGGAATTACAATCAGACGTGAAGAGATTGCGATTATGAAATACATAGGTGCAAAAGACTTTTTTGTAAGAGCGCCATTTATCGTGGAAGGTATCTTCATCGGTTTGATCGGAGCGGCGGTACCGCTTGTGGCACTGTACTTTGCATATGGAAAAGTTGTTAATTATGTTTTGGAAAGATTTAAAATTTTAAATAATATTTTAGACTTTCTTCCGGTGGGGCAGGTATATCAGATATTACTGCCGGTTGGATTAATTCTCGGAGTAGGAATTGGTTTTGTGGGAAGTTTCTTTACGATTAGGAAACATTTAAAGGCATAGGTGACTTTATGACAAAAAGAAGAAGAATTGCGAACTGTATGATTGCAGGAGTACTTTCACTCAGTTTTATCATGCCGACATATGCGACGGATTTATCCGATGCACAACAGAAGGCACAGCAATTAGAAGAACAGAAAAAGGCCGCCGAATCAGAAAAGTCTTCTTTGGCGGAACAATTGAATACCATTGTGACGGACATGAAAAAGTCAGAAGAGGACATGACAAAAAAAGAGTCGGAAATCGAAAAGGCTGAAGAAGAACTTGTCAACGCAAAGGTAGATGAGCAGAATCAGTATGAAAGCATGAAAAAAAGAATCAAGTACATTTATGAAAATGGAAGTTCCGAATTTTTAGAGATCATGCTGGAAGCAAAAGATATGGCAGACTTTTTGAATAAGGCGGAGTACGCCACAAAGATGTCTGAGTATGACAGAGATATGTTGAAAAAATTCCAGAAGCTTGTAAAGAAAGTGGAGGAAGAAGAGGCAAAGTTAAATAAAGAATATGAAGAGCTACACACACTTCAGGCGAGTCTCACAGAAAAGCAGACAGCAGTGGAGAAGCTTTTGACGGAGAAGGCTTCGGAGATTGCGAGTATTGAATCCGAGATGACCGAAGTGCAGGGATTGATCACAGCTGCCAAGGAAGCAGAGCGAAGAAGGCAGGAAGCAGAGGAGGCAGCTAAGCAGCAGGCACAGCAGAATAATGGAAATTCTGGCGGTACTGCCGGAGATTCTGTTGTGAGTGGGAATGGTTTCTTCACTCATCCTTGTCCGGGTATGAGTTACCAGTCAAGCTACTTCGGAGAAGTACGTGAGGGAATCGGTGATTCCAGACCGCACAAGGGACATGATTATGCTGCGGCGCCGGGGACTCCGATCTATGCGGCAGCAGCCGGAAAGGTGACAACAGCCGGATACAGCAACTCTGCCGGATACTGGGTTGTTATCAACCATGGCAATGGGCTTGTGACAAAATATATGCATATGTGGCAGATGCCGTATGTGTCAGAAGGTCAGACAGTGGAAAAAGGGCAGAATATCGGAGGCGTAGGTACGACAGGACAATCGACCGGAAACCACCTGCATTTTCAGGTGGAATTAAATGGTGTTCCGGTGAACCCGTCAAATTATATGTAAGAAGGTATATTGGTGAATGAAAAAGAAAAATAGCTTTTTAAAAGGGGCACTTTGCGGTGCCCTTGCTATGTTATTAGCGGTAGCATTTGTAGGAGGCAGCTTCTTCATCTATAAAATGTCTAGAGATGACAAAGTTGTCACGATGGGAACTGAAAAGAAATTGGAGACACTTAGAGGCTTGATCGATGAAGTTTATCTTCATAGTGATGAAATTTCAGATGATGAATTGAAAGAGTTTTTGATCAAAGGATATGTAAGTGGTCTTGGTGATCCGTATTCTGTTTATTATGACAAAGAGGAGACGGACAGTCTGTTTGAGTCAACAGAAGGAAAGTTTAGTGGAATTGGTGTTTCAATCACGCAGGATTCTGAGACAGGAGCCATGACATTTGTGAATGTGTACGAAGAAGGAGCCGGAGCAGAAGCCGGATTTCAGGCGGGAGATATTCTCTATAAAATCGATGGAGAGGATGTGACCGGTCAAGATCTCAATAATGTTGTTGCCAAGATTAAAGGGGAAGAGGGAACGCAGGTAGAGATTACAGTTCTTCGTGGTGAAAACATGGAAGAGTATACGGCGACAGCGACGAGAAAAGTGGTGGAAGTACATACGGTTGAACACGAGATGAACTCAGACGGAATCGGCTATATCAGAATTACAGAATTTGATTCCGTGACGTATGATCAGTTTGCTTCTGCCTTGGAAGATTTAGAGGCTCAGGGAATGACAGGACTTGTCATTGATCTTCGCGACAATCCGGGAGGAAATCTTGACACTGTTTGTGACATCCTTGATCTGATTTTGCCGGAAGGAACTATTGTTTCTACGAAAGACAAGAATGGAGAAGGAGAAACTTACACATCAGATGAGGAACATAAGCTGGAGATTCCGCTGTCAGTGCTGACAAATGGAAACAGTGCCAGTGCATCTGAGATTTTTGCGGGTGCGGTTCAGGATTATGGAGTTGGAACACTTGTGGGAACAACTACATTCGGAAAAGGGATCGTACAACAGATATTTCCGTTGACAGATGGAACAAGTATTAAATTGACCATCTCCGAATATTTTACACCGAAGGGAAGAAATATTCATGGGACGGGGATCGATCCGGATGTGGAAGTTGAATATGAATACAATGAAGAAGATCCGGCGGCAGATAATCAGCTGGAAAAAGCAATTGAGATTGTGAAGGGAAATGGAATGTAAATTTTGCATTCCATTTTTTTTGTCTCTATGATAGAATAAAAGTAGTATGTAATTTTATGCTCAAATCTAGAAGAAAGGATGAAAACATAATGAAAATTTTGATTCAAAATGGACATGTGCTGGATCCGGAAAGTAAAACAGAGGGGATATATGATATCCTTGTGGAAGAAAAAAAGATTGTAAAGGTGGCAGAACATATTACAGATGCAGCAGATAAGGTGATTGATGCGAAAGGCTGTTTTGTGATGCCAGGATTTATTGATTTGCATGTGCATTTGCGAGATCCGGGACTGGAATATAAAGAGACGCTTAAGACAGGAGGAGATGCGGCGGCAAGAGGTGGTGTCACGACAATCTGTGCAATGCCAAACACAAAACCTGTTATTGATACAGAAGAGAAAGTGAGACAAGTGCATGAAAGGGCAAAAAAAGAGTCCAAAGTGCATGTGATACAGCTCGGCGCGATTACAGTTGGACAGGCAGGCGAGGAGCTCGCAGATATTGTCGGAATGGCAAAAGCAGGATGCCACGCAATCAGCGAAGATGGAAAATCTGTGATGAATGCATCTTTATACCGTAAGGCGATGAAGATTGCAAAAGAACAAGGAATTGCGATTTTTGCACACTGTGAAGATATTACAATGGTGGAAGGCGGAGTGATGCACGCCGATAAAAAGGCAGAGACACTGGGGCTGAAAGGAATTACGAACGCGGTGGAAGATGTCATTGTGGCAAGAGATATTCTCCTTGCGAAAGAGACTGGGGTGAGGCTGCATCTTTGTCATTGCTCAACAGAGGACAGTGTCAAACTGGTGAGGGCAGCAAAAAAAGAGGGCTTGCCGGTCACAGCAGAGGTGTGTCCGCATCATTTTACAATGACGACAGGGGATATTACAGAAGATCATGGGAACTTCAAGATGAATCCGCCGCTTCGAGGAAAAAGCGATGTGGAAGCGCTGAAAGCAGGACTGAAGGAAGATATTATGGACGTGATTGCTACAGATCATGCACCGCACTCAGAGGAGGAAAAAAATAAGTCTATGAAAGAGGCGATGTTCGGTATCGTAGGACTTGAGACAATGGCAAGTCTGACTTACACGGAATTGGTGGATACCGGAGTTCTGACACCGATGCAGATGGCAGAAAAAACAAGCTATTACCCGGCAAAGATTTTAGGCTTGCAGGACAAGGGAGCAGTTTCGGAAGGAAAGATTGCGGATCTCGTGATTTTCGATCCGAACAGAGAATACATAATTGACAAAAATACATTTTTCTCAAAAGGGAAAAATACACCGTTTGACGGTTGGAAAGTGAAAGGCGATGTGCGTTACACATTGGTGGACGGCACTATCGTATATGAAAATACATCATACTAGGAGGAATGAAAGATGATTAACAAGTTAGTAGAGAATATTAAAAAGACAAAGGCGCCGATCGTAGTTGGTCTGGATCCGATGCTCAATTATATTCCGGAGCAGGTGCAAAAAAAAGCGTTTGCAGAATTTGGAGAGACATTGGAAGGCGCTGCGGAGGCAATCTGGCAGTTCAATAAAGAAATCGTGGATAAGACATATGATCTGATTCCGGCAGTCAAACCACAGATTGCAATGTATGAGCAGTTTGGGATTCCGGGATTGGAAGCATTTAAAAAGACAGTGGATTATTGTAAAGAAAAAGGACTTGTTGTCATCGGTGACATCAAACGTGGTGATATTGGTTCTACATCAGCAGCATATGCAGTCGGTCACCTTGGACGCGTGCAGGTGGGAAGTAAATCATATGTGCCGTTTGACGAGGATTTTGTGACAGTGAACCCATATCTTGGTTCGGATGGGGTGAATCCATTTATCGATGTGTGCAAAGAAGAAAAGAAGGGACTCTTTATTTTAGTAAAGACATCGAATCCGTCAAGTGGAGAATTTCAAGATCAGTTGATCAATGGAAAACCATTGTATGAATTGGTAGGAGAAAAAGTGGCACAGTGGGGAGAAACCTGCATGGGAGACGAATACAGCTATATCGGAGCTGTTGTAGGGGCAACTTATCCGGAGATGGGAAAAGTACTTCGTAAAGTAATGCCAAAATCTTACATCCTTGTTCCAGGATACGGAGCGCAGGGAGGCCAGGGAAAAGACCTTGTTCATTTCTTTAACGAAGACGGACTAGGAGCAATCGTAAATTCTTCACGTGGAATTATCGCGGCGTACAAACAGGAAGCATATGCGAAATTTGGCGCAGAGAATTTTGGAGAGGCTTCAAGAGCAGCTGTTGAGGCAATGGTGAAAGATATTAATGGAGCGCTCGAGAGCAGATAAGGAGAATGTAAGATGGCAGCGAGAAAGAGAGAGACAGTTACAGTTGTTTCACAGGAACAGCTGGCAGACGGGATTTTTAGTATGTGGATTCAGACGGAAGCTGCAAAGACTGCAAGACCGGGACAGTTTATTTCCATGTACACAAATGACGGAAGCAAACTGCTTCCAAGACCGATCAGTATCTGCGAGATTGATACGGAAACATCGAAACTTCGGGTTGTATACCGTGTGACAGCAGAAAAGACGGGGACAGAGCAGTTTTCCAAGATGAAAGCGGGAGATACACTTCCGATCATTGGACCTTTAGGGAATGGTTTTCCGTTAGAAGCAGGAAAAGGGAAACGAGCATTTTTGATAGGTGGAGGTATTGGAGTTCCGCCGATTTTGGAGCTTGCAAAACAGCTTGACTGTGAGAAGCAGATTATCATGGGATATCGTGATGCAGATACATTTTTAAAGGAGCAGTTTGAGGAAAATGGAACCGTCTATATCTCGACAGAGGATGGAAGTGTCGGAACAAAAGGAAATGTCATGGATGCGATTCGTGAAAATGGACTTGAGGCGGATATCATTTACGCATGTGGACCTACTCCAATGCTTCGCGCAATCAAACAATATGCAGAGGAACAAGGAATTGAATGTTATATTTCTCTGGAAGAGAGAATGGCGTGCGGTATCGGGGCATGTCTTGCGTGTGTATGCCAGTCAAAAGAAAAGGATCACCACAGCAATGTAAATAACAAGCGCATTTGCAAGGACGGTCCGGTATTCCTGTCTACGGAGGTGGAAATCTAATGAATATGAAAGTAAATATTGCAGGTGTAGAGTGGAATAATCCGGTGACAGTGGCATCCGGTACATTTGGTTCGGGGGCAGAATTTGCAGAGTTTGTTGATTTGAACAGACTTGGAGCCGTCACGACAAAAGGAGTTGCAAATATTCCTTGGGCGGGAAATCCGACACCGAGAGTTGCAGAGACATACGGTGGAATGATGAATGCAGTAGGTCTTCAGAATCCGGGGATTGAATTGTTCTGTGAGAGAGACATTCCGTTTTTAAAACAGTATGACACAAAGATTATCGTGAATGTGTGTGGAAAATCTACAGAAGATTACTGTGAGGTTGTGGAACGTCTTGCAGACGAAGATGTAGATATGCTGGAGATCAATATTTCCTGTCCAAATGTCAAGGAGGGTGGAATTGCATTTGGTCAGAATGCGAAAGCGGCAGAAGAGATTACAAAAGCAGTAAAGAAATATGCAAAACAGCCGGTCATCATGAAATTGAGTCCGAATGTGACTGATATTGCGGAGATGGCGAAGGCAGTGGAAGCAGGCGGAGCAGATGCAATTTCTCTGATCAATACACTTACAGGAATGAAGATTGACATTAACCGTCGCAAATTTGTGCTCGCAAATAAAACGGGCGGAGTGTCAGGACCGGCGATTCATCCAATCGCAGTCCGCATGGTATATCAGGCATTCCATGCGGTAAAAGTGCCGATCATCGGAATGGGAGGAATCGCAAGTGCGGAGGATGCAATCGAGATGATCCTTGCAGGAGCAAGCGCAATCTCTGTCGGCACAGCGAACTTCCATAATCCATCTGTGACGATGGAAATCGTAGATGGAATTCAAGATTATATGAAACAATATGGATTTACTTCTGTGAATGAGATGGTTGGACTGGTAGACTGATTGTAGTGTGAAGAAAGAAGGGATACAAGATGGATAACCAATATAAAGGACTGGGAATTACCTCTATGGTACTTGGGATTGTCTCTATTCTTTTGTGCTGGACGGTGGTGATGTCCGGATTATGTGCAGTTGTGGGAGCAGGACTTGGGGTCTATTATCTGTCTAAGAGAAAACAGGAACGCGGATTTGCGATTGCAGGTATTGCGACATCTGCATTTGGACTGATTTTATCCGTATTTGCGGTTGCTATAATTTTGATAGCGGGCACAGTGGAGAGTCAGGTTCCTTCCATAGAAGAACAGACTCCGTACTATGAAGAACAGCCGCGTGATGATTTCTTCGATGATTATTATGACGATTTCTTTTACGATGATGATGACATGAATCAATATCGAGACTTTTTCTAAATAGAGTGTGATGAAAATGCAAAGATGTAATCCAAAGCAGATAGAAAAACCATTACATGAGATTAATTATTATACGGATAAAGGGTTTCCGATTGAGATGTACACGGTAACGCAGGGGAATATTGAACCATCGGGAAGGGGATATATGGACTTACACTGGCATGAGGAACTGCAGTTTACTGTCGTGACAAACGGAAAGCTGAAATTGAGAGTAGATGGGAAATTATATACGCTGGATGAAGGAAATGGAATTTTTATCAATCGAAATCTTCTCCATATAACGACAGAGATTAGCGATGGAGGCAGATATCTGAGTTTTAATTTTCCGGACAAGGTAGTATCTTTCTTCTCAGGGAGTACTATGGAGGAGAATTTTGTGCTTCCCTATGTGGGAAATTACGGGATAGCGGTAGTTGAATTTAAAAGGACAACGTCATGGCAGAAGGAGATACTGGATACTCTGCTAAAGATGGAGCTCCTGTTTAAAAGAAGAAGAGAGAAAAGACAAGCTGTTGGAAGAGAAGAATATCAGATTGCAATAAAAATTGTGGAGATATGGTACATGATGATTTGCAATATAGAGAAAAGTGGAAAGAAAATTTCCAACAGCTATATTAGAAAGCAGGAACGGATACAGGCGATGCTGTCTTATATCCATAATCAGTATATGCATCCGATGTGTCTGGCGGATATTGCGCAGGCAGGGAATGTCAGTGTTGGAGAATGCTGCAGAGGATTTAAGGAAGTTGTCTGCAAAAGCCCGAACGAGTATCTGGCAGAATACCGTATATTGAGAAGCAAAGAGTTGCTAAGAGGGACGGAACTATCGGTAACGGAAGTTTCCGGGGCGGTTGGATTCAACAGTGTGAGCCATTTCATTCAATGTTTTAAGAAAATGACCGGTGCTACTCCAAAAGCTTATAAAAATATGAAATGTTAAGATATTAATATTTTTTGTTAAGGTTTTGGTAGTTCTTTTTATTCGGAAATGCTAAGATGTCCTTATCAAAGACAAGCATTAGAGAAAGGGGAACTAAGATGATATATATTAGTGATATTTATACAACAGCACCGACGGATGATCGCGTAGCAACAGAAAAAAAGGTGTATCAGATACTGGATAAACTGAAAATTTCTTATGAGAGAGTCGACAATGATGTTGTGGAGACGATGGAAGAGTGTGAGGAGATTGACAAGGCGCTTGGAACAGAGATTCGAAAAAGCATTTTCTTGTGCAATAAGAAAAAAACGAGTTTCTTTTTGGTTGTGCTTCCGGCAAACAAATCTTTGGATACGAACACATTGAGTAAAAAAATCGGAGTACCGCATCTTTCATTTGCCTCAGGAGAACTGATGAAAGAGCATCTTGGAACGAAACCGGGATCTGCGTCTGTCATGGGATTGATCAATGACGAAGACGATTATGTTCAATTGATTGTGGACAAAGAAGTTGCACAGGAAGAATGGTTCGGCTGCAATCCGGGGATTAATACAAGTCATTTGAAAATGAAGACAGAAGATTTGTTGAATAAATTTTTGCCACAAATCAGACATAAAGCAAAGATTATGGAATTGTAATAGAATAAAGAATTAGACCAGCGGAGAAAGATGAATCTCCGCTGGTTTTTGCGTGATAAAGTACACTAGTGCAGAGATGAAATTAGCAAAGAAAATAGCAAGGAAGTGCAAGAAATTCCTAAAAAGAAAAGTTGACACAAAACAGCACATAAGATAAAATGAAAGAAGAACATTTGTTCTTTGAGAGCAGAATATTATGATGAAACAGAATAGATGATTATTTACGGATGACCAAGAGAGATATTCTCCATACAAAAGGGAAATATATGGTATAGAAATTATGAAAGGTGGGAGAGAATGAAAAAGAAGAAAGAGATATCTATGATACGTTCTTCAGCAGCAGAATATTTAACCTTTATTACAGCAACTGGAGAAAGTGATGTTAATGCTATATATTTTGATGAAAATGTGTGGCTGACTCAAAAAATGATGGGACTCTTGTATAATGTAGAAACACATACTATTAATTATCATTTGAAGAAAATATTTTCAGATGGAGAAATAGATGAGAATGCAGTTATTCGAAAATTTCGAATAACTGCTTCAGATGGAAAAAGTTATAATACGAACCATTATAATTTAAAAGCCATTATTGCAGTGGGTAATAAAGTTGATTCACCTAGAGCAGTTCAATTTCGTAAGTGGGCAAATGATATTATAGAAGAATTCACAATTAAGGGATTTGTGATGGATGATGAGCGATTAAAGAATTTTGGAACTGTATTAACAAAAGATTATTTTGAAGAACAACTGGAAAGAATTCGTGAGATTCGGTTGTCTGAGCGGAGATTTTATCAGAAAATTACAGATATTTATGCGACAAGTATAGATTATGACTCTAAAGCACAAACAACAAGACTATTTTTTGCAAAAGTGCAAAATCAATTGCATTGGGCAATTCATGGAGAAACAGCGGCAGAAGTGATTTATCATAGAGCAGACAGTGAAAAGCAAAACATGGGATTGCAAACATGGAAAGATGCACCTAGCGGGAAAATACAAAGATTCGATGTGACAGTCGCAAAAAATTATTTGACTGAGCAGGAACTTTCGGCAATGGCAAGGATTGTTAATGCTTATTTAGATTTGGCAGAAATGCGGGCTGAAGAACAAGTTCCGATGACAATGGAAGATTGGGCAGAACAATTTGAAGGTTTATTGAGACTGTCCAAGAAGGAAATTTTAACACATGCAGGGAGTATTTCTGCTAAGATAGCAGAAACACATGCGCTAAATGAATTTGAAAAATACCGTGTGAAGCAGGATCAATTGTATCAGAGTGATTTTGATCGTGTTTTGCTGGAAACAGCAAAGGTGGTGGATGCAAAAGATGAACAATAAAATATATTATCATTATTGCTCTGTGGATACATTTTATAACATTTTACAAACAGATATCATTAGATTTGGTAATCCACTAAAGATGAATGACTCGGCTGAAAGTATTTGGTTTCCAGCAATGGTAAAAGACTTTTTAAAAGTTGGATTAATGATGTTAAAATAAATTATGAACTATTGGATTTATATTGGGAACTTGGGAAAAATATTGTCAGCAAGCAGAAAAATGCTAAATAGGGAAAATCCATTCTGAATGTGATGAGTAAAGATTTGCGGAAAGCTTTTCCGGGAATGTCAGGGGTTTCAACACAAAATTTGAGGAGCATTCGGTTTTGGTAGAAAAAATGCAAAAAAATTATCAGTTGCAGTAAATATGACGATGGTATACCTCTGTTATGAAGCAGGGAGAATGATTGTGGAAGAAGAACAAAGTGGAAAAGAACGTGCAGCATATGGGAAGTACATTTTGAAAGAATTGTCTCAGAGACTGACACAGAAATTTGGAAGAGGATATTCATACGATAATTTAAAACTTATGCGTAAATTTTATCTGGTTTATTCCAAGGACTCAATTGGGGAAACGCCGTTTCCCCAATCTGAAAAACTTCCAGTTACACAGGAAGGGAGAAAATTTTATCTAAGCTGGTCTCATTATCTTATTCTTATGCGAATAAACAATATTGAAGAACGCCATTTTTATGAGATAGGAGCATATAGAAATGGGTGGAGTAAAGATGAATTAGCTCGACAGTATGGAAGTTCGCTCTATGAACGTTTGGCATTGAGCAGAAATATTGGACGATAAAAACTTGGAATAAATGAGGGTTGATTTGAACAGAGGAGAAACATATGGAACATTTTGAATTGGTATCAGAATACACCCCAACCGGCGACCAGCCTCAAGCCATTGACCAGCTTGTAAAGGGTTTTAAAGAAGGCAACCAATGCCAGACCCTTCTTGGTGCAACCGGTTCGGGAAAGACATTTACGATGGCGAATGTCATTGCACAATTGAATAGACCAACATTAGTAATTGCACATAACAAGACCTTGGCAGCACAGTTATATGGCGAATTTAAGGAATTTTTTCCTAATAATTCTGTAGAACTATTTATGAGTTATTATGACTATTACCAACCGGAAGCATATGTTCCGTCATCTGACACTTATATTGCGAAGGATTCATCCATCAATGATGAGATTGATAAGCTGCGCCATTCGGCAACGGCAGCACTTTCTGAGCGACGGGATGTGATTATTGTGGCGAGTGTATCCTGCATTTATGGATTAGGTTCGCCAATTGATTATCAGGAGATGGTAATTTCACTACGCCCTGGGATGATAAAAGATCGGGATGAGGTTGTTGCGAAGTTGATTGAGATACAGTATGATCGCAATGATATGGATTTTAAACGCGGGACATTTCGGGTAAGAGGAGATGTGCTGGAGATCTTTCCGGCAGTTTCGGAAGATTATGCAATTCGTGTGGAATTTTTCGGGGATGAAGTGGAGAGAATAACAGAGATTGATGTTTTGACGGGCGAGATTAAAAATGCGTTGAAGCATGTAGCGATTTTCCCAGCATCGCATTATGTTGTGTCAAAGGAAGCGCTGGATCGAGCAACAAAGGCGATTGAGGAAGAATTGGAAGAAAGAGTCCGATATTTTAAAGGAGAAGACAAGCTTTTGGAAGCGCAGCGTATTGCAGAGCGGACGAATTTCGATATTGAGATGATGCGAGAGACGGGATTTTGTTCGGGAATAGAGAATTATTCAAGGCATTTGACAGGACTGGCGCCGGGGCAGCCGCCGCACACATTGATTGACTATTTTCCGGATGATTTTTTGATTATGATTGATGAATCGCACAAGACCATTCCTCAGATTGGTGGAATGTACATGGGTGACCAGTCTAGAAAGTCCACTCTTGTAGATTATGGATTCCGTTTGCCGTCAGCAAAGGACAACAGACCGCTTAATTTTGAAGAATTTGAAAGTAAGGTAAATCAGATGTTGTTTGTATCTGCGACGCCGGGAGAATATGAAGAAAAGAATGAACTTTTGCGTGTGGATCAGATTATCCGACCGACAGGTCTTCTTGATCCGGAGGTTGAAGTGCGTCCGGTGGAAGGACAGATCGACGATCTGGTCGGTGAAGTGAACAAGGAGATTGCAAAGAAAAATAAGATTCTTATTACAACGTTGACGAAACGAATGGCAGAAGATTTGACAGATTATATGCGTGAACTTGGTATACGGGTGAAATATCTTCATTCAGATATTGATACGTTAGAGCGGACAGAAATTATTCGGGATATGCGTCTCGATGTATTTGATGTGCTTGTCGGAATCAATCTGTTGCGTGAGGGGCTTGATATTCCTGAGATTACATTGGTTGCAATTTTAGATGCCGATAAGGAAGGATTCCTGCGTTCGGAGACTTCGCTTATTCAGACGATTGGGCGAGCTGCCCGTAATGCGGATGGTCATGTTATCATGTATGCGGATCATGTGACAGAGTCGATGGAAAAAGCGATTCAAGAGACAGAACGAAGAAGAAAGATACAGATGGCATACAATGAGGAACATGGAATTACACCTCAGACTGTTAAAAAGTCAGTGCGAGATCTGATCAGTATTTCTAAGAAGGTAGCGGCGGAGGAATTGCGTCTTGAAAAAGATCCGGAGTCAATGAGTGAAAAAGAATTGGAAAAACTGATAAAAGATGTTACAAAGCAGATGAAGAAAGCAGCGGCAGAATTGAATTTCGAGGCGGCAGCAGAGTTGCGCGACAAATTGATTGAGCTGAAAAAGCAGTTACAGGATATGGAAGGTTAGGAGTATACGATGGCAAAACAATATATAAAAATACGGGGTGCCAATGAGCACAATTTGAAAAATATAGATTTGGATATTCCGAGAAATGAACTTGTTGTGTTGACGGGCCTAAGTGGATCGGGGAAGTCATCCTTAGCATTTGACACAATCTATGCAGAAGGACAGAGAAGGTATATGGAATCGCTGTCTTCTTATGCGAGACAGTTCCTTGGCCAGATGGAGAAACCGAATGTAGAAAGTATTGAGGGGCTTTCACCGGCGATTTCTATTGATCAGAAATCAACGAATCGAAATCCACGTTCTACAGTTGGAACGGTGACAGAAATTTACGATTATTTTCGTCTGCTCTATGCAAGAATAGGGATCCCACACTGTCCGAAATGTGGGAAGGAGATAAAAAAGCAGACGGTGGACCAGATGGTGGATCAGATTATGGAGCTTCCGGAGGGAACAAAGATCCAGCTTCTTGCGCCGGTTGTGAGAGGACGAAAAGGAAGGCATGAAAAGTTGCTGGAAAAGGCAAAGAAAAGCGGTTATGTACGTGTGCGCATTGATGGAAATTTATATGAATTGTCAGAAGAAATTTCTCTGGACAAAAATATTAAGCATAATATAGAGATTATCGTGGACAGACTTGTTGTAAGAGAAGGCATTCAAAAGAGATTGACGGATTCAATTGAAAGTGTACTGGCATTGGCGGAGGGACTTTTGGTTGTGGACGTGATTGGCGGAGAACCTTTGAATTTTAGCCAAAGTTTTTCGTGCCCGGATTGTGGAATCAGTATCGAAGAGATTGAACCGAGAAGTTTTTCTTTTAATAATCCATTTGGGGCATGTCCGGTTTGCTTTGGACTGGGATACAAGATGGAGTTTGATGTAGATTTGATGATCCCGGATCAATCGTTAAGTATAGATGAAGGCGCTATCGTAGTGATGGGATGGCAGTCTTGTACAGACAAAGGAAGTTATACAAGAGCAATATTAGAAGCTCTTTGTAAAGAATATAATTTCTCGTTGGATACGCCGTTCCAAGATTATCCGCAGGAAGTCAAAGATATTTTGATTCATGGAACCAATGGACGAGAAGTGAAGGTGTATTATAAAGGGCAGCGCGGAGAAGGTATTTATGATGTTGCATTCGAAGGAATTATAAAAAATGTAGAGAGAAGATATCGTGAAACAGGCTCAGAGACGATGAAGGCGGAATATGAGAGTTTTATGCGGATTACGCCTTGTCATGAATGTGGCGGACAGAGATTGAAAAAGAGCGCGTTGGCAGTTACAGTGGGAGATAAAAATATTGCGGAAGTCACGTCGCTTTCTATTGAAAAACTTCAGCAGTTTTTGGAAGGATTAGAGCTCACAAAGACGCAGGAGTTAATCGGTGGACAGATTTTAAAAGAAATCAAAGCGCGTATTGGATTTTTGATGGATGTAGGATTGGATTATCTGACACTTGCCAGAGCAACAGGAAGTCTTTCGGGAGGAGAGGCTCAGCGTATCCGTCTGGCAACACAGATTGGTTCAGGTCTGGTTGGAGTGGCTTATATTCTGGATGAGCCAAGTATCGGACTTCACCAGCGAGATAATGATAAACTATTGAAGACATTGAAACATCTACGTGATCTGGGAAACAGTTTGATTGTAGTAGAGCATGATGAAGATACGATGCTGGAAGCGGACTATATTGTGGATATTGGTCCGGGAGCGGGCGAACATGGTGGAGAAGTTGTTGCAGCAGGTACTGCAAAAGAGATTATGCGGAATAAGAAGTCTGTTACTGGTGCATACCTGAGTGGACGCATGCAGATTCCGGTACCGGATGTGCGCAAAGAACCGAAAGGCTGGCTGAAAGTAATTGGGGCAGCAGAAAATAATTTAAAGAATATTGATGTTTCATTTCCGGTTGGTGTAATGACGTGCGTGACTGGAGTTTCTGGTTCAGGAAAAAGTTCTTTAGTAAATGAAATTGTTTACAAAAGACTTTCTAAGGATCTTAACAGAGCGAGAACAATTCCAGGGAAACATAAGAGGATAGAAGGAATTGAACAGTTTGACAAAGTCATTGACATTGATCAGTCGCCGATTGGAAGAACTCCTAGATCGAATCCGGCAACGTATACAGGAGTTTTTGATTTAATCCGCGATCTCTTTGCGGCAACTGCGGATGCAAAGGCGAGAGGATACAAAAAAGGAAGATTTAGTTTTAATGTCAAAGGCGGAAGATGTGAGGCTTGTTCAGGAGATGGGATTTTAAAGATTGAAATGCATTTTCTTCCAGATGTATATGTTCCGTGTGAAGTCTGTGATGGAAAGCGATATAACAGAGAGACGTTAGAAGTAAAATACAAAGGAAAGAGCATTTATGATGTGCTGAATATGACTGTGGAGGAGGCGCTTCATTTCTTTGAGAATGTTCCTAGCATTCGAAGAAAGATGGAGACCCTGTATGATGTTGGACTTTCCTACATTCGATTAGGTCAGCCGTCCACTACACTTTCGGGTGGTGAAGCACAGAGAATTAAATTGGCAACCGAATTGAGTAAGAGAAGCACAGGGAGAACAGTTTATATTTTAGATGAACCGACAACAGGGCTTCATTTTGCGGATGTGCACAAATTGACAGAAATTTTACATCGTCTGTCAGCAGATGGAAATACCGTAATTGTGATCGAACATAATTTAGATGTGATCAAGACTGCGGACTATATTATCGACATAGGACCAGAGGGTGGAGACAAAGGGGGAACCGTTGTGGCAACGGGAACTCCTGAGGAGATTGTTGCCAATCCGGCATCGCATACAGGCAAATATATTGATGCAATCCTTAAAAAAAGTTTAAATTAAAAAAAACTCTTTGCATTTATTGGAATTTTTATTATAATAGGTAAGGTATATGTATAATAACGAAAGATGATAGAATAGATAAGTGCAGTGAAAGGAGAAATCAGATGTCAGTTGATATCGGAATTGATTTAGGAACCGCCAGTGTTCTCGTATATGTAAAAGGAAAAGGTGTTGTATTGAAAGAACCTTCCGTAGTCGCTTTTGACAGAGATACCAATGCGATTAAGGCGATTGGAGAAGAAGCGAGACTGATGCTTGGAAGAACACCGGGAAATATTATAGCTGTAAGACCGCTGAGACAGGGAGTTATTTCAGACTATACAGTGACAGAAAAGATGATTAAGTACTTCGTACAGAAAGCGGTAGGAAAGAGAACTTTTAAGAAGCCGCGTATCAGTATTTGTGTGCCGAGCGGTGTTACAGAAGTAGAAAAGAAGGCAGTGGAAGAAGCGACTTTTGCAGCTGGTGCAAGAGAGGTACATTTGATTGAAGAGCCGGTTGCAGCGGCAATTGGAGCAGGAATTGATATTGCAAAGCCATGTGGAAACATGATTGTAGATATCGGTGGAGGAACTGCAGATATTGCGGTTATCTCACTTGGAGGAACAGTAGTAAATACATCAATTAAAATTGCAGGCGATGATTTTGACGAAGCAATTGTAAGATTTATGCGTAAAAAGCATAATCTATTGATCGGAGAGCGTACTGCGGAAGATATCAAGATTAAAATCGGGACAACTTATCCATTGGTGGAAGAAGAGACGATGGAAGTGCGTGGACGTAATCTTGTGACAGGTCTTCCAAAGACTGTGACAGTGACATCTTCAGAGACAGAAGAAGCTTTGAAAGAGACAACAAGTCAGATTGTGGAAGCTGTTATTGCGGTATTGGAAAGAACACCACCGGAATTATCAGCGGATATTTTGGATCGAGGAATTGTTCTGACCGGAGGAGGAGCTCTCCTTCGTGGATTGGAAGAGTTGATCGAGGAAAAGACAGGAATCAACACGATGACTGCCGAAGATCCGATGAAAGTTGTTGCGGTTGGAACCGGTCAGTTTGTAGAATTTATGAGTGGAAGAAAAGAAGCGTAAGTGTGTAGAGTGATTGAGGGCTGTCTCTTGAAGAGACGGCTCTTGTCGTCTGGCGGCAAAATAATTTTGCTCGGAGAATATGGAGGATGAGGTTTTGGAAGTCATAAAGGGATATGTAGAACATATCGTATTCCGAAATGAAGAGAATGGCTATACGGTGTTTCATTTAACAAATAAAGATGGAGAGCTTACATGTGTCGGGACTTTTCCCTATATTAGTGAGGGTGAGATGCTGGAAGTGTCCGGGGAATATACGAATCACAATGTGTATGGCATGCAGCTGCAAGTGATTTCACATGAAGTGAAAGAGCCAGAGGATTTGATATCAATTGAACGATATTTGGGATCTGGTGCGATCAAGGGGCTTGGAGCTGCGCTTGCAGGGAGAATTGTACGCAAATTTAAAGACGATACATTTCGTATTATTGAAGAAGAACCAGAGCGTCTTGCGGAAGTAAAAGGAATCAGTGAACGGAAAGCACGTGAGATTTCAGAGCAGGTGGAAGAGAAGAAGGATATGCGAAAAGCAATGATTTATCTTCAAAAATATGGGATATCGCTTGCTTTGTCAGCCAAAATCTATGAGCATTATGGTCAGAGTGTTTATCGTGTGATGGAGGAGAATCCGTATCAGATTGCAGACCATGTTCAGGGCGTTGGTTTTAAAACAGCAGACGAGATTGCATCGAAAGTAGGAATTCATACAGATTCCGATTTCAGGATACGAAGTGGGATTTTTTATGTGCTGCTGCAGAGTGTGACAGACGGACATGTCTATCTTCCACAGGAAGAGCTGCTCAGGCGAACGATGCAGCTTTTGGAAGTCGAGATCTGTGATATACAGAAGTATCTCATGGACTTAGCGATGGAAAAGAAAGTTGTTCTAAAAGAGAAAGAAGATGGAATCCGGGTGTATCCGGCGCACTACTATTATTTAGAGTTAAATACGGCAAAGATGCTTCACGATTTGAATGTTTCTTACGATATTGCGGAGGATGCGATTGAAAAGAGACTCCGGCAAATTGAGGAAGATGCAGAACTTTCATTGGACGAACTTCAGCGGACGGCAGTGAAAGAAGCTGTGAGGAATGGAGTGCTGGTTCTGACAGGAGGACCTGGAACCGGAAAGACAACAACAATCAATGCGATGATTCATTTTTTTGAGAGCGAAGGTATGGATATTTTTCTGGCGGCACCGACAGGGCGAGCTGCAAAACGTATGACGGAGGCGACCGGGTGCGAGGCGAGGACAATTCACCGGATGCTTGAATTGGCATACGCGCCAGGAAATGACGATAATCGTATGGAATTTGCGAGAAATCAAGAGAATCCGCTGGAGACAGATGTTATCATTATCGATGAGATGTCGATGGTGGATCTGCCGTTAATGCATGTGCTGCTCAATGCGGTTATGGTTGGGACAAGACTGATTCTTGTGGGAGACCAGGATCAGCTTCCTTCTGTAGGGGCGGGAAGTGTTTTGAAAGATTTAATCAAATCAGAATGTTTTCCTGTTATTACATTGACAAAGATTTTCCGTCAGGCAGAACAAAGTGACATTGTGGTGAATGCTCATAAGATCAATCGGGGTGAAGAGGTCATTTTAGATAATAAGAGCAGAGACTTTTTCTTTTTAAAAAGACAGGATGCCAACACGATCATCAGTGTTGTGATTGCGCTGATTCAAAAGAAATTACCGAAATATGTGGGGGCAGATCCGTTTGATATACAGGTTTTAACTCCGATGCGGAAAGGGCTTTTGGGTGTGGAACGGCTGAATACGATTTTGCAGCAGTATCTGAATCCGCCCGATAAAAGTAAAGAAGAAAAAGAATATGGAGATAAGCTTTTTCGTGTTGGTGACAAAGTAATGCAGATAAAAAATAATTATCAGCTGGAATGGGAGATTGCAACGAAATACGGTCTTGTCGTAGATAAAGGAATCGGCGTATTCAATGGAGATATCGGAAGAATTACATCAATTAATTCTTATACGGAGACGGTAGAAGTCGAATATGAGGAAAAAAAGAAAGTAAATTATCCATTTCAGTTATTAGACGAGTTGGAGTTGGCATATGCTATCACCATACATAAATCGCAGGGAAGTGAGTACCCTGCGGTTGTGATTCCGCTTCTGCAGGGACCACGGCAGCTTTATCACCGAAATTTGATCTATACGGCGGTGACGAGAGCTAAAAAATGTGTAACACTTGTTGGAAGCGATGTGACATTTCAAGAGATGATTCGAAATGCAAATGAGCAGAACAGATATACAAGTCTGGCGGAATGCATACAGGATTTTTAGACGATAACCAGGAGATGTGTCAAGAGTCCGTAAAATAATGAACATTTGGAAAAAGATTTTGGGGATAATTTATCCGAAAACATGCTGCTTTTGTGGAAAAGTCAGCGACAAGGAATTGTGCAAGGATTGTGCAGAAAAGGTAGTTTATATAACGGAGCCGAGATGCAAAAAGTGCGGTAAACCGGTTCGCTATGCTGAACAAGAATATTGTTATGACTGTCAGAAAAATGTGCATGCATATGATCAAGGAAGAAGTATCTGGATACACAAGATGCCGGTCAGTATGTCGATATATCAGTTCAAATATAAAAACAGACGTATTTACGGAGAGTTTTATGCGAAAGAGATGATTCGAATCTATGGCAGACTGATACGGGAGTGGGAGATAGAGGTGATTGTTCCGATTCCGCTGCATCGTAAGAAAAAGAGATTTCGTGGATATAATCAGGCGGAGATTGTAGCAAAGCATCTTGGAGAGATGATGGGAATTCCGGTTGACAGCAGATCTGTAATACGCAGCAGATACACGAGACCGCAAAAAGAACTGAACGATAAGGAACGAAAACAAAATTTAAAGCACGCATTTTCAGTTACAGGTCAATGGAAGAACTACAAAACGGTGTTGGTCATTGACGATATTTATACGACAGGAAGCACAATTGATACAGTGGCAGAGGAATTGAAAAGCAGAGGTGTTCAAAAAGTGTGTTTTTTGACTATAAGTATTGGACAAGGATACTGAATAATGCTATACTGAAACTAATGTCTTGAGGGGAAAACAAGTTTAGAGGTGACGTTTATGTTGAATGAAGAACGAGTAAAACTTATGGTGCAGCTTGCTTCCTACGAACAAAAAGAAGGAAAAGAAGATTTTAAGGTGAGTTCTTACTATAAGAAAGATTATGTGAGCTTTCATAGGCTGGCGACAATGATCTGGACGACAATCGGATATGCGATGGTTGCCGGACTGATTGGAATTGCATATATGGATCAGGTTTTAGAAGAACTGACGTTGGTAAAAGCAATTATTTTAGTAGCAGTGATTTTGATAATCTATGTGATTGTGTTAGTCGCATATTGGATAGCGAGCGGGCGGTTTTATCAGAAAAAGCATAGTGAAGCCAGAACTCGCGTGAAAAAATATAGCCATAATCTGTTAGTGTTAAACAAGCTTTACGAGAAGGAGAATATGTAGATGGATCGTTTGATTGAGGTAAGAGAGACTATACTGAGACTATATGCGAGATATTCTAAAATTGTGGATAAAGGAGTTCAGTTTATTTTAGCGTTGGCAACTTTTATGTTTATCAGCAGTAACATTGGGTTTATGAAGATTTCAGCGAATCCGATGGTCACACTTGGTCTTGCAGTGATTTGTACATTTTTGCCGATTACAGCGACAGTGGTAGTGGCTGTGGCACTTACAGTTGTACAGTTTTATGCGTTGTCCGTGGGTGTGGCTGCGGTGGCAGCAGTGATTTTTTTAATCATGTTTATTTTGTATTTCCGATTTACGCCGGATAAGGCGATTGTTCTATTATTGATGCCGATTGCGTTCACACTGAAGATACCGATGCTGATACCGATTGTATACGGATTGACAGGAGGACCTTTATGTGCAGTTCCGATTGCATTTGGAACGATTGCGTGTTATATGGTTACATATGTAAAAGCGTATGAGACAACGATAAAAGGAGCAGGGGATTCAGAGATGTTTGCCCAACTCACCGCTTTTGCGCAACAGTTATTTAACAATAAGGAGATGTGGACTGCGATTATTGCATTTGTGATCTGCTTACTTGTAGTATATAGTGTGAGAAAATTATCAGTTGATAATGCGTGGAAGATTGCGATTGTTTCAGGCGCACTTGTATATGTGATCGTAGTGGTGATCGGAAGAGTCACGATGCATGTAGATGTTCCGTATGTGGCGGTTATTATTGGGACAATTGTTTCGATATTATTGGCGCTTGTGTTAGAGTTTTTTGCATTTGCGGTTGACTATTCAAGAACAGAGAATCTTCAATTTGAAGATGATGAGTATTTTTATTATGTAAAAGCAGTCCCGAAAGTGACGGTGACTGCACCTGAGAAAACGGTAAAACGAATTAATGAACGTCAGGAGACGTCGCGGATGGATGAGTTGAAGCAGGAAAAAATCCTGAAGAACCAGACCGACGAGATGCTTCTTACGAAAGCGTTGCAAGAAGAACTTGAGATTCAAGAATTACTAGAAGAAGAATTAAAACATTAGTAAAAAAGATGTGAAAGAGATGGAGGTGAGAAAATGGGACAGAAATTACAGAATTTCTTTGAAATATATTTTAAAGAGTTGTATTTCCCGAAAATACAGGTGACAGATGTTGTTGAGATTATTATTATTGCATTTTTGGTTTATCAGTTGATGGTGTGGATCAAACATACGAAAGCATGGATGCTTTTGCGGGGAATTATTGTTCTGCTTGTCTTTATTTTACTCGCGGCTATCTTCAAGATGCACACAATTCTGTGGATTGCAACGAATTCCATCAGCGTCCTGGCAACAGCAGCAGTTGTCGTGTTTCAGCCGGAACTGCGAAGAGCGTTGGAGCGTCTCGGGCAAAAAGATTTTTGGATTGCAGTAGTTCCGTTTGAACGAAGCAAAGAATCAGGAAGGTTTGATGATAAGACGATCGATGCACTTGTGACGGCATGTTATGAGATGGGAAAGGTAAAGACCGGAGCATTGATTGTGGTAGAGCAAGAGATTATGCTTACAGAGTATCAGAATACAGGTATTGAGTTGGACTGTCTGGTATCCAGTCAGGTGCTGATTAATATCTTCGAACATAATACACCGCTTCATGACGGAGCAGTTATTGTGAGAGGTAATCGAATTGTCTCGGCAACATGTTATCTGCCGTTGTCTGATAATATGGGACTTAGCAAAGAGCTTGGAACGAGACATAGAGCAGCGGTAGGAATGAGTGAAGTGAGCGATGCGCTTGTGATTACAGTTTCAGAGGAGACTGGATATGTATCTATAGCAATGGGAGGACACCTTACACGGAATGTGAAGCCGGAATTCTTAAGAGAGAAGCTTGTCCATGTACAGAATAAATCTTTGGAAGAAAAACGGTTTATGATATGGAAAGGAAGGCGAAAGAATGAAAAACAAACTGACAAATAATTTTGTCCTAAAGTTCATAGCACTCCTTTTTTCAGCGTTTTTGTGGCTTATTGTGATGAATATTTCGAGACCGATTGTCACAAAGACGTTTTATCCGGAGATCACAGTCGCAAACCCGGAGGTGGTAACAGAGCATGGGCAGACCTTTAAAATTGCGGATGATGTAAAGCAGATTGCAGTTACAGTGAAGGCAGAACGTTCGATTATGGAAAAAATCAAGACGGAGGATATTAAGGCGGTTGCAGATTTAAAAGAAGAGCAATCAGGTTCTGTTCCGGTAAGAATTACCATAGAAGGTTTTGAAGGAGATTACAAGGAGGCATTACCTAATCCGAGAAATATTCAGATTGTGAAAGAAAATATCGAAAATAAGACATTTCCGGTTACGGCGATTGCGACAGGAGATTTGCAAAGTGGTTATGTGATAGGTGAGCTGGAAGCAGAACCACAGTCCATTGATATCAGTGGTCCAAAGTCATCACTTGGAAGAATCAGTAAAGTGGTTGCGAGAGTAGATGTGTCGGGGTTGTCGGAAGATACAACCTTAAAGGCGGATGAACTGATCTATTATGATTCAGCGGACAATGTTATAGATAAAAGCTTGCTATCCAGCGATGTGGACAGCAGTGGTGTGAATATTAAAGTGCATTTGCTGGAGACAAAGGAAGTGGAGTTGAAGTTTGACCAATCAGAGATTGGAACTGAAAGCGGGTATGCAGTGTCAGGACTTCAGATCGAACCTCAGCGTATTACGATTATGGGAAATCGCGAAGACGTGGAAAAGATAGATGACATAGAGGTTGCAAGCAGTGCGCTCAAACAGGAAAATCTTACAGAGACGACAAAGGTTGTGGTGAATATTACAGATTATCTTCCGGACGGAATTAGTTTGGCAGACAGTTCGGCGGGAAGCGTAGTGGTAAATATTCTGGTTGAAAAAGAAGGAATCAAAAATATTGCAATTCCGGTACGGTCGATAGCGGTAAACAATTTGCCGGAAGGCATGGAACTTTCATATGGTCCGGAGCAAAATGTAGAATTGCAGTTTGAAGGACTTGATGAAGCATTAGAAAATATGTCTGCAGAGAAGATTGCGGCATCTATTGATTTGAAAAGTTACAGTGAAGAAGGAACCTATGATGTTCCGGTTACAATAGCGAGTCTTCCGGAAGGATGCAGTTTTGTCGGAGGCGCCACGATACAGGTTATTTTGACAAAAAAATAAAATGAGGGGAGCTAAGAGAATGGTACGAAGAAAATTGACAATCAATAATCCAACAGGTCTTCATTTGAGACCTGCCGGGCTGTTTTGCAAGACTGCAATGCAGTTCCAAAGTAAAATTACATTTCTTTCCAAGAATACAACTGCCAATGCCAAGAGCGTGTTGAGCGTATTGGGTGCTTGTATAAAAAAAGGTGATGTGATTGAGTTAATTTGTGAAGGTGAAGATGAAGAAAAAGCTATGCAAGAGATGGCGAGAATCGTAGAAGAAGGGCTTGGCGAATAGCGAACAGGAGGAAGAAGATGGCAAAAGCAACGTTAGTAATTATGGCAGCAGGTATTGGAAGTCGTTTTGGCGGAGGAATTAAACAGTTGGAACCAGTAGGACCAAATGGCGAGATCATTATGGATTATTCTATCTATGACGCTATGGAAGCTGGGTTTGATAAGGTTGTATTTGTTATCCGCAAGGATTTAGAAAAAGATTTTAAAGAAGTGATTGGAAACAGGATTGAAAAAGTTGTAGAGGTCGCTTATGCATATCAAGAGATTTCGGATATTCCGGAAGAATTTAAAGGAAAATATGCTGACAGAGCAAAACCTTGGGGAACCGGTCAGGCAATTCTTTGCTGTAAAGATGTTGTGAGTGAACCGTTTTTAGTAATTAATGCAGATGATTATTACGGAAAAGAAGCTTATGTGGAGGCGTATAATCATCTGATTCAGGAGCAGGAAAGAAATGATAAACTTCAGGTGAGTATGGTTGGATTTGTCCTGGGAAATACTTTGAGTGAAAATGGCGGAGTGACAAGAGGAATCTGTAAAGTGGATGAAAATCATATGCTGACAGATATTGTTGAGACTTCCAATATTGAAAAGACGGAAAAAGGAGCTGCTGTTCGCACGGAAGATGGAATGGTAGAAGTTGATGTACATTCTCCTGTTTCTATGAATATGTGGGGATTACATCCCGAGTTTTTTGAAGTACTTGAGAAGGGATTTCGAGAATTTTTATCAAAGGTTGAAGAAAATAGCTTAAAAGCAGAATACCTTTTACCTACAATTGTTGGAGATTTATTGGCGGATGGAAGCGCAGATGTAAAAGTATTGCGTTCACACGACAAGTGGTTTGGGGTGACTTACAAAGAGGATAAAGCGGCGGTGGTCGCTTCTGTGCGTGCGCTTGTAGATGGCGGTGTGTATCCGGAAAAGTTGTTTTAGAAAATTCATTTCGGGGAGTCCCCGAGTCTGATTGTCGGCAAGTTTAGCAGTTCTGGCTAAGCTTGCCGATGAATGAAAATAAGTCGATGCCGTTTCGGGCAAATATTCAAAAAAGAGAAACAGAGGAATTCTATAGATAGAAGAAAAAAGACAATATTATGCTTTTTTGTTGAAAAATGTAGGAAGATATAGTAAATTGGAACTGAATATAATTAATTAGGAGGTGAAAAAGTGAAAAGAAAAATAGTAGTGGTACTATTTGCTGTGATGTTGGCTTTTTCTGGTTGTAGCAAAGGGGAGACAAGTCAGCCGGAAAAGGAACCAGAGAAAAATGAGAGCGTAAAAGATGATGCAGAAGAGGAATTAGAGAATGGCACAGATAAAATAGAGCAGAAATTAGGAGTCTATTATATAGACGAAACAACAGGAGAAATTACTAGAGATGAGGTGACTGTGGCAGGAGAGTTACAGGAAGTAATTGTTGCCAAATTAAAAGAAGCATCTGTATTATCTGAAACTTGTGAGGTTCAAAGTGTTTCTGTGAATGATTCCGAAGAGAAGATTGATTTAGATGTTAATACAGCATTTGGTGATTATCTAAGAGGAATGGGGACGACCGGTTCGGAACAGGTACTAGAATGTGTTGTTAGGACATACTCAGAGGCGTATGATTGTGATGGAGTTAAAATTACAGAAAACGGAAATCCGCTTGATACAGGACATGCCGTTTTGGAAGGATATATCAGCTATGATTAGGTGAGAGTGAAGAGGAAAAAAAGATGAAAAGCATAAGAAAAAGGTTTGTGGCAATTATTCTGCTTGCAGTGATGGTGTTTTCTGATTTTCAGATGAGCACATCATTGGCAATGGACAATAGTTCGGCGGTAGAAGAAACAGAAGTAGCTGAAACAGACGCGGCCAATACAGTAAAAGCAGAAAACAGATTGAATTATATTTTAGTAGAAAGTCCCTATTTGGAATCACCGAACACACAAAACGTTGTTGTGTCTTGGGGAGATGGAACAGAACAGATAAGCAATATGCGGATTACTGTGCAAAAAGAAGATGGTTCAACAGAAGAATGGACATGCAGTAATCAGTCTGGATATCTGTATGTGTTCTCGAAAGAATATGTGGATGAAAGTGAGCAGAGTACATATAAGGTAACAGACATCAGATTTGAGGAAAATCAGCAAGAACAATGTTTTTTATTAACTGACTTAAATGTAGAAGCAGAATTTGGAGTGAACAAAGCATACGATGGGATTGAAGAATTGCAGCCGTTGGATCCGGAAGATGCAGTGGAGACATCGATAGTAACGATTGACGAAAATGGAGAAACTGAGGCACAGGATAATATTGCATCAGCGTTAACTGCCGTTTCAGAAGAGATGGGAGCAGTGGCGGGAATAAGAAGCGCAGAAAAAGCGGGTGAGATTGTCGTGGCGCTGGATCCTGGACATGATAACAGACATGGCGGGACAAGTGGGTCAGGTCTGACAGAACAAGAATTGACTTTAAAAATAGCGAAGTATGCAAAGGCAGAATTAGAGACATATAATGGTGTGAAAGTTTATATGACAAGAACAACTGCAGCGTGTCCTTATCCGAAAACGGGAACTTCGGGAGCTTGTATTGAGAAAAGAGTACAGGCAGCAGCAGAGGCAGGAGCAAAAATATATGTAAGTCTTCATTTGAATTCAGGAGCTGCCAGCGCAAATGGTGCAGAAATTATTATCCCGAATAGTAGTTGGAAACCACAATTGTCAACGCAGGGAAAAGAACTTGCAGAGAAAATATTAAATGAACTGACAGCAGTTGGTTTAAACAAACGTCCGACACCGATTTACAGCAAAGATACTACTGTCAATGAGAAATATCCAGATGGTTCTATTTCAGATTATTATTCAGTTCAAATCTGTGCGAAAGAAGCTGGAATACCGGGAATTATTGTGGAACATGCTTTCTTGAGCAATGCAAATGATGTGAACAAGTTCTTGAAAACTGAGGCAGGATTAAAGAAGCTCGGTGTTGCAGATGCAACTGGAATCGCAAAGTACTTGGGACTGAGTAAAGGACAGTGGGTTCAGGTTGGAGATAAGTGGAAATATCTAACGAATGGGAAGTACGTAGTAAACCAGTGGATGAATATTTCAGGAGAAACATACTATTTCGATGGAAATGGATATCGGGTAACAGGATGGCAGACAATAGCCGGAAAGAAATATTACTTTATGTCAGATGGTCATATGCACACCGGCTGGTTATCGTTTGGGAGTCGATATTATTATATGATGCCGGATGGCCATATGCACACCGGTTGGCTATCGTTTGGAAGTACCTACTATTATTTGAATAGTGAGGGGATAAGAGTAACGGGCTGGCAGACGATAGATGGACAAAGATATTATTTTATGCCAGATGGGACGAGGTACAGCAATGGTTGGTTATCGTTTGGAAGCACCTATTATTATATGATGCCGGATGGCCATATGCACACTGGTTGGCTGTCGTTTGGAAGTACCTACTATTATTTGAATAGTGAGGGGATAAGAGTAACGGGCTGGCAGACAATAGAAGGAAAAGAATATTATTTTGACCAAAATGGAGTAAGGAAAGATAATATAAAAAAGAGTGGCTGGCAGACAATAAATGGGAAGAAATATTACTTTGATAAAAATGGAGAGTATGTAACCGGTTGGCAGACGATAGCCGGAAAGAAATATTACTTTATGTCAGATGGTCATATGCACACCGGCTGGTTATCATTCGGGAGTCGATATTATTATATGATGCCGGATGGCTATATGCATACCGGTTGGTTATCATTTGGAAGTACCTATTATTATATGAATGATGAAGGGTTGCGTGTAACAGGCTGGCAGACGATAGCTGGAAAGAAATACTATTTTATGCCGGATGGAACAAGATATAGTAATGGATGGCTATCATTTGGAAGTACTTATTATTATATGATGCCGGATGGTCATATGCATACAGGTTGGCTGTCGTTTGGAAGTACCTACTATTATTTAAATAGTGAGGGGATAAGAGTAACAGGCTGGCAGACGATAGCCGGAAAAGAATATTATTTTGACCAAAATGGAGTAAGGAAAGATAATATAAAAAGGAGTGGCTGGCAGACAATAAATGGGAAGAAATATTACTTTGATAAAAATGGAGAGTATGTAACCGGTTGGCAGACGATAGCCGGAAAGAAATATTACTTTATGTCAGATGGTCATATGCACACCGGCTGGTTATCATTCGGGAGTCGATATTATTATATGATGCCGGATGGCTATATGCATACCGGTTGGTTATCATTTGGAAGTACCTATTATTATATGAATGATGAAGGGTTGCGGGTAACAGGATGGCAGACGATAGCCGGAAAGAAATACTATTTTATGCCGGATGGAACGAGATATAGTAACGGTTGGTTATCATTTGGAAGTACTTATTATTATATGATGCCGGATGGTCATATGCACACCGGTTGGCTGTCGTTTGGAAGTACTTACTATTATTTAAATAGTAATGGAGTAAGAGTAACTGGCTGGCAGACGATAGATGGAGAAGAGTACTATTTTGATAAAAATGGAGTCAGACAAGAAGGATATTTGATTGAAGGTACAAGTGCTGTAACTGCAAACAGTCTGGCTATGTACTTTAAAAGAAAAAATGGTGTTTATCCAATTTTTTATAAAAATTCTGATGCACCAACGATAGAAAAGTTTTGCCAAATCTATGTAGAAGAAGCAAAGGCAGAAGGTATCAAAGTAGAAGTCGCATTTATGCAAGCTATGGTTGAAACGGGCTGGTTGAAATTTGGCGGAGCAGTACAGATTTCTCAGTATAATTTCGCTGGTATTGGTGCTTTAGATGGCGGTGCACAAGGAGCAACGTTTAAAACTGTAAGAGAAGGTGTCAGGGCGCAGATACAACATTTAAAAGCCTATGCGAATGAAAAGCCACTCAATAATACACAGGTTGATCCAAGGTTCCATTTGGTAAAACGAGGATCAGCAAAATATGTAGAATGGTTAGGGCAGAAAGAGAACCCAAATGGATATGGTTGGGCAACAGCGGAAGATTATGGGTATAAAATCCTTCGATTGATAAAAGAATTATAGTATATAGGATAAAATGGAGATGTATTTTTACATCTCCGTTTTCATATAGAAAAACTTAAGAAGATAGATATTGTATAAAAGAGCTAAATCTGATATTATAATAAAGTATGTAAAAAAATTGTAAGAATTTGCAATAAAATTGTAAAGAGGGAGTAGTATGAAAAATATAATAAACTGGAGAAGCTCAAGAACAAGAATGTTTATGCTGTTTATCGTAGATGTATTGACCATTGTTGTGAATGCATATTTGTCTTTGATTATCAGACATGAGCTGCACTATAGCTGGATACCACAGGAATATATTAACAGTATCAAGAGCTATATGCTGATTAACATTATCACAACAATTGTGATCTTTATCTTGATGAAACTATATAAGAGTGTATGGTCATTTGCGAGTGTGCATGAATTTACGCTTATTTTTGGAGCCTGTATTTTGTCGACCGCATTTCAGGCATTGGGAATGCAGTTCTTAGTATTGAAAGTGCCGAGAAGTTACTATATCTTTTATTTCTTCTTGCTATTGATGACAACAACTGTCACAAGATTTTCATATAGAGGGCTTCGTATTGTGATGCACGGTTTAAACAGACCGGAAGAAAGAATTTTAAATACGATGGTCATTGGAGCCGGAGAAGCTGGAAGCATGATTATTCATGAGTTGAAATTCAGCAAACATTTGAACCGCAAGGTTGTATGTGTCATTGATGATAATCCATCAAAAAAAGGAAAATATCTACACGGTGTTCCGATTGTGGGCAATAAAGATACGATCATTGAGAAAGCCAAGGAATATAACGTGGACGAAATTGTATTGGCAATTCCTTCAGCAGGGACAAAAGTCACAAGAGACATTTTGAGAATTTGCAATCAGACAGAATGTAAATTGAAAGTGCTTCCGGGAATGTATCAGTTTATTACAGAAGAAGTCAGCGTTTCAAAACTTCGTGAAGTTTCGATTGAGGATCTGCTTGGAAGAGATGCAATTGATATTGATTTAGACAGTGTTCTTGGATATGTAAAAGGAAAAACAGTTCTTGTTACAGGTGGCGGTGGCTCTATCGGAAGCGAACTTTGCCGACAGGTGGCAAAATATAATCCGAAATGTTTGATTATATTTGATATCTATGAAAATAATGCATATGATATTCAACAGGAATTGAAAAAGAAATATCCGATGCTGCATTTAGAGACATTGATTGGTTCTGTAAGAAATACAAAGCGTATCGAGAGTGTTATGGAATTATACCGGCCGGATATTGTATATCATGCAGCAGCGCATAAGCATGTACCGCTTATGGAAGACAGCCCAAATGAAGCGATTAAAAACAATGTATTTGGAACGTATAAGACAGCACGTGCGGCGGACAAGTATGGTGTGAAGAAATTTGTTTTAATTTCTACAGATAAAGCTGTAAATCCGACAAATATCATGGGCGCATCTAAGAGAATGTGTGAGATGATTATTCAGACATTTAGTAGATATTCTAATACAGAGTTTGTAGCGGTTCGATTTGGAAACGTGCTTGGAAGTAATGGAAGTGTAATTCCACTGTTTAAAAAGCAGATGGCAGCTGGCGGACCGGTGACGGTCACTCATCCAGATATCATTCGTTATTTTATGACAATTCCAGAGGCTGTTTCACTTGTGCTTCAGGCAGGGGCATATGCGAAAGGTGGAGAAATCTTTGTGCTGGATATGGGAGAGCCGGTTAAGATTGCGGATCTTGCAAAGAATTTGATCCGTCTTTCTGGTTATACTTTAGGTGTAGACATGGAAATTAAATATACAGGACTTCGCCCAGGAGAAAAATTGTACGAAGAGCTTCTGACAAAAGAAGAAGGTTTACAAAAAACAGAAAACGAATTAATATATATAGGAAAGCCATTGGAATTTGACGAGGTTCATTTCTTGAGTGAATTGAGAAAGTTAGAGCAGGCAGCAATTGATGAACGGTTTGATGTAAAAGAAATTGTTTCTGGTATTGTGCCGACATATCATATCAGAGAAGAAGATAAAGAACGTGATTCTGCAATCTATCAGGAATTTTGCAAGCTTGGAAGAGCGAGTCATGAAGGACCAGTCATGGAGGAGTAGTTATGAGTAAAATGAATATATTATTTTCACCGCCGGATATCACGGAGGAAGAGATCGAAGAAGTAGTCGATACACTGAAAAGCGGATGGATTACAACCGGTCCCAAAACAAAGTTGTTTGAGCAGAACATTGCAAAGTTTTGCAATACAAGCAAAGCGGTGTGCTTGAATTCTGCAACAGCGTGTGCAGAGATGGCATTGCGTGTTCTGGGGATAGGACCAGGAGATGAGGTAATTACAAGCGCCTACACCTACACTGCATCTGCTAGTGTTGTCTGTCATGTGGGAGCAAAATTAGTTTTGGTAGATACGCAGAAAGATTCGTATGAGATGGATTATGAGGCGTTAGAAGAAGCTATTACAGAAAAAACAAAAGCAATTATTCCGGTCGACATAGCCGGAGTAATCTGCGATTACGAAAAAATATATGAGATTATAGAGAGAAAGAAGAGTTTGTTTCAGGCGAGCAGCGAACTGCAGGGAAAATTAGGACGTATTGCAGTAGTTGCAGATGCAGCACATGCGTTTGGCGCAATGCGTGATGGAAAACATTGCGGAGAAATTGCTGATTTTACAAGCTTTTCTTTTCATGCCGTGAAGAACCTTACGACAGCGGAAGGTGGAGCCTTAGTGTGGAGAGATATAGACGGTGTGGATAATGATGCGCTGTATAAACAGTTTATGCTGTTATCACTGCATGGTCAGTCTAAAGATGCGTTGGCAAAAACACAGCTTGGCGCGTGGGAATATGATATTGTGGCGCCTTATTTTAAATGCAACATGACGGATATTATGGCTTCATTAGGACTTGTGCAGTTGAAAAGATATCCGGGAATTTTGGAGAGAAGAAAGGCGCTTATTGAAAAATATAATGAGGGCTTAAAAGATCTTCCGATTACTGTGCTGCAGCATTATGGAGAAAATTTTGTTTCAAGCGGACATCTGTATTTGGTACGAGTGAACGGAAAGACAAGACAGGAGTGCAATGACATTATTATAAAGATGGCAGAGCGTGGAATCGCTACGAATGTACATTATAAGCCGTTGCCAATGTTGACAGCATATAAGAGTCTGGGATTTGATAAGGCAGATTATCCGAATGCGTGCGATTTGTTTGAAAATGCAATTACCTTGCCGCTTCATACGAAATTGACTGATGAAGAAGTGGATTATGTAATTCAAAATTTTAAAGAATGTATAGAATAGGAATTAAGTAGATCATGAGAAAATGGAATGACCTTCCGAAAGAAATGCAAGTGGAACAAGTAAAAAAATATTATGAAATACTGCAATGCCATAAGGGAAGTTTGCTGGCAAAACGAATTTTTGATATCATAGTTGCGAGTCTGCTTGTCGTAATTCTTTCACCGATATTACTTTTTCTGAGTATTTTGATCAAAATAGATTCACCGGGACCGGTGATGTTTCGTCAGGTAAGAGTGACAACATATGGAAAACCGTTTCGTATCTTTAAATTCCGCACAATGGTAAATAATGCGGATAAGATCGGAACACAGGTAACAACAAAGGGAGATTCCAGAGTAACTCGTATGGGAAAGATGCTTAGAGGTTGTCGATTGGATGAGTTGCCACAGCTTTTTAATGTGTTAAAAGGTGAGATGTCTTTTGTTGGGACAAGACCGGAAGTAGAAAAATATGTTGCACATTATACAGATGAGATGAAAGCAACTCTGCTTATGCCGGCTGGAATAACCTCAAGAGCAAGTATAGAGTATAAAGATGAGGAACGATTGCTTGAGTCGGCAGAGAATGCAGATGAGGTATATATCCATCAGGTGCTGCCGGAGAAGATGAAGTATAATTTAAGAGCAATTGAAAAATTCAGTTTTTGGGATGATATAAAAACAATGTTTGCCACTGTGATAGCAGTGATAAAATAGTAGAGGAGAACGACACGCATGAATGTATGGATTGTTAATCATTATGCAATTCCACCGAGTATGGGAGGATTAGTAAGACATTATTATTTTTCGAAATATCTACAGAAAAATGGTCATACAGTAAAAATATTTACTTCCAGTAAGATACACAATACGGACATTAATATGATTCGTGATAAATCGCTTTATAAAGAAGAGATAGTGGACGGAATTGAGTACACGTTTGTGAAAAGCAGAGATTACAGAGGGAATGGTTTGCAAAGAATACTGAATATGGTTGAATTGCCGTTTCAAATGTGGAAAACAATGAAGCTTTTTTTCAAAAAAGAAAAACCCGATGTAATCTACACTTCGTCACCGGATTTGTTTGTGGCATTTTTTGCGTTGGTGTTTGGTCGAAAGAAAAAAATTCCAGTTGTTGTGGAAGTCCGAGATCTTTGGCCGGAGTCGATTGTAGAGTATAATGGCATGTCCAGAAAAAATCCGATTATTCAGATACTTTATCAGTTGGAAAAGTGGATTTATAAGAAGGCGGACAGATTGATTTTTACTATGCCAGGAGGCAAAGAGTATATTAAAGATAAAGGCTGGGATAAAGCAATAGATTTACGAAAAGTACACCATATTAACAATGGAGTAGATTTAGAGGAGTTTGAATACAATAAACGAAACAATCATGTTTGTGATGAAGATTTAGAGTCAAATGATAAAAAAATAGTTTATGTGGGTTCGATCCGCCTTGCAAATAACTTGGGACAATTAATAAAAGCTGCAAAGGTTCTAAAAGAGAAGCATAGAGACGATATTAAATTTTTGATATATGGTGACGGGACTGAGAAGGAGCAACTGGAGAAATTTGCTTGCGAAGAAAAGTTAAATGTAGTGTTCAAAGGGAAGGTTGAGAAAAAATATATACCATATATATTGAGTAAGGCAGATGTAAATATTATCAATGTGAAAAATACCGGATTGACGAAATATGGGTGTAGTTGGAATAAACTTTTTGAGTATATTGCAAGTGAGAATCCAATAGTTTGTAATTTCCCACAGAAATATGACTTGATAAATGAGTATCATTTAGGAAAGAGTGAAAAGTTTGCATCTAGCAGAGATTATGCAAAAAGGCTCAAAGAGTTGGTAGACATTACTGAGGAAGAAAGAAGAGTTGTCCGTGAGAATGCAAAGCAACTGAAGAAAGAATATGATTATCAATATCTGACAACGTGTTTGGAAAAAATATTCAGTAATGTAGTAGGAGAAAAATGATGAAGATACTTTTTTTATCGGCTGCGAACAGCATACATACTGTCAAATGGATAAATGCACTAGCGAGTAGGGGACATGAAGTTTATTTGGTATATAATAAAGGGCATGAGCCAAAGATGGATCAAATAAATAAAAATATACATCAGCACCAGTTGAAATATAAGGGTGGAGTAGGATATTATTTGAATGCGAAAGAATTGCGAAAACTGAAGAAAGAGATTTCGCCGGATATAATAAATGTTCATTATGCAAGTGGATATGGAACATTGGCCAGAAAAAGCAAATTGTGCCCAATATTATTGTCGGTATGGGGAAGTGACGTATATGATTTTCCAAATAAAAGTTTTGTCAATAAAAGTATTCTAAAAAAGAATGTTCTTCATGCGAAGAAAATCGCATCTACTAGCAATTGTATGGCAAACGAACTTAGAGACGTTTTGAAAATGCCTAAATTACAAATAGGGATTACACCATTTGGAGTTGACTTAGAGAAATTTAAAGGTTGCACGGAAGAAAAAGAAAAGAAAAATCATAAGATTTTGATAGGAACAATAAAAACGTTGAAACCTTTGTATGGAATTGCAGAGCTAATAAAGGCAGTAAAGATTTTAAGTGAAAATTTGGTAAAAGACGGATACGAAGAAATTTGTAAACAATTGCAGGTGGAAATCTATGGAGATGGACCACAAAAAGAAGAACTAGAAAAACTAATTCAAGAACTTTCATTAGAGAATGTGATATACTTAAAAGGTCAGATCCCAAACAAAGATGTACCTCAAGTGCTATCCCAATTTGATGTTTTTTGTGCAACAAGCTTTAAAGAAAGCTTTGGAGTGGCTGTGGTAGAAGCGATGGCTATGAGCCTTCCGGTTGTAGTGACAGATACAGACGGTTTTAAAGAGGTTGTTGCAGATGGCGAGAATGGTTATATTGTTCCAATAGGAAATGAAAAGGCGATTGCATTGAAATTACAAGAATTGATTATAGATAGAAAAAAAAGAGAATGCATGGGAAAAGCTGGAAGAAAACGAGTAGAGGAATTGTATGATTGGGAAAAGAATGTTGATACAATGGAAAAATTATATGAAGAAGTGAGAGTGAAAAAAGAGTGAAAGAAAAAAGATGTATTTTTCATATTCCCAATTATATAGATAAGACTAGCAAGTCGGGGTCAAGTGTCAGACCACAAATGATGATAAAAGCATTTGAAGAGATAGGCTACCATGTCGACTATGTAATGGGATATGGAAAAGAAAGAAAATCACAGATTGAAAAAATAAAACGAAATATTAGAAATGGGGTTAAATACGAATTTTTATATGCTGAGAATTCAACAACACCAACATTGCTGACAGAAAAAAATCATATTCCCAAGTATCCATTTTTAGATTTTGGTTTTTTTAAATTTTGTAAAAAATATGGAATTAAGATTGGGCTTTTTTATCGAGATGTCTATTGGAAATTTCCACTATATAAGCAGGGAGTTTCATTTGGGAAAAGAATGGTTACATTGCCAATGTTTTATTATGACTTGAAAAAATACAAAAGGTATGTGGATATATTGTATCTTCCTTCCAAAAGAATGAAGAAATATGTTGATATTCCAATTATATGCAAGGAATTACCGCCAGGTTGTGAGGCGAGAACTTTGAATGAAGAGGAACACTGTAAGAAAAAGGTAAATCAAAAACTGAATATTTTTTATGTTGGTGGAATTAGTGGACTATATAATTTGACAAAATTGTTTCAAGTTGTAAAGGAATTACCATTTGTGAAGTTAGTTGTTTGTTGTAGAGAAAATGAGTGGAAAGAACATAAAGCAGGTTACTCCCGTTACTTGAATGATAGAGTGGAAATTATTCATAAATCGGGGGAAGAGTTGGAGAAATATTATGCAGAAACGGATATTTGTTCATTGTTCTTTGAAAGTGAAGAATATAGAAGTTTTGCAATGCCAATTAAACTTTTCGAATATTTAGGTCATAAAAAACCAGTTATTGCAACTGAAAATACAGCGGCAGGAGAGTTTGTACGAGAAAATGCAGTTGGGTGGGAAGTTCCGTATAGTGAAGAAGATTTAAGAAATCTATTAAAAGAGATAAACGAGAATAAACAAACTCTTGAAAAAATGGAAAATAATATTTGTAATACATTAGAGAAAAACACTTGGAAAGCAAGAGCTTATCAAGTTGAAAAAGATTTAAGTGGTAAGAATAACTATTAGGAGGAAATAAAAATGAAACAGCAGTTATTAAAAAAAATCGAGGAAAAATCAATTACAGTAGGTGTAGTAGGATTAGGTTACGTAGGATTACCGCTTGCGGTAGAAAAAGCGAAAGCAGGATTTAAAACAATCGGTTTTGATGTACAAGATGAAAAAGTAAAATTAGTAAATGAAGGACACAACTATATTGGTGATGTTGTTGATAGTGATTTGAAAGAATTAGTAGAGAGTAAAATGCTTACAGCAACAACAGACTTTAGCTTTGTAAAAGATGTTGATTTTGTTGCTATCTGTGTGCCAACACCATTGGATACACATCAACAGCCAGATATCAGCTATGTGAAATCTTCAACAGAGGCAATTTCAAAATATTTAACAAAAGGAACAATGGTTGTGTTAGAATCTACAACATACCCGGGAACAACAGAAGAATTAATTAAACCAATTTTAGAAGAAGGTTCAGGATTAAAATGTGGAGAGGACTTTTATTTAGGATTCTCGCCAGAACGTGTTGATCCAGGTAATTTGATCTATAAAACAAAGAACACACCAAAAGTAGTAGGAGCAATTGGAAAAGATGCTACAGAAGTAATTGCAACAATGTACAGAGCGGTACTGGAAGGCGATGTTTACGAAGTATCTTCACCAGCAATTGCTGAAATGGAGAAAATTTTAGAAAATACATACAGAAACATCAATATCGGTTTGGTAAATGAATTGACAATGCTTTGTAATAAACTGGGAATCAGCATGTGGGAAGTAGTGGATGCTGCGAAGACAAAACCATACGGATTCCAGGCATTTTATCCAGGTCCAGGACTTGGTGGACACTGTATCCCATTAGATCCATATTATTTGTCATGGAAAGCAAGAGAGTATGGATTCCATACATCTATGATTGAGAACTCTATGATGATCAATGACCAAATGCCAGAATATTGTGTAGAACGTGCAAGTAAAATTTTAAATCGTCATGGGAAAGCGATGAACGGAGCAAAAGTTCTAGTTGTGGGTGTTGCTTACAAACAAGACATAGACGATTATCGTGAAAGTCCAGCACTTCGTGTAATTGAAGTTTTAAAACGTGAGATGGCTAATGTCGAATTTTATGATCCATGGATTTCAGAATACAAATATAAAGGAGAAAAATACCAAGGATTGAAAGATATCACTCCGGAAGTAATTGCTTCTTATGATCTGGTTATGATTACAGCAGCACATACAAATGTGGACTATGATATGATTCAAAAGAATGCAGTTGCTATTTTTGATACAAAAAATGTGATGAAAAATATTGAGAACAGAGAAAATATTGAAGTATTATAGGAGAAAAGAATATGAAAATAGTTACGATTGTAGGGGCAAGACCGCAATTCGTAAAAGCGGCAGCAGTCTCGAGAGTAATACGAAAAGAACATACAGAGATTTTAGTTCATACAGGACAACACTATGATAATAATATGTCAGATGTGTTTTTTGAGGAATTGCATATTCCAAAACCAGACATCAATCTTGGTGTCGGTTCTGGAACGCATGCGAAGCAAACAGCGGAAATGATGGTTGGGATTGAAGAAATCTTGTTGAATGAAAAGCCGGACTATTTATTAGTATATGGCGATACAAATTCAACACTTGCGGGTGCTATTACAGCTTCTAAAATTCATATACCAATTATTCATGTGGAGGCAGGACTTCGTTCTTTTAATATGCGTATGCCGGAAGAGCAAAACCGCATTTTGACAGACCGAATTTCTACATTACTGTTATGTCCTACAAATGTAGCTGTTGAGAATTTGAGAAAAGAAGGTTTGACTGAGGGCGTGCACAATGTCGGTGATGTTATGTGTGATGCGGTTTTATATTATTCAAAAATGTTGGATGAAAAACCGGCAGATTATTATTTTGCACATTTAGAAGGGCTATTTGGAGAAATTACACCTGTCAAAGAATGGTATTTGTCAACAATTCATCGAGCGGAAAATACAGATTCGATTGAGAAAATAAAAGAGATATTAGATGCTTTTGAACAGTTAGATGCACCTGTTATTTTTCCAGTTCATCCTAGGACAAAAGGACTGGTTCGTGAAGTCAAAGAGACACATGGCTATAAAAATACTCTTTTTGTAGAGCCGATGGGATATTTGGATATGTTATATTTTGTGAAAAATGCGAAAAAAGCGGTTACAGATTCAGGAGGCCTTCAGAAAGAGACATATATATTGGGGACACCATGCGTAACCGTTCGTGATCAGACGGAATGGGTGGAGACATTAGTTGGCAATCACAACATTTTGGCAAAACCAGACGCAAAAGATATTGTGGATAAAGTTATGAATACTGTAATTGATTATGATAAAAAGGAAGCATACTATGGAAATGGCAATGCGGCTGAGAAAATTTGTAAGTTGATTAGATAGTGAACTGAATTGAAAATCATGGGAGAACAAAATATGTATGGTTGGGTTATTGCAAAAAACATAGATATTAGCTTTCTAGATGAATCTAATACAAAACAGTATTTTGTGGATGGGTATAATATCTTTGTGAATGTGATGAACAAGTTTGAAAAGGATACCGTGTTTAGGTTTGAAAAAGGAAAAATTTGTTTGTTGGATGGGGTTATACTGAATAAAAAAGAATTGTTAGAAGAAAAACGAGAAAGTATATGGCAGAAGTTGTTTGAAAAACTTGTCTTACAAGAAAATTTTCCGAGTGTTTTAAGGGGATGTTTTAATGGGGGTATATATGATGGGAACAAAAAGGTATTTACAGTATATACGAATCATGTAGGAGACAGACCAGTATATTATTATTTTCATAAAGATAAAATGCTTATTTCCTCAAATTATAATTACATGTTAAAAGTTTTAAAATACAATAGTATATCTTTAACAGCAGATGAGATGGCGGTAAAATGTATGCTCACATATGGCTATATGTTAGAAGATATTACTTTTTGTAAAGAGATTCATCGTTTGTTACCAGGAACGAAATTAAACATAATTGGTAATAATGCAGAGCGATATGAAATCATTCGTTATTATCAAATTAGCAATAAAGAAAATCTTTCCATGACAGAAGATGAAGCGATAGAGTTGGTTGATCAAAGTTTCCGGAAAGCAGTTAAAAGGGAATTTGAAAAAGATAAGGAATATGGTTATAAACATTTGGTAGATTTAAGTGGCGGTTTAGATAGCAGAATGGTCAGTTGGGTAGCAAATGACATGGGCTATAAAGAACAACTAAATATATCATACTGTAAAGAAGGATATTACGATGAAAAAATTTCTAAAGAGATTGCTAAGTATTTAAACCATGAGTATATATTTAAATATTTAGATGATAAAAAATTTTTATATGATATTGAAGAAATTACAGATAAAAATTTCTGTGCAGCAACATATTTTGGAATTACTGGAGGAAACCGGTTGCTTAAGTCATTAAATATGAAAATATTTGGCTTGGAGCATACAGGACAATTAGGGGATGCCTTATTATCAACTTATTATCAAGAAAAAGAGGAAAACTTTTCAGTGCCAAAGTTTGGAGAAAAGGGGTATTCAAATTATTTTGAGTGTGAGTTTGATGAGTCAATATTAAAGAAACATAAAAATAAAGAGGTTTTTGCTATTTATGAAAGAGGTTTTTTAGGAGTATGTTCGACTCATTTTATAAGACAAAATTATACAGAAGTGTCTTCACCGTTTTTGGATATTGACTTTATGGATATGTGTCTTACAATTCCGTTTGAATTAAGAAAAAATCACAATCTTTATTTGAAATGGATTGAAAAAAAATACCCAGATGCTTTGCATTTTGTTTGGGAGAAAACAAGAGTAAAAATGACAAAGTGCTGGCAGATAAGAAGTAAGATTAAATTGATTGGAGTAAAGATAAAGCATATCATTGAAAAGTATGTTATGAAAAAGCAGTATACAGATACAATGAATCCGTTTGAATATTGGTATAGTCAAGATGAAAAAATAAGAGAGTTTTTAAATACTTACTACAGGGAAAACGAAGAATATCTTATGCAATTGGAAAACAATGACATAAGTCAGATAAAGAACATGTTCGAGCATTCAAATGCTATAGATAAAATGTTAGTATTAACAGCAATAGCAGGAGTAAAAAAAATATATGTCAAGTAAAAAGCAAGAATTAATGAGTAAGATAAGATGGATTATAGATAAAGGTGCAGTACATATATTAGGTACCAATGTTGTAAACAAAGTATTATCTTTTTTTACCAATATTTTTATAGTTCGATTTTTAACAAAGTCCGAGTACGGGATATTTGGATATGCAAATAATATTATCAGTTTTTTCCTTTTAGTTAGTGGTTTGGGCATGCTTAGTGGAGTATTGCAGTATGGATCTGAAAATCGGTCGGAGGAAGAAAAAAAACTATACTTTAAATATGGAATGAATTTTGGTTTGATAATCAACGGAATTTTGGCACTTTTAGTATTTCTTTATGTGAAATGGGTTCCAGTTGCTATTGGTGGAACCCAAAAATATATCTTATTAATGTGTCTAGTGCCTTTGTTAGATTATGTATTTAACTATTTGTGCACAATTTTGCGATGTAGAAAAGAAAACAAGAAATACGCTTTAATGCTGAATATCAATACAGTTACATATTTTGTTAGTTCTTGTGCAGGTGCATTTCTGTTCGGAATTTCGGGAGTTATTATAGGGAGATATATTGCCTATATGATTAGTATTGTTCAAGGAGTTATTTTTTGTAACTATAAAGAGATCATATCATATAAGAGTGAACAGTTAAATGTAAAACAAAAAGTGGGAATTATCAAGTATTCTATTATCTGCTGTATGAGCAATGCTTTGTCACAGATTTTGTACTTACTGGATGTTTATCTAATAGGAGTGTATATACAGGATTCTCAGGTAATTGCATCTTATAAGGCGGCTACATTAATTCCATCAGCATTGACTTTTATACCATTAGGGATTATAACATTTATATATCCGTATTTTGCAGAGAACAATTTGAATTATAACTGGCTTAAAGAAAAGATGATTGTACTTTTTAAAGTGTTAGCAGCAGTGAACGGTGCCATTTCTCTTGGTTTGATTATATTGGCTCCATGGATTATTAAGTTATTGTGGGGAGCAGAATATATGGATAGCCTGGCATCTTTTAGAATCCTAGCATTTAATTATTTCCTTTCGGGCACATTTAGAATTCCAGCAGGGAACATATTAGCGATGTTGAAAAATGTCAAGGTGAATTTAATTGTCAGTGTATTGGCAGGTACGGCAAATATCTTTTTGGATATCTTTTTAATTCAGCGTATGGGATCAGAAGGAGCTGCACTTGCAACGGTATTAGTTGTTATGATATCAGTTGTAATTTCAATGCCGGCTTTATTGTACAAAGTGAAAAGTTTAAAAAAGGAGAACTAATATTATGAAATATGCACTTATTGGATGTGGACGTATTTCCACAAATCATGTAAAAGCAGTTATCAACAACAAGTTAGAGTTTGTAGCAGTGTGTGATGTTGTACCGGAACATATGGAAGAGGTATTAGCGAAGCATGATTTGCAAAATGATACAAGTATCAAACGATATACAGACTATAAAAAGTTAGTGGAAGAAAATGAACTTGATCTTGTGGGAATTGCTACAGAGAGTGGCCTTCATGCAGAAATCGCTTTATATTGTATTGAGCATAATATCAATGTGATTATTGAAAAACCTATGGCAATGAGCATTGAAGATGCGGATAAGATTATTAAACTTTCTGAAGAGAAAGGTGTTAAGGTATCTGCATGTCATCAGAATCGTTTTAATATTGCAGTTCAGGAAATGCGAAAAGCGTTAGAAGCAGGAAGATTTGGAAAGTTATCTCATGGTTCTATTCATGTGCGTTGGAACAGAAACGAAAATTATTATACACAGGCGCCATGGAGAGGAACATGGGCTCAGGACGGTGGAGCGCTTATGAATCAGTGTATTCACGGAATTGACTTGCTTCGCTGGATGCTGGGAAATGAGATTGACGAAGTATATGGCGTGACAAAACAGCAGTTCCATGACTATTTAGAGGCAGAAGATATCGGTATGGCAGTTGTAAAATTTAAAAATGGAGCAGTTGCTACAATTGAAGGAACAACGAATGTGTATCCTCAAAATTTAGAGGAGACATTATATCTGTTTGGAGAGACAGGAACTGTAAAATTAGGTGGGAAATCAACAAATAATATTGATGTATGGAATTTTGCAGATGAGACAGAAGAAGATCAGGCAAACAAAGGCTTGGAGGAAGCAACAAGCAATGTATATGGAAACGGACATACAAGTCTTTATGCAGATGTGATCGATGCGATTGAAAATGACAGAGCACCATATGTAGATGCATATGCAGGAAGAAATGCATTGGAACTTGTGTTGGCTATTTATAAGAGTCAGAAAGAAGGAAAAGCGGTAAAATTACCATTAGATAAATTCGCAAGTGTAGATATGACAGGAGAGTTTTAAAATGAGTGAATATTTTGTACATGAGAGCAGTTATGTTGATGAGAACGTAAAAATTGGACAGGGTACAAAAATTTGGCATTTTTCACACATTCAAAGTGGAGCAGTTATTGGTAATAACTGCTCCTTTGGTCAAAATGTGAATGTATCCAATAATGTAAAAATCGGAAATGGAGTAAAGGTTCAAAACAACGTCGCAATCTATGAAGGAGTTGAATTGGAAGACTATGTATTTTGTGGACCATCAATGGTATTTACCAATGATCTGACTCCGAGAGCCAAGTATCCGAAAGGAAGCGTTGGATATAAAAAAACGTTGTTAAAAGAAGGAGCAACAGTAGGGGCAAATGCGACAATTGTATGTGGACATACAATTGGAAAGTGGGCGATGATCGCGGCAGGAGCAGTTGTTACAAAAGATGTTCCAGACTATGCATTGATGGCAGGAGTACCGGCAAAACAAATTGGATGGGTTTGTGAATGCGGAGAGGTATTGCATGAAAATACAACATGCTCAAAGTGTGGAAGAAAATATGAAACAAATGATGAAAAACTTTACGAAGTGACAGAAGGGAAGTAGAATATGCAGTTTAGAGATTTGAAAGCACAGTATGAAGCATTAAAGAGTGATATTGATGCGGCAATGACACAAGTGGCATCTGATTGTAATTTTATTAGCGGAAAACAGGTAAGTGATTTAGAGACAGAATTGGCAGAGTATGTCGGTGTGAAACACTGTATTACATGTGGAAATGGAACAGATGCACTGACTATGATGATGATGGCGTGGAATATCAAAGAAGGAGATGCTGTCTTTGTTCCTGATTTTACCTTTTTCGCTTCCGGGGAGGTGGTGTCTTTTGAAGGCGCAACACCTGTATTTTATGATGTGTGCCAAGATACATTTAATGCAGATGCAGAATCATTAGAAAAAGCAATCAAAGCGGTAATTGAAGAAGGAAGGTTAACACCGAGAGCAATTATTGCAGTTGATTTATTTGGACAACCGGCAGATTACGTAACATTGGAGGCGTTAGCGAAAAAATATGATTTGCTTTTATTAGAAGATGGAGCACAAGGATTTGGTGGAATGATCGGTGAAAGAAGAGCGTGCAGCTTTGGTGATGCAGCAACGACATCATTTTTCCCGGCAAAACCACTAGGATGCTACGGTGATGGTGGTGCTATCTTTACAAATGATGATGAGGTGGCAGAGTATTTAAAATCAATTCGTGTACATGGAAAGGGCTCTTTCAAATATGATAATGTTCGTATTGGATGGAACTCAAGATTGGACACGATTCAGGCAGCTATTTTGCAAGTGAAATTGAAAGCGTTTAAAGAATACGAATTAGATGCGGTCAATAAAGTTGCAGATCAATATACAGAATTATTAAAGGACATTGTGAAGACACCTGTGGTTCCTTCTGATATGTATTCCAGCTGGGCTCAATACACACTGCAATTGGATTCAGAAGAAGAAAGAGATGCATTACAAGCATATTTAAAAGACCAAGGAATTCCAACAATGGTTTATTATCCAAAACCGATGCACAAACAACAGGCTTTTGCAGGAAATAAAGAATATGTGGAGTGTCCGATTACAGAAAAATTATGTAAAACAGTCTTGTCTCTTCCGATGCATCCATATATGAAAGATGAAGATTTTGAAAAAATTTGTAGTGAAGTCAGGAAGAGGATGTCATAAATGGCAAAACGATTGTTTATGATTACTAAAAATTTTCCCTATGGTTCTGGAGAATCTTTTATCGAAAGCGAGATTCAAGTTGCAGCTAAAAAATTTGAAGAAATCATTATTTTAGTTTATAGGGCAAATTTAAAGGAAAAAGAGAGAATAGTGCCTAAAAATGTTAAGGTAATTCCATTATGTGATTGGTCTAAATATAAAAAAATTTGTTTTTATATAAAATTAATTCCGAGTTTATTTTCGAAAGAACTGAGAGAAGAATTGAAAAAGCATAAAACAATGTTTGAGAAAAGAAGAAGTTTATCATTTCATTTAGAAACATTGTTAAAAGAGCATCAGGCAGTTCTGAAAATAAGAGAGATTTTTCAACAAGAAGATTTTATTATATATTCATATTGGTTTTCAGATACAGTATATTTAGCTTATCGATTATTGAAGCGATTTGATTTGTTAGGGAAAAGAATTTTTGTGAGCAGAGCGCATGGATATGATTTGTACAAAGAACGGAATAACGGAGAAGAATTTCCGTTTAGAAAAAGAATATTTGAAAATATATCAAAAGTATATCCTTGCTCTGAACAAGGGGAAAAATATTTGCAAAAAGAATATCAACAGTTTTCTTGTAAAATCGAAAAAAAATATTTGGGAGTTATGATAATTTCCAATTCAGATAAGAAAAAGAAAGAAAAATTTCACATTGTAACATGTTCGAATATTATTCCACTAAAAAGGGTTATTCGTTTGGCAGAAGCATTAAAAATAATACAGGAAGAAAATCCTGAGATTACAAAACAAATACAATGGACATGCTTTGGAAGCGGCTCAAGCGAAGAGGAACTAAAAGAGTTTTGTCACAAATATTTGTCATCAATTAAAATTCAATTTAGAGGAAATGTGAAAAATGAAGAAGTGTTAAGATTTTATGAGACAACAAATGTAGATTTGTTTGTGAATCTCAGTACAACAGAAGGGTTGCCGGTTTCTATTATGGAAGCAATGGCTCATAGGATACCTGCGATAGCAACAGAAGTTGGAGGAACTCCGGAAATTGTAATAGATGGTACAAATGGAGTTTTATTATCGAGTGATTTTTCAAATGAGCAGCTTGTAAATGCGATTAAAAAAATTTATTTTTTAGATGTGAAACATAAAGAAAAAATCAATGAGAACGCATACGAAACGAGTAGAAAATATTTTGATGCAGAAAAAAATTACAATGATTTTTATGATGAGATTCTAAATCTGAATTGAAGAATAGAGAGGAGAGTATATGATAAGAGTATATGAGACAGTATTGTATAAAGTTGTTTCAGTATTAGAAATAAAGGCAAATTGTATTTCATCAAAGGTAAAAAACCAAATTTTGCCAATTCTATTTGCTATGATAACAATTTGTGCATTGTTTTATAGTTGTACATCAGTCAGTGTTCACCTTTTGATTAAATGCGTAATAGGAAGTATTATTTTAGTTCTTATCATCTTTTTTTCTATTGATGGGAAATTAAGAAAACCAGTATGGGATAAGAAGATTGTAGGATTATGGATGATATTTGGCTGTATTCGAATGTTATCTGGATTTGTGACTTCAATAGAATATTTGCCGTTGGCATGTGTGTGGTTAATTTTATTTCCTATGCTTTTTATCGTTTGGTCAAGTCGAGGAGATTATGATACTCTGTTAATTTCCTTGTATAGAGGATTTGTGTATCCTGTTATGGGATTTATTATTGCATCCTTAATTATAGTGCCGATAACTTCGGAAGCATTTGGAGGATTAGCAGGAAACGCTAATGCAGTGGGACAATACATTTGTGCGGTGTTACCTTTGATATTGTATAAATATAATTTGATAACAACAAGTAAAAAAGAAAAGTTCGTATTGCTTATATTCATGGCAGTTATGATATCAACAGTATTCTACACGAGAAGTAGGACTACGACGTTAGCTGCTGTTACAGTGGGCTTAGTTTGGCTTGTTTGGCAAAAATTCTTTAACTCTGCAGAATGGAAAAAAATTCTAACCATTGTTGCAGCAATCAGTATTTTGAGTTGCGGATTTACATATGGAATGCTCCAGATTAATTCTACAATGCACACGTCTCAAAAACAACAAGAGGCAAAAATTGATGATGTAGTTGAAGGTTATGTTGAAAGAATCGAAGGAAAAGATAAACATGCGGGTGGAGCAGAAAATTATTCGTCAGGAAGAATAGGAATTTGGAAAAAAGTAATAGAATCTGTGAATGTTTTTGGACATCCTAGCAGAGAACATATCGTCACAGATAGGAATGGTGATGTTGGAGCTAATGCACATAACAATTTTTTGCAATTTACATATGATCAAGGGATTTTTGGAGGAGTTCTTTTCTTTGGTCTATGTGCTGTGGCTTTTTTAAAAACAATTTGTGGAGTTTACCAAAAAAGAAAATATTATAATTTTATATTGTATAATAGTGTAGTTTTTCTGTTGATGTCACTTGTGACAAGTCTTAATTTGCCTTTTTTATATATTATGAGTTTTAGCTATTATACAGGATATGCTATATTGTTTAATCAAAAAAAATAAACAGAGAGTATGGGAATATTTAGAAAATATTAATATTTGATTAAATTAAATATGCTATACTACAAGTGAGTGTAAATAGATTTAGGGACTAGAGGAGAGTAAAATGACAGTTTCAGTGTGTATTATTGCATATAATGAAGAAAAGACATTGACTTCATTATTTTCAGATATAAAAAATCAAGACTATCCACATAATAAAATGGAAGTTATATTGGTAAATTCGATGTCTTCAGATAGGACGAGGGTGTTAATGGAAAAATTTGCAGAAGAAGAAAATGGCTTTTTGAGGGTAAAGGTATTTGATAATCCAAAGAAAAAACAAGCAGCTGGCTGGAATATTGCCATTAAAAATTCCTCAGAAGATATTATTATTAGAATTGATGCACACACTATGATTCCACGAGAATTTGTATCTAAAAATGTACAATGTATTGAAAGTGGAGAAGATGTTTCGGGCGGTCCAAGACCTAATATTGCAGAGGATGATTCACCTTGGAAACATACTCTTCTGCTTGCGGAAAAGTCTATGTTTGGAAGCAGTATTGCGACGTATAGGAGAAGCCATCATAAAACATATGTTAAATCTGTATTCCATGGAGCATATAGAAGAGAAGTTTTTGAAAAAGCAGGACTATTTAATGAGAATTTAGGTAGGACAGAAGACAATGAAATGCATTATAGAATTCTAAAAGCTGGGTACAAAATATGTTATAATCCTAAAATTATATCTTATCAACATACGAGAAATACATGGCGAGGTATGATTAAGCAAAAATATGGAAATGGATATTGGATAGGTCTTACAGTTGGGATTTGTCCGAGATGTTTTTCTATTTATCATTTTGTTCCGTTAAGTTTTGTTATAGCATTGATGTTTTCTTTAATAATGGTTGCACTAGGTAAGATGAGCCCTTTCATAGTACTTATCTTATTATATGGAATGGTAAACATTAGTATGTCTGTGCTTGCGGTATTAAAAGAAAAGAAAAAATATGTATATTACTTATTATTACCATTTATATTTATTTCACTTCATATTTCATATGGAGTAGGGACAGTGGTTGGATTAATAAGAATGCCTAGGTGGAGCAAGAAAATAAATAGAGAAGTTTAAAACAGACACAAGAGGAAAAGGTATGAGTGAATGGTGGATTGGAAACGAAAAAATAGGGAATGAAGGAAAAAAGATTTCAGGAACAGAGTATTTCTATTGGTTTGATAAAGGGAACAGATTCGTTGAAGATAAAGTAATTGTAGATACTCAGGATTTTTTTATTTTATTGGACGGAGTTATTTTTAATAAGAAAGAAATTCTAAAAAATTGTCAACAAAATAATTGGAGCTTAACAATAATTGATTTATATAAAACAGGCAGATTGGAGTTTGTAAATTTACTGCGAGGGAGTTTTAATGGAGTAGTAATAGATAAAATATCTCAAGAGGTCAATGTATTTGTAGATCAATTAGGAGAAAGAGCCGTTTTTTATAACAATGAAAAAGATGAGTTTTTTGTTTCCACGGATTTCAATCGACTTATTGAAGTGTTTAAATACAAGAAATTAAAATACTCTATAGATAAAGACGGAATAAAAAATCTTTTGTATTTTGGCTATATGATAGATAATAGAACTTGTGTAAAAGAAATAAAACGTATATTTCCAGGAAATTATTTATATAAAAATCAATGGCAAATGAGTGAAGTGGTTTATTTCAGATTTAGCAATAAAAATTTATTGCAAAAAACAGAAGAAGAGTTAATTGAGTTGATTGATAAGACTTTTCAGAGGGCTTTAAAACGAGAATTGGATAAGGATAAAGAGTATGGATATCGCTCGTTAATAGATATTAGTGGGGGAATGGATGCAAGAACAATTAGTTTTGTAGCAAAAGCATTAGGGTATAAAGAAATTACGAACATTTGTTATAGCCAAATGAATGCATATGAACGAAAGATTGCTGAAAAGTTAGTTAGGGAGTTAGGAAACGATTATATTTTTAAGGCACTGGATAATGCAAAGTTTATCTATGAGGTAGACGATTTGGTAAAAGAAAATTTTGGGCTTTGCTATTTCGCCGGAATAACAGGGGGGCGAGACTTTTTGAAAGTCTTAGACAAAACTTATTTTGGTATAGAGCATACAGGAATTTTGGGAGATGTATACGAGGGAAGTTTTAATGAACAACCTGTCTTAAGAGAGCCTATGATTGATGATAAGTACCGAGTTAGTAAGTTATTAAAAATAAATATTGATGATTCCTGCTTAAAACAATATGAAAACGATGAAATGTTTAAATTTTATACGCGAGGGATTTTAGCGGGGATGAGTACACATTTGATTAGGCAAAAATACATAGAAACTTATTCACCTTTTGCCGATATAGATTTTTTGAATTTAATGTTTTCGATTCCTCTAGAACAACGTATAACTGGAAAAATATATATGAAGTGGTTGAATAAAAAATATCCAGAAGCATTGGAATATACCTATGCAGGAACTATGTGTAAACCGAATAGTGCTAAATTAAAACTTAAACTACGAGTAATGTGGAACATATTACTTTTAAAATTTTTGTTGCCAATTCAGAAGAAAGTTTTTTATCGTTCAGAATGGAATTATAAAGGAACAATGAATCCTTTTGAGTATTGGTATGAAAAAAATCAAAACATAAGAAAATTTGTAGATGAATATTATCAAAAAACCTTAAAATATGTAGAGGATTTGGAGATAAAGGGATATATTGAAGAAATACAGAAAACAGGAAGAATGCAGGATAAAATGATTATGTTAACAGTACTTTCGGTATATAAGCAGTATAGTTGTTAAAATATAATAAATGGAGAGAAGATTGAAAATGAAAAGTAGAGGTTATCCATTACCTTAATCGTATCACAACAAAGCCATCTTACGGTGGCTGCTTTGAAAATTGAATATGTAGACAAAGTTACAGGTTATTCCGTTGCTGACTTGATGCGGAAACCTTGAAACTGAGCCATTAAAATAGCCTGCTCAACCGTGATTTCACGGGTTGTCGGAAGAATATCAGATTTTTGGTATAAATCTGAATTATAATTCTCACCATTTTTGAGCATGTGGTATAATGCTGTAAGAAGCATTCTTGCAATAGCAATGATTGCCTTCTTATGACCGCGACGCTTTTTGATACGGAGGTAGCGGTCACGAATTTCAGGATGCTTTTTGCTCTTGATCGCAGCGTTTGCACACTGTACAAGAAGTGGTTTGATATAGCATCCGGCCTTGGAAACCCGGACAGATTTTTTCTTCCCTGCACTTTCATTGTTGGTTGGAGTAAGACCAGCCCATGAACATAAGTGTTTCGCCGAAGGGAAAGCCTCCATGTTTGTTCCGATTTCGGAGATGATACCGATAGCAGTAAAGGTGTTCTTAAAACCTGGAGCGGTTAGGATAATGGAAATTTCCTGCTGATAGGGATTGGCGAGCGCAAGAATGAGTTCTTCTAACTCTGCTTTCCGGGCTTCAAGGTTATCAAAATGTTCTTTAATGATCTTTAATTTAGCAGCCTGTTCCGGAGTGATATATCCGTCAATGGCGAGTTCCAGTTCAGGAAGTTTATCTTTCATGGAACCATGGATTAAAGATCCGATATCAAAAGAAGTATCATCAGGATTTTCAAGGATTTTAGCAATAATCTTTTGAGAACTCTTACCAAAAGTGTCCGAGACAACGTTCCCCAACTGGATGTTGGAAACCGTGAGACAATTCTGGTAACGATTCTTTTCGCTGGACTTAAAGCAGGTCAGTTTGAAACGGTAACGCATAAGGTCACGGAGTTGACGGATGTCAGCAGGAGGCATAAAGCTACCGGCAACAAGATCATGTTTAAACAGGTCAGCAATCCATTTCGCATCTTTCTTGTCAGTTTTTTTACCACGGATAGCCTTAACATATTTCGGATGAGCAAGGACAATGGAACAGTCGTGTTCTAAGACATTGTAAACGGGAATCCAATATTTACCTGTAGATTCCATACAGACATCCTTGCAATTACGGTCGAGCAGCCATTTGAGCAACTGTTTCAGTCCTTTCGTGTAGGTTGAAAAGTGATGGCGCTCATAAGTGGTAACGCCTTGCTTATCCGTTTTAGCAATGCAAGCCACTACAAAGTTTTTGTGGACATCGATACCACAACAAATTTTGTACACGATTTTTAAAGCCATAGGGACTCCTTTCAGAACCAAAAGGTTCACTAAAGATTATAGGGAGAGACGGCATTGACTGAACGCCTAAGCCATAAACGAAGTAGTTTATACAAAGATAAGATTACGTGCTTGGTGTCACGCTTATTTGTGCTTGAAAAGGCGAACTACACATATAAAAATACAGTCATTCCAGAAGAGGAACAGCCTACTCACCTCCCCGTGATTTGTAGTATACCGAGTTCCCTACAAAAAGAATTATAAAGAAAAAAAGCCGGGTAGAAAACTGTTTTCATAACGTTTTGTGCCTGAGCAAAGCGAAAGGAATGGATATAAAAATGAAAAAGACAAATATTGTATTCAAATTTTCAAAAAAAGAAATTACACGCTTGTTGTGTTTGATAATAAGTGGTGTGTCAGTAATTATTGGATATTCTATAAAGAATTTTAATGTTTTGTGTACAAGTATGATATTTCTGTTGATTCATAATATAATTTATGTTTTTGAAAACACGAAAGATAGGGTTATATTTTTAATACTCCACATTACTATTTTTACATTTTTGATTTCTAGACCATTTATAGGAATGCTTAGAGGTGAAAAATGGTGGTTAGAATCTGGGCAAGCACCTGAAAATATATACTTTTCAATAAATGTTATTCTATTGTCCATGTTGTTTATATATATAGGAGCAGTTATAGGAGAGCATATTTATCAAAAAGTTGAAAGGAATAATGATAATAATCAGGAAAAAAATCAGAAAAAAATACAATTTCGAAATAATTTACAAGTTGTTTCAATGCTTGCTTTTTATATAACAATGTGTTTTTTCTTAGTGCAAGAAGGAGAAAAACTGTTATATATGCAAGGGAGAAGTTATGTAGAATATTATGCGGGGTTTCATAGTCAATTACCTGGGATATTTTACACGATTGCTTCTTTTATGAAATATAGTTTGTGTGTTTTTTTGGCTACATTCCCAAGTAAAAAAAGAGCTTTTACACCACTTTTCTTGTTTGAATTATCTGCAATTCCAGAACTTCTTATAGGAGTGAGAAATCCGATTATGTTAAATAGTATTTTTATTTTTTTATACTATATAATGCGTGATATATATGAAAAAAGACAAAAGTGGATTGGAAAAATTGAAAAAGTAATATTAGTGATTTCAATTCCAACTTCTTTAATTTTTATGACGGTTTATGCATATGTAAGAAGTGGTGTGGCAATAGCACAAAAAAATATTTTTAAATTATTTTTTGACTTTTTCTATGGACAAGGAGTAACTTTTAATGTATTAAGTATTGCGTATGGATATCGAAATAACTTGCCAGAACGTCCGTGGCGCAATTATACATTCGGAGGAATGATTGATTATATTGTTCATGGAAGAATTGGGCAAATGCTTTTTGGAACAGATCCTTTGCCGGAAGGCAACAATTGGACAAATGGAACTTTGAGTAATAATTTTAGCCATAATTTTTCATATTTAGTAAGGAAAGATGACTATTTAAACGGTCAAGGTTGGGGATCGTCTTATATATTGGAGACATATGTTGATTTTGGATATATTGGTTTAATTCTATTTAATTTAATTTTAGGAATTTTATTGGTTTATATGTTGAAAAGATTGGGGAGAAATACATTGTTGGACACTATCTTCTTATTGTCATTAACAACAATCTTTTTGATTCCAAGAGCAGAAGCGACGGGATGGCTTTCTTTTATCGTTACAGCTCAATTTTGGGCATGTATTTTAGCGTGCTATTTAGGAGCGTATATTTGTATGAAATGTAAGTGGATACAAAATATATTAAAAATACTACATCTATATCCCAAAACGGATGTTGAATTGTAGAATAAAAATATTAAAGAAATTGCAAGAACCTATTATTAAAAAGTCAAAAGAGTGAGGGGGAATTATTGATGAAAAAAATAATTGCTTTTGGAATGATATTGTCTATGATTTGTAATAGTGGGACACTCAGAGTAGAGGCTGCAGAGAGCCAAGTTGTACCAATGGAGCAAGTTGTTTTTCGAGCGGAATCGGAGCATATGGAAAATGCTACTGAATTGGAAAACAAAGAAGAAAAGAATGATATTTTGTTAAGTTGTGAACAGATAAAAATAGCAGTCGGAGAAAGCGCTTGTTTTTATGTATTATGTAATTCAGAAAACATGTATGATGAACTTGTAATAACAGAAGAAAATAGCAATTTAATACAGGTAAAAGAGATTAGTTCTGACCAGTTGCTTTATGAAAAAAAAGGAGCAGAGTTATTAAAAAATGCTCCGAGTGGTGTAAAATGGTATGTAATAGAAGCGAAGACAGAAGGTCATACGAGCGTTAGTGTAGAAAGCAAAGGGAATTCAGAAAAAATACAAATTGTAATTGATAAGTCAGTATTTTCAGAAAAGGTAGAAGAGAGCTTAAAGGATAATAATGAAGGGTTCAATGAGCAGAAAATTTCAAGTGGTTGGACACAAGATGGTTGGTATTATTATGTTAATGGAGAGCCAGTTAGAGGGATTGTAGAGATTCAAGGGTGCTGTTATTATTTTGATGAGTATACAGGAAGATTATGTAAGAAAGCACAATGGATAGAAAAAGATGGAAAGAGATATTACAGCAACGCAGAGGGAATCTTATATCAGAACCAGATGATTAGTTTTGGATCTACATATTATTATATGGGAATTGATGGAAGTGTCCAAAGCGGAATTATTAATGCAAGCAATGAGAAGATGTACTATGCTGGAAAAGACGGGATAATACAGAAGAAAGCTCAATGGATAGAAGCCAGTGGGAAAAAATATTTCAGCAATGCTGAAGGAGTATTATATCAAAATCAGATGATCAGTTTTGGAAATACATACTACTACATGGGAAACGATGGAAGTGTTCAAAGTGGGATAGTCAAAGAGAGTAATGGAAAACTGTATTATGCAGGGAAAGATGGCGTGATCCAAAAGAAAGCCCAGTGGATAGAAGTGAGTGGGAAAAAATACTTGAGCAATGCTGAAGGAGTATTATATCAAAATCAGATGATCAGTTTTGGAAATACATGCTACTACATGGGAAACGATGGAAGTGTTCAAAGTGGAATTGTCGAAGCGAGTAATGGAAAACTATATTATGCAGGGAAAGATGGCGTGATCCAAAAGAAAGCCCAGTGGATAGAGGAGGGAGAAAAAAAGTATTTTAGTAATGTAGAAGGAATACTGTATCAGAATCAGATAATAAGCTTTGGAGATACAAGTTATTACATGGGAAGCGATGGAAGTATTCAAAATGGAATTGTCAAGGCAAACAATGGAAGGAGTTATTATTCAGGAGAGAATGGAATTATCCAAAAGAAAGCACAATGGATTGATTTTGATGGGAAACGTTATTTCAGTAATGTAGAAGGAATGTTGTACCAAAATCAGGTAATTACTTTTGGAGATGTAGGATATTGTATGGGAGAAGATGCTAGTGTTCAGTATGGAATTGCTAAAGCAGGTAATAAATATTATTATACAGATGAAAACACAGGAATCCTAATAAAAAAGACTGGTTGGATAGAAACAAGTGGAAAACGTTATTTTTCAAAAGCAGATGGAAGCTTATATCAAAACCAATTTATAAGTTTTGGTGATACATATTATTACTGCGGAAATGATGCAGCAATTGTAAAAAATAGCACGCAGGTGGTTTCAGGTGTGTTATATCGATTTGATGGTAATGGTATTATGATTAAAGAAGGTGGCTGGGGAGAATATAATGGAAACAAGTATTATAAAAATCCGGCAACCGGTTTTCCATACAAAAATCAGTGGGTTACGTTCGGAAGAACATGGTATTACGCAAATTCGCAAGGTTTTATGGTAAGTGGATGGCAAACGATAGGTGGATATAAGTATTATTTCTATTCAGATACAAAATATATGGCTAGAAATGTAATTATAGAGGGGCTTTCTATTGGTGATGATGGGCGAGTGGTAGCATTTGGAACTCGTATGTCACAGTTTACTACTGTTTCAACTAATAATTCTAACGGTACATACAATATGAGCAAAGCATTAAAGAGTTTTAACCAAGTTGTCATTCAGCCGGGACAGACTATTTCATTTTTTGATATTGCAGGTCCATGTGGAAAAGCAGAAGGATATTTACCAGCTGGTGTAGTTGGCGGCATTGGATATGGCGGAGGAATTTGTCAAGCAAGTACAACACTGTATGGGGCAGCTCTTAGAGCAGGTCTTACAATTGTAGAAAGAAGAAATCACTCTGTTCCATCAACTTATGTTCCGATAGGACAGGATGCAATGGTCAACTATGGGAGCTCAGATTTGAAAATCAGAAATGATTTTAATTTTCCGGTGAAACTCGTTACCTATACAAAGGGAAAAACATTATATGCAGAAGTATGGGGGACACAGCCAAGCTGGTACGATTACGTATCGATAGAATCTTGGTGGAGTGGAAGCAGAAGTGCAGTCGCATATAGAAAATATATTAAAAATGGCCAAGTTGTAAAAACAGAACAATTACCAAGTTCATACTATTAAAAGAACTTCTAAAAACTTAAGAATCTCTTACACCCCTTGAGAAACCCTCTGATTTATGGTATAAACTTATTTTGAGATAGATGAGTATTGTTTGACCAAACTGGAGTGGATTATGAAGAGATTATGTTTTGTAGAATATGATATGACAGTAACAGGAGGCGTTGAGCAAGTGACGACATCACTTGCCAACGCTTTTTGTGATGCATATGAGGTATATATATATGGCATTTTTGGAAAAGGGAAACATGTTCCGTACGATCTGGATCCGAGAATTCACTATCGAGCGGAACTGGCAGAAGACTGCAGAATCCGAAAACGGATCACAAGTGTATTTAAACCATTTAAGGAGTATATAAAAGAAAATGAGATTGATGTAGTATTCCTAATGGAGAATCATCCGGCAATTACCGTATCACCGGTTCGATTTTTTACAAAGGCAAAATATGTATTTTGTGACCATGGTGCCTTGATGAATGAGTGGGAGAAGAAAGATATTACAGCATTTCGCTTTTGGGATGGTTTGATTTCTCATAAGATTGTGACATTGACAGAACAGACACGTCAGGATTATATCAAAAGGTTCAAGACAAATCCGAAAAAAATTCAGAGCATCTATAATTGGATACCGGAAGAAGTATTAAAGGCAAGAAGACCGTATGACAGCACATCAAAAAAGATTATTACAGTTGGAAGATTCAGCGAGGAAAAAGGACATGATATGTTGGTAGAAGCAGCGAAGCTTGTGTTGCCGAAATATCCGGACTGGCAGTGGGATCTTTATGGAACAGGAGATACACTTGATGAGATTCGGAAGAAGATAGAAGAATATGGATTGGAGAAGCAATTGATTCTAAAGGGCAATGTAAAGGATGTATATCAGGTATATGGAGACTATGCATTTCTTGTGCTGCCGTCTTATCGGGAGGGACTTCCCCTTGTACTCTTAGAGGCAAAAGCGTTGGGACTTCCGATGATAAGCTTCGATATTACCACCGGTCCGAGGGAAATCATTAATGAGGGAGAAGATGGATACTTGATTCCACCGTACCATATTGAGGAGATGGCGGCAAAAATAGAAACATTAATAATAGATGAAAAACAACGAATATTGTTTTCAAAGAATACGGAAAAAGGAATTGAAAAATTTTGTAAAAGAAGAATATATTCTGAATGGGAGGAATTAATTGAAACATTATGTGGAGGAGAAGAGTAATCAGTACTAAAAAAAGAAATATAAATTTAGATATGATACGCGTTATAGCAGTTTTTTCTGTACTATCTGTTCATTTTTTTTTACACAATGGATTTTATGAAGAGATAGTTGTCGGAAAACGATTGTTTTTCATGGGAACGATGAGAAACTTCTTTATGATTTGTGTTCCTTTATTTTTAATTTTGACGGGTTTTTTGATGAATAAAAAAGTAGTGAGTAGAAAATATTATAGTGGATTAAAAAAGACATATATAACATATGTTTTGGCTAGTATAGCGTGTCTAGTATATTTTAGCATTTCGACACAAAGATCATTTGGAATTATAGAAAGCATTAAAATGATTTTAAACTTTAGTGCGGCACCGTATTCGTGGTATATAGAGATGTATATTGGACTGTTCCTTTTGATTCCTTTTATAAATATATTATATAATGGATTGAAATCAAAAAAACAAAAAATAGGATTAATTATTACAATGTTAAGTTTAACAGTATTGCCAAGTGTGATGAATATTTGGGGAATTTCAAGGAAAATTCAGGGAATACTATTGCCAGGAGGAAGTGAAAATTGGGTCAAAATCATTCCTAATTATTGGACAACACTGTGGCCCTTGACATATTATTTTATTGGTGCTTATATCAGTGAGTATGATATTAAAATTCGAAAGAGAAACAATTTTATATTATTAGTTGTAAGTTTGTTTTTATTTGGAGTATTTAACTATATGAGGAGTTATCAAAATACATACGAAGTAAGTGATTACAATTATTTTCAAGGTATACAGCCAGCTATTTTAGCTGTTCTTCTGTTTTTATTTATTTTGCATTTGAATTTAGATAATATTCCGAATATTTTGAAAAGTATTATAACGAAAATTTCAGAATTGTCATTAGGAATATATTTAGTTTCGTTTATTTTTGATAATTTGATTTATCCAAAATTGAATGCTAGAATTATAGAGATGCCTAAAAGAATGGAATGGTATATTATTATTGTTCCCGTGGTGTTTATCTGTTCTCTATTTCTCTCAGGAATTTTAGATTATATTAGTAAATTTGTTTTTTATTGTGTGGGAAGAGTTACATCAAAACTGAAAGAAAAGAGAGAAAAAGATAAATAAGTAGAAGAGAATAGGAAGGAAATAATTATGCGAATCTTACAAATTGGATTATCCCATAATCCGGGCGGAGTAGAAAGCTTCGTAATGAATTATTATAGAGAACTTGTGAAATATGGCGTGCAGTTTGATTTTATCAGCATGTATGACAGTCTTGCGTATGAGGATGAGATAAAGTCTTTGGGAGGAACAGTTTTCTATATTTCCAATGTGAAAAGGCATCCGATTCGTTTTCGAAGAGAACTTTTAAAGATATTGAAAGAGGAAAAATATGCTGCAATTCATGTGAATATGCTGTCTGCTGCAAACATTGTACCACTGGAAATTGGGAAAAAAGCAGGGGTGCCAAAAGTGATCGCACATTCCCACAATTCTTCTACACCAGGGTTGCTGAGAAATATACTGCACCGTTTGAACAAGCCGCGGATTTTACATTATGCCACTGATTTTTTTGCATGCAGTAAAGTTGCGGGGAAATGGTTGTTTGATGAGAAAACTATGCAAAGTGACCGATTTCATATCATCCACAATGCACTGCATGTAGAAAAATTTTTTTATAATGAAACTACCAGACAAAAGATCAGAGAAGAGCTTGGTGTGGAGAATCGGTTTGTAGTTGGACATGTGGGTAGGTTTGAAGAACAGAAAAATCATGAATTTCTGATTGATATATTTAATGAGATTGCGAAAGAGCGTGAAGATGCAGTTTTGCTGCTTATAGGGGATGGAGAGTTAAAAGAACAAATTACTGCGAAAGTGCAGGAATATGCAATAGAAAATCAGGTACAGTTTTTGGGGGTCAGAAAAGACATTCCGCAGTTATGGAATGCGATGGATGTATTTGTGTTTCCATCGCTCTTTGAAGGCCTGCCGTTAGTTGCATTGGAAGCGCAGGCATCCGGAGTTTACAGTGTGATGGCGGATACGATCAGCAAAGAAGTAAAAATTACAGATGCAGTAACATTTTTGCCATTGGCTCATAATGAAAAAGAATGGAAAGAGTGCATTTTGGAACCGGGAGATGCTGGGAGAACGGAAGTTCAAAATACTATTATAAAGGAACAGTTTCAAGGTGCTGGATATGATATTATGACAGCGGGAAAACAGCTATTGGAATATTATAAGAAATAAAAGTGATGGAGGAAAATTATGCCAAAAATCAGTGTGATAGTGCCGGTATATAAAGTAGAAAAATATATTCATAAGTGTGTGGATTCTATTTTAAATCAGACGTTTTCGGATATTGAAGTTATTCTGGTAGATGACGGAACTCCGGACAGATGCGGAGAAATCTGTGATGCATACGGAGAACAGGATTCGAGGGTAAAAGTGATACACAAGGAAAATGGTGGATTGAGTGATGCAAGGAATGCAGGAATGCCACATGCGTCAGGGGAATATATCATTTTTATAGACAGTGATGATTATATTGAGTCAGATATGCTAGAATATATGTATACCCGGCTGACAGAGGCAGGAGCTGATATGGCGACGTGTGGACTCTACGAGGTTTACAGTGACCGTATTGAACAACAGAAAGAGGAAAAAGATTTTGTGTGTAGTGGGGAAGAGGCATTTCGATGTATTCTGCAGGGGCACACAATTCGCGGAGAAATTTGGAATAAACTGATTCGCAGAAGCTGCATTGAAGATCTGCGCTTTCCAAAAGGAAAGCTATATGAAGATATTTACTTTACTGTGGATATGATGCAGAGAATCAAGAAAGTTGCGGTGGGAACGAAACCGAAATATTATTATCTACACAGAGAGGACAGTATCACAGGAAAGCCATATCGACCACAATTATATGATATTATAGACGGATATACGAAAAATTACAAAGTAGTGCAGAAAGCATTTCCGTCATTGACGGAAGAAGCAGAGTGCCTTTGGTTATGGTCGCGCTTTATTGTACTTGATAAGATGCTTTTGGAAGAAAACTATCGAACCATTGAGGGCAGAAAAGAGTTGGTTTTATTCATACGAAGGCATATGATTCGAATCCTAAAAAATAAGTATTTTAATCGTAATCGAAAAATATCGGCAATGATATTATTTTTAAATCTGGAATTGTATCGCAAATTAGTCTTTATCAGTGAGGAAAAGAAAAAGTAAATGATGAAAAAACATGCGTATTTGATCAAAGCGCATCATCAGTTTGCATTATTAAGAAAATTGCTGATGTTGCTTGATGATGAGAGAAATGACATTTATATTCATATAGGAATGGATGTAAAGTTTGAACGAGAAGAGTTTAAGGGTGTGGTGAAAAAATCTGCTTTGCATTTTGTGGAGAGCGTGCGTGAACAGTGGGGAGGATATAGTCAGATTCGAAGCGAGTTGATTTTATTTCAGTCAGCGTGGGAGCATGGCTATGAATATTATCATTTGATAAGTGGTGTGGATTTACCGATTAAGACGCAGGATGAGATACATGAATTTTTCCGTGAGCACTACGGAAAAGAATTTATCTATTTTTGTCCCAAAACGTTTTGGGAGGAATCCAGATATAAATATGAACAATATTACTGGCTGCAGGAGAAAATTGGACGAGAAGGACATGGATTTCTTCGGTTTGTAGAAAAAGTATCACTGTTTTTGCAGAGGAGAATTGGCATAAAGCGTCATATGGAGAGCATGGAGTACTGTCTTGGGGCAAATTGGGTGAGCATTACACATGAATTAGTGGGATTTATTTTAGAAAATAAGGAACTTATCTATAAGATGTTTCATGCGACACTTTGCGCAGATGAGTTTTTTATACAGACACTTGTCTGGAATTCAGGTAAATACAGAAAAAAAGTCTTTTCGCTGGAAGATGACTATTTTGCCAGCCTGCGTCTGATTGATTGGAAACGAGGGAATCCATATGTATGGAGAGAGAATGATTATGAGGAACTGATGCAAGCACCACATTTGTTTGCGCGTAAATTTGATGAGACAGTGGATGCTGCTGTTATAGAGAAAGTTTTTAATACGATTATGGATAGACAAAGGAAAGGTAAATCATATGAGAAGTGAACAGGCATTTAAGAATATGGTCGCAAATCTATTTTTGCAGGTCATCGTATTTGCATCCGGAATTATATTGCCAAGATTTTTTCTGGAAGCGTATGGCTCAAACATAAATGGAATGATTACTTCGATCAATCAGTTTTTAGCATATTTGGGACTTGCGGAGGCTGGGGTTGGAACGGCGTCTGTAGTTGCCTTGTATGCACCGCTTGCAAATAACAATACAAAAGAAGTAAATGGAGTCTTGTCTGCTGCAAGACGTTTCTATAACCGTTCGGGGATGCTGTTTCTCGGACTGGTAGGAGTGCTTACAGTAGTGTATCCATTTATGATTTCCGGACAGCTTGATAACACACTTGTAAGAAGTATGATCTTAGTGCTGGCGAGCAGTACACTTGTGGATTATTTCTTTTTGGGAAAATACAGAGTATTGCTGACAGCAAACCAAGAGGGCTATATAGTGGCTCTGATTCAGTCAGCAGGAACGCTTGTGAATATGGTTTTATCCATTGCACTGATTTATCAGGGGGCAAATGTATTATGGGTAAAGGCAGTTGCCACAGGGGTGTATATGCTGCGACTTTTCTTGGTAAAGCGCTATGCAAAGAAACGCTATCCAGAACTTGATTTTCATGTAGAACCGTCTACTTCTGCTTTGACTCAGAGAGGGGCTGCACTTCTCCACCAAGTTGTTGGAATTATCGTAAACAATACAGATGTTGTTTTGCTGACGATTCTCCTTGGCAAAGGTTCCTTGTTAGAAGTGAGTGTATATGGTGTGTACAATTTAATTGTATATGCAGTTAACATGCTTTTGACATCTTTCTCAAACGGATTGACGGCAGGTTTTGGAGAGGTGATCTCAAAAGGGGAAAGTGAGACACTGAGAAAAAGTTATTCAACCTATGAATACATGTATATCATTATTTTGTTTATAGTAACGGTCTGCATGGGAGTGTTGATTTTACCTTTTGTGTCTGTCTATACAATGAATATGACCGACACGAATTATATGAGACCGGTTATCGCAGGACTGTTTACGGTGATTGTACTTTTGCAGAATATAAGAATCCCGGGACTTACGATCATCTGTGCAGCGGGACATTATAAAGAGACACAGTATCAGGCAATTTTGGAAGCAGTAATCAATATTATTGTATCTGTTTTATGTATTCATAAATTTGGAATGGCGGGAGTTCTGTTTGGAACAGCGTGCTCGTATGCATACCGCTCTGTTGAAGTTATGATTTATAACCATAAGAAACTGGTTAAAGGTTCTGGTGGGAAATCATTAGCAAGAGTGTTGAGAAATCTTGTGATGAGTATTCTTTTGATTTTTGCAGGAATCAAATTTGTACCACAGCAGATGGATTCTTTTATTATTTGGTTTGTATATGCACTGGCTGCCGGAGTTGTGAGTGCTGTGGCAATAGTAGTAGTGAATATGGGATTTGAACCGAAGGAATTCAAGGCACTGATAAAACGGGTGACTGGAATTATACGTAAATAAGTTGAGAAGGGGAAAAATTATGAGTGAGATAGCAGTATTAATACCATGTTACAATGAAAGTATCACAATTAAAAAAGTAATTGAAGACTATAAGAAGGCATTGCCAGAGGCCACAATTTATGTGTATGACAATAATTCAACAGATGGCACGGATGAAATTGCAAGAGCAGCAGGTGCGGTAGTCAGATATGAATATCGTCAGGGAAAGGGAAATGTCATCAGGAGTATGTTCCGTGAGATTGATGCGGACTGCTATCTGATGATTGACGGAGATGATACATATCCGGCAGAGCACGCGAGAGAGATGGTGGACAAAGTATTGAACAAAGGTGTGGATATGGTAATCGGCGACCGTCTCTCATCTACCTATTTTACAGAAAATAAGAGACCATTTCATAATATGGGAAACCGGACAGTGCGTTTTTTTATCAACAAGCTATTCGGAAATGAGGTCAAAGATATCATGACGGGATACAGGGCATTCAGCAGGATGTTTGTAAAGTCGTTCCCGGTATTGTCAAAAGGGTTCGAGATAGAAACGGAGATGACTATTCATGCAGTGGACAAGAACTTCTTGCTTGAGGAAATTCCAGTTGTTTATAGAGACAGACCGGAGGGAAGTGATTCGAAACTGAATACGTTTTCTGATGGAATGAAAGTGTTAAAGACAATTGCGACGTTGTTTCGAGAATATCGCCCGTTTGCGTTTTTCTCTCTGATAGCGGCAGTGCTATGGACAATCACCTTGATTTTGTTTGTCCCGGTATTTGTGGATTATATTCAAACAGGACTGGTTCCGAGATTTCCAACTTTAATTGTGTCCGGTGTGATAGCAGTTTTGGGAATGTTGCTTTGGGTCTGCGGTATTATTTTAGATGTAATTGTAAAGAAACACAGACAATTATATGAGCTGATGCTGAATCAGATGAAATAAAAACAGGAAGTGAAGAGATGGAAAAATTAATAAAGCAGATTATGAAGTTTGGTGTTGTAGGGGGAAGCGCGTTTGTCATTGATTATGGTATCATGATCTTTTTGACAGAAGTATTTCACATCAATTATTTGATTTCCAGTGGGATTTCTTTTGCGGTGTCTGTTATTTTTAATTATGTCATGAGCGTGAAATGGGTATTTGAGGTAGAAGAAAACAGAGATAAAAAGCAAGAGTTTGCGCTGTTTGTTGTACTTAGTATCATAGGTTTGGGGATCAATCAGCTGATTATGTGGCTTGCGGTGGAAAAATTCAGAGTTTTTTATATGATATCTAAAATTGGTGCTACAATCGTTGTAATGGTCTATAATTTTGTTACGAGAAAACTGTTTTTGGAGAAAAAGGATAGTTGAGGGTAAGATGAAGTTTGAAGTAAAGTGGAAAAGGGGAAAAAAGGAACGCAATTTTTTAATAGTGTTATCAATTGTATTTGCGGTGTTTTGGGTTTTAGGAAATTATGAGGTGCTTGGGTTTTCAGGATTATCTTTGATTTGTGTTTGTACAGCACGTGTCATTCTTTATAGTATCATTTTATATATTTTACTGGGAATTATTTGGGATAAGATTTTAGCTTTTGAAATGATGGATAGTAAAGAAGAGCGAAAAAAGTCGAAAAAGTTATATTGGGGAATCGTTGGAATCTGTCTGATATGCTGGCTGCCATATTTTTTGACATTATATCCGGGGGTAGTGACGTGGGATTCAGAATGGCAGGTAGAGCAGGCAATCGGACTTAGCAGTTACAGCAATCATCAGCCATGGATTCAGACGTTGATGATTAAATTTTGCTGCTTTTTGGGAAAACTAATCAGTGACAGCATAAATACAGGTGTTGCCATTTATGTGATGTTTCAAATGTGTGTCTTAGCACTGATTTATGCCTATGTCATTTATTATCTGTATCAGAAAGGGACAAGAAGAATATATCTGATTGGCTGTCTGATTTTCTATGCAGTTTTTCCAATCAATGCGTTTTATGCTGTGACAATGTGGAAAGACGTGCTTATGGGAGCAATAGTCCTTTTGTTTTCTGTGATTTTGTGGAAAATGGAGTGCAATGAACAGACAAAAGTGGACTGGATTTTATTCTTCATAACAGGCATTCTTATAAGTCTTTTAAGAAGCAACGGATTTTATGCATATGTGCTGTGTATTCCGTTTATTATATTTTTCATGAAGAAAAAAAGAGTTCAGACGGGACTCATCTGTATTGCGACTGTGTTTCTTGTAATGTTTGTGAAGGGGCCTGTTATGGAGCACTATAAAGTGGTACAACCGGATACGATTGAAGCGCTATCCATTCCTGCACAGCACATTGCACGTGTTATTACAGATGGAGGAGAACTGACCCAGGAACAGGAAGAATTATTGAGTAAAGTTGTAGATTTGGAACGGGTGCCAAAAGAGTATGACAGTACAATCTCAGATCCGATTAAAACGTTGGTGCGAGAAAAAGGAAATCAGGATTATATTAAGGAACATGCAAAAGAGTATTTGAAATTATGGCTGGAGCTTGGAATGAAATATCCAGGAACATATCTGAAAGCACAGATCGATCAGACGAGAGGATTTTGGTGTCCCGGAGTGGAATACTGGGCTGTGTCGACAGAGGTTAAAGATAATACATTTGGAATGGTAAGAGATTCAAAATTACCATCAGTATTTCAGGCTGGATTGGAAAAAGTGGAAGGTTTCTTTTATGCGATGCCGGTAATAGCATGGTTTTGGGGAATTGGGATTTATACATGGATCGCAATTGCGATGTTTTGGATCAGCATTTTCAAAAAACAGAAAATTTTAGTGTTTTTCCCTGTGCTTGCAATCGTGGCTTCACTTATGATTGCGACACCGGTGTTTGCGGAGTTCCGATATGCATATGCAGTTGTAGTTACAGTTCCGTTTTTTATTGCGATAGGATGCAGTAAAAAGCACCTCATACTTGCTGATAAAAAGATTTTAGTGTATGATAATATCAACTGATTTTGAGCAAAAGAAAAGGGGAAACTCATATGGAAGGAAAGAAGGGGAGATTAACTAACTGGTTCACACGCCTGAGCAGGGGAAAGAAGATTGCTTTGTGCATCAGCGGCGTTATTATTTGCCTTGCAGCATCAGCGGGATTCTATGTGACTGCAAAACTTGGAAAGGTAAAGCGAGAAGTGATTCCGAAGGAAAAGATTGTAGTCAATGATCTGGAAGAAGATGTGGGCGTGGGATATACGAATTTTGCTGTTTTTGGAGTGGATTCGAGAGAAGGAGAGATGGAAAAGGGAACGAGAACAGATTGTCTGATTGTTGCCAGCTTGAACAATGAGACAAAAGAAGTCAGGCTTGTGTCTGTGTATCGTGACAGTTTTTTAGATCTTTCAGACGGAACACTTCAGAAATGCAATGCGGCGTACAGTTATGGTGGTGCCGAGCAGGCAATCAATATGCTGAATATGAATCTTGATTTGGATATACAGGATTTTGTGACCGTCGATTTTACTGCTGTTTCAGATGTTGTAGATTTGCTTGGCGGCATTGAGATTGAGATTCAGGAAGAGGAAGTTCAGTATATCAACGAGTTTATTGATGAGACAGGTGCAGTTGCAGGCAAGGCTGCGAACCATATCACGACGGCCGGATTACAGACATTGGATGGAGTTCAGGCTACAACTTATGCGCGTATCCGATCTACGGCGGGAAGTGATTTCACAAGAACAGAGCGACAAAGAAGAGTAATTGAGAAAATTGCTGAAAAAGCCGTAAAAAGTGATTTGGTGACAATCAATAAAATTATCGATCAGGTATTTCCGAAAATAAAGACAAGCCTGAGTATTACGGAAATCTTAAATTACGCAAAGTCGTTTGCGAAATATAAGATCGCGGAGACAACAGGATTTCCGATGGAAAAGACAACGGATACCATTCCAGGAAAAGGAAGTATTGTGATTCCCACAGATCTACTTACAAATGTGAAAATGCTTCATGAATTCCTATATGGAACGGTTGATTATCAGCCTTCGGCAAAAGTACAGAGTATTGACAGTGCGATCAAGGCAGAGCTTGGGACAAGCCAGTCAGACAGCAGCGCAGAGCAATCAGGGGGAGCGTCTGGTGAGACACAGGAGAATCAGAATTATAATAATAGTTATAATAATAACAGCAATGGCAATGATAGCAGTGAGGAAAGTACAGGCGAGCAGGTCGCGCCGGAAGAACCGGTAACTCCGCAGGAGCCGCAGCAGCCAGTAGAACCGGAAAGTCCGCCGACGGAGCCGACGGACCCGCCTACAGAGCCGACGGACCCGCCGACGGAACCAACAGATCCGCCTGCAGAGCCGACGGATCCACCGACGGAGCCAACAGATCCGCCAACGGATATTGAGAGTATAAGCATTCCCAAAGAGAAACATAGATAGGCTGGGGATGCTTATTTCAATAGGGGATGATAAATATTAAGAAGGGAATTGGTTTGATGAAAAAGAAGAGAAAAAAATCGAGGAGAAAAAAGAGAGTTCTTTTTTTGCTGGCAGAGATTGTGATTCTTGCAGTATTACTGGCAGTGGGCTATGTGATTTTAAAGTATGATAAGTTTCAGGTCACATCATTTGATGAGGGAGACATCAAAGTGAATGAGGGAGCAAATCAGGAAGGATATACAACGGTTGCGCTGTTTGGAGGAGATTCCAGAGAAGGACAGCTGGAAGAGGGAACACATGCGGACTGCATCATTGTAGCAACAATTGATAATCAGACGAAGGAAGTAAAGATGGTGTCTGTCTATCGTGATACGTTGACGGAGCAGATGAATGGAGAAATCAAAAAGGCCAACAATGCATATTTTACAGGCGGTCCGCAGGATGCTATCAATATGCTGAATAAAAATCTGGATTTGGATATTCAAAATTATGTAACAGTTGACTTTAAAGCGTTGGCGGATACGGTTGATCTGCTTGGCGGAATCGAGGTTGACATTAAGGAAGAGGAAGTCCAGTACATGAATGAGTTTTTGGAAGAGACAGCGCAGGTGGCTGGTAAAGAAGCGAAGTTCATTGAGCATTCCGGTAATCAGCTCCTTGACGGAAGTCAGGCGGTTACCTATGCAAGAATTCGCTCCACGGCAGGCGGAGACTATACGAGAACGGAGCGGCAGAGGCTGGTTTTGGAAAAAATCTTTGACAAAGTGCTGCATACAAAGCTTGGAACAATCAATAAGATTATTGATGAAGTCTTTCCACAGGTGTCGACAAGCTTTTCGCTGAAAAATTTGATTGGATTGGCAGCGGATGCGACTCAGTATCAGCTTGGCGAGGCGAAGGGATTTCCATTTGAGCTGACAGATGGCAATGTGGATGGTGTCGGAAGTTCGGTTATACCGCTTGGACTTGCAGAGAATGTTCAGGAACTGCATGAGTTTTTGTACCCGAAGGACGAGTATACAGTGTCTGAAAAAGTGAAAGAGATTGCGAGTGAAATCGAGACACTCACAGGATATACAAGGGCTGATTATACGGAGAGCGCACAAGATACGGAAAATCAGGAATAATGTCAAATAACTAGACAATTTGATGAAAACAGTGTAATATGTATGAAGAATGTCAGAAACTGGCATGCAATAATTGTTACGAAACGAAAGAAAGAGGAAGAACGCATGAAAGTAATGAAAAAAATAGCCACATTTATATTGTCGGTATGTCTGATAGTACCATGCTTTGGAATGCTGACATATGCAGCAGATGGACAGATTGTATTCAGTGATCCATCCACAAAAGTAGGAGAGACGGTAGAAGTTACCGGAGTAGTCAGAGCGGGAGCGGCAATCGGTGATGCAGACTTGAATCTGACTTACAATACAGAATATTTAAAATTCAAAAGTGGTGATAATGTCACGGAATCCGGAAGTGGACAGTTAGTCTATTCCGGCAAAGGAACAGGAAGCGAGACTGAATTAAGATTTAACATGCAGTTTGATGTATTGAAAGAAGGAACTGCAAAGATTGAAGTCAGCAGTTATAAAGCATGGCTTTACTCAGATGAGACTTTGAACTGTACTGAAGGTTCATCTGCGGTTACAATTGCAGCAGGAGATGGCACAACACCGACAGATACAACAGAAGGCTCAACAACTGATGTGAAAGTAACTGTGAACGGAACAGAATATACACTTTCTGAATCATTTTCAGAGGCGGAGATTCCATTAGGGTTTGCAGAGGCAACTATGGAATATGAAGGAGCACAGCGCAAAGTAGTAAAGCAGCAGACAGCAGATGTATATTTAGCATATTTGGTAGATGCGGACAACAATGGAAAGTTTTTCTTGTATGACAATGACACATCGACATTTGTTCCGTTTGAACAGATTAATATTTCTGACACAGCGGCGATTATGCTTCTTTCAGAACGAGGAGATATCAAACTTCCAAAGGAATATCAGGAGACTGAGATTACATTGAACGATCAGACATTTCCTGCCTGGAGAAATGCAGAAGAGAGCGATTATTACATTCTGTATGCCATGAATAACCAGGGCGAAAAATCATTATATCAATATGATTCTGTAGATGGAACATATCAGAGATTTGATGCTCCGACGGTAGAGACAGAGGAAAAAGCAGACTCATTTTTAGGGAAATTTATTTCATCTATTGAGAACTATTTAAATTATGTGATATTAGGTGCAGCAGTACTGTTTGTCATTTTGATTGTGATTTTAATTGTATTAGCAGTGAAACTCCACAACAGAAATGCGGAATTAGATGAGCTGTATGATGAATATGGAATTGATTTAGAAGATGATGAAGATATTGAAATGATCGAGACGGATGAGGAGTCTGAGAATGAGACTGCAAATCAGGAAGCAACTGCAGAAGATGCCAATCCTGAAGAGACATATTTAGAGGAAAAACAGGTTGCAGAGGCAGATGTTCAGGAGAAAGATACTTTTGCAGATGAAGATGAGTTTGAAGATGACTTTGTAGGCGAAGACGATTTCGGAGATGATTTCGATGATGACGATTTTGATGATGATTTCGGGGACGACTTCGACGACGATGATTTTGATGATGATGACTTTGGTGACGATGACTTTTCAGACACCGACTTTGGCGCTGATCGTTTGAATGATGAGAGAACAGCATCGGCGAAAGAAAAGAAACAATCTTATGAAGATTTTGACCTTGATTTTATTGATTTAGACGATTAAGGAAGCGAAAAGAGGAACTTGGGATAACTAAGTATCCTCTTTTTTTCTTTACAAATCAGTTCAGGTTTGCTACAATAAACCACATAGTGCAAAAAAAATGGTGATTTGTACAAAAGTGGAGGTAAAAATTATGTGTGGAATCGTAGGATACATTGGAAATGAACAGGCAGCCCCTATTTTGTTAGATGGATTGGCAAAATTGGAATATCGTGGATATGATTCAGCGGGGATTGCCGTATATGATGGAACAAAGGTAGCAACATTAAAATCAAAGGGAAGACTGAAAGTGCTAAGTGAATTATCTCACGATGGTGCAACACTTCCGGGAACAGTCGGAATCGGTCATACAAGATGGGCAACACATGGATCACCATCGGATGTCAATGCACATCCGCATTTCAACAAAGAGGAATCTATTGTTGTTGTTCACAATGGAATTATCGAAAATTATCTGAAACTAAAAAAGAAACTGGAGAAAAAAGGGTACGAGTTTATCTCTGAGACGGACACAGAGGTTATTGCTCATTTACTTGATTATTATTACAAAGGCAATCCGTTGGAGGCAATCACAAAGATTATGCATCGTATGGAAGGCTCCTATGCTCTTGGAATAATCTTCAAAGATCATCCGGAAGAATTGTATGCAGTCCGCAAGGACAGCCCATTGATTGTGGGACATACAGAGAATGGAAATATCATTGCATCAGATGTTCCGGCAGTATTGAAGTATACAAGAGATGTATATTTCATTGAAAATGAGGAGATTGTCCGTATGACAGACTCTACAATGGAATTTTTCACAGTGGATGAAGAGCCGATCGAAAAAGAATCCACAAGAATTGACTGGGACATCAATGCCGCAGAAAAAGGTGGATTTGAACATTTCATGCTGAAGGAGATGTACGAACAGCCGAAAGCGATTCTGGATACATTTTCGCCGAGAATCAAAGGCGACGACATTGTGATTGAAGAATTAAAGATGAGCGATGACGAGATCCGTGCGATTAAAAAGATTATGATTGTTGCATGTGGTTCTGCGAATCATACAGGAATGACAAGCAAATATATTTTTGAAGGACTGGCAAGAATTCCTGTGGAAGTGGACTTGGCGTCTGAATTCCGTTATCGCAACCCGATTTTAGAAGAAGGGACACTTGTCATCGTAGTTAGTCAGTCAGGAGAGACAGCAGATTCTCTGGCAGCGCTGAGAGAGGCGCAGGCAAGGGGAGCAAAAGTGCTTGGAATTGTCAATGTTGTCGGAAGTTCAATTGCAAGAGAGGCGGACAATGTGATGTATACATGGGCAGGTCCGGAGATTGCGGTAGCTACGACGAAGGCATATTCTTCTCAGTTGATTGCATTGTATTTGCTCGCAATGAAATTTGCGCATGCAAGAGGTACTTTGGATGACGCAGGCTTGAAAGAGATGCTGGAAGACCTGCAGAAGCTTCCGGAACAGGTAGAATTGCTGTTGAATAATAAAAATAAAATTCAGAAGTTTGCAAACCGCTATCTGGCTGCAAAAGATGTATTCTTTATCGGAAGAGGAATTGACTATGCTATTTCCATGGAAGGTTCTCTGAAATTAAAAGAGATATCTTATATTCATTCAGAGGCATATGCAGCGGGAGAGCTGAAGCATGGAACTATTTCTCTGATTGAAGAAGGGACATTGGTTGCAGCGGTGCTTACTCAGGAAGATTTGTATAAAAAGATGATCAGCAATATGGAAGAAGTGCGTACACGTGGGGCGTTCGTTATGGCAGTGACAAACGAAGGAAATACCGATGTGGAGAGAGTAGCAGATTATGTCATCTATATTCCGGAGACAAACAGATATTTTGCAAATTCATTGGCAATCATTCCACTTCAACTGTTTGGATACTATGTATCTGTCGGAAGAGGATGCGATGTGGATAAGCCGAGAAACTTAGCAAAATCAGTAACTGTAGAATAGTTTTTCAAAGTTTTTTTGCAAATAAAACACAGTTTTATCACAAATTATTGTTAGACTACTATCATCAAAGGAAATGAAAGGAGTCTTGACAATGGATAATGAATATAATTACGGAAATAATGAAGAAAAAAGAGAGGAACCGGCAAGAATAGAACCGCCGGTACCGGAAGATGGGATAATAGAGGAAGCTGCACAGACGGAACAAAGAACAGAGCAGGAGAATACATCATACTATGAAAAACCGCCGGTATATGAATCTTCCACACAAGAGTCCCAGACACGTGATTTTCAGTCGTATGATTCTCAGTCGTATGATTCTCAGTCATACGATTCTCAGACATATGGTGCGCCGACATATGAACAGCCAGATGAGGAGTCAAAGAAGCAGCCGCGTCGCCATATGAGAAAGGAAAAAGAGAGAAAGCCGATTCATATTGGTGTGAAGTGGGCAACATGCATCTGCATGGCACTTGTATTTGGTTTGTTGGCAAGCGCAGCATTTCAGGCAAGTAATCTTGTGATCAATAAAGTGGTTGGAAATAAAACTACGGTCGCATCATCCGGACAGAAGGTGAATTCCACAAAAGTATCGACGAATACGAGTTCAGATGTAGATTCCGATCTTGCGGATATGGTGGAAAATGTAATGCCGTCAGTTGTATCAATTACAAATTTAAGTGTACAGCAGGTACAGGATTTCTTTGGCGGTGTTCGTGAATATGAAAGCCAGAGCAGCGGATCTGGAATTATTATCGGACAGAATGATTCAGAGTTATTGATTGTGACAAATAACCACGTAGTAGAAGGAAGCAGTACACTGACAGTTACTTTTGTAGATGAAGAGAGCGTTGAAGCACAGGTAAAAGGAACAAATTCCAACATTGACCTTGCAGTTGTAGCCGTTCAGTTAGATCAGATTAAAGACTCTACTATGAAAGAGATTAAGACAGCGACACTTGGAGATTCTGATGCAATTCGTGTAGGTGAGCCGGCAATTGCAATTGGAAATGCTCTTGGATATGGTCAGTCTGTAACAAACGGAATTATCAGTGCAAAGGACAGAACTGTAGATGGTTTTGAGACAACTTTAATTCAGACCAATGCAGCAATCAATCCTGGTAATAGCGGTGGAGCACTTTTGAATGCCAAAGGTGAAGTAATTGGTATCAATACAGTAAAAGTAAATGCAGATGCAGTAGAAGGTATGGGATATGCGATTCCGATTTCAGATGTGACAGATGTTATCAATGATTTGATGAATCGTCAGACAAGAACCAAAGTAGATGAGTCAGAGCGAGGAGCGCTTGGTATCAGCGGTACAGATGTGGACTCACAGAGTGCTCAGGTGTACAATATGCCGGAAGGTGTGTTTATTTCCGACGTAACAAAAGACGGCGGAGCTGAAAAAGCTGGTCTCACAAAAGGAAGTATTATCACAGAGTTTGACGGAACAAAGATTGATAGTATGGATACTTTGAAATCTCAGCTGGAATACTACAAAGCAGGCGAGACTGTAGATGTAACTGTTCAGGTACCGGAAAAGAATGGTGAATATAAAGAACAGACTGTACAGGTAACACTTGGTGAGGCAGCTAAGTAAGATAATCGGACTAAAAGATACATGGAATAAATGCAAAATTTATTTCCATGTATTTTTTTGACTGTTCAGACCCGGTTGAAAAATCAAAAAACATATGCTATTCTAAAATTAGTTCGAAAAATGGTGAGGAGGTATCTGAAAATGTACGAATTTGATGAATTAAAAACAGCAGACGCTGAAATAGCAGAAGCGATAACGAAAGAGATGGAAAGACAGAATTCTCATATTGAGCTGATTGCATCAGAAAACTGGGTGAGTCATGCGGTGATGGCAGCGATGGGAAGCCCTTTGACGAATAAATATGCAGAAGGGTATCCGGCTAAGCGTTATTATGGTGGTTGTGAGTGTGTAGATGTTGTTGAGAATCTTGCAATAGAACGTGCAAAAAAATTATTTGGATGTGATTATGCGAATGTACAGCCTCATTCAGGAGCACAGGCAAACATGGCGGTATTTTTTGCAATGCTGATGCCGGGAGATAAAGTACTTGGCATGAATTTGGATCATGGCGGTCATCTGACACATGGATCACCGGTTAACATGTCCGGAAAATATTTTGATGTTGTGTTTTACGGGGTGAATGATGAAGGATTCATTGACTATGAAGATGTGAGACAGATTGCATTGAGAGAACAGCCGAAATTAATTGTGGCAGGTGCAAGCGCATATGCAAGAACTATCGACTTTAAAAAATTCCGGGAGATTGCAGATGAAGTAGGAGCGTATCTTATGGTGGATATGGCACACATTGCAGGACTTGTGGCTGCCGGACTGCACCCATCGCCAATTCCGTATGCAGATGTGGTTACGACCACTACTCATAAGACGCTCAGAGGCCCTCGTGGAGGAATGATTTTATGTAATCAGGAGGCAGCAGATAAATTTAACTTTAACAAAGCCGTGTTCCCGGGAATTCAGGGAGGACCGCTCATGCATGTGATCGCTGGAAAAGCGGTATCCTTTAAAGAAGCATTGCAGCCGGAATTTAAGGTGTATCAGGGGCAAATCGTAAAAAATGCAAAGGCGCTCTGTGACGGATTAATGAGACGTGGAGTGAAAATTGTCTCAGGTGGAACGGATAATCATCTGATGCTTGTTGATTTAAGCGGAACAGATTTAAGCGGAAAAGAATTGGAAAAACGTTTGGACCGTGCACATATTACATGTAATAAAAATACGATTCCAAACGATCCAAGATCACCGTTTGTGACGAGCGGTGTTCGACTTGGAACTCCTGCAGTTACGACAAGAGGTATGGTCGAAACAGATATGGACAAGATTGCAGAGGCAATCGCACTTGTGATGGAAAGTGAAGAAAATATTGAAAAAGTAAAAGTAATGGTGGCGGAATTAACAGAAAAATATTCGTTGTCTTAGATGAGAGAAAAGCCTTGGAGATCCAGGGCTTTTTGTTGTATGCATGGAAATTGAGTCCTATTTACATAACAAATGTTCTGTAAGAATCACATTTGCTTCAAAATATCCCTTGACAGATTGTGATAGATAGAATAATATATACATATACCCCCTATATGTATGTTGAGAGGAGTGAATGTTATGGTTACAGAAAAATATAATATATCAGGAATGACATGTGCGGCATGCAGCAGTGCGGTGGAGCGTGTCACAAGAAAGCTTGAGGGTGTCTCGGAGAGCAATGTGAATTTGACAACGGGAATTTTGACGATCACGTATGATGAGACAAAGATTACACAAAATGATGTAGTGACAAAGGTGGAACGTGCAGGTTTTGGGGCAGAACTGCATGTGGAGAAGAACAAAGAAGAAAAAGTGAAAGAGGAGGAAGCTTTAGAGCAGGACATCAAAAAGACAAAGTATAGATTGGTCACGAATGTACTGCTGGCAATTCCGTTGCTTTACATTTCCATGGGGCATATGGTTCCCTTCCCGATGCCTTTGCCGAACATTTTGGACATGCACCATAATCCGCTGAATTTTGCTTTGGCACAGCTGATTTTGACAACGATTATCTTATATAATGGAAAAAAATTCTATCTGGTAGGATTTAAAAGTTTGTTCCGCGGACATCCGAATATGGATTCCCTTGTTGCAATCGGAACAGGAAGTGCCTTTTTGTACAGCTTAGTTATGACGATTTCTATTCCGGGCAATGAAAATGCAGTACACAATCTGTACTATGAATCTGCGGCAATCGTTGTTACGCTTGTCATGGTAGGAAAGTATATGGAAGGACGAAGCAAAGGAAAGACGTCAGAGGCAATTCGCAAGCTGATGGAGCTAGCGCCGGATACGGCAGTTGTGATACGAGACGGAGAACAGAAAGAGGTACCAGTGGAATCTGTCGCGCTTGGCGAACTGATCTTGATTAAGCCGGGGAGTCGTATTCCGCTGGATGGAATTGTGGTGGAAGGAAGTACCAGTGTGGATGAATCGATGCTCACAGGTGAGAGTATCCCGGTAGAGAAAGAAAAAGAAGATGAAGTAATCGGAGGAAGCGTAAACTATCAAGGTGCGATCACTGTAAAAGTAACTCATATTGGCGCAGACACGACACTTGCAAAAATTGTGAAGATGATGGAAGACGCACAGGGAAAGAAGGCTCCGATTTCAAAATTGGCAGATACTGTGGCAGGCTATTTTGTTCCGACTGTTATGACGATTGCAGTTGTGGCAAGTATCATTTGGATGCTACTTGGACATGATATTACCTTTGTGCTGACAATTTTTGTATCTGTGCTCGTCATTGCATGCCCGTGTGCGCTTGGACTTGCAACTCCGACAGCGATCATGGTAGGAACCGGACTTGGGGCAAACCACGGTATTTTGATTAAGAGTGGGGAGGCACTGGAGATCAGCCATAAAGTTGACGCGGTTGTATTGGATAAGACGGGAACGATCACAGAGGGAAAACCGACTGTTATGCAAGTGATAAGCCACAGCGAAAGTGAGGAAAAATTGCTTCAGATTGCAGCGTCCTGTGAACAAGTGTCAGAGCATCCGCTTGGAGCCGCGATTGTAAATGGTGCAAAAGATCGTGGAATAGAATTAGAAAAAGTGGTTGAGTTCCAAAGTATTACCGGTCAGGGAATTGAAGCAATCATTGCCGGAAAGACTTATTATATAGGAAACAAAAAGCTTTGCGTGGAACAGAAGATCGATTTTTCCGAATATGAGGAGGAGGCGCTTCAGATTGCGGGAAAAGGACAGACACCGATGTTTGTAGCTTCAGGCGGTAAAGTAATCGGGATTGTGAGTGTCGCAGATACTGTCAAAGAGACGAGTAAAGCGGCAATTCAAAAAATCAAAGAACTGGGGATTGAGGTACACATGCTGACAGGAGATAACCGTCTGACAGCAGAATATATAGGAGAAACAGTGGGGGTAGATCATGTGATTGCAGAAGTGCTGCCAAATGATAAAGCATCTGTTGTAGAAGTACTGCAAAAAGAAGGAAAATGTGTTATGATGGTAGGAGATGGAATCAATGATGCACCGGCGCTTGTACAGGCAGATGTCGGAGTTGCAATCGGAAGCGGAAGTGATATCGCATTGGATTCCAGTGATATTGTATTGATGAAGTCAAATCTGCAGGATGTATATAAAGCAATTCGGTTGAGCAAGGCAACGATCCGCAATATTAAACAGAATCTGTTTTGGGCATTTTTCTATAATGCATGCGGTCTTCCGCTGGCAGCCGGAGCGTTATATGCAATCAACGGAACGCTGTTGAATCCGATCTTTGCAGGGTTGGCGATGTCTCTTAGCTCAGTCTGTGTAGTTGGAAATGCTTTGAGACTTAAGACGACAAAGTTGGACTAGGGAGAATGAACATGGAAGAAAACAAATGCTGTGAAAGAACAAAACATCGTTCAGAAAAAGAGAAGAAAGACTTGATAACTCGCCTGAATCGAATCGAAGGTCAGGTCAGAGGGATTAAGAACATGGTGGAGGAAGAACGCTATTGCGTTGAGATTTTAAATCAGGTATCAGCAGTTCAATCCGCACTGAACAGTTTCAATAAAAAGTTGTTGGCAAGTCATATTCATTCGTGTGTAGTAGAAGACATACGAGACGGAAAAGATGAAGCGGTAGATGAACTGTGTGAGGTAATACAAAAATTAATGAAATAGTGGAGGAATTAGTATGACAATCATTAAAGCAGAAGATATGCACTGTGAAAAATGTGTAGAACGAATCACGAAGGCGATGACAGATGCAGGACTTGATTTTCAGGTAAGCCTTGCAGACAAGACAGTTTCCATTGATGGATGCGACAGTTGTGTGAAAAAAGCGCTGGAGATTTTAGATGATTTGGGATTCGAGGGAATCGTTCAGAAATAGGGATGTACAAAGGACAAGTATCAGGAAGAAGCTGGTACTTGTCTTTTGCAAATATGGGGGATTGTATGAAAGAAAAATGGAAAATAGCAGTGGCATTTCTTGTACTGGGAGTATTTATTGTGGCAGGAAATTTGCGTGTGAGTGCAACAGAATCCGAAGACCTGTTCCTGAAGGATATTTTGGATGACAGTACGTATGTAAAAGCGATACTCGGAGGAGGGTATCTTGGCAAAACCATTTTGTATGATGTAGATGGAGAGAAGACAGTTGTATATCCAAATGACGGTGAACATAAGACGATTGTAAGAAATGGGCAAAAAGCGACTGTGTTTTATGGGAAATATCGAGGAAAAGATGAGCATAAGGACTATCGGGATTTGTTTCCGGAACTGGATATTTCATTTTTTTATGATCCGGTGAAAGAATTAGGGCTAAAGATGAGTGAAATACAGGAACAGAATTATCAGATTGAAGTAACTAAGCAGGAACAGATTGAAAACTTCCTTGTTCCGTTATCTTTTGTGGGTGTGATTGACAATGAGATGTTTACGATTTCACAAATCGATATTTTGTTCGATGAGGCATGCCGCCCGATTGAGATACGGTTTCACATCACATCGGATGTGGCGCAGCAGGATCGGATTACCTATTTAGAGCAGCAGCTGAATCAGAAGTTTGAATATACAACAAGAGAAGTTGTAGAGAATGCTTTTTCTGATGTGGAAGACGAAATTGCACAGATCAAACCGTTTGAGGAAGTTGAAGTAATTGACTATATTGATGAACTGTCAAATGTGGTCAAAGTGACAGATGAGCATTTTCTGCTTGTTCTACAGGCGCAGACGGAAGAGTTGACGGACCGTGCGGGGTGGGACAAAAGAGCTGTGTTTGCGTATCTGGAGGCGGTCGATAATAAGTTCGGACAGTTTGCCAAGGGATATGAAGGGGAACAGATTACACAAGAGGAGTATCTGGAGCAGTTGGACAGAGTGTACAAATCGGCACATTTGGTCGGCTCAGATGTCTATACCTATATGTTTGAGTCCAGTGAGCTTAAAGCAAAGAAGAAAGCGTTGCTTGTCATAGAGCAGATGGGTGGATATTTGGATGAGAACGGGATGTTACAATTGAAAGACGGAGATGAATTTTATCTGAGTATGGAACCACATTCTGTTTTTCTGGAGGATTATGCCCAATGTGTCCGAGATGCTTATCAGAAGAAAAATAAAACGTATAAGCGGTTGGATGATACGATGATTCACCAATTCCGTATGTATATAGATAAACATAATATAGAATATGTGCGCAATAACTTTGACGGGAAGACGGACTATGAGAAATTGAAAAATTATGCGGCGGAGTTTGAGTTCTCTTTGTATTATGGAGAACCCTCCAGACATCACAATAAAATTCAAAAAGACAGTGCATTTGACGGACAAAAGTACGATAAAATTCTGACGCCGAACAGGCTGTCAGAGTTTATCATCAATGTGGAGACGGGAGAATTTGTGACAGAGTGGGACGTGCTGAAAACGAAAGATACACAGACTGTGATGAGCAAAGATTCTTCCTATAAAAAAGAGAAAGAAAGCTCCCAAAAAAAGGTGGTGGATACGGAATCTTTCAATTATGCGCCGGCGGACTATGTGGAGGCACATCAGATGCTTGATGTACTGCCGGCATCGCCGGCTAAGGAGAAAAAGCTTTATTTGGAAAATGATTTGAAGAAACTGTTGAAAAAAACATGGAAAAGTCCAGAAAAGAAAATTTACCGGGAAAAATACAGGAAACCAAGTGATTATTTAAAATAGAGGAGAAAAAGGATGAGAAAAAGAAATAAAGTGCTATTTGGGATTGCAGGCTGTCTTTTTTTGACTGCATGTGCAAAAGAGGTAGATGGTACGGAAAAAATCAATGATATTTTAAAACAGCAGCCATACGTAGATGTTCAGCTGGGGGAGGAATATCATCAAAGTGAGGTGAAATTTTCTACGGAGGAGGACAAGGCGGTCGTGCCAAAAGGTGCTGAGTGGGGAAGAGCAGAGTACCGTGAAAAAAAAGAAGCCGGGATATATTATGGAGAAGGGGAAGGTGGAGAAATCTTTGAGACAGATTCGGAAATCACACCGGAGCTTTATATGGATGCTTATTTTGAGTCTATTCAGAATCTGAATCTGACGGCCGCCCAGGTACAAAAGGAAGAATATGTGATTCAGGTAACAGAAAATAAAAAACTCGAATTATTCGAAGAAGAATTACGGATGCTCACCGGAATCATCATGAAAGACCATTATGAATTGACGGGGGTAGAAATTACATTTGACAAACAATGCAGACCGGTACAAAAAAATTTCCAACTGCAGGATATTGATGAAGATGAATTAAAAAAAGGAACAATTGAAAGTGAGGACTATGTGCAAAAGTTTTCATATGAGACAGGACAGGGGAAGTTTGACAGGACAATCAAGAAAGTGAAGAAAGAAATCAACGAAGAATAGAAGAACCAATTTCAGAAGCATACATACAATATACTATAAGTATTCAAGAAAGGGAAAAATATGTATGCAAAATTATCGCGATAATATCATGCAATACCGGGCGAACAGACAAATGGCTCCGTGCTGCGAAAAAAATGATGCATTAGAGGGAATGCCTCTGGCGATGGCATATGTGCCATGGCAGATGTGGAGAAAGCTTTATGATGCAGAAAAAGGGTTCTCCTGTGGAACGATTTTCGAGGAATTGAATAAACCATTTCGAGGGATGGGAGGGTGTCAGAGATGATGGCAAAACCTTGTAGAAAAGATTTACTGCAATGGATCAATGTAGTAAGTTTTGCGGTAGATGATGTGAAATTGTTTTTGGATACCCATCCATGTGACCAGAATGCGCTTGCGTATTTTCAGGAATACAGCAGGATGCGAAATGAGGCGTTAAAAGAGTATGCGAAATACTACGGACCGCTTACGATTGACACGGCGGCGGAATCCTGCGCAGACAGATGGAACTGGATCAACGAGCCATGGCCATGGCAGGAAGGGGGATGTTAATCGATGTGGAATTATGAGAAACGATTGCAGTATCCGGTAAAAATTACGCAGACAAATCCAAAGATTGCTCAGGTAATTATTACGCAATTCGGAGGACCTGACGGCGAACTGGCTGCTTCTATGAGATATTTGTCGCAGCGTTATACGATGCCGTATAAAGAAGTGACCGGAATTTTAACGGACATCGGCACGGAAGAGCTGGCCCACATGGAGATGATTTGTGCCATTGTCCACCAGCTCACCAGAAATCTTTCAGTAGAAGAGGTTGAAAAATATGGCTTTGACAAATATTATGTAGACCACACCCTTGCGCTTTGGCCACAGGCGGCAAGCGGAGCACCGTGGACGGCGACATATTTTCAGTCAAAAGGAGATCCAATTACGGATCTACATGAGGATATGGCAGCAGAGCAGAAGGCGAGAACGACGTATGACAATATTTTACGTCTCGTAAAAGATCCGGAAGTGTGTGATCCGATTCGTTTCCTGCGAGAGCGTGAAATCGTGCATTACCAAAGATTTGGTGAAAGTCTTAGAATCGTGCAGGATGATTTGGACAGTAAGAATTTCTATGCGATCAATCCGGAATTTGATATGAGAGGGAACTGTAATTGTAAGTAGACAGAGTGTACAAGGAAAGTTTAACAGGAAAAAACAAGTTGTTTTTATGAAAAGATGTGGGTATAATGTTAAAGTAACGTCGGTGTGGCAGTTGCGGCACCGGCGCTGCGTGAACAAAAGACAGCAAGAATGAAACAGAAGGAAAATAGAAGGAGAACAATACATGTGCGGATTTACAGGATTTGTAGGAGCAATCGAGAATAAAGAACAGGTGCTTGAAAATATGATGAATACCATTGTACATCGTGGACCAGACAGTGCAGGGACGTTTTTAGATGACGATGCAGCGCTTGGATTTCGACGCTTGAGTATCATCGATATCTCTTCGACAGGTGACCAGCCGCTGTATAATGAAGATAGAACAAAAGTACTGGTATTTAATGGAGAAATTTATAATTATCAGGAATTGAGAGAAAAATTAATTGAGGCGGGACATGAGTTTAAGACACATACCGATTCAGAGACACTTCTTCATGGATATGAGGAGTGGGGAGAAGCGTTGGTTGACCGTCTTCGTGGAATGTATGGGTTTGTAATTTGGGACAGAGAAAAGAAAAAAATGTTTGGCGCGAGAGATATTTTCGGTATCAAACCATTTTACTATGCACAGATGAACGGAAGTTTTTTATTTGGTTCCGAGATCAAATCGTTTGTGGAACACCCGAAATTCGATAAAGTATTTAATGAGGAGGCACTGGGAAATTATTTATCATTCCAGTTTGTGCCTACAAATGAGACCTTTTTTAAAGGGGTATATTGTCTCCAGCCGGGACATTATTTTACTTACGAGGATGGAAAGCTTGAGGTTACAAGATACTTTGAACCGAATTTTACAGGAGATACGGACAAGTCATTTGATGAGGTTGTGGATGAAATCGAGAAAGTGATGAAAGAGTCTGTAGAGATGCATAAGATCAGTGATGTGGAGGTTGGATCTTATCTTTCAAGCGGTGTGGACTCCAGCTACATGGCTTATTTAGGACAGGTTGACCGCACGTTCACAGTCGGATTTGGGGAAGAGAAATACAGTGAGATTCATGATGCAAAAGAATTTGCAAAGAGTATTCATATGAAGAACGACAGCAAGATTATTGAACCGGATGAGTATTGGGATGCGCTTTCTGATATTATGTATTATATGGACGAGCCTGTGGCGGATCCGGCAGCGATTGCGCTTTACTTTTTGAGTAAGGAGGCCGCCAAAAAGGTAAAAGTAGTTCTGTCAGGAGAAGGTTCAGATGAGTTGTTCGGTGGATATAATATTTATTGTGAGCCTCTTGAGTACACCGGATTTAACAAAGTGCCGTTATTTATCCGCAGGATGTTAGGGGCATTTGCGGAAAACTGCATGCCAAGGTCGATGAAGGGACGCGGATTTTTGATGCGTCACGGAAAAACGCTAGAAGAGCGTTATATTGGAAATGCGAAGATATTTACAGAAAAAGAGGCGAAGAAAGCGATTAAAAAAGGATTTGAACCGGGTTGCATGAAAGTGACTGCTCCGATCTATGAGAGAGTAAAAGGAAAAGATCCGGTCACAAAGATGCAGTACCTGGACATTCATCTCTGGCTTGTGCATGATATCCTGATGAAAGGGGACAAGATGGGAATGGCAAACTCTTTGGAAGTGCGTGTCCCATTTTTGGATAAACAAGTGCTGGAATTGGCGCAGACGCTTCCGCTTCAGTATAAGGTGGACGCGCCAAAGACGAAGATTGCGCTTCGTGCGGCAGCGGAGAGAGTCATTCGCAGCAAGACTGCAGAAAAGAAAAAACTTGGTTTCCCGATTCCGATTCGTGTATGGCTCAAGGAAGAGAAATATTATAATAGGGTAAAAACGCAATTTTCATCAAAAGAAGCACAACAGTTCTTTAATGTATCGTATCTTCTGAAACTTTTGGAAGAACATAAAGCAGGAAAGCAGGATAACAGCCGTAAGATATGGACGGTATATATTTTCTTATTGTGGTATGACAGATATTTTGCAAATGGGAAACCGATACATCCATCTATGAATAACGGGCAGTAAGAATTCGATGGGGAGTGTAAATGTGACTACTCGTAAAAAACAAAGGGAAAAACGAAAAGAAAAAAAGCAGGTAGAAGAAGGTGTTGTTCAGTATTTCGATTACAGTCTGCTGGCAATTGTCATTTTTCTCATGTGCTTTGGGCTTGTCATGCTTTATAGTACAAGCTCTTATCGTGCGCAGATTAAATATGGGGACAGCATGTATTTTTTTAAACGTCAGGCGCTGATCAGTCTGGCGAGTGTGTTCGTGATGCTCGTAGTTGCGAAGATTAACTATCACTGGTATGCAAAGCGTTCAAAGATTTTGTATATTGTGGCGTTTGTCCTGATGGCGCTGGTGCTCACGCCTCTTGGAATTGAGGTGTACGGTGCAAGAAGGTGGATCAGACTGCCGCTTGGGCAGCAGATGCAGCCTTCAGAAGTGATGAAGATCGCAATTATCCTATTTATCCCATACCTGATTTGTCAGGCGGGAAGCAAGGTGAAACAACCAAAGGAGGCGCTTAAGATATTTGCGTGGGGAGTGGCAGCTGCGCTCGGAGTGTATAAGCTGACAGATAACATGAGTACGGGAATCATCGTGCTTGGAATTGTGAGCATTATGCTGATCATTGTCTATCCGAAATCAGCTCCTATTGTTGTACTTGGAATTGCTGCCTGTATTGTTGGATATGCGGGACTTCACCTTTTAGGCGAGTATCTGGAATCAAGTGGGAGTTTTCGTATGGAGAGGATTCTTGTGTGGCTGGATCCGGAGAAATATGCCTCAGATGGCGGACTTCAGGTTGTGCAGGGGCTTTATGCGATTGGTTCCGGCGGATTTTTTGGGAAAGGGCTGGGAAACAGTGCGCAGAAGATGATTATTCCGGAAGTACAAAATGATATGATTCTGGCTATTATCTGCGAGGAGCTAGGTGTATTTGGAGCGATTATCGTATTGGTATTGTTTGCAATACTGTTGTACCGGTTGTTGTTTATTGCACAGAATGCTCCGGATCTATATGGATCTTTGATCGTGATTGGAATTTTTGCACACATTGCATTACAGGTTATTTTTAATGTGTGTGTTGTGCTGAATCTGATTCCGACAACAGGAATTACACTCCCGTTCATCAGCTATGGGGGGACTTCGATTTTGTTTTTGATGATAGAGATGGGAATCGCTCTTGGTGTGTCAAGTCGTATTCGGTTTGAAGAATAAAGAAAGGTCTTTTCAAATATACATAAATATGATATAATAATATGTAGTATTAAAAACTATATCGTACGGTGCTTTGGAGGAAAAGATTGATGAGTTATAAAATTATTGTAGACAGCTGCGGCGAATTGACAAAAGAGATGAAAGAGAGCGGGATTTTTGAAAGTGTTGCCCTAGGTATAGAAGTGGGAGGACATCATATTGTAGATGATGAGACATTTGATCAGGCAGATTTTTTAAAAAGAGTGTCAGAAAGTCCGGAATGCCCAAAATCATCCTGCCCATCCCCGGAACGATATATGGAAAGTTATCAGTGTGATGCACAGCGTGTATATGCAGTGACATTGTCGGCAGAACTGAGCGGTTCCTATAACAGTGCGGTTTTAGGGAAGAATTTATACACAGAAGAACATGGCGAAAAGCAGATTTATGTATTTAATTCCCGTTCCGCTTCAATCGGGGAGACATTAATCGCACAGAAGATTGCAGAATGCGAAGAGCAGGGAATGGAATTTGAACAGGTTATCGCAGCTGTAGAAAAATTTATAGCGAGACAAAATACATATTTTGTGTTAGAATCATTAGAGACGCTTCGCAAGAATGGACGGCTAAGCGGTGTGAAAGCGCTTGTGGCATCAGCGTTGAATATTAAGCCAGTTATGGGCGGTTCAGAAGAGGGAACTATTTATCAGATTGGTCAGGCGAGAGGAATGAAGAAAGCGCTTGTAAAGCTTGTGGATACTCTTGTTGAAAAGGTTGAAGATCCGGAGGATAAGATACTTGCGATTGCCCATTGCAATTGCAAAGAACGTGCCAATGATGTGAGAAAGATGATTGAGGAAAAGATTCATGTGAGAGATGTTATCATACTTGACACAAAGGGAATCAGTTCCATGTATGCAAGCGACGGAGGAATTATTGTCTCAATATAAGAAAGCGGACGGAGGATGAAAGATGAGTCAGGAAAAAGTGTCACGTTACAAGGAAGAAAAAGCAAACCGAAAAGCGATGATGAAGAAAGAAAAGAGAAAGCATTTTTTTAGAAAATGTGTAGTAGGAATAGTAGCACTCGGCTTGGTTGGATGGATTGGATATTCTGCATATAGCATGTATGAAAGCAGCAGACCGCGCCAGACAGCAGAAGTAGATTACAGTGCGATTGACTCTTATATAGATAGTTTGAACGGAACAGAGACAGAATAGAGAATGAAAAAAGAACTGCGTGTCAGTTCTTTTTTATTATGGAAGAAAAGTTTGTGAAAAGTTTGTGAAAGGTTTACACAAACTTATAAAAAATGCTTGAAATGGCAGGAAAAGTAGTTTACAATGGTTTTAGGTGGTAGAAAGTGGTGAATAGTGGTGTGAAATGGTAGACAAGTGGCAGTACCATTTCGAAAGAAGGTGTTTTCATTGTTGACAGGAGAATTTAATCACAGTATCGATGCGAAGGGCAGATTAATTATCCCTTCTAAATTTCGTGATATCCTGGGTGAAGACTTTGTCATCACAAAAGGATTGGATGGTTGCCTGTTCCTGTACCCAAATAATGAATGGAAAATCTTTGAAGAAAAGCTAAGAACCTTACCGCTGACAAATAAAAACGCCAGAACTTTCACACGTTTCTTTTTGGGAAGTGCAGTGGATGGCGGCCTTGATAAACAAGGCAGGGTATTAATCTCTTCTGCCCTCAGAACTTTTGCGGGATTGGAAAAGGAAGTCGTTTTAGTAGGAGTGCTAGATCGAGTGGAAATTTGGGATAAAGCAAAATGGGATGAAAATAATGCTGTTGTAGAAGAAGATATGGACGAGATCGCAAGTCAGATGGAGGAGTTAGGACTTGGAATCTAAGGCTTTGACTACATTTGGAGGTAATTATGGTATTTGAGCATAAATCAGTATTGTTAGAAGAGACAGTAAATGGTCTGAACATCAAGCCAGATGGCATTTACGTAGATGGAACGCTTGGTGGCGGCGGACACGCTTATGAAGTGTGTAAGCATTTAAACAACAAGGGGAGATTTATAGGAATAGATCAGGACGAAGCTGCGATAGAGGCAGCGGGCAGCCGACTAATCGACTTCGGGGAGAGAGTTACGATAGTCAGAAGCAACTATTGTGATATGAAGTCGAAGCTTCAAGAATTAGGCATTGACAAGGTAGATGGGATTGTGCTTGATTTGGGCGTATCCTCCTATCAACTGGATACGGCAGAACGGGGATTTTCCTATCGGGTAGATGCTCCTTTGGACATGAGAATGGATAGGCGTCAGAAGATGACGGCCAAAGACATCGTCAATGAATATAGTGAGATGGATCTTTTTCGGATTATTCGTGATTATGGGGAAGATAAATTTGCGAAAAATATTGCAAAGCATATTGTGCTGGAGAGAGAAAAAGGTCCTATCGAAACTACCGGACAATTGATAGAGATCATCAAACGTGCCATACCGATGAAATTTCAAAAAACAGCAGGACATCCTGCAAAGAGAACCTTTCAGGCAATTCGTATTGAATTGAACAGGGAGCTGGAAGTGCTGAGAGAAAGTCTGGATGACATGATTGAGTTATTGAATAAAGATGGAAGGATATGTATCATTACCTTCCATTCATTAGAAGACAGGATTGTAAAAGGGATTTTCAGGAAGAATGAGAACCCATGTACCTGTCCGCCTCATTTTCCGGTATGTGTATGCGGGAATGAGTCGAAGGGGAGAGTTATTACAAGAAAACCAATTTTGCCAAGTGCAGAAGAGTTAGAGGAGAACAGCCGATCAAAAAGCGCAAAGCTGCGTATCTTTGAGCGCACATAGTGCAGGGCTTATAATTTAATGAAAGTAACAGGGAGATAAATAATCAGAAATGGGGTGAGTGATATGGCATATGTATATGGAAATACCATACGAAAAGAAACACTTCCAAAGACAAAAGAACATATTTCTCCGGACAAGCCCAGGCAGACAAGCCGGCAGGTGCGGAAGAATAGAAATAAGGCATTACATATGAGTGCCGGATATGTTGTGTTTTTGGCGATTGCAGCAATTGCGGCATTGATTGTCTGTACAGGATATTTAAAGCTGCAGTCTGAAATTACCAGTCGCTCAAGAAATATTGCGTCTCTTCAGGAAGAGCTTGCAGATTTAAAAGAAGACAATACAACGAGATATAATGCTGTTTTGAATTCGGTCAATCTGGAAGAAATCAGGGAGAAAGCAATCAATGAACTGGGAATGGTGTATGCCAGCCCAGAGCAGATCATCAAGTACAAAAGTCCGACAAGCAACACAGTAAAACAATATGAAGATATACCGAAAAGCGGTGTTCTTGCAGGTTCAGATAAAGTAGAAAAATAAGGGTGAAATGATGTCAAAGAAAAAACGAGGAGTGCGATATACGAGACAGAAGTTTCCCAAAAAGATGCAAAAAAAGCTAGTAATGTTGTTTGGGGCAATCATACTAGCTTTTGTTTTCTTAATTGGAAGAATTACGTATATCAATGCAGCAAATGGCGAAAAATATACAAAAATTGTATTGGAACAGCAACAGTATGACAGTAGAGTGATTCCGTTTAAAAGAGGGGATATTTTGGATCGAAACGGAACGAAAATCGCAACGAGTGAACGTGTTTACAATGTGATTTTGGATGCAAAGGTCATGCTGGCATCTGAGGATGAGAAGAAAAAGAACAAAACGATCAGTCAGACGAAGAAGGCGCTTGAAGAGTGCTTTGGCATAACGGAAGAAGCGGTCGACAAAGTAATTGAGGAAAATCCGGACGGGCGTTACAACATTATGCTCAAAGGCGCCACATATGCACAGGCACAGGCGTTTGAAGCGATGGAAGAAAATGAAGATGACAAAGAAGAGTATGCATATATTTCGGGAGTGTGGCTGGAAGAGGATTATGTGAGAACGTATCCGTACAACACGCTTGCATCGGATGTAATCGGCTTTACCGTGTCCGGAAATGTTGGGAACGGGGGGCTGGAAGCATCTTATAACAGTATTTTGAATGGGACAGATGGAAGGGAATATGGATATCTGGATTCGGATTCTTCACTGGAGCGCACCGTGAAATCTGCAATCAATGGCAACACAATTGTGTCTACAATTGATGTCACACTGCAAAGCATTGTGGAGAAACATATCAAAGCGTTCAACGATGAACATAAAGGTGGGGAAGATGAGAATGCACAAGGCAGTCTGAATACAGCTGTTATCATTGCAAACCCGAATACCGGAGAGATTTTGGCTGAGGCATCTTATCCAAATTACGATTTGAATAATCCAAGAGATTTGTCTGCGTACTATACTCAGGAAGAATTGGATGCAATGACAGATGAAGAAAAGCTCGATGCGATGAATTCACTTTGGAAGAATTTCTGTGTAAGTGATGCATTTGAGCCGGGCTCGACGATGAAGCCGTTTACCGTTGCAGCAGGGCTTGAGACCGGAAAGCTTACAGGAAATGAAACCTACAATTGTACAGGTTCATTGATGATTCCGGGATATCCAAGTCCTGTAAAATGTCATAAGTTAAGTGGACACGGCATTCAGACAATAGAAGATGCGATAGCCAATTCCTGCAACGTTGCGCTTATGCAGATGGCAGAGACAATTGGTGTAGAAGACTTTGTAAAATATCAGAGTATTTTTGGTTTTGGAGAGACAACCGGAATCGATCTTCCGGGAGAAGCAGAGGGACTTCTTTTTTCTGCAGAAGATATGAAACAGATTGATCTTGCGACAAGTTCATTCGGACAGAGTTTTACCGTGACAGCAACTCAGATGGTAGCAGGATTTTCGTCTCTGATCAATGGTGGAAATTATTATGAGCCACATATTGTGAAACAAATTCAGGACGAGAATGGAAATATCATTGAAAACAAAGATCCGATATTGTTAAAAAAGACCATCTCGGAAGAAACCAGCAAGACGCTGAGAGAATATATGAGAAAAACAATGACGGAAGGAACCGGAAAAAATGCACAGGTGGAAGGATATGACATCGGTGCGAAAACCGGAACGGCACAGAAAATTCCGCGAACAAGTGGTAAGCATCTGCTTTCTTATATGGGATTTGCGCCGGTAGATAATCCGGAAGTGCTTGTATATGTCATCATTGATGAGCCAAATGTGGAGAATCAGGCAAACAGCAGTTATGTGACAGATTTGGCGAGAAATATTATGACGGAAGCATTTCCGTATTTGAACATTACGAAAGCAACAGAAAGTACAGAAGAATAAAGGTAGAATAACCTCATAAAAGCGTTAATAAATTATAACAATAACTTTTATGAGGTTTTTTATATGAAAAATAAGACGTATAACCGTAAAAAGATTATGGTCGTCTTTGTATGTGCGATGCTTGTGTTGCTTGGACTGATTGGGAGACTTGTATATCTGATGATATTTGACGCAGAATATTATCAGGAGAAAGCAGAAGCGCTGCACGAAAGAGAACGAGAAATCAAGGCGGCGAGGGGAGAAATTATTGATCGGAATGGGACAGTGCTTGCAACCAATAAGACGGTGTGTACCATTTCCGTAATCCACAGTCAGATCAAAGACAAAGAAAAGGTAATTCGGGTATTATCAGAGGAATTGGAACTTGAACCGGAAATCGTCCGCAAGCGTGTGGAAAAGGTTTCTTCTATGGAGCGTGTCAAGACGAATGTAGACAAGGAGATAGGTGATCGGATACGGGAATATGAGCTGGACGGAGTGAAGGTGGATGAAGATTTTAAACGCTATTATCCATATGATGAACTTGCCTCAAAGGTGCTTGGATTTACAGGAGGAGATAATCAGGGGATTATCGGTCTTGAAGTGAAATATGAGGAGTATCTAAAGGGGATCAATGGCATGATTTTGACAACAACCGATGCGAGAGGAATTGAGCTGGAGGGAATCGCGGAGGATCGAAAAGAGGCAATTCCGGGAAATACATTGCAGATTAGTCTGGATTATAATATTCAGAAATATGCACAGCAGGCGGCGGAAAAAGTGATGGAAGAAAAGGCGGCAGACCGGGTGTCTGTTCTGGTTATGAATCCGCAAAATGGGGAAATCCTGTCAATGGTGAATGTGCCTGAGTTTAATTTGAATGATCCTTTTTCCTTAGAGACGACAGGGGTATCTGATGAAAGTGTGAAAGCGGAAGAAAAACAGGATCTTCTGAATCAAATGTGGAGAAACGGCTGTATCAATGACACGTATGAACCGGGATCTACATTTAAAATTATTACATCATCTGCGTGTCTGGAAGAAGGGGTAGTGAAGCTTGACGATACGTTTCACTGTCCGGGCTACCGGATTGTAGAGGATCGAAAAATTCGATGTCATAAGGTCGGCGGACATGGGTCTGAGACCTTTGTGCAGGGAGTACAAAATTCTTGCAATCCTGTATTTATCGACATCGGACTTCGTCTTGGGGTAGATAAATACTATGATTATTTTAAGCAGTTTGGGCTGATGGATAAGACGGGAGTAGATCTTCCGGGGGAGGCGGGAACAATTACGCATAAAAAAGAAAATGTCGGGTTGGTGGAACTGGCAACGATGACTTTTGGACAGTCATTTCAGATTACACCGATTCAGATGGCAACCACGGTCAGTTCTCTGATTAACGGTGGCAGGAGAGTGACTCCGCATTTTGGGGTGAAAGTGATTAATGAACAGGAAAAGCATGAGAAAATATTTGAGTATAAGGAACGAAAAAATGTGGTGTCAGAAGAGACGTCGGAGACGATGCGGACGATATTAGAAAGCGTCGTGTCGGAAGGTTCAGGAAAGAATGCTTATATTGAAGGATACAAAATCGGCGGAAAGACAGCTACGTCTCAGACACTTCCGAGAAGTGCAAAGAAATATATTTCCTCATTCATCGGATTTGCACCGGCAGATAATCCGCAGGTGCTGGCAATGATTGTCATACATGATCCACAGGGAATCTATTATGGAGGTACCATTGCGGCGCCGGTTGTGAAGGACATTTTTGAAAATATCCTGCCGTATCTGGGGATTGAAAAGGAAGGGGAATAGTTGTATACTGTATAAGGTTATAGAAGAATAACTAAAGAGATGAAGAGGTGTGGTATGGATTATAAAATGGTGATACCGGTACTGGTGTCATTTGCTTTGAGTGTGATTATGGGACCGGTTGTGATCCCGATACTTAGAAAGTTGAAGATGGGGCAGACAGAGCGAGAAGAAGGTGTGCAGTCACACTTAAAGAAAGCGGGGACGCCGACAATGGGAGGCGTGATCATTCTTGCGAGTATCGTTTTGACGTCTCTGATTTATATAAAAGATTACCCGAAAGTGATTCCGATTTTGTTTGTGACACTTGGATTTGGGATGATCGGATTTTTAGATGATTATTTGAAAGTTGTGATGAGACGGTCTGACGGACTGTATCCAAAGCAGAAAATGGCACTGCAGATTTTGGTGACGGGAATATTTGCTTATTATATTGTTCGGTTTACAGATGTGCCGCTCACATGGCTGATTCCGTTTTCGGAAGGAAAATATTTGGATTGGGGAATTTTTGCGCTTCCGCTTTTGTTTGTTGTAGTGATTGGAACGGTCAATGGAGTGAATTTCACAGACGGACTGGATGGTCTTGCATCCAGTGTGACGGTTTTGGTGGCAACGTTTTTTACAGTTGTGGCAATTGGAACAAAAAGCGGGATTGAACCGATTACTTGTGCAGTCGTGGGCGCGTTGCTTGGATTTTTGTTGTTCAATGTATATCCGGCGAGTGTGTTTATGGGGGATACAGGTTCTCTTGCGCTTGGGGGCTTTGTCGCATCGACGGCTTATATGCTGCAGATGCCGTTTTTTATAGCGATTGTAGGGTTGATTTACCTGATTGAAGTACTGTCGGTAATGATTCAGGTAACTTATTTTAAAAAGACCGGTGGAAAGCGCATTTTTAAAATGGCGCCAATCCATCATCATTTTGAACTTTGTGGCTGGTCTGAGACGAGGGTTGTGGCCGTGTTTTCGATTGTTACGGCAATCTTATGTCTTATTGCACTTATGGCGATATAGAAAAATGCAGGAGGAACGATATGGATATGAAAAATAAAAAAGTACTTGTATTTGGTTCTGGAATCAGCGGAATCGGAGCAGGAAAATTATTAGAACAGGTTGGAGCATCGGTTGTTTTATATGACGGAAAAGAGACACTCGACAAAGAAGTGTTAAAAGCACAGCTTGGTGACGATACAAAAGCAGAAATCATTTTGGGAGAACTTTCAGAGGAGGTTATGGAGACGCTTGATCTTGTTGTGATGAGTCCTGGAGTGCCTACAGACCTTCCGGTTGTCTTAAAGATGCGTGATATGGGAATTCCGATCTGGGGAGAGGTCGAGCTTGCCTATACATATGGAAAAGGCGATGTGCTTGCAATCACAGGAACCAATGGAAAGACGACGACGACTGCACTTTTGGGAGAGATTATGAAGAACTATAAAGAGAGTGTATTTGTGGTTGGAAATATCGGAAATCCATACACGGCAGCTGCGTTAGAAATGAGAGAGGACAGCGTGGCGGTGGCTGAGATGAGTAGTTTTCAGTTGGAGACAATCCATGAATTTCGCCCGAAAGTCAGTGCAATTTTAAATATTACACCGGATCATCTAAACCGTCATCATACGATGGAAGCGTATATCAAGGCAAAAGAGGATATCGCCAAAAATCAGACGAAAGAAGATACTTGTGTACTGAATTACGAAGATGAAGTGACAAGAAAAATTGGAGAAAATGTAAAAGCGAATGTTCTATATTTCAGTAGTCAGCGTAAACTAGACAGAGGGATTTATTTAGATGATGGGAATATTATATTGAGGCAGGACGAAGAAATCCTGGTCTGCAATGTAAATGAGCTGAAATTACTTGGGACACACAACTACGAGAATGTGATGGCAGCAGTTGCTATGGCTGCGGCATATGGGACACCGATGGAGGTTATCCGCAGGACGATCAAAGAATTTGCGGGAGTGGAGCACCGGATCGAATTTGTGCGTGAAAAAGACGGTGTTGCATATTACAATGATTCCAAAGGTACGAATCCGGATGCGGCGATCAAAGGGATTCAGGCGATGAACCGACCAACAGTTCTGATCGGCGGCGGATATGACAAAGACTCTGAGTACGAGGAATGGATTCAGGCGTTTGACGGGAAGGTAAAACTCCTCGTATTAGTCGGGGCAACAAAAGAGAAAATTGCGGAAGCAGCCGAGAGAGTTGGATTTGTGTCATATGTTATGGCAGACTCTTTTGAGGAAGCAGTAGAGAAATGTATTGAGGCGGCAGAGCCTGGGGATGCAGTTTTGTTATCGCCGGCATGTGCAAGCTGGGGAATGTTTAAAAACTATGAGGAACGAGGAGATAAATTCAAAGAACTTGTAAATTGTCTATAAGTGGGGAGTGGATTTATATTGACGCGGCAGAACAAAAAGAGAGGATATGATTACAGCCTTCTCGCAGTTGTTTTCCTGCTGGTAATCATAGGGTTGGTTATTTTGTACAGTACAAGTGCCTACAACGGACAGGTAAAATTCCACGATCGGTTTTATTATTTGAAAAAACAGGCATTTGCGACGGCGCTTGGACTGGCACTGATGTTTGTTATGGCGAATATCGATTATCATATTTGGCAGAAATTTGCAGTGCCGGCATATATTACGGCGCTAATGCTGTCTGTAGCTGTTTTGCTTGTAGGTGATGAGTATAATGGGTCCAAAAGATGGTTATCTTTCGGACCTTTGTCATTTCAGCCTTCAGAATTTGCAAAGATTGCAGTGATCTTATTCTTGGCATGTGTGATCACAAAGAATGTGCGAAAAATGAAACAAATGCGATATTTGCTGTTTGTCATGCTTCTGATTTTGCCGATCGTAGGACTTGTGGGGGCGAGTAATTTAAGCACCGCAATCATTATTCTTGGAATTGGCGCTGTGCTTGTGTTTGTGGCAAGTCCAAAGTATGCACAGTTTGTATGGCTCTGTGTCAGCGGCGCCGGATTTATGGGGATTTTTCTGGCGCTTGAGAGCTATCGACTGGAACGGCTGGCAATTTGGAGGAATCCGGAAAAATACGAAAAAGGCTATCAGACATTGCAGGGATTGTTTGCAATTGGCTCGGGAGGTCTCTTTGGAAGAGGACTTGGGGCAAGCGTGCAAAAGCTTGGATTTGTTCCGGAGGCGCAAAACGATATGATTTTTTCCATTGTCTGTGAAGAATTAGGTCTTGTGGGAGCGTCATTTATTATTCTTTTATTTCTGATTTTAATCTGGCGTTTTTTTATGATTGCCACACATGCAAAAGATTTGTTTGGGGCGCTGATCGCGTCCGGAGCGATGGCGCACATGATGATTCAGGTCATACTCAATATTGCAGTTGTCACCAACACGATACCAAATACAGGAATCACGCTGCCGTTTATCAGTTATGGGGGAACTTCGGTTATGTTTCTTCTATTAGAAATGGGGCTTGTCCTGAGTGTATCGAATCTGATAGAATAGAAAAGAAACGACAGGAGGAAAAAGATGGAGCAGGAAAGAGAAGAGATCGAAGAAAGACCGAGAAAAAAAAGAAAAAAGAAAAAAAGTAAAATTGGATATTATTTATATGCGGTTGTTGTGCTGATACTGACGATCGCTATCATAGTAGTAGCTACATTGATTTTATTTCATGTGCAGAAGATAGATGTAAAAGGAACGCAGTACAGTGAAAAGAATGAGGTGCTAGAGTGGGTTCGGGAAGATAAATACACTTCGAATGCGTTGTATGCACTTTGGAAATTTAAGTTTGGTTCCTATAAGATGCCGCCATATCTGGAAAAGGTAGAGGTAGGGCTTTCGGCTCCGTGGGCATTAAAAGTAAAAGTGACAGAGAAAAAGATGATTGGCTGCATAGTATCAGACAATGAGTATGTATATTTTGACAAAGAAGGGCTTGTGCTTCTGAAAAGTACTGAGAAGATGGAGGGGGTACCGGTGATAGAAGGACTGGAAACCGAAACGATCGAACAGTACAAAAAGCTTTCTGTGGATAACGAGAAAGTATTCTCTTATATTGTGGAGTTGACAAAAGAGATAAAGAAAAATAATTTGGAGCCGGATCGCATTGTGTGGGAAGACAACAGCATGGATCTGTACTTTGAAAATGTGTGTGTGCGTCTTGGAAGAAGCCGTTTTGACGAAAAAGTGGTTCAGCTTCCACCTATTTTAGAAAAATTAGAGGGAAAAACAGGCGTGCTCGATATGGAATATTACAATGAAGCAAGTTCAGATATCAGTTTTAAAGAAGAAGTTACAACAAACGAGTAAAAAAATGAAAAAATAAGGAAAGTTTCTATTGATTATTTAAGGAAAAGCCGATATTATATAACTATGTGACAAGAAGCATATAAAGTATAATCCAGGGATGTATAAGATAAATAAGGAAACAAAGGAGGAGAAACTCTTGTTAGAAATCAAAACAAATGAATCAGAAGCAGCAGCAAAAATAATTGTAGTAGGTGTCGGTGGCGGCGGTAACAATGCGGTGAACCGCATGATTGATGAGCAGATTGCCGGAGTTGAATTTATTGCAATTAATACAGATAAACAGGCGTTACAGTTGGCAAAAGCTCCAACATTGATGCAGATTGGGGATAAGCTTACAAAAGGTCTCGGTGCAGGAGCAAAACCTGAGATTGGTGAAAAAGCAGCAGAAGAAAGTGAAGAAGAGATTGCAGCAGCATTGAAGGGTGCTGATATGGTATTCGTGACATGTGGTATGGGAGGCGGAACCGGTACAGGTGCTACACCGGTTGTTGCACGTATTGCGAAAGAGCAGGGAGCGCTCACAGTTGGTGTCGTTACAAAACCATTCCGTTTTGAATCAAAGACACGTATGAACAATGCTCTTGCAGGAATTGAAAAACTCAAAGAGAATGTAGATACACTGATTGTAATCCCGAACGACAAGCTGCTTGAAGTGGTAGACAGAAGAACGACTATGCCGGACGCGCTGAAGAAGGCAGACGAGGTATTGCAGCAGGGTATTCAGGGAATCACAGACTTGATCAATGTACCTTCTTTGATCAATTTGGACTTTGCCGATGTGCAGACAGTAATGCTTGACAAAGGTATTGCACACATTGGTATCGGATATGGAAAGGGAGATGACAAGGCTCTTGAGGCAGTGAAGGAAGCTGTTTCCAGTCCACTTTTAGAGACAACAATTGCAGGTGCATCTCATGTTATCATCAACATTTCAGGTGATATCACATTGATGGATGCAAGTGATGCAGCTGAATATGTACAGGATCTTGCAGGCGAAGAAGCTAATATTATTTTCGGTGCAATGTATGATGATACAAAGACAGATGAGGCGACAATCACAGTTATTGCGACAGGTTTACATAATACAGGCGGAACAGCTTCTAAATTAAAATCAAGATTAGAGAAGACTGTTATGCCGACTATCCAGAATGTAGAAAGACAGGAAGCTCCTGTAGCTCAGCAGTCAGCGAACAAGTTTGATCTTGGAGCAGATGCCGTGAATGCAGCACAGCCAAAGACTGCAGGTGGAACGATGCCTACATTACAGGTTCCAAGAACACCAACGAGCCATGTAAAGGAACAGTCTATTAAGATTCCATCATTTTTGAAAAAATAAGAGATTGATTAATAAAAAGAGATATGCAAGAGCATGTCTCTTTTTTTGTCGAACGAAAGGGGCAGTTTCCCAAGCGTATTTGACAAATTTTTCGGAGGACATTCCGTATAATGAGTTTTGCTTGAGTACCAAATCGATTTTGCGTCGAAAGAGAAAGAAGGTGGGACGTGTACTATGAATTGTATATAGACGTGCTGTTCCTGGTAAATTTTATGATGGACTATATACTTTTGCTTTTAGTTCGAAAGATGTTAAAGTGTACTGCCACGCACGGTAATATCTGTATAGGAGCAATGACAGGATCTTTTCTGACGTGTCTGGTCATCATATTACCGGTCTTACATCCGTTTTTGAAATTCATACTGTTCCATGTAGTTGTAAACACAGCAATGATCAAAGCAGGGCTTAAGATCAAAGATATGAGAAATTTTGTAAAAGCGCTTTTGATGCTTTATACGGGTGGATTCCTGCTGGGAGGTGTGATGGAGCATTTCAGACAGTACATAAAGATTGGAAGTATGTTTCTGCTTGTCGCAGTCGCTGCATATTACGTTGTTACATGGATATGGAGTTTTATCGTTTCCGTTCAAAGAGTGAATCAATATCAATGTAGAGCGCAGTTGTATCTGGGACAAAAGAAATGTTGTATAAAAGGCATGATTGACACTGGCAACGGACTGAGAGACCCTGTCACAAATGAGCCTGTCAGCATATTGGACAGAAAGACGGCGATGAAATTTTTGGGAGAAGAAAAAATGGGGAAGATCAGATATGTTCCGTATCATTCAATCGGAAAGCGGGAAGGGGTTCTTCCGGTTGTGCGGATTGACAAAATGTGTGTGGAAAATGATGAAATTCACTGGATTAAAAATCCGTTGATTGGAATCAGTGAGGAAGAAATTACGGCAGAAGATACATATCAGATGATTTTAAATCCTGACATATTTTAGGAGGAGTAAAAATGGTTATCAACACAGTGATGTCACATCAGTTTAAATTTAAATTTATACCGGGATTTCGAACATTTTTGTTTCCGGAAAAGAAGGATATACATTACATAGGGGGCTCTGAAGTGCTTCCGGCTCCACTGGCGGTGGAGGAAGAAGCAGAAGCAATCAACGAGCTCGGCTCAAAAGACGATGAGTATGCCAAGAAAGTTTTGATTGAACACAATCTGAGACTTGTCGTCTACATTGCAAAAAAATTTGACAATACAGGGGTTGGAGTAGAAGATCTGATATCGATTGGGACGATTGGTCTGATCAAGGCAATCAATACATTCAATCCGACAAAGAATATAAAGCTTGCGACATATGCCTCCAGATGTATTGAGAATGAGATTTTGATGTATCTGAGAAGAAATAATAAGACAAAGCTGGAAGTGTCAATTGATGAGCCGCTAAATGTTGACTGGGATGGAAATGAGCTTTTGTTGTCCGATATTCTGGGGACAGAAGAGGATACGATATATCGTGATCTGGAAAATGAGGCAGAGCGAAAATTACTTGTTAAAGCAATCGGCAGGCTTTCCAACAGAGAGAGGATGATCGTGCGGATGCGTTTTGGGCTTGGAACACTTGACGGGGAGGAAAAAACGCAAAAAGAGGTCGCTGACCTCCTTGGCATTTCACAGTCTTATATTTCAAGATTGGAGAAGAAAATCATGCAGAGATTAAAGCGGGAAATGGTGCGTTATGAATCTTAAAAATTGGTAAAAAGACTATCGAAAAGAAGGAAAAAGTGGTAGGATAAAAAGAAAAGGGGTTGATTGTATGAAATTAACGTTTATCGGAGCAGCCCACGAAGTGACTGGAAGCTGTCATTTGCTGGAGACGAATGGTAAGCACATTTTGATTGACTGTGGTATGGAGCAGGGACCGGATTTGTATGAGAATCAGGAACTTCCGATTGCACCGGGAGATATTGATTTTATACTTCTGACACATGCACATATTGACCATTCAGGTTTGATTCCGCTTATGGTGAAAAATGGATTTAAAGGACAGATTGTCACCACTTTTGCAACCGCGGATCTCTGCGATATTATGCTTCGAGACAGTGCCCATATTCAGGAGTTTGAAGCGGAGTGGAGAAATCGAAAGGCAAGACGTTCCGGTGAGCCGCTGTATGAGCCGCTGTATACGATGCAGGATGCACAGGATGCAGTGGAACTTTTGGCACCGTGCGATTATGAGCAGCGGATAGAGCTGTGCAAGGGCGTGGAAGTGCGTTTTACGGATATTGGACATTTGCTTGGCTCTGCCTGTATTGAGATTTGGATTACAGAAGAGGGGCTATCACGGAAAATTGTATTTTCAGGAGACGTCGGAAATATCAATCAGCCGATTATCAAAGACCCGAAACAGATAAAAGAGGCAGATTATGTTGTGATTGAATCGACTTACGGAGATCGTCTGCATGGAGATGAGAGACCGGATTATTTGGGAGAATTTACAAGGATTTTGCGAGATACCTTCCAAAAAGGAGGCAATGTGGTGATTCCTTCTTTTGCAGTGGGAAGGACGCAGGAACTACTGTATTTTATCCGTGAGATCAAAGAGAAGAATCTGCTGAGTGATTTCCCGAACTTTGATGTGTATGTGGACAGTCCGCTTGCGATTGAGGCAACCAGTGTGTTTACAAAGAATGAGAGAGATTGTTTTGATAAAGAGGCAATGGAATTGGTGGATCAGGGAATTAACCCGCTTGTATTTCCGGGTCTGAGGCTTTCTGTGACGAGTGACGATTCCAAATTGATCAATTTTGACAGCAGACCAAAAGTCATTATATCCGCTTCCGGAATGTGCGAGGCGGGCAGAATCCGGCACCATCTGAAACATAATCTCTGGAGAAAAGAATGTACGATTCTTTTTGTAGGTTATCAGGCGGTCGGTACACTCGGACGAAAACTGATCGAGGGAGCGCCTGTTGTCAAGCTGTTTGGCGAGACTATTGAGGTGGCTGCCAGAATTGAATCGTTGAAAGGAATCAGCGGCCATGCGGATATGAATGGACTGCTTGACTGGCTTGGTGGATTTGAATCGGATATCAGGCATGTATTTGTCGTGCATGGCGAGGATCAGGTGACCGATTCCTTTGCAGAGACAGTGACTGAGAGATTTGACATACCGGCATTCGCACCGTATTCAGGCGGATGTGTAGATCTTGCGACGAATCAGATTCTGTCAAAAGGAAATCCGATTGTGAAGAAGAAAGTGGAGAAACCAGAGAAATTGAGAGCAGAAAGTGCATTTAACCGCACGGTAAACGCGGGAAAATATCTGCTTGAAGTTATTATGAAAAATGAAGGTCTCGCAAATAAAGACCTTGCGAAATTAGAAGCTCAGATTAAAAATCTGGCAGATAAATGGAACCGGTAATGAACCGTTTGAAATAATAGTTCTTGAACAAGTGTCAAGGACTATTATTTTTTTTATTTCGTTCAAAATAGTATATTTACACCGCACAATGCAGAGAATCCTACTAGAAAGAAATCGTGGGAGGATACGAAGATGGCACTGAATAAAGTGGAAATATGTGGTGTGGACACGTCGAAGCTGCCGCTGCTTAAGGAAGAAGAGAAAAATGCACTATTTGCAAAGATTAAGGCAGGAGATGAGGGAGCGAAAGAGCAATATATAAAAGGAAATCTAAGACTGGTATTAAGCGTAATCAAGCGTTTTACGAATAGCAATGAAAATCCGGATGATCTGTTTCAGATAGGATGCATCGGGCTGATCAAGGCAATCAATAATTTTAACACAGAGCTGGATGTCAAATTTTCTACCTATGCAGTTCCGATGATTATCGGGGAGATCAGAAGATATATGAGAGACAATAATTCGATTCGTGTAAGTCGTTCGCTGCGGGATACGGCATACAAAGCAATCTATGCAAAAGAGGGATATATGAAACGGAATCTAAGGGAGCCGACACTTCAGGAAATCTCAGAAGAGATTGGCATAGCAAAAGAAGATATTGTGTTTGCGATGGATGCGATTCAGGCGCCGATGAGCTTAAATGAGCCGGTCTATAATGACGGTGGAGATGCACTTTATGTGATGGATCAGATCAGTGACAAAAAAAATAAAGAAGAGAACTGGATTGAGGAACTGGCACTTCAGGCAGCGATGGAACATCTGGGAGAGAGAGAAAAATATATTATCCGATTACGTTTTTTTGAGGGGCGCACCCAGATGGAAGTTGCGGAGGATATTGATATTTCCCAGGCACAGGTGAGCAGACTTGAAAAACACGCATTGAAGGTGATGCGCCAGTATCTGATGGCATGAGAGGGGAGAAAAACATGGGCAGTGTGCGAGGAGAGAAGTATACTGCCTTCACTACTTTTTGGAGGTTGTAAAAAAAGATATTGAAATTTCAGAGTGTTCATACTATACTGATGCTATAAAAAATTAAGGAGGCACACAATGTATAAAGCATGCATATTTGATTTGGACGGGACATTGACAGATACATTAGAATCCTTAACATATTCAGTTAATGAAACGTTGAAAGAATTAAAGCTTAAGAAAATTACACAAGAGCAGTGCAGAAGCTTTGTCGGAAATGGTGCGAGATGTCTGATCGAACGTGCCTTGGTGGCAGGAGGAGATTTAGAAAAATCTCAGATGGAGCCGGCAATGGAGATATATGGACGTATATTTGGAGAAAATTGTACATATCATGTAACACCATACGATGGAATCGCAGAGATGCTTGAACAGTTGAAGAAGAGTGGAATCAAGCTGGCGGTGCTGTCGAACAAGCCGCATTTGCAGGCTGTTGATGTGGTGAAGGAATTTTTCGGGGAAGATGTTTTTTCATATGTTCAGGGACAGATAGACAGTGTACCGAGAAAGCCGGATCCGAGCGCAGCGCTGATGATTGCAGAGAAGCTTGGATGTAAAAAAGAAGAATGTGTGTACGTCGGAGATTCTGAAGTGGATATTAAGACGGGGCATGCAGCGGGTATGAAGACAGTGAGCGTATCCTGGGGATTTCGCTCAAGAGAAATACTTAAGGAAAATGGTGCGGAGCATATCATTGACAGACCAGAAGAATTAATTCATATGATAGGAAAGGGTATATAGGAGGAATTTTAAAATGTATGAATATGATGAAGAATGTTTAAAAGTTTTTTTGGAGAAACAGTTACAGTTATTTGACGAACCGGTTGCGGAGACTCTTGAGGAAGCAGAGGCATTTTTGGAGGACTGCATGGCAGTTGTCGTGGATTCGTTGGACGAAGTAAGAGATTACTTTGAAGAGAACGGAGCGGATATCGCAGAGATGACAGATGATGAGCTTGAGGAGGCTTCGGAAGTATTTCCGGTTTCTGACGGACGCTATCTTGTTGTAGAAGGCTAAGAGAAGCAAAAAGCCACGGTTTTATTTGACCGTGGCTTTTTTTAATGCATCATCAATTGCGTTTATGATGACCTGAGAGGTGTAAGGATTATCTTCCGGGAAGGATATATTTTCCAGCGACTGGGAATCATAGACTTGCTCTGCAATATTTTCGATTGCAGGCTGAATCAGCGGGTACATTGTTGCAACTGTTTCATCCAGATTGCTGAACCGGATGGAGTTGATGTGTGAGCTGTCCACTGCAACTTCCACTTCCAGAGAAGTGTTATTTAAAGTGACGGTGGAAGTGTAGACACCGGGCATATATTCTTGTTTTTTGGATGTATGTTTTTCATCATTTGGGAGGAACATAAAGGTTAGCAGCAGGATCAGCAAAATTCCCAGCACGACAAACACTACAGTATAAATCACTTCTTTCATGTGTAAGACAACGATTTTGGTCTTGGAACTCATAGAGGCCTCCTAATCTATCGAACGATAATTGTTTACTTTTTATAATGTATGAAGAAGTTTGGAAAATTATTCATGGCTTTTGCGTGACAAACGAGGATAGTTCTTGTAAAATAAGAAAAGCAGTAAAAAGAAGAGGTGAAATGATGTTTGTTATAGTAGGATTAGGAAATCCGACGGCTCAGTATGAAGGAACGAGACACAATGCCGGGTTTGATGTCATAGATGTGTTGGCGGAGAAATATAATATATCAGTGGATGCAAGGAAGTGTCGGGCATTCTGCGGGAAAGGAGTCATTGCGGGGCAGAAAGTACTTCTTGTAAAACCGCAGACTTATATGAATTTGAGCGGAGAGAGCGTTGGGGGAATTGTAAATTACTACAAGATTGATCCGGAGTCTGATCTGCTTGTCATTTATGATGACATCAGTCTGGATGTAGGACAACTTCGCATCCGCAAAAAAGGAAGTGCGGGCGGTCACAACGGAATCAAGAGTATTATCGCCCATCTTGGCACAACGGTATTTCCGAGAATTAAAGTAGGAGTAGGAGAAAAACCGAAGAATTACGATCTGGCAGACTATGTGCTCGGTCATTTTTCTAAACAGGAAAGAGAATTGATGGAAGAAGGATATGAACATGCATCTGATGCAGTAGAGCAGATTGTGCAAGGTGAGATTGAGGCTGCGATGAATGTGTTCAACAAAAAAGTAAAAGCATAGAAGGAGGAGAACATGCAGTTTTTTGCAGGACCGCTGAAAGAATTGGCGGAGTATGAAGAGATTCAGAAAAAAAGAACGGAAAAGCAGGGAATGATACAGATATCAGGTTGTGTCACTTCCCAGAAAACACATTTGATGTATGCGCTGGGCGATGGTTTTAAACGAAAAATCATCGCTGTTTCCAGTGAGCTCAAGGCAAAACAAATTTATGAAGAGTACCGTTTTCTGGATTCTGATGTATGGATCTATCCGGCAAAAGACTTATTGTTTTATCAGGCAGATCTTCGTGGCAAGTTTTTGATTAAACAGAGAATGGAAGTGTACCAGGCATTGCTTGAACAGGAACAAGTCACTGTGATCACAAGCTTTGACGGCTTTATGGATTCTTTGCTTCCGCTGGAAGAGATGGAAAAGAGGGTCATCTCTTTGGAGGCAGGACAGGAGCTTGACTTTGAGAAATTAAAAAAAGATATGGTGCTTCTTGGATATGAGAGGGAAGAACAGATCGAAGGTCCCGGACAGTTTGCGGTGCGGGGAGGTATTTTAGATATTTATCCGTTGACGGAAGAAGTACCTGTGCGTATTGAGATGTGGGGAGATGAAATTGATTCTATCCGTACATTTGATGTGGAAAGCCAGCGCTCTATTGAGAATCTGGAATCGATTCGTATCTATCCGGCAACAGATTTTCCGGAAGAACAGGCAAAACGTGTTTCATTTTTAGATTATTTTGATAAGAAAACAAGTATGCTGTTTTTGGATGAGCCGGTGCGCCTGATTGAAAAGGGAGAGTCTGTGGAGGAAGAATTTGTGCAGGCACAGGCAAACCGTATGGAATGTGGGTATGCGGTCTCGGACGAGGAGATGAAACTGTTCTCCACAAAAGAGATTGCCGACAAGATGAATCAATACTATAGTATAGGGATGTCGGCATTGGAGATGAAGTGCAAAGAATTTAAGACGCGTGGTCTGTATCATTTGCAGGCAAAAGGGGTAAACCCGTATAATAACAGTTTTGAGATGCTGACACGGGATCTGAAGCAGTTAAAGAGAAAAGGGTACCGTGCGATCTTGCTTTCCGGTTCCCGAACAAGAGCAAAACGTCTGGCAGAAGATTTAAGAGATTATAATCTAAGCAGTTTCTACAGTGAGGATGTAGAACGAGAGGTTAATCCAGGAGAAATCATGGTGACTTATGGGCATGTGACGGAAGGATATGAATATCCGATGATCAAATTCATCGTCATTTCTGAAACGGATATCTTTGGGCAAAAAAAGAAAAAGAGAAAGCGTAAAGTATATGAGGGACAGAAAATACAGAGCTTTTCAGAACTGAAGGTCGGAGATTATGTAGTACATGAAAATCATGGATTGGGGATTTATCAGGGAATCGAAAAGATTGAGGTGGATAAAGTTTCCAAAGACTATATGAAAATTGCTTATGCGGCGGGCGGGAATCTGTATATTCCGGCAACTCAGCTGGATCTGATCCAAAAGTATGCAAGCGCAGATGCAAAGAAACCAAAGCTTAATCGGCTTGGTGGACAAGAGTGGACGAAGACGAAGACAAGAGTTCGCGGGGCAGTAAAAGAGATTGCAAAGGACCTTGTCGAACTGTATGCGGCAAGACAGGAAAAACATGGATTTGTCTATGGAGAGGATACAGTATGGCAGAGAGAATTTGAGGAGATGTTTCCGTTTGAGGAGACGGAGGATCAGCTGCTTGCAATCGAGGCGACGAAAAAAGATATGGAGAGCACCAAGATCATGGATCGCCTGATCTGTGGAGATGTTGGATACGGCAAGACAGAGATTGCGATCCGCGCGGCATTTAAGGCGGTGCAGGAGAATAAGCAGGTGGTGTATCTCGTTCCGACGACGATACTTGCCCAGCAGCATTATAATACGTTTGTGCAGCGCATGAAGGAGTTTCCGGTGCGAGTCGACCTGATGTGCCGTTTCCGTACTCCGGCGCAGCAGAAAAAGACAATTGAGGACACAAAACGCGGTCTGGTGGATATCGTGGTAGGTACGCACCGTGTGCTGAGCAAAGATTTGGAGTTTAAAGATTTGGGACTTTTGATCATCGATGAAGAACAGCGTTTTGGAGTGCAGCATAAGGAGCAGATTAAAAAATTAAAAGAGAATATTGATGTGCTGACGCTGACAGCGACACCGATTCCGAGAACCTTGCATATGAGTCTTATCGGAATACGTGATATGAGCGTGCTTGAGGAGGCTCCGGTTGACCGTATGCCGATTCAGACATATGTCATGGAATACAATGATGAGATGGTGCGCGAGGCGATACAAAGAGAATTATCCCGTCAGGGACAAGTGTATTATGTGTATAACAAAGTGAAAGATATCGATGAGATTACGGACAAGGTGCAAAAGCTTGTGCCGGAGGCAAATGTGGCATTTGCGCATGGGCAGATGAAAGAACGGGAGCTTGAGAACATTATGCTTGATTTTATCAATGGGGAAATCGACGTGCTTGTGTCGACGACGATCATAGAGACGGGACTTGATATTTCCAATGCAAATACAATGATTATCCACGATGCAGACCAGCTCGGACTTTCGCAAATGTATCAGCTAAGAGGACGTGTGGGACGTTCCAATCGAATGGCATATGCGTTTTTGCTATACAAAAGAGATAAACTCCTGCGTGAAGTGGCAGAGAAACGCCTGTCAGCAATCCGTGAGTTCACAGATCTTGGTTCTGGTTTTAAAATCGCCATGCGGGATTTGGAAATCCGCGGAGCAGGGAATCTTCTGGGGGCAGAACAGCACGGACATATGGAGGCTGTCGGGTATGACCTGTATTGTAAGATGCTCAATGAGGCAGTTAAGCAGCTGAAGGGTGAGATTGAGGAGGAGCCATATACAACAACAGTAGATTTGAATGTAGATGCGTTTATTCCGGCGTCGTATATTCCAAATGAATACCAGAAACTCGATATTTATAAGCGGATTGCAAGTATTGAAAATGAGGCGGAGATGGATGATATGCTGGAAGAATTGATTGACCGATATGGAGATATTCCGAGAAAAGTTCAGCAGCTTTTGCAGATTGCGCTGTTGAAATCACTTGCACACAGTGCATATTTAGTTGCTGTGGAGCAAAAAGGGGAACAGTTCCGGTTTACAATGTATGAACGTGCGAAGGTGCATGCAGAGCGGATTCCGATGCTGCTTGATCAATACAAAGGGGCGCTTAAATTTACGGTTGATACGAATCCTTATTTTGTCTATGAAAAGAAAGCAAGAAATAAAAAAGAGAAAGACGATGATGTGCTAGAACTTGTGAAAAAAGTGTTAAATGATATAAAAACATTGATAGAATAAAGAAAAACCGCTATAATTAAGAATTAGAAATACAAAGGAGGCAGTTATGAGGAATCTGAAAAAGAAAGTAGTCGTATTTGCGACAGCGGCATCTCTTGCAGTAGTCTCAATGACAGGATGTGCAAGCTTTGAAAACGCAGATACAGTGGCAACTGTTGGAGGGGATAAGATACCGGCAGGAGTTGCAAATTTTTATGCGAGATACCAGCAGGGAATGATTGAGACAAACTTAGGCTCTATGCTTGGAGACAACATGTGGACGCAGGAAGTAAGTGAGGGAAAGACTTATGAGGACAATGTAAAAGACAGTGTGATGGATGCGCTTCAACAGATGTATATTCTGGAAGACCACATGGCAGAATACGAGGTTGTGTTGACAGATGAAGAAAAGAGTGCGATTCAGGAAGCGGCAAAGAAATTCGATGAGGGCAATGAGCTGGAAGCCAAAGAATTGGTATCCGGAGAGACGGAGTATGTGGAAAGAGTGCTGACTCTGCTTACGATTCAGAAGAAGATGACGGATGCGGTGACAAAGGATGTAAGCACAGAAGTTTCGGATGAAGAGGCTGCGCAAAAGAGTATGCAGTATGTAAGTTTTCCATATACGACAACAGACGAAGAAGGGAATTCTAAGACTTTGACAGATGAAGAAAAGGCAGCCCTGAAAGAGACGGCAGCAGCTTTCCTGGAAGGTGCAAAAGCGGCGGAAGATTTTGCGGCTTATGCGACAGAACAAGGCAAGGAAGCGCAGACAGCTACCTTTGATTCAGAGAGTACATCGCCGGCCGCGGAGTTGATTGCGGCAGCAGATTCTTTGGGAGTGGGCGGATTTACAGATGTCATAGAGACAGAGAATGGACTCTACGTCGCAAAAGTGACAAGTCTGCTCGACAGAGATGCGACAGATGCGAAAAAGGGGACAATCGTAAATTCTCGGAAAAGCGAAAAGTTCAATGGGGTTTATGATGGCTGGAAAAAAGACACTAAGATAAAAGTGAATAAAGATGTATGGGCAAAAGTAGATTTTCAGGATGTCGGAGTAACTGTCAAACAGAATGAAGAAGAGCCATACACAGAATAATTAAGGAGACAGCTTTCTTTCACGGAAAGCTGTTTTTTTCATATAGTATCAGCAGAGGTGATCGTATATGAATGGAATTTTAATGGCACTATTTGGAACACTTGGAACCTTTCTCATAACAGCTTTAGGAGCAGCGGGGATTTTCTTTGTCAGACGGGAAGTCAGCGGAAATCTGCAGTGTGGATTTTTAGGATTTGCCGGGGGAGTTATGATAGCTGCGTCCGTGTGGTCGCTGCTGCTTCCGGGGATTGATTTTGCAGAGGCAAACGGGCAGGTTGGATGGCTTGTCATGACCGGTGGTTTTTTGTTGGGAGTCATCACATTGCTTGTGGCAGACGGGTTGATGAAAGCATGGTATGAGAGAGAAAAAAGTACACAGCTTACATTGGGGAAAAGTACGGCAATGCTGATCATAGCAATCACAACTCACAATATTCCGGAAGGAATGTCAGTCGGGCTTGCATTTGCACTGGCGGGACAAAATATGCAAGATACGGCGTTGTTGTCAGGTGCGGTTGCACTGGCGATCGGAATTGGAATTCAGAATTTCCCAGAAGGGACGGCAGTTGCATTGCCGCTTGTGAAAGAAGGGGTAAGTAAAAAAAGAGCATTTGTCATTGCGAGTATGACAGCGGTTGTAGAACCTCTTTTTGGTGTGCTTGCAGCAGTATTTGCGAGATTTGCAAATGCATCGATTGCAATATTACTTGCATTTGCTGCGGGAACAATGATATATGTCGTTGTGGAAGAACTGATTCCACAGGCGCATATGGGAGAAAACGGGAAGATGGGCACACTCGGATTTGTTGTCGGTTTCCTTGTGATGATGATATTGGATGTTGCGCTTGGATAAGAAAAGTGCTATTTACAAGCGAGTGTGGTAAAATGGAGAAAGGATGGGGAACGAAAGTAATGTTCACCCATCTTTTTGGCTTTATGGCATTTGGTTCAGAGATTTGAAGGTGTATCCCATTTCTTCCCACTTTGTCAGCAACTCATCTAAGATTTGTCCGTTTGTGGAAGAGGTGTTATGCAGCAGAACGACAGCGCCGGGATGTATTCTTCCAAGTAGTTTGTCAAATGCCTCTTCTTTTGTCGGTTGTTTATCCTGATACCAGTCAACATAGGCAAGACTCCAGAAAAACGTCTTATAGCCCAGTTCTTTTGCCATTTTCAAGTTTTCTTCACTGTATTTTCCTTGCGGAGGGCGATAAAATTTTATCATTTCTTTTCCGGTGATTTCCTGATAGAGTTTTTCGACATCCTGAATTTCCTTTGAAAAGCTTTCCATCGTGGAAATCTTGGACATGTCCGGGTGCGTATAAGTATGATTTCCTACGATATGACCTTCCTCGACCATACGCTTGATCAGATCGGGGTTGTCGGAGAGGAAATTCCCGACGACAAAAAATGTAGCCGGAACATTGTGTTTTTTCAGTGCGTCTAAGATGGCTGGCGTGTTACCATTTTCAAAGCCGGCATCGAATGTAAGATAGATTACCTTTTGATCGGTATTTTCGGCGTAGTAAGCATCATATTGCCTTAAGTCTTCGTAGGTCGCATTTGCAACGGGAGGTTTTCCGTCCTCCTGAAAACTCAGCCCCCAATTGCCGGTGGCAGATGTAGTGACCGACTTTGTCTGAAAATGTTCCACTGTCCGGGCAAAAAAGTGACCGACGAGGAATGCGGCGATAAATAAAAGAGAAGTACCGATTATTTTTTTGTGTGAGAATGGCTTCATAAGAACCTCAAAAATAGGATTTAGTTTAGTATATAAAAAAGAGGCTGTCTCTATTCCGGGGGAAGAAAAAAGGACAGAAGTAAAAACTTCTATCCTATCCTTACAATCATATATATCAAGTATTGTTATTCCAGTAATGATTAAAATGCTACACTTCCGGTCTCGGTTGTGTTGATTACATAATATACAGCGGCTTCTTCAGGTTTTACATATAATGTCATAGTCTTGATGTCGCCAATTTTTCTACCTGATTTCGTCCATGCCTTTTTCACTGCTGCAATCATGTCTTTGTCTTCCACTTGCTTTCCTTGGTGCTCTACGATCAAAGTCGTTTTCATCTCTTTTTTTGGAGCTGCTTTTCTTACTTTTTTTGCAGCTTCTTTTGTCTCTTCCACAACTTTTTCTGCAGCTTTCTCTACGGCAGGGGCAGTCTTTTCTACGACCTTCTCTACGGCAGGAGCAGTCTTTTCTACGACTTTCTCCACTACAGGAGCAGCTTTCTCAGCAACCTTTTCCACTACAGGAGCAGCTTTTGCTTTCATTGCATTTAATTTACTTTCTTGTTTTTTAACTTGTCTTTTTGTAGCCATAATCATACCCTCCTAACAAACTGTACGGCAACATAATACATTATTCTTTTCTATTATAGCATACTGTCAATAAAATTGTTGCCAATAATTTTGAATTTTACGAATAAATGATGTATTTTCTATACAATTCGAAAATATATTTTGTCCCGTCCCATGAAAAAATGGGAATCCTGAAGTTCTGGCTCATTGTCTGGAATGGCATCTACAATGTCGGATAACAAGATTTCTTGTTTGGCGGCTGGTGTGTGATATTGAAAATATTCAAGAATTTTTTTCGGAACACCTAATTTCACACGGCGCTTTCTGGCATATTCGTCTGTTTCGTGTTCGTCTATGTTGAGTCCGAAAAGTTCCAACTCAATCTCCAGATAACCGTCAATATAATCAATGACACTGTCAAAAGGCCTCCGACGAAGAGATTCATCAAACAATTCACAGATATGTCGGTAGTAGAGAGTCAAAAACTGTTCTTTGTCAAAGTGAACATCGGCTTTTTTACCTTCCGGTGCATTGCGGAGAATTCCCTGAAGCTCATTGTGTTTGGTGTCAAAATAGGTCATAGATGCCATTGCAAATGTGGGTGCCTGCCCATTTACACTTTTGATACCGAGCACTTGATTGAAGGCATCGCTTAATGCCTTCGGAGCATGATCACGTTTTCCTGTCGGCTCCCAGATACTCCATTTTCCATCGGCTTGTGTCAGACCGACAAAGGAGGGTTTTTTGCGCCCGTTGCAGATAAAAGATTCTTTCCCGTAGACCTGTTCAAAAAGTGTTGTGTTCAAAAAATAGTCTGTCTGAAATTCTTTCATGCTGAAAAGCTTTGTAAAAATAAGTCCCAGATAGTAGGAGGTAACACTTTTTTCGCTCGCATCTAAATATTCTGTCTCAGGAGATTTGATTAGATAGCCGTCGCAGACAGAAAGAATGGATTCAATCATCGATACTTTAAAAATAAATTCCTGGCTCCGCTTTTCGTGATGCCATAAAGCCAGATGCTGGGATGGAGTCGCGCATGTCACAAGGGCGTGCAGCAGTTCCAGATTGTTGAACTCTAAAATCTTAGAAGAAAAAAACGGCCATTCCATCCCATTACAGCCTGTAATTTCCAATGCTAGTTTGTAGCAGTTATCCTGTGTTAGTTTCATAGAGATTCCCCGGCTTTCGAAAAGAAAAATACGTTGTTTCTATGCTCTTATTATATGTGATTTTTCTGCTTGTTACAATAGTATTATTAATGAGACTTATAAACCCTCTTTAAAAATAATTAACTATCTTTCTTTGCACTTGCGGGCGATTCGTGCTAAACTTATTCTGTTAATGAGCTAATAAGATAATTGAAAAGAGGAGAAAATACATGGGTGGATTTTTTGGCGTTGCTGCAAAGACAGACTGCATATTAGATTTATTTTATGGCGTAGATTATCATTCACATCTGGGAACAAGACGCGGTGGAATGGCAACATTTGGAAAAGGCGGTTTTCACCGTGCGATTCATAATATTGAGAACTCTCCGTTTCGTACAAAGTTTGAGCGGGATGTCGAGGAAATGAAAGGGAATATCGGAATCGGCTGTATTTCTGATTTTGAACCACAGCCGCTTTTGATTCAGTCACATCTGGGAAGTTTTGCAATCACAACAGTTGGAAAGATCAACAATCTGGATGCACTTTTGAATATTGTCTATGAGAATGGGCATACACATTTTCAGGAGATGAGCGGCGGGCAGATCAATGCAACTGAACTAGTAGCATCGTTGATCTGTAAAAAAGAGACGATTGTGGAAGGAATCCGATATGTGCAGGAGATCATTGATGGCTCCATGACAATGCTGATCATGACAAACGAGGGAATCTATGCAGCGAGAGATCGTTATGGACGTACTCCGCTGATGGTCGGCAAAAAAGAAGATGCATATTGTGTTTCATTTGAAAGTTTTGCATACATGAGTATGGGATACTCTGATTATAAAGAACTTGGACCGGCGGAGATTGTCTACATTACACCAGAGAGTGTGGAAGTCGTTTCAGAGGCAAAAAAAGATATGAAGATCTGTTCGTTCCTCTGGGTGTACTATGGATACCCGACTTCTTCTTACGAGGGAGTGAATGTGGAAGAGATGCGTTATAAATGCGGCAGTATGCTGGCAAAACGTGACAAAGGAACCATCGAGCCGGATGTGGTAGCAGGTGTTCCGGATTCCGGTATTGCACATGCGATTGGATATGCGAACGAATCGGGCTATCGTTATGCGAGACCATTTATCAAATATACACCTACCTGGTCCAGATCATTTATGCCTACAAATCAGGCACAGAGAGAAAAAGTAGCGAGAATGAAACTGATCCCGGTGCCGTCTTTAATTGAAGACAAGAGACTGCTTTTGATCGACGATTCAATCGTGCGAGGAACACAGCTTCGTGAGACGACGGAATTTTTATATAACAGTGGCGCGAAAGAAGTTCATGTAAGACCGGCATGTCCGCCGTTGCTTTATGGATGTAAATATTTGAATTTCTCACGTTCAAAATCAGAACTGGATCTGATTACCCGCAGAATTATTTTGGAACGTGAGGGAGAGAATGCAGAAAAGGTACTTGATGAGTACGCAGATCCAAACAGTGACCGCTATGCAGCAATGCTGGAAGGAGTGCGCAAGCAACAGAACTTCACGACATTGAGATACCACAGACTGGATGATTTGATTGCGTCTATCGGATTGGAACCATGTAAACTCTGTACATATTGCTTTGATGGAAAAGAATAAGACTTTTTGAGCAGGATTTTAGGAAGATCAGCTGGTAATCGCTGGTCTTCTTTTTAATTTGGATAAGAAAGATGGTTTATTTAAGAAAAAATATATATTTTGTACACAAGAGTTTGCTATAATACTTTTAAACCGTTAAGAAAAGAGGAAAATATATGGCGATAAACATTCTTGTAGTAGATGATGAAGAGGCGATTGCAGATTTAGTAGAAGTATATTTAAAAAGCGAAAATTACAATGTGCTGAAATGTTATAACGGAAAAGATGCGTTAAAGTGTGTTGAGAAAGAGGATATTGACCTTGCAATTTTAGATGTGATGCTTCCGGATATCGATGGATTTGATATCTGTCAGAAGATTCGTGAGAATTATCATTTTCCGGTGATTATGTTGACTGCAAGAGACGAGAACATTGATAAGATTACCGGACTTACGATAGGGGCAGACGATTATATCACAAAACCATTCCAGATGCTGGAACTTGTTGCAAGAGTCAAAGCACAGCTTCGCAGAGTGACGAAGTATAATCAGCAGGATGTAAAGATGAATGAAAATGTGATCATCATCGGCGGTCTGGTTGTAGACAAAGAGAACCATGAATGCACGATCAATGACGAACCATTGTCTTTGACCCCGACAGAATTTTCGATTTTGTGGGTATTATGTAAGAATCGTGGTAAAGTTGTGGATTCTGAAAAATTGTTTGAGGAAGTGTGGGGAGAAAAGTATTTTGTGAACAGTACGAATACAATTATGGTTCACATCAGACATTTGCGGGATAAGATGAATGATTCGGCGGAGAATCCAAAATATATCAAGACTGTGTGGGGAGTGGGATACAAAATTGAAGGATGATGTTCGGGTATTTAAGAAAAAAATATTGTGGAAGACAGCATTTTTTCCCGGAGTTCTCACCATAATATGGGCAGTCAGTCTGTTTATTATATCTGATGGAGTACTTAAGGAGGAAAGGCAGAAAGAGATTGTCTGCATAGTCGGAACAATCCTGTTTTTTTTAACCGCATATTCTTTTTCGTTAAAGAAAATTATAAAATATTTTGATGAGATTGGAGCCGGCATCAATCAGCTTCTGGAGGAAGAAAACGACAAGATACAATTGGAGCCGGAACTGGAATTTATTGAGAAGAAAATGAACCGGCTGAAGATCACGCTGGAACAGCGAACCAAAGATGCAATCCGCACAGAGCAGAGAAAGAATGATCTGGTCGGTTATCTTGCGCATGATATCCGTACACCGCTGACTTCCATAGTCGGCTATCTGGAACTTCTAAATGACATGAAACAGATGGAAAGGACACAGCAGGAAAAATATTTGCGGATCACGTATGATAAAGCAAAGCGATTGGAAAAACTAATCAATGAGTTGTTTGATATTTCAAAATTAAATATGCAGACAGTTGCCTTAAAGAAGGAGCAGGTGAATCTGACTTTCATGTTGTATCAGATGGCAGATGAATTTTATCCGATGTTGGAACAAAAAGGACAGAGCATGAAGATGGAGATTGACGAGAAGATTTTGATATACGGAGAGGCAGACAAATTGGCGCGTGTGTTTGGAAATATTTTAAAAAATGCAATCGCTTACGGAGATGCGGGAAGTGAGATTACAGTGCAGGCGGCGAAAGGTGTGGAGAATGTTGTGGTCACCTTTGTGAACAGGGGAGCAGAGATACCAAAACATCAGTTGGAACATATTTTTGAGAAATTTTATCGTTCGGACAGTGCAAGATCTACAGATACCGGAAATGCCGGACTTGGTCTTGCGATCGCAAAAGAGATTGTCACGCTGCATGGTGGGGAGATTTGGGCAGTTAGCAATAAAGAAGATACAAAATTTATTGTAAAACTTCCGATTTTATGTCATTGCGACTTCGGAAGTGAAGATGTATAATGGGTATATAAAAAGAAAAGGGGGCTTATTTTATGAAGATAGATATGCATTGTCATGTAAAAGAAGGATCCCCGGATAGCAAGGTAAGTTTAGATGAATATATTACGATTCTAAAAGCAAATGGCTTTGAAGGGATGCTGATTACTGATCACGACACGTACAAAGGATACAGGTATTGGAAAAACAAGATGAAAGGAAAAAGCCATGAGGATTTTGTCGTCCTGAAAGGAATTGAATATGATACCTGTGATGCAGGGCATATTATTGTCATTATGCCGGAAGGGGTAAAGATGAGGCTTCTGGAACTAAAAGGACTTCCGGTCTCTGTGCTGATTGACTTTGTCCATCGGCATGGAGGTGTGCTTGGACCGGCGCATCCGTGCGGAGAAAAGTATATGAGCTTTACGAACACAAAGAGATTTTATAAAAATCCGGAAATCATAAAGCGATTTGATTTCATTGAAGTATTCAATGCGTGTGAGTCAATGGAGTCCAATGAAAAGGCGGCAAAGCTGGCTTATAAGTATCAAAAAGTGGGAATCGGGGGAAGCGACGCACATCGTCCGAACTGTGTAAGTATGGCTTACACAGATTTACCGGAGAGGGTGACTTGTGAGACAGAGCTGATTTCCCTGATTCGAAAAAAGGTGCCTTTGGAAGTCGGCGGAATGTTATATAATAAGACGACGAAGGAAAAGCTTGGAAAGGCAAATAAGATTCTGGTGTATTCGTTTTGGATCTATAACAAAACAGGTGGACTGATTAAAAGAAGCAAACGAAAGAGAAAGAGTATGCTGGAGAATCCGATAGATCCGATAGATCCAATCGAGATGGAATATCTTGCAAATTACAAAAGATAGCAGAAGGGAAGACAGTTATGTGGACAAGATATGATTTGAAGATGAATGCGAAGATGGCATTTAAGAGAAATTACTGGACGTGTGTGGCTGCAAGTCTGGTGGTAGGAGTTTTGAGTGGAAGTATGTTTGCCGGTTCCGGAAGCGGTGTGCAGACTACGCTGGAGGTACAGCATAATAATCCATATGCGTATGACAGTTACAGCGCATATTCTTATAACAGCAGCAATTCGATATTCGGGGGAGTTATTTTTTCTTCGATAGTAATCGCGATTTTGCTGGTGATTGCTTTGTTAGCTTCGTTATATACGATTTTTGTCGGAAATGCGGTATCGGTAGGCGGATGCAGATATTTTATGGAGAACAGAGAGCATCAGACAAGTGCTTCAAAGGTGTTTTATGGATTCCAGAATGGAAGATATGGAAATGTGGTTAAGACAATGTTTTTCCGGGATTTGTTTATTTTATTGTGGACACTGCTTTTGATCGTACCTGGAATCATTAAAAGCTACAGTTACAGACTTGTTCCATATATTTTGTCAGAGAATCCACATATGGACAGAAAACGTGCGCTGGAGCTGAGTCAGCAGATGATGGACGGGCACAAGATGGAAGCGTTTGTGTTGGAACTGTCTTTCTTTGGCTGGTTCTTATTATCGGCATTGACTTGCGGACTGGTTGGTATCTTTTATGTAAATCCGTATTTGGATGCGACATTTGCAGAATTTTATGTGGCAATCCGAACAGAGAGCATCGGAAAAGGACTGGTGGCAGAAGGAGAACTTCCAGGTTATAGTGCTCAGACAGTTTAAAAGGAGAATCCTGCATCTGCAGGATTCTTTTTAAATTATAGGAAATTCCTTTGGAATCCTATAATTCAAAAAAATGCACTTTGTGCAAAGATGCGCAGCTCGCGGGGGTGAAATTATCACTGCGTGAACCGCTCGCGCGCGAAGATTGCGCAATAGCGCAATCTTTTTAGGATAAAAGATGGAAAAAAGAGGACAGATATGGAAAAAATCTTTCTAATAGGAGTTGTTTGTGTTATCTTAATATCGATTGCAGTAGTGGATGCAAGAAAAAAGAAAATTCCCAATATACTTTTGGGAATACTTTTTTTCTGTGCGGTGCTTTCCGGATTTATCTTTCCGGAGATATCGTGGCCGGATCGAATTGCGGGAGGGATTCTGGTCAGCGTAGTGTTTTTGACCGTGATATGGATTCGACCGGGAGCATTTGGGGCAGGTGATGTCAAGCTCATGGCGATATCTGGTCTTATGCTCGGTGTGGGGAGAAATCTCACTGCATTTGGATTTGCGACAGCGTTAGCGGCATTATATTGTCTGCCGGGGATATTGCGCAGAGATAGAAAGAAAGAGTCGGAGATTGCCTTTGGACCATTTTTGTGTGTGGGAATTTTGCTTTCTATCTTTTTGGGAAAGGCATTTATCCGATGGTATATCAGTTAAAAGTGAGGAGAAAATAGATGATTATTGTGAGAGGAGCGGGAGATCTTGCGACAGGAACAATTTATGAACTTCATAAGGCGGGATATCGTGTACTTGCCCTTGAATGTGCAAGACCGACGGCGATTCGAAGAGAAGTTGCCTTCAGTGAGGCGGTCTATGACGGAGTGAAGGAGGTAGAGGGAGTCACTGCGCGTAAGATTACTTCTGTAGAAGAGGTGGCAACGGTTTGGGAAAAGGGAGAGATTCCTGTTTTGATAGATGCCGAGGGAAAAAGTATTGAAGCATTACGTCCGTTGGCAGTGGCGGATTTAATTTTGGCGAAGAAAAATCTTGGTACAAGGCAGGATATGGCGCCGCTTGTAATTGGAGCGGGACCGGGTTTTGCCGCAGGAGAAGATGTAGATGTAGTGATTGAGACGATGAGAGGTTATGAGCCGGGAAAGGCGATTTATCAGGGAAGTGCACTGGAAAATACAGGCATTCCGGGAATGGTAGGCGGATATGCAAAAGAGCGGGTGATCCATTCGCCGGCAGAAGGAGTTCTGAGACAGAAGCATCACATTGGAGAAATCGTGCAAAGAGGAAGCGTGATTGCTTTTGTTGGGGAAGAACCGGTGTATGCGACACTGACGGGAATACTGCGCGGATTAATCCGAGATGGATTCGCTGTGAAAAAAGGAATGAAGATTGCGGATATCGATCCGCGACCGGACAAGCAGGCTGCATGTTATGAGCGGTCGGACAAAGCAACTGCAATTGCAAAAGGGATTTTAGATGTAGTGCAGAAACATTTGAGATTACAACACTTGCTTCAGATACATCCGACACAAGACAGAGTGATCGCATTTGTAGGAGGCGGTGGAAAGACGACGTTGATATACGAACTTGCAAAAGAATTGGAGTCGGTTGGAAAAAGAGTAATTGTCACAACAACAACGCATATGCTGAGACCGAAAAATGAGTGGGAATTGCTTCATACAGTCGGGGTGCCGTGTGAGGAGGAACCAGAGAAAATTAGGGGACTTTCGGAGGAGGAGTACCGAAAACTGAAAACACAATGCGATGTGCTGCTAGTCGAAGCGGATGGAGCTAAGCGAAAGCCGCTCAAAGTTCCGGCAGAGCATGAACCGGTGATACCAGAAGATACGGATATGGTAATTGGGATCGCAGGAGCCTCAGCGATTGGGCGGACGATCAAAGCAGGCTGTCACAGAGGAGAACTTGTGGGGGAGTTACTTGGGAAAAAACTTAGTGAGATCCTGACAGAAGAGGATGTGATGACAATCCTGAAAAGCAAGGCAGGACAGAAAAAGCATGTGAAGCAGAAATATCGTATGGTCATCGGACAAGCAGATCTTTTGACGCAAGAGCAGGTGGAAAAATTCAAAAAAGAACAGGGGATTTGCCTGTATTCAAGGAAAGGAGGAGCAGATACCAATGGAGAAAATATCGGAATATCGTGAAATTGCAAGAATGTTAAAGGACGGAAAAACCGTGGTAAAAAAGACGAGGATTACAAAGGAGCGCTGTCTGGAAGAAAGTCTTAGCGGAGGATTTACACTGGTAATATGTGGAGGCGGACATATTTCGTATTCACTTTGCAATCTTGCGAAGATGCTTGGATATCAAGTGTGGATCATTGATGACAGAGAAGAGTTTGCCAATGAAGAACGGTTTCCGCAGGCGGATCACGTATATTGTATGGGATTTGAAGAGGCATTTGACAAGGTGATTTTTCCAGAGAGCGCATGGTATGTCATCGTGACAAGAGGTCACCAAAATGACTATGAATGTCTCAAAAAAGTGATGGAGCGAAAGAGCAGCTATGTAGGAATGATTGGAAGTAAAGGGAAAGTGCGAACGACACTTGAACGTCTGAAAAAAGATGGGGTTACAAAAGAACAGCAGGAGCAGATACATGCTCCGATCGGGCTGCCAATCGGAGCAAATACCCCGGAGGAGATCACAGTTAGTATCATGGCTGAGATGATACAGGAAAAATCAAAGCTTGGTTATACAGATTTGCCGAAAGAGATGATAGAGTGGCTTTTGAACAAAAAGCAACCGATGGTGATGACCACGATCGTGGGAAAGAAAGGCTCGGCTCCGCGCGGAGTTGGTGCGAGAATGCTTGTTGCAGCAGACGGCACGATGACAGGGACGATTGGTGGAGGTGCAATTGAGCATCTCGTGTTACAAAAGGCATGTATCATGCTCGAAGAAGAGAAAGAGTTTGCCTTAGAGGCTTATGATCTGACAGCGAAAGCGGCGGCGAGTATCGGAATGATCTGTGGAGGATATGTAGAGGTTCTGTTTGAAAAGGTCATCTAAATATGATAGAATATCAGATTGGGTAAAGAAGCATAAAATGACGAAGAGAAAGGGGAATATCGTTGTTTCACGCAAAAAATTATATAAAAGTAACAAGCCTTGAAGAGGCATATGAATTGAATCAAAAAAAATCAAATGCGATTATCGGAGGAATGCTCTGGCTGAAGATGAGCAACCGAAATATGCAGACAGCAATTGATCTGTCGGGACTTGGTCTGGACAAGATTGAGGAACAGGAAGATGCGTTTTCCATCGGATGTATGTGTACACTTCGCCAGTTGGAAATACACGAAGCATTGAATCGCTATTTTGGAGGCGCGATGAAAGCTTGTACAAGACATATTGTCGGTACACAGTTCCGCAATGGCGCAACGGTCGGCGGAAGCATTTTTGGAAGATTTGGATTTTCGGATATATTGACTTGTCTTCTGGCATTAGATACATATGTGGAATTATATCATGCAGGTGTGATTGCGTTATCTGAGTTTGTGGAGATGCCACGCGATAATGATATCTTGGTGCGCATTATTATAAAAAAAGATGGCAGAAAGATTGCATATCGGTCACACCGTGAGGCGGCGACGGATTTCCCGGTGATCGCCTGTGCGGTGGCAAATAAAGACGATCAGTGGTATGTATCTGTCGGGGCAAGATCAGGAAAAGCGAAACTTCAGGTAAGACAGGCGCAGATTGAAAATGCAGAGACATTTACCAAAGAGGTGATTGCCGGATATACATTTTCTTCTAATATGCGTGGAAGTGAAGTATACAGAAGACATTTGGCAGAGGTGTATACGAAAAGAGCAGTGGAAGAAATACTGGCAAAAAACAGTGAGAAGGGAGCATAACATGGCGGAATTAAAATTGGTTTTAAATGGAAAGACAGTCCTGGAAGAGATTGCACCGGATATGCTTCTTTTGGACTTTGTACGTTCACAAGGGTGTTATAGTGTAAAAAGAGGATGCGAGACTGCAAACTGTGGTCTTTGCACTGTTTTGGTGGATGGAACACCAATGCTGTCCTGTTCAACGCTTGCGATGCGTGCGAATGGAAAAACGGTGACGACGATGGAAGGCATGCAGGAGGAAGCGGCAGAGTTTGGGGCATTTCTTGCAAATGAAGGGGCAGAGCAGTGTGGCTATTGCAGTCCGGGATTTATCATGAATGTGATTGCCATGTCGAAAGAACTGGAAAATCCGGGTCTTGATGAGATTAAAGAATATCTGTCTGGAAATCTGTGCAGATGCACGGGGTATATGGGACAGCTTCGTGCGATTCAGAAATTCTTAAAGATGAAGAAGGAGGAGAAGTAGATGAAGTCTGTAAATGCACCAATTATGAAAAAAGATGCGATGGCTCTTGTAACAGGAAAGCCAGTCTATACAGATGATATTGCTCCAAAGGACTGTCTTGTCTGTAAGATTCTTCGAAGCCCACACGCACATGCAGTGATTGAGGAAATCAACACAGACATTGCGATGAAAGTGCCGGGAATTGAATGTATTCTGACTTATGAGGATGTGCCGGATAAAAGATTTACAATGGCGGGTCAGACCTATCCGGAACCAAGTCCGTATGATCGCCTCATTTTGGACAGACGAGTACGTTTTGTGGGCGATGCGGTCGCAATTGTGGCAGGAAAGACGGAAGAGGCAGTTGAAAAGGCACTGAAATTAATAAAAGTAAAATACGAAGTGCTGGAGGCTGTACTTGATTTTCACCAGGCAAAAGATGCCAAGATTCTTGTTCATCCAGAAGAGAACTGGAAAGCACTATGCGATGTGGGCGCGGATAATAAAAGAAATCTTTGCGCGACCGGTTCGGAACAAAATGGAGATGTGGATAAGATTTTGGAAGACTGTGATTATGTAGTGGAGGGAACGTATCATACGCAGGCAAACCAGCAGGCAATGATGGAGACATTCCGCACATATACATATATGGATACTTATGGAAGACTGAACGTGGTATCCTCTACGCAGATTACATTCCATGTGCGACGTATCCTTGCGAATGCGCTGGATATACCGAAGTCTCAGATTCGAGTGATCAAACCTAGAATAGGAGGAGGATTCGGAGCAAAACAGACAGTAATCACAGAAGTGTATCCGGCAATTGTGACAATGAAGACGGGGAAACCGGCAAAAATTGTCTATACAAGGGAAGAATCCCAAATTGCATCTTCGCCACGTCATGAGATGGAAGTGACTGTAAGAGTGGGGGCAAATAAAGAAGGAAAAATTCGTGCAATCGATGTGTATACACTTTCCAACACAGGAGCGTTTGGAGAACATGGACCGACTACAGTAGGCTTGTCAGGGCATAAGTCCATTCCGATGTATGGGCAGGCAGAAGCATTCCGATTTGCATATGATGTTGTCTATACGAATAAGATGTCGTCAGGGGCATACAGAGGATATGGAGCGACACAGGGGATTTTTGCGGTTGAGTCAGCGGTCAATGAGCTTGCTGCCAAGATGCAGATGGATCCGGTAGAACTTCGCCTGAAAAATATTGTGCGGGAAGGTGATGTGATGCCGGCATACTACGGTGAGACTGCAAACAGCTGTGCGCTTGACAGATGCCTTTTGCGTGCGAAAGAGATGATTGACTGGGAGAAAAAATATCCGGCACGTGATATGGGAAATGGAAAAGTCAGAGGTGTCGGTGTGGCGATGGCAATGCAGGGATCATCAATCTCCAAAGTGGATCATGCATCGGTATCGATCAAGGTAAATGATGATGGGTTCTATTCGTTGATGATTGGAGCATCTGATATGGGAACCGGGTGTGATACCATTTTGGCACAGATGGCGGCAGACTGTATGGACTGCTCGGCAGATGATTTTATCGTGCATGGGGTGGACACAGATATTTCGCCATATGATTCCGGATCGTATGCGTCAAGTACGACATATCTGACCGGAATGGCAGTGGTGAAAGCGTGTGATTCCCTTCGGGAAAAAATATTGGCGCAGGGAGCAAAGTATTTGGAATGCGACGTGGAAGAGGTAGATTTTGACGGACAAAAAGTGTTCATGCGTTCCAAAGATGTATCCATTTCTTTAAAAGAAATCGGAAACAGAGTGATGACAAATAACGAGGAAGCACTGGTAGCTGCAGGGGCACATTCTTCGCCGGTGTCACCACCACCGTTTATGGTCGGAATGGCAGAAGTAGAAGTCGATAAAGAGACCGGAAAAGTAGAGTTGATTGATTATGCAGCGGTTGTAGACTGCGGAACTGTAGTCAATCCAAACCTTGCCCGCATACAGACAGAAGGTGGAATTGCACAGGGAATCGGTATGGCTCTGTATGAGAATGTTGTGTACAATGAAAAGGGACAGTGTCTGAGTAATTCTTTTATGCAGTATAAGATTCCGTCTAGAATGGATGTGGGAGATATACGTGTTGAATTTGAGAGCAGTTATGAGCCGACAGGTCCGTTTGGAGCAAAATCCATCGGTGAGGTTGTGATCAATACGCCGTCACCGGCAATTGCACATGCAGTATATAATGCGACCGGAGTGCAGATCAAAGAACTGCCGATCACTTCAGAAAAAGTATACATGGGAATGCAAAACAATGAAAATTAGTTTGATTTTACTGGCGGCTGGGGACAGCCGCCGTTTTGGCTCAAATAAATTATTGTATGAACTTCATGGAAAACCGATGTACAGGTACAGTGTCGATGAAGTTGCGAAACTGGATACGACGGTATTTGCGGAGAAAATTGTGGTGAGCCAATATGATGAGATCTTGGATACGTTGTCAAGGGAAGGGTATCTGACAGTGCGAAATACAGAGAGTTATCTTGGGATATCGCACTCGATACAGCTTGGTCTTGCGGCGTCTGAAGAAGAGGCATGGTGCTTCCTTGTGGCAGATCAGCCGTACCTGAAAGCAGAGACGCTTGAAAGATTTGTGGAAGCATTTCAAAAAAGTGGGAAGAGCTGTGCCTGTGTAAGATATGGGAACAGAACTGGAAATCCGTGTATTTTTACGGCAGAATATCAAAAAGAGCTATTGGAACTTGCCGGAGATATTGGGGGGAAGCGCGTCATAAATAAACATTTGGATGAAACATTTTTTTATGATGTGGAAGAGGAACAGGAACTGGAAGATATAGATGAAAACAATCTCCCGTAGAACGAGATGCTAAAAGCATTGCGTTCTATGGGAGATCGCTATTTTGCATGAAATTTATTTCCAGTATTCTTCTAAATACTTTTCAGCCTCTTCCTGTGACAGTGAAAATTCTTCCATCAGGTTTTGCATTACATCTTCTTTTGGAACATTAAATTTCATACAAGCATGAATAGTTCCTTTGATTCCTTTACTTAAACCGTTGTTCAAACCTTTACGGAATCCTTCATTCAATAAATCTTCTCTCCATGCTCTCCGAAATTCTTCTTCGTCATATTCTGTCAAAATCATATCCACGACCTCCGATCGATTTTTTTGAAGTATATCCGCAAGAATCCCATTGTGGATACAGAAATCCACTGCTTTATTCACTGCATTTCCAAAGTCCATCTGTTCCGAAAGATATTTTCGGATGATACTGATAAACTCTGCGTATTCCTTTAATGGTCTGCATTTCTCCATTAACTCTCGGTTTTTCCCTAAATTGATATTGAGTACAACTGCTGTACATTCCAAAGATGGAGTTGTTTCCTCTTTGTTTTCAAGAAACAAATCACTCAGCTTTAATTCCTGCCGCTCCGGTTCTTTCTTTGTTCCGTTGTAAAAAACAACATACTTTGGAAAGGGAATATGGAGCGGCGATGCTGTATACAGGCGGTGCTTTACCGGTTCGATATACTCTTTGTACAGGGATGAAAAATAGAATAATCCTCTCAATGGCAGGTTTGGACTGAATGAACTTTGATGCTCATACAGATTCATCACATCCCCGATGAGAAAGGACAAGTCATTTTTCATTCCCATGTAGACAACGTCCTCGATGGTAGTAATAGTTAAATCATCGGGATTTGTGTAATTACTGTTATTGACTGCGTTGTAAAGCTCCAAAAGCTCCTTTTTCTCATGGAAAATCATCCGGAATATCCTGTCTTTATACTTCTTATTTATCTTATGTTCTGTCAAATGTGTTCCTCCTTTATATCTTATCAAATTTATGCCTGTGAATCAATGGAAAGGGCATAAAGATTCATAGGCATCACCATCTTTCTTTAAATAAAATATGAATACAAATTGGGGTTCTTGTGACGGCTGTCACGAGATATTAGAAGTTATAGAATGTTTGATTTGTGGGACTAAGCATATCATAAATAATTTCTGACTGCAACCATAAACGGTTCATAAAAGTAAAAAATAATTCGGGATTTTACTTGAAAGATTGCCAGACTTATTATACAATTGATGCCAGCATGAAGAAGATATAACAGACAATTAGGAGGAAATAGTTTGTATTATTTAATCTTATATTTTTTTGTATATGGTTTTTTAGGATGGTGCACAGAAGTTGCATTTGCGGCATGCAAGGAGCGAAAATTTGTAAACAGAGGATTTCTAAACGGTCCGATCTGTCCGATATATGGAATCGGTGTAGGGATTGTTGTTCAGTTTTTGACACCATACAAGGAAAATCTGGTGCTGCTGTATATTGCATCTGTAGTGATGGTGACTGCTTTGGAATGGGTGACCGGATTTATTTTGGAGAAAATATTTCATAATAAGTGGTGGGATTACTCAAAGATGCCTCTGAATCTGAATGGTTATGTGTGCCTTTTGTTTTCTTTGATTTGGGGAGCAGCGTGCGTTCTGATCGTAGATTTTATCCATCCACTGATTCATAAAGTGTTGTCATGGATTCCGTTTCCAGTAGGAATGACCTTGATTGTTGTGCTGGGTATTGTGATGTTTGCCGATTTGTATGTGACAGCTTCCACAATTTTGAAGATGAACAAGCACTTAGAGAAGATGAAAGAGATTGCAACAGATTTACATCGTATCTCAGACGAACTTGGAGAGAACATTTATCAGGAAGTTGTAGAAGTGTTAGAGCGAAGAGATGAATGGAAATTAAAAGTGCAGGAAGCATCTGACGGAGTGAAAGGGAAAATACAAGATGTGTCAGATGAGGCAATGGAAAAAATTGCGGATTTGAAGAAAAAGTATAAAGAAGTTGGTGGAAAAGGAATACGAGTTTCGAGACGTTTACTGAAGGCGTTTCCTAGAATAGAATCTAAAAAGTACCGAGAGGCGATGGAGGATTTAAAACAGTATTTAAAACGAAAATAAAATGTGAGTGGGGTAAGAATAAGGAATGGAAGAGAGAATACCAAAATTGTTCCTGATGTGGAAAGAGTACTCGAAGGAACAATTTATAAAAGATATTGTGGCAGGGATTATCGTGGCAATCATTGCATTGCCATTGTCGATTGCGTTAGCACTGGCATCCGGCGTGAGCCCGGAACAGGGAATTTATACTGCGATTGTGGCAGGATTTGTTATAGCAATGCTTGGCGGAAGCCGGGTGCAGATATCTGGTCCGACAGCAGCATTTGCGACGATTGTAGCAGGGATTGTCGCACAGAAAGGAATGGCAGGTCTTGTCGCAGCGACAATTCTTGCCGGAGTGATTTTGATCCTGATGGGAGTCTTTAAGCTTGGAGGATTGATCAAGTTTATTCCGTATACGATTGTGACAGGATTTACAAGTGGAATCGCTGTGACGATTGTAATTGGGCAGATTAAAGACTTTTTGGGACTGGAATTTAAACATGCTCCGATTGAGACGATGGAAAAATTAAAAGAGTGCATAGACACGATTGGGACAATCAATGCGCAGGCGTTGAGCGTTGGACTGATTGCACTGGCAATCCTGATTGTCTGGCCGAAGATCAACGCAAAAATCCCACCGTCTCTGATTGCTGTCATTGTAACAATTGTGCTTGTGAAAGGGCTGGATATGGAGGTCAATACAATCGGAAGTCTGTATGAGATATCGAATAAACTTCCGGTACCGTCTATGCCCCAATTTAGTTTGGAATTGATCGAGAGTGTACTTCCGGATGCATTTACAATTGCAGTACTGGCGGCGATCGAGTCACTTTTGTCTTGTGTTGTATCGGATGGAATGATTGGAGACAGACATAATCCAAATGTGGAATTGATTGCTCAGGGAGCAGGAAATATTGCATCTGGTATATTCGGAGGAATTCCAGCGACAGGTGCAATTGCAAGAACAGCAGCAAACGTGAAAAACGGAGGGCGTACTCCAATCGCTGGAATGGTTCATTCCGTAGTATTATTACTAATTCTGATTGTGCTGATGCCTTATGCGGCATTGATTCCGATGCCTGCGATTGCGGCAATTCTTTTTATGGTTGCCTACAATATGTGTGGTTGGAGAGAGTTTGTGACTCTTTTGAAAACAGCGCCGAAAAGCGATATATTTGTGCTGGTGACAACATTTGTGCTGACAGTTGTGTTTGACTTGGTTGTTGCGATTGAAATTGGATTTATGCTGGCGGTGATTTTGTTTTTGAAAAGAATGTCTGATGTGGCAGATGTCAGAAGTTGGGAATATGTAGAAGAGGAAAGAGAAGGACTTCGCATTGTGCCCAAAGGAACACTTGTGTATGAACTGGAAGGACCGATGTTTTTTGCAGCAGCAGACAAATTTTTGAGTGTATCAGCAGATAAAAATACGAAGGTTGTCATATTGAGGATGAGTGATGTGCCGGCAATGGACGTATCTGCATTACGAAAATTGGAAGAAGTATATCGTTCGTGCAAAAGAAAGAATATTACTTTGATTTTATCCCATGTGACAGAACAACCGCGTAGAATGATGGAAAAAGCAGGATTTGTAGTGGATGTGGGAAGTGAGAATTTCTGCGAGAGCATAGAGACGGCGCTTAGACGAGCAGAACAATTGTGTCAAAAACAAAGTAGAAAGAAGATGTAAAAATGCGAGAAGAGCAGTTTAAAATGGAACGAAAAGGTCTGGTAGAAGAAGGGCAGGAAGTTAAAGTGACTGAGAGAGTTAATGGAAGTCTTTACAGCTATATTGTAGAACCGTCGGTTGCGATGTCTGGAATTTATCGAAGCAATCAGAGAATAAAATCAGACAAAGGAATCATCAATCAGATCAAAGAGACCGAACGGGGATTTTACCTTGTTGTCGGATTTGATGAATAATCAAAAGGGAGTGAGCAAAAGAGCCAATATCATTAAGTTAAAATGATGTAAATGGCAATCCAAAACAAAAATATACAAATCAGAGTATATCTAATTCGGATATGCTCTGATTTTGTATTACAAGAAAAATTTCGTTTGATTTTTTGATAGCACAATAGCTCCTTCGGAATCGGAGGAGTAAAAGAGATTGAATTATTTCTGATTTATGCTAATCTATAATTGAATGAAACCACACATGTACTGACAGAAACTCGCTGTCGTTTTCGGTTGGGTCTTATTGGGAGTAAGAATCGTTGAATTGTGGCTTCAATATCATAAGGAGGCTCCTTTCCTTTGTACCTGAAAAAGTTCAAACAGATTTTGGCAGCCTGCGTGAAATTGATCTGTAGTTTATACTTCAGATCTTTTTCTTTTGGTTTTACATGTTGAGCAATCAACATGCTAAAGTTGTACATAACTAATCTTGCGTATATTTCCTGTAAAATAGAATTCTCCTGTTTAGAATGAAATGCTGACAATCCAAGAATATATTTCAATTCTCTGAAGCCAGTTTCTATTCCCCATATGCCGATGATAGATTTCTTTCAAATCTTCCATTGAAAATATTTCTTCTGGAAGGCTCGTTGCAATAACTTCATATGTATTGTCATCTAAAAGGAATCTGACAAACCGTATTGTTATCTCATAATCAGGACTTTTGCTATTTTCAATATAATCAAACCGGGACTTCTTTGAAAGATACTTATATTTTTCTGTGTTAATCGCAGCTGGACCAGAGAAATGTCTGGTTAATACCACCCGTTTTGTAATATCATATTCCACTGTTTTAGGAAGATTTAACCCAGAAACCATACAGGAATTATCATAATCTCTGACTCTTACAACATAATCAAAAAGTCTCTCTTCAATATGAGCGAAAAGATTATAGTTCTCATAACCACGGTCTGCCATGATTATAACAGGATGTTTTTCACTGATTCGATCCACAAGTTCACATGCTGCACCTGTTTCGTTTTCGTGCAATCCCTTTTGAACAATGACATCCAAAAAGCTTTTACTACAAACATCAAAAGTGCATTCAAATGGAGGGTCGAAAAATGATTATCCCCCATAACATTATCTTCTTGAGAGTTGTAAGGTAGTGAAAAATCACTTCCATCAATTGCAAGTAAACGATAATTTTTATAAAGGACAGGTTTTTTAAATGTACATTCATTAAAGCGATAAAACAAATGTTCTAAGGCAGTGTAACTGAGTTTTTTTCTTTGTTGGACAAATGCTGACACAGTTGGAAACCCTTTCCTATATTCAAAAAATTCTCCTATCTCATGTCCAAGACTGTTGCTTCCAAAAGAAAGAATAAATTGAATCAACGTAGAAAAGTTAAATTTACTTTTACGACAAAAAGCCGGTTTTCCTGAAAGATTAAAGATGTCAGAAGAAAGCGCCATTTCATCAATAATCTTTAGTAAACAATTTTTAAGTTCATTAGCGTGTGTATTCACGACGTCACCTCCTATAAACAAGGGGCTTCGCCGCAATTTTTTTGGTATTTGTCAACCATTTTTTTTAAATCACAAAAAAAGAGCAGGGTACATTTTTCTATATACCTTGCTCTATAAGAGAATACATTTTTAATATCTTAACTTAATGACATTGGCAAAAGAGCTTGCTCTTTTTTAATTTCTTAAGAAAATCTGTAAAATCATCAGAAATAGAACTGAAATCTTTAAGAAGTCTTAATAAAGCCCTTATGATATTTTAAAATTGATTTGGTAACATTAATACTAGAAAGAAGGAAAGTTTCAAGATTGTACCTTTTCGAAAAATGGATGTCCCTTTTTTGAAACTTTAATTTTATAAAATAAGAGTACTAAGAGGAGGATGGAAAGATGCAGAAAGAGGGAATGAAAAAAGCAATTAATATTTTGACGGTACTTTGTACTGCGGCAATGGCTGCATTTGTCATATATGGTGTAAAGAGTGGAATTTTTACAGATCGGGCCATGATGGAAGAATTGGTTCGAAAAGGCGGAATATGGGCGCCGGTGACATTTATCTTAATTCAGATGGTACAGGTGGTTGTTCCGATTATTCCGGGAGGAATCACATGTGCAGTAGGTGTTGTCATATTTGGACCATGGTATGGACTGCTTTATAACTACATCGGAATTGTGGTAGGTTCCGGAATCAATTTCTATTTGGCAAGAAGATATGGACAATGCCTGGTGAAATTTTTTGTGAAGGAAGAAACCTATGACAAGTATATTACATGGCTTGACAAAGGAAAGAAATTTGATAAGTTTTTTGCACTTGCGATTTTTTTCCCGTGTGCTCCGGATGATGTGCTTTGCATGATTGCAGGATTGACAAAGATGTCGTGGAAGAAATTTTCAGCGATCATTTTATTAGGAAAGCCGGCATCTATCGCAGCATACAGCATGGCTCTGATTTACGCAGGCGGATTTTTAGGGAAACTCATAGCATAGATAACAAAGGAAGAGAAAAGGGGACAGCATTATGAAAGTACTAATTACAAGCGATTTATTTGATTCAACTATTAACGGAGTGGTAACTTCTGTAAAAAATCTGGAGAAAGAATTGACAAAGCAAGGACATGAAGTGAGAATTCTGACTGTGTCTGATCAATATGCGTCCTACCAAAAAGATAATGTCTACTATATGAAATCTGTGCCGGCAAAGATATATCCGGATATTAGAATTCCGGTATCCAAGTGCGCGGATTATATAGAAGAACTGATTCGGTGGAAACCGGATGTGGTACACAGTCAATGTGAATTTTTCAGTTTTGGCTATGCAAAGAAGATTGTGAAAGCGACAGGCGCTGTGTTTATTCATACTTACCACACATTGTATGAACAGTATACAGAATATGTTCCGATTGGAAAGACATTGAGCCGGGCGGCACTTGGAAAATGGATTAAATTGAGATTGCGAAATGTAGATACCATCATTGCACCTACGAAAAAAGTAGAATATGCACTTTTGGAATACGGAATGGAAAACAACATTCAGATCATTCCATCGGGGATACAGATTGACCGTTTTTTCAAAAAGGAAGAGGCGGAGATAACAAAAAGATTAAAAGAAAAGTATCAGATTCCAGAGGACAAAACAGTTCTGCTAAGTCTTGGAAGACTTGGATTTGAAAAGCGAATTGATGAACTGCTGCGAGGAATGAAGGCACTGCTTTCAAAAAGACAGGATGTTGTTCTTTTGATTGTGGGGGGCGGACCGGCAAGAGGAAGCCTGGAGCAGCTGGCGAAGGAATTAGGTATCGAAAGATCGGTTCGGTTTGCCGGTATGGTAAATCCAAACGAAGTAGCTGATTATTATAAATTGGGAGACATTTTTACATGTGCGTCGACAAGCGAGACACAGGGGTTGACTTATATTGAGGCGATGGCAAGCGGACTTCCGCTTGTGTGCAGAAAGGACCCTTGTCTTTACGGAGTGCTGGAGGAAGGCGGAAACGGATATTCTTATGAATCAATCCAACAATTTGTGTCCGGTGTACAAAGACTTTTGGAAGAAAAGGAAATATTTGAAAATGCGAGACAGCACAGCCGGAAAATCGCAGAAGAGTATGGAACAAAACGATTTGGAAAGCGTGTGGAAAGCTGCTATGAAAAAGTATTATTGGAAAGAGAGTGTGAGAAAAATGAAAGTGCTGTTATATGCGAAGAATCGACAGGTCGTCTTAAAAAGTGGAGTGGGGAGAGCCATGGTTATGCAAGAAGAATCTCTTAAGGGAAACGGTGTGGAAGTGACAACAGACCCAAAAGATGATTACGATGTAGTACATATCAATACGATTTTTCCGAGTGACTATTTTATGGCAAAGAAAGCAAAAAAATGCGGGAAAAAAGTAGTTTATCACGCCCATTCTACAAAAGAAGATTTTCAAAACTCCTTCACAGGTTCGAATCTGATTGCACCGTTATTCAAGAAGTGGATTATGAAATGCTATCAGACCGGAGATCTGATTTTAACACCGACAAATTATTCGAAGTCATTACTTGAGGGGTACGGCATCAAAAATCAGATTGAGGTCATCTCAAACGGTGTGGATACTACGTTGTTCCAAAAGAACATGCTTGTTCGTGAGAAATTCCGAAATAAATATGGGTTTAAAAATACGGATAAGATTGTGATGTCAGTAGGGCTTTATTTTGAGAGAAAAGGGATTTTAGATTTTGTAGAACTGGCAAAACAGATGCCGGAATATCAGTTTGTCTGGTTCGGTTATACACCGGATAGCCAGATTCCGAAGAAAATCAGAGAGGCTGTTCACACAAAGCTGCCAAATCTCAAATTTACCGGATATCTGCCAAAAGAAGAGCTGCAGATGGCGTATAGCAGCTGTGATCTGTTTTTCTTCCCATCTTATGAGGAGACAGAGGGAATTGTCGTGCTGGAGGCATTGGCGTCCCAGATTCCGGTACTGCTTCGTGATATTCCGGTTTACAGTGACTGGCTGGAAGAAAATAGAGATGTCTATAAGGGAAGAGATAATCAGGAATTCAAAGAGCGGATTGAAGAAATTTTGGAAAGAAAGATTCCGACGCTGACATTGAATGGATTGGAGCGGGCAAGAGAGAGAGATGTGTCACATCAGGCAGAGATTCTGAATCGATATTATGAAAGACTGGCAACCGTATAAAAATTGCCACAGTTGTAAGGAGAGCTCACAACTGTGGCAGTATTTTTTTACTATAGTTGAATATTTTTGAATAAGTCGCCGAGACTTGTACCAATCTCTTCGGATTTTGGAATCTCTACTTCTTCTACGACTTCTTCTTCCGGCTCGATAAGCGCTTTGATGCTCAAGCTGATCTTTCCATCTTTGATGCCGATTACTTTGACATTGACTTCCTCACCTGTCTTTAGAACGTCAGCAGGCGTCTTGATACGTTTTTCACAGATCTGAGAAACATGCACAAGTCCGGATAATCCATTTTCCAGACGGATGAAAGCGCCGTATGTCTGGAGCGTCTCTACGGTTCCGGTCAAAACAGAGCCAACCTCGACAGATGCAAGTAATTTTTCTTTTTCTTTACGCTCTTTTTCTTTCAGAAGTTCCCGTGCAGATAAAACAAGACGGTTGTTCGCCTGATCGACATCAATTACCTGAACCTCAATATCTTTTAATAAGTAGTCTTCCAAATCTTCGATATATGATAAAGATAATTTAGAGGCAGGAATAAATCCACGAAGACCTTCTACCATGGCGATTGCACCACCGTTTACAATTCCTTCTACTTTTACCGGAAGGACAGTTCCCTGTTCCATGTATTCTGTTACACGGTTCCATGGATTTGCATCGTCAAAATGTTCCTCGTAATCTGCCATTGTTTCTGTCTGTAATTGTTCTTCACTCATTTGTCACACCTCTTCGTTTTTATTTTATACTGTTCTTAGTATAACATATTTTTAGAAAGAAGAACAAGAAATGTCAGAAATTATTTGACAAATGCAAAAAAAAATGGCAACCTAAAAGAGCAAAAGGAAGTGAAGTAAATGGAAAATAAGAAATCAAAGAGAGTATATGTAGTAGGACATAAAAATCCGGATACCGATTCTATCTGTTCTGCGATTGCCTATGCGAATTTGAAAAATCAGATTTCAAACAATGAGTACACGGCAAGAAGAGCCGGGCAGATCAATGAAGAGACACAGTTTGTGTTGAGGCATTTTGGCGTAGAGGCTCCAAGATTGCTTGCAAATGTACACCTTCAAGTAAAAGATATGGATATCAAGAGAATTGAAGGAATTAAGAGCAGCACCTCGATCAAAGAGGCTTGGGCGATGATGAAAGAAGAAAATGTGCATACATTGCCCGTGGCAAGAGATCATAAGTTGGAAGGCGTGATCACAACAGGGGATATCGCGACTTCCTATATGGATGTATATGACAGTAAGATTCTTGCGACAGCAAGAACACAGTATCAGAATATTATCAATACGCTCGACGGTGAGATTGTGATTGGCAATCCGCATGCATATTTTGTAAAAGGGAAGGTAGTAATTGCTGCCTCCAGTCCGGATATGATGGAGAGCTTTATTGAAAAAGACGATCTGGTTATCTTAGGAAACCGATATGAATCACAGCTCTGTGCAATTGAGATGGATGCAAGCTGTCTTATTGTATGCCAGGGGGCACAGGTGTCAAAGACAATTAAGAAACTGGCAGAGGAGAGAAGTATCGTTGTGATCACAACGCCACATGATACCTTCACAGTGGCAAGGCTGATCAACCAAAGTATTCCTGTAAAATATTTTATGAGCACAGAAAATCTGACATCGTTTAACACATTAGATTATGTGGAGATGGTAAAAGAAGAGATGGCGAAAAAGAGATATCGGGATTTTCCTGTCATAGACAGAAAAGGAGATGTATATGGTCTGATTTCCAGACGTCGTCTGTTGGAGGCAAGTAAAAAGAGGGTCATTTTAGTTGACCACAACGAGAAGTCGCAGGCAGTAGACGGAATTGAAGAGGCAGAGATTTTGGAGATTATTGATCACCACAGATTGGGAAGCCTTGAGACTGTCGGACCGGTTTATTTTAGAAATCAGCCGGTGGGATGTACGGCGACTATCGTTTACCAGATGTATAGGGAAAACCAGATTAAGATCAATGAGACGATTGCTGGTCTGTTGTGTTCTGCAATTATTTCAGATACATTGATGTTTCGCTCACCGACCTGTACAGGAATCGACCGTATAGCGGCAGAAGAGCTGGCAGAACTTGCGAAGATCAATATTGAGGAACTGGCACAGGATATGTTCCAGGCAGGAAGTAATCTGAAAGGAAAGACGGCAGAGGAAATCTGCTTTCAGGACTTTAAGAAATTTACAGTCGGCGATGTTACATTCGGAGTAGGACAGATTAATTCGATGAGCCGTGATGAATTACAGGAGATTAAATCAAAGCTTTTGCCGTATATGGAAAAGGCAAGACAGGCACAGCAGGTAGATATGGTGTTTTTCATGCTGACCAATATTATTCAGGAATCAACAGAGCTGTTGTGCTGTGGAAACGGCGCAAGAGAGCAGGTGCTGGAGGCGTTTGATCTGTCTGATGATATAGAAGAGATTATGTTAAAAGGTGTTGTGTCTCGTAAAAAACAATTGATACCAGCTTTTGTAATCTCGCTGCAGCAGTAGGAGGATACAGATGGGAAAACAGAGTTGGAAGCCGGGGAATATGATTTACCCGCTTCCGGCAGTCATGGTGAGTGCCGGAAATGCGGAAGGGCAGACGAATATCCTGACGATTGCCTGGACAGGAACAATCTGTACGAATCCGGCAATGCTATATATATCAGTGCGTCCGGAACGTTATTCGTATTCCATGATCAAAGAATCCGGAGAGTTTGTTGTCAATCTTACTACAGAGGAATTGGCAAAAGCGACGGATTACTGTGGCGTGCGTTCCGGCAGAGATGTGGATAAATGGAAAGAGATGCACTTGACGAGGGGAAAGGCAAAAGAACTTCAGTACGCGCCGATTATCGAGGAGTGTCCGGTAAATATAGAATGTAAGGTGGAAGAGATCAAAGAACTCGGAAGCCATCATATGTTTATCGCCAAAGTCATGGCGGTTCAGGTAAGCGAAGAGTATATGAATGAGACAGGAAAGTTCTGTCTGAATGAAACTGGACTTTTGGCATACTCACATGGAGAATATCTCGGGTTGGGAAAAACAATAGGAACTTTTGGCTACAGTGTAAAAAAGAAAAAGAAACGTAAAAAGTAAGAAGGAAAGTTTTAGAAGGGAAACTCCTTCTTCTTTTTTTGAAAATATATATGCTCTGTCAAACATATACATAGTGTTGAGGAAACAAAAGGAATCAGAAAAATGATGCGGTATAAAAAAGCAGCATTTGCATTTTCCATGCTATACGCAGTATGTCTGCTGGGAATAGCAGGGTATTGGAACAAGACAAAGCCTGTAGATGCGGCAGTGGAAGTGAGTGAGAAACCGAAAATTGCAATCACATTTGATGATGGACCGAGTGTCTATACAGAAGAGCTTTTGGACGGACTGAAAGACCGAGGGGTAAAGGCGACATTCTTTGTGATCGGAAAAAGCGCTGTCTCCTATCCGGATATTGTAAAACGAGAAAGTAATGAGGGACATCTGGTAGGAAATCATACCTATAATCATGTGGAAATCACGAAAATAGGGGACAAAAAGGCGAGAGAAGAAATTGAAAAGACCAATACTGTACTGAAAGAGATGCTCGGAAAGGAAATCGAATATGTACGTCCGCCGTTTGGGGCGTGGAAGAAAAAACTGGAGCAGGAGATGAATGTACTTCCTGTGATGTGGTCGATTGATCCGCTTGATTGGACAACCGAAAATGTAGATGAAATTGTGAATAAGGTAGTGACGGAGGCGAAAGAAAATGATATTATCTTATTGCATGACTGCTATCAAAGTTCGGTTCAGGCAGCGCTTCGTATTATCGATATCCTGCAAAAAGAAGGATTTGAATTTGTCACTGCCGACGAACTACTATTAGATTAGAAAAGAGGATTTTAGTTTATGATACATGAATATTCCAGAACAGAATTACTTGTCGAAAAAGAGGGCTTACAAAGACTGAAAGATGCAACTGTTATGGTGCTTGGAGTGGGAGGAGTCGGATCGCACTGCATTGAGGCGCTGGCGAGAAGCGGAGTTGGGAGACTGATCTTAGTGGACGATGATAAAGTGACACTGACCAACATTAACCGCCAGTCTATCGCGTATCACAGTACAATAGGGCAGTATAAGACAAAATTGATGAAAGATCGTATATGGGACATTTCATCTGAAATTGAGGTCATCACACATGAAAAATTTATACTGCCGGAAAATCTGCATGAGATTTTTGATCGGAAAGTGGATTACATTATAGATGCGATTGACACAGTTACCGCAAAACTGGCGCTTGTGGAATATGCAAAGCAGCAGGATATCCCGATCATCAGCTGTATGGGAACAGGAAATAAACTGCATCCGGAGCTGTTTGAGATTACTGATATTTCAAAGACATCAGTATGCCCTCTGTGCAAGGTGATGCGAAAAGAGCTCAAAGAAAGAGGGATCAAACATTTGAAGGTGTTGTACTCGAAAGAAAAACCGGTGGATACATCTGGAAAATCAACCGGAGAAAATATGGGCAAACGGCGGGCACTGCCGGGAAGTATTTCATTTGTGCCGCCGGTTGCGGGACTTCTCATTGCGGGAGAAGTGATTCGGACGCTTGCGGGAGTAGAATAGAGGAGTTGAGAAAATGGATTTATTTGATTATATGCGTGAAAATGCAGCGCAAAAAGAGTCTCCGCTTGCTTCCAGAATGCGCCCGAAAACGCTGGAAGAAGTGGTTGGACAGCAGCATATCATCGGGCAGGATAAGCTTTTATATCGGGCGATCAAAGCGGACAAGCTGAGTTCGATTATTTTTTATGGACCTCCTGGAACAGGAAAGACGACACTCGCAAAGGTTATTGCGAACACAACGAGTGCACAATTTACACAGATCAATGCAACAGTTGCAGGGAAAAAAGATATGGAGGAGATTGTCCGTAAGGCGAAAGACAATCTTGGCATGTATGGACAGAAGACCATTCTGTTTGTCGACGAGATCCATCGATTTAACAAAGGACAGCAGGACTATCTATTGCCGTTTGTAGAAGATGGAACGCTTATTTTAATTGGTGCGACGACAGAAAATCCGTATTTTGAAGTGAATAGTGCGTTGATTTCCAGATCCAGCGTCTTTGAATTGAGGGCGCTGACGAAGGAAGATATCAAAGTGCTTTTAAAAAGAGCTGTATATGACGAAATAAAAGGTATGGGAAGTTACAGAGCTGATATCGATGACGATGCGTTGGAGTTTTTGGCTGACATTGCAGGGGGAGATGCAAGAAATGCGTTGAATGCAATAGAGCTTGGCATTTTGACGACAGAGAGAAGCAAAGAAGATGGAAAGATTCATATTACGTTAGACGTGGCTCAGGAATGTATTCAGAAGAGAGTTGTTCGATATGATAAGACTGGAGATAACCACTACGATACTATTTCTGCTTTTATCAAAAGTCTGCGTGGGTCTGATCCGGATGCGGCGGTATACTATCTTGCAAAAATGCTCTATGCGGGGGAAGATATCAAATTCATTGCCCGACGAATTATGATTTCTGCGTCGGAAGATGTGGGGAATGCAGACCCGAATGCATTGACGGTAGCAGTTTCGGCGGCACAGGCAGTAGAGAGGCTTGGTATGCCGGAAGCGCGTATTGTACTTGCGCAGGCAGTCACCTACATCGCATCGGCACCAAAGAGCAATGCGGCATATCTTGCGGTGGATGCCGCACTTGAAAATGTGAGAAATTATAAGACAACTGTCCCGGCTCATCTTCAGGATTCGCATTACAAAGGAGCCGCAAAATTGGGACGCGGGATAGGGTATAAATATGCACATGATTATCCGGAGCACTATGTGGAGCAGCAGTATCTGCCGGATGAGATTAAAGATGCGAAGTTCTATTTCCCGACAGAGATTGGATATGAAAAGAATATGAAAGAACGTTTGGACAGACTTAAGAGCCGCAGACAGGATTCATAAAAACAGGAACAGGAGGTTTTCAAAGCCTTCTGTTCCTGTTTTGTTATTTGATATCTCGTTTTCGGAAAGAAATCAGTCCAATCGCTGTGGCAACGATAAAAAATCCGAAAGCTACGCAGATACTTCTTGCGGCCAGTTTTCCGGTAATATCGGAAGTGGCAATCTGTGTCATGTTTGTGTCAATCAGATAATTCGAGAGCGTGATAGACGTATCGAAAATCTTGTTAATGATCATCTCTCCGAACATGACGATGAGAGAGATAAATTCCAAAAAGAAGATATTGGCGGCAATCGCACCTCCACTTTGACGGATCAACATGCTGAACATGACAAACACGGCAGTGAATGCGCTTACCAAAAGAAATTCAATCCCGATACCTTTGCAAGCGTTAGCGACAAACGAACTGTCAACTTTGCCAAAGCCCCAGAGAGCTGTGCCAAGACCTGTAGCTACAACGGCGTAAAGGAGAGTCATGACGATTGCGGCGATGACAGAAACGATTATCTTGGAAAGATAAATCTGGGTGCGGGTATGATTTTTGGAAGCAAGATTTTTGATCGTTCCGTGTGAAAATTCTCCACCGACAAACAGTGACACAAAGATGGAGATCAAAATGGTTGTTGTTCCGGCAAACTGCATGAGGAGCATGTTGGAAGCATTTAGATCCGCAGAGCTCATCGGGATACCGTCGGTAGATATATTCAATCCGCTTTCTTCCAGTGCTGCCTCTTCCTGAGCTGCCTGCTGCGGTACTTTATCCATCAGTTTTACAGAAAAATCCATGATCAATACACTGAATACAGCGAGTGCGACAGCGAGAATCATGCATACCCAGAAAGATTTCGCTTTTCTTAATTTGTAAAAATCACTTCTTATCAAACTCTTCATAATTATTTTCCTCCAATCACTTTTAAGAAATATTCTTCCAGTCCAAATTCCTGACCATTTTCAGAAATACAACGTTTCCATAGTTCTTCTTCTGTAAATTCCTCGATAAGAGAGCCATTATGTATAATGCCATAGCGGGTGGCAAATTTGGATAGCTCGCTTAGGATATGGCTGGAAATCAATACCGTAATATGCTTTTTCTGATTCAGATGTAAGATTAGGTCACGAATCTCTTTGATCCCTTCTGGATCCAGCCCGTTGGTCGGCTCATCCAGAATCAGAAATTCAGGATCTCCGATCAGTGCAATTGCAATGGCAAGTCTTTGGCGCATACCAAGAGAAAAATTCTTTGCCTTTTTCTTTCCGGTATTGGAAAGTCCTACAAGTTCCAGTGTCTCGTCCACTACACGCAGATCTTTTACATTTGCGATGCGGCACTGTGTGATGAGATTTTCACGGGCAGTCATATTTGGGAAGAGTGCCGGAGACTCAATTACCGTGCCGATCTTTGCACGTTCTTTTACAAGGTCACTGCTTCCAAATAATTCAATGGAACCGGAAGATGGAGTGGCAAGTCCGGCGATCATACGGATCAAAGTTGTTTTTCCGGCGCCATTTTTCCCGATAAAGCCGTAAATATCTCCTTGCTGAATGGTCATAGACAATTCTTTTACAACCTGCTTGCTACTATATGTTTTCGTTAATTGTGATGTTTTCAATACAGCATTCATAAGAATCCTCCTCTTGTACTAATGTATTATTGAGTTAATACAATAATATTCTTAAAAGTTTTATTTGTCAAGAGAAAAATAAAAAAAGAATGTGCATGGGCACATTCTTAATGTGTAATATTTTATAAAAGATGCTGCATAATGAGCGCATAGACTTCCTGATGATTTTTATTCCAGTTATTAGTGACAGCAATCGCTTCTTCTTCAGTAGGGACAGTGAGAGTCAAATCAATGAGCGGTGAAGCGTTTTCAATAATCTGGCATCTTACAGAAAATTCATGGCTCATATTTTTATAATAGTCTGCTTTGACAGATACTTCATCTTTGAGTTCATATCGTTTTTCTTCGATAAAGGCATCGACATCTTCACGGATGGCGGAAGAGATGTTTGTCTTGAAATATTGTATGGTCTCAAGTCCCTCCTCTGTGAGATGATAAAGTGTGCGATTGTGAACAAATTCTTCGCGGATCAGATTGGATTCTACCATCTCGGAGAGAGCCTGCTGTAAGGTGAAGTAGGTAGTGTAACCCTTATCAAGAATAAATTCCGAAATTTGTCCGTTGGTAAGCGGAAAATCCAATTTTTCCAACATATATAAAACAATCAATTTATAAAGTGTAAATGGTTCTGACATAACTGCTCCTTTCTAAGCATGAGAAAGATAATCTTTCCCCTGCCAAATATCAGTATCCTTAAAATATTTTTGAATACTGTTCAGCACAAGACGCTTGTTCGCAGTCCATTTGGGCGCGATCAGTAAATTCTTTGGACCGTCTCCTGTGAGTCGGTGGACTACAATATCCGGACGAAGGTGGGAGATCAGAACCCCAAGTAATTCCAGATATTCCTCCAAAGAAGGAAGCCAAAATGGAGACTGCTCATAGGACTTGGCAAGGTCTGTATGTTTTAAAATGTGCAACAGTTGTAATTTTATGCCTTGAATCGGAAGCCTGTTGAGATAAGAAATCGTATCAAGCATCATCTGTTTAGTCTCATTGGGGAGACACAAGATGGTATGAACGATGACCGGAATTCCGATATGATGCAATTGAGTGACTGCCCGCTCAAACATAGAAAGAGGATATCCTCGTCGGATAAACTCGGCGCTTTTTTCGTGTATTGTCTGTAGTCCAAGCTCAATCCAGACCGGTTTGATCTGATTCAGACGATTCAGCAAATCTAAAATATCGTCCGACAGGCAGTCCGGTCTTGTTGCAATGGACAGGACTTTTACATCCGGTTCCTGAAGTGCCTCCATAAAAATCTGTTCCAAGTAGGAGACGGGGGCATAGGTATTCGTATATGCCTGAAAATAGGCAATATAGGAAGAGCCGGTGTGTTTGCGCTGGACAAGGCTTTTTCCGTCTGAAATTTGTTCTTTAATGGAGACGTTCCGATCACCGGCAAAGTCCCCGGATCCTCCGGCGCTGCAAAAAATACAGCCGGTGTTTCCGAGTGTTCCATCCCGATTCGGGCAAGTCATACCTCCATCCAGTGCAATTTTATAAAGCTTTTCGTGAAAGGTCTGTTTGACATAATAGTCAAGCGAATAATATCGCTTGTCACCCCAGCGCTCCATTAGATCAAAGCCTTTACTGCAGCGCTTACTGCATCTGCAACGCGTGGATCAAACGCTTCCGGAAGAATATTGGTATCGCTTAAATCTTCCTCAGCTACAAGTCCGGCGATGGCATGGGCAGCCGCAAGTTTCATCTCTTCTGTAATCTGTGTGGCGCGTCCTTCCAAAGCGCCGCGGAAGATTCCAGGAAAAGCAACGACATTGTTTACCTGATTTGGAAAATCAGAGCGTCCTGTTCCGACAACCTTTGCACCAGCCTTTTTTGCAAGGTCAGGCATGATCTCAGGGACAGGATTTGCCATGGCAAAAAGGATGGCATCCTTATTCATGGAAGCAACCATATCTTCCGTCACGATGTTTGGCGCGGAGACACCGATGAAAATATCTGCGCCACAGAGAGCATCGGCAAGTGTTCCTTCTTTTTCTTCCAAATTGGTCACTTCGGTCATGTATTTCTGCATGTAGTTTAAATTCGGCGAATTTTTGGAAAGAATTCCATTGATATCACACATAGTAATGTGAGAAAAGCCATAAGTCAAAAGTAGTTTTGTGATGGCAATTCCAGCGGAACCGGCACCGTTTACGATTACTTTGCATGAGTCTTTTTGCTTTCCTGTCACTTTTAATGCGTTGATGATTCCGGCGAGCACTACAATGGCAGTTCCGTGCTGGTCGTCGTGAAATACCGGAATATCCAACAATTCTTTTAATCGTTCTTCAATTTCAAAACAACGTGGAGCAGAAATATCTTCCAAATTGATTCCTCCAAATGCCGGGGCAATATTTACGATAGTTTTGATGATCTCTTCTGTATCCTGTGTGTCAAGACAGATTGGAACTGCATTGATCTGACCGAACTCTTTGAAAAGAACTGCTTTTCCTTCCATGACAGGAAGCGCTGCATATGCCCCGATATTTCCGAGACCGAGAACTGCACTTCCGTCAGAGATAACGGCTACAGTATTAGCTTTCATAGTATATTTATAGACTGCCTCTTGTTCTTTTGCGATGACTTTACATGGCTCGGCAACGCCAGGTGTATATGCGATTGCAAGATCTTCTCTGGAGTTTACATGCGCCTTGGCGGTTGTCTCTAGTTTACCGTTCCACTGTTCGTGCATTTGTAAGGCTTTTTCGTTTGTTGTCATTTTTCCACACCCTTTTATTACATTTTAGTTTTTGTTTCGTACATTATCATACCATTGTGCGGAACTCAAATCAACTGAGATGAAAAAAATACTTTATCTTCTGAGAAAAGTAGTGTATAATAGGAATCAGAAAATTCAATGTAGTCAATTCAGACAGTGAAATCCCACAGTATGGTATTTGAATAGAGAAAGGATGTAAGTATGAGAGAAAAGTATGAATCTCTATCACTAGCAGCATTAAGAGATATTGCGAAAGCAAGAAAATTAAAAGGTGTCAGCACTATGAAGAAATCAGAGCTGATAGAACTGATGCTGGAACAGGACGAAAAAGATAAAGCAAAAGAAGTAAAAGAGGAGATTAAGAATGAAAAAGCCGGTGTGGCAGATATTGAGCAGCTTGACAGCGGCATGGTGGCACACGGAATTATAGAGGTACTCCCGGATGGATATGGATTTATTCGAAGCGATAATTATCTTCCGGGAGAGAATGATGTGTATGTTTCCCCGTCTCAAATCCGCAGATTTGGCTTGAAGACTGGAGATATTATCTCCGGAAATACAAGGATTAAGACACAGGCAGAAAAATTCAGCGCCCTTTTGTATCTTACAAAGATTAATGGAGTTTCTCCGAGTGAGGCGACAAAAAGAGCGAATTTTGAAGATATGACACCGATTTTCCCGAATGAAAGACTGCGTCTTGAGAACGGACAGAGCAGTACGGCGATGAGGATTGTAGACCTGTTGTCGCCAATAGGAAAAGGACAACGTGGTATGATCGTGTCTCCGCCGAAAGCGGGTAAGACAACGCTGTTAAAGCAGGTGGCACAGTCTGTTTTGAAAAATAATCCGGAGATGCATTTGCTGATTCTTCTGATTGATGAGCGTCCGGAAGAAGTAACAGACATAAAAGAAGCAATCACAGGAGAGAATGTAGAAGTGATCTATTCTACATTTGACGAGCTGCCGGAACATCACAGACGTGTATCAGAGATGGTGATCGAGCGTGCAAAACGCCTGGTAGAGCATAAAAAAGATGTCATGATTCTGTTAGACAGTATTACAAGACTTGCAAGGGCATATAACCTTACTGTTCCACCGAGTGGAAGAACATTGTCGGGAGGTCTTGATCCGGCTGCGCTTCATATGCCAAAACGAATCTTTGGTGCGGCGAGAAATATGAGAGAAGGCGGAAGCCTTACCATTCTTGCCACAGCGCTTGTAGATACCGGAAGTAAGATGGATGATGTCATCTATGAAGAATTTAAAGGAACCGGTAACATGGAACTTGTATTAGATCGTAAATTACAGGAAAAACGAGTATTCCCTGCGATTGATATTCCAAAATCAGGGACAAGACGTGAGGATCTTCTGCTGTCTTCGGAGGAGCAGGAGGCGGTTTATACAATGCGAAAAGCGTTGAATGGAATGAAGCCGGATGAGGCAGTAGACAATATTTTGAACATGTTTGCACGTACAAAGAACAACGAAGAATTTGTTCAAATGGTAAAAAAGACGAAGTTTTTATAAAAAATTTATAGAAAAACTTGCAAAGAACTGGCATCTGTGGTACAATGACAAAGCTGTTTAGAAAGTAGAAATCATCGCGGGCATCGTTTGAGATGTACTTGACAGACGATGGCCTACGCACAAATAAAATTATTAAAGAGGTGAAAATCATGAGAGAAGGAATACATCCAGAATACCATCAAGCAACAGTAACATGTAACTGTGGGAACACATTTGTAACAGGATCTACAAAAGAAGATATCCACGTAGAAATTTGTTCAAAATGTCATCCATTCTACACAGGACAACAAAAAGCTGCTCAGGCTCGTGGTCGTGTTGATAAGTTTAACAAAAAATACGGAATTCAGGAATAAGAGAATCCAAATGAACGGGTTGAGGTCAATGCATCTCAACCCTTTTGTTTCTTTATGGAAAGGCAGGAACTATGAAATCATCAAACATAGGCGGTCAGGCTGTACTCGAAGGAATTATGATGAAAAACGGCAAGGACTATGCGGTTGCAGTGCGAAAGCCTGACAAAGAGATTGAAGTCAAAAAAGACGAATATAGGAGTTTTATAAAGTGGGAAAAGCTCACTAAGATTCCGTTTATCAGAGGAATTTTTAATTTTATAGATTCCATGGTATTAGGTATGAAGACGCTTACTTATTCAGCCAGCTTTTATGAAGAGGAGGAGACGTCACGTGTCTTGACGGAGGAAGAGGCAAAGAAACAGGAGAAAAAGGAAAATGTGCTTATGGGAATTACCGTGGCAGTTTCGATTGTGCTGGCGATGGGAATATTTATGGTGCTGCCATATTTTATTTCCGGTTTGTTTGACAAAGTTATTTCCTCCAGATTTATAAAGTCTGTCATAGAAGGTTTGATCAGAATTGCTATTTTTATCGGCTATATCTTGCTCATTTCTCGGATGAAGGATATACAGAGGGTTTTTATGTACCACGGTGCAGAGCATAAATGTATCAATTGCATTGAGCACGGATTAGAGTTGAATGTGGAGAATGTAAGAAAAAGTTCGAAGCAGCACAAACGTTGTGGAACAAGCTTTCTGTTTTTTGTGTTGTTTGTCAGCATCATTGTATGTTTTTTTATTACCGTAGAATCTCCGGTGCTAAGAGTTGTGCTCCGTATTGCGCTGATTCCACTGATTGCAGGAATTTCTTATGAGATGATTCGCTTGGCGGGAAACAGCGACAATCCAATTGTAGAGCTTTTGAGTAAACCGGGACTGGCGCTTCAGAATCTGACGACAAAAGAGCCGGAAGATGATATGATCGAAGTGGCAATCAAGGCAGTGGAGGAAGTGTTTGACTGGAAAGAATATCTGAGAGAAAATTTTGGAGCGGATGTAAGATGACATTGAAAGAAGCGTATGAATATGGCCGGGAGCGATTAAACGCAGCTGGGATTGAAGAGTGTTCTGTTGATGCATGGTATCTGCTTGAATTTGTCACAGGGCTTGACAGAACAGCATATTTTTTGAAGCCGGATGAGAAGATCACGGATGAGCAGGGCTCTTTATATAAAGCCTATCTGGAGCAGAGGGCGCAGCATATTCCACTTCAGCATATCACAGGTGTTCAGGAATTTATGGGATTGGAATTTGCGGTCAATGAACATGTCCTTGTTCCGAGGCAAGACACAGAGACGTTGGTGGAATGTGTGCTGTCTTATGTTCAGCCACAGATGAAAGTGCTGGATATGTGTACCGGTTCCGGCTGCATACTGATCAGTCTGATGAAATTAGGAAAGATCGTGCAGGGAGTGGGAGCAGATATTTCAGACGAAGCTCTGAAGACAGCAAAAAAAAATGCCGAGAAACATCAGGTGGAACCACTGTTGATAAAAAGCGATTTATTTGAAAATATTGTGGATAAGTATGATGTGATTGTGTCAAATCCACCATATATCAGGACAGCGGTGATTGAAGAATTAAAAGAAGAGGTGAGATGCCACGATCCGATTCTTGCTCTTGACGGAAAAGAGGATGGACTTTATTTTTATAGAAAATTGATAGAACAAAGTCCGATGTATCTGAAAAAAGGTGGAATGTTGTATTTTGAAATTGGACATGATCAGGGACAGGATGTAAAATGTCTGATGGAAAAAGCCGGATTTGAGGATGTGATGGTGAAAAAGGATCTCGCAGGACTTGACCGGGTTGTCTTTGGCGTGTACAATATTGCAGAAGGTGAACACATAGAAAAAGGTATATAGTATAGAAGAAAATGTTGCCCGCCATGCGGGCGGATGAGAATATGGAGGAATGGACATGTTTGATAAATTAGATGATTTGCTTATTCGTTTTGAAGAGCTTATGAGTGAGCTGCAGGAACCGGATGTGGCAAACGACCAGAATCGTTTCAGAAAATTGATGAAAGAGCAGTCAGATCTTGCTCCGATTGTAGAAGCATACAATGAATATAAGAGTGCGAAGCAGGCAATCACAGACAGTGAAGAGATGTTGGAGATGGAGTCTGACGAAGAGATGCGCGAGCTTGCAAAAGAGGAGCTTTCTTCTTCTAAAAAGCGTGTGGAAGAGCTGGAGCATGAATTGAAGATTTTACTTCTTCCAAAAGACCCGAACGATGATAAGAACATTATGGTCGAGATCCGCGCGGGTGCAGGTGGAGATGAATCCGCATTGTTTGCGGCAGAAGTGTACCGTATGTATGTGCATTATGCGGAGAGCAGGCATTGGAAGACCGAGATGATTTCATTTAGTGAAAATGGGATCGGAGGATTCAAAGAAGTTGTATTTATGGTAAGTGGTCAAGGTGTATATTCACGAATGAAATATGAAAGTGGTGTACATCGTGTGCAGCGTGTTCCGGAGACAGAATCCGGCGGACGTATCCACACTTCTACAATCACTGTGGCAGTCATGCCGGAGGCGGAAGAAGTGGATGTTGTCATTGATGAAAAAGATATCCGTATCGACGTTATGCGTGCGTCCGGAAATGGTGGACAGTGTGTCAATACAACTGACTCAGCGGTTCGTCTGACTCACTACCCGACAGGAATTGTAATTTACAGCCAGACAGAAAAATCACAGTTACAGAACAAGGAAAAAGCGTTCCGTTTACTTCGTTCAAAGCTGTATGAGTTAGAGTTGGAAAAACAGCAGTCAGCAGAGGCGGAAGCAAGAAGAAGCCAGATTGGTACAGGAGATCGTTCTGAAAAGATCAGAACATACAACTTCCCACAGGGACGTGTGACAGAACACCGTATCAAATTGACGTTGTATAAGATTGATAATATTATGAATGGAGATCTGGACGAGATCATAGATAGCCTGATTGCGGCAGACCAGGCAGCGAAACTGGCGAATATGAATGAATAGATTATAAAAAGAAATAGAAATTGGCTTAAGAATGTAAGAAGAGCTGATTTCTATTTTTTTGATTGATATTTTTGTTCTGCCTCGTAGAATTCATTTATATCGAGCAGGATTGCACTTTTTTTCTTCCTATAGTATGATATTTGAGAAGAAGGAGGAGAAACATCTGATGAGAGAAAAATTAAAAAAATTATTTTCATATTATAAACCGTATCGGGTTTTGTTTTACAGTGATATGTTTTTTGCAATTTTGGGAGCAGTTATCACGTTAGTGATTCCGCTGATCGTGCGCTATATCACGAATGAGGTGGTTTATTTTAATCACCATAAAGCGATGCAGACAATTCTCGTATTAGGTGCGGTGATGATCGGACTCGTTATCGTCGAGTTTGGCTGCAATTATTTTATTGCATATTATGGGCATATTATGGGGGCTTATATGGAAGCAGATATGCGCAGTGACATCTTTGGGCATTATCAGAAACTGACATTTGCTTTTTATGACAATCAGAAGGTTGGGGCATTATTGTCGCGTATTACGAGTGATTTATTTGATATTACGGAGCTTTTGCATCATGGGCCGGAGGACGTGGTCATCTCGATCATAAAACTGGTCGGTGCATTTGTGATTTTGATCAATATCAATGCACCGCTTACAATTGTTGCGTTTGTGTTCGTGCCGGTGATGGCTCTGTTTGCATGGTACTATAATCGAAAGATGAAACGTGCATTTAAGCGCAACCGCGAGAAAATCGCGGATATCAACAGCCAGATTGAGGACAGTCTTTCCGGTATCCGTGTGGTAAAGTCGTTTGCAAACGAAGAGATTGAGATGAAGAAATTCAATCAGGGAAATAAGAATTTTGTGAATGCAAAAAAAGTAAGCTACCGGTATATGGCAGGATATAATTCGGGATTAAGTGCATTGACAACGCTTGTGACTGTTGCAGTGCTTTTGGCTGGAGTAAGCTTTTTGACATCGGGTACGATCATCGTGACAGATTTGGTTACATTTTTGCTGTATATCAATAATTTCGTAGAACCTGTAAAAAAACTGATGAACTTTACAGAGATGTTCCAAAATGGATATTCTGGATTTGAGCGATTTCAGGAAATTATGGCAATTGCACCGGATATCAAAGATGAAAAGGATGCGATAGCTGTAGATCATCTAAAGGGAGATATTACATTTGAAAACGTTTCTTTCTACTATGAAGAAAGTGCAGAGAAAGTATTAAATAATATTCAGTTAAAAGTAGATGCGGGAGATTATATGGCATTAGTGGGACCGTCAGGAGTCGGCAAGACAACGCTTTGCAGTTTGATACCGAGATTTTATGATGTGTCTGAGGGAAGCATTCAGATTGATGGAATGGATATCAGGCATATAAAATTGGCGGATTTGCGAAACAATATCGGAATTGTACAGCAGGATGTGTATCTGTTTGCAGGAACGATCATGGACAATATCCGCTATGGCAATCCAAATGCGACAGACGAGGAAGTTATTCGCGCGGCAAAGCGGGCAAATGCACATGAATTTATCATGAGTTTTCCGGAAGGATATGATACCGATATCGGACAGCGCGGAGTGAAATTGTCAGGAGGGCAGAAACAGAGACTTTCGATTGCCCGTGTGTTCTTGAAGAATCCACCGATTCTTATTTTTGATGAGGCGACATCGGCGCTTGACAATGAGAGTGAACAGGTAGTACAAAAGTCGTTAGAAGAACTTGCAAAAGACCGGACGACGTTTGTGATTGCACACCGTCTGTCAACAATTCGCAATGCAAAGCGGATTCTTGTGCTGACAGAAAATGGAATTGAAGAAGAAGGAACACATGAAGAATTGATGTCAAAAAAAGGTGTATATGAATCACTTTACAAAATGCAGTTCCGTTCTTAGTATATAAAAGAAATGTAAATTTTTTCAAGTCCGACTAAAAAAGTGGGAAAAATATGGTATACTTTTAAAGTATGAAAAAATAGCAAAGGAGAAGGGTAATTTTATGGAAGAAATTCAGTTTAAACGACCGGAAATAGAAGACCGCGAACTTATAGAGTCCTATTTTCGGAAATATCCGAGCCGCAGCTGTGAGAGAACATTTGTCAATGTATTTTTATGGTCAAGACACTATAAAGTGACATTTGCAGAGATAGAACATACGATTGTATTCAAATCAGAGGATCACGGTCTGGCGTTTGCCTATCCGGTAGGAGCCGCGGAGGATGTGAAACGGGTGCTTGAATTTTTGATGGAATATAGTGCAAAAAAAGAGGCGCCATTTGTGTTATATAATGTAACGGAGGATAACTTCAGACAACTGGAGGAGTGGTATCCGGGACAGTACCAGATTGAGTACAACAGAGATATTGCTGATTATGTGTATGAATCGGAAAAACTTGCGACATTGTCCGGCAAAAAACTTCATGCGAAACGAAATCATATCAACAAATTTAAGGCGACATTTGATGACTGGTGTTATGAGCCGATCACAAAGGAGAATGTAGAAGAATGTTTCCAGATGGCGTTGAAGTGGAGAAATGAAAGCGGATGTGAGGAAGATGTGGAAAAGAATGCAGAGATGTGCGTGACACTCAATTCGCTGCGTTTGTTTGAAGAACTGGAATTGAAAGGAGGACTTCTTCGGGTAAATGGAGAGATTGTGGCATTTACCATGGGAGAGCCGATCAGTGAAGATACATTTGTGGTTCATATTGAGAAGGCATTTGCGGATGTGCAGGGAGCGTATCCAATGATCAATCAGCAATTTGTAGAGCATGAATGTATGAATTACAAATATGTCAACCGCGAGGAAGATACAGGAGCTGAGGGACTTCGCAAGGCGAAATTGTCTTACCGCCCGGTATTCCTTGTAGAAAAAGGCGTTGTTACAAAAAAATCAGAATCATAAAGGAGAACGATACGATGATAGCAGAAAAGATGAAAAATATGGTGGCAAACAGCTCCGCAATCCGTGCGATGTTCGAGGAGGGGAATCGTCTGGCACAGATTTATGGAGCGGAGAATGTGTTTGATTTTAGTCTTGGGAACCCGAATGTCCCGGCTCCGGAGGCTGTAAAGCAGGCAATGATTGACATTTTGAATGAAGAAGATCCGGTGGCGCTTCACGGCTATACGAACAGCAATGCAGGCTATGCAGATGTGAGACAGGCAGTGGCAGATTCATTAAATGAGCGGTTTGAGACAGCGTTTTCCGGAAATAACATTGTCATGACAGTCGGAGCGGCAGGTGGACTTAATGTAGCGTTGAAGATTTTGCTGAATCCGGGAGACGAAGTGATCGCGTTTGCGCCATATTTTGGAGAATACAGAAGTTACACAGCAAATTTTGATGGTGTGCTTGTTGAGGTTTCTCCTAATACAGAAAATTTCCAGCCGAAACTTGATGAGTTTGAGCAGAAGATTACGGCAAAGACGAAGGCGGTTATCGTAAATACACCGAATAATCCGACCGGAGTTGTGTATTCAGAGGAGACGATTCAAAAGCTGGCTGTTATCATGGAAGAAAAACAAAAAGAATTTGGAACAGATATCTATCTGATTTCCGATGAACCGTATCGTGAACTGGCATATGATGGTGTGGAGGTACCATATCTGACAAAATACTATAACAATACAATTGTCGGTTATTCTTATAGCAAATCGCTTTCGCTGCCGGGCGAACGAATTGGGTATCTTGTGATTCCGGATGAAGCGGCAGACAGTGAAGACTTGATTTCAGCGGCGAGTGTGGCGACACGTATTTTAGGGTTTGTCAACGCACCGACTTTGCAGCAGAAGGTTGTAAAAAGATGTTTGAATGAAAAGACAGATATTTCTTACTATGACAGAAACAGAGAGACACTTTACAACGGTTTGTCAGAGCTTGGATTTGAATGCATTAAGCCGGAAGGAGCTTTTTATCTGTTTGTGAAATCACCGGTGGCAGATGAGAAGGCGTTCTGTCAGGCGGCGAAAAAATATAATATACTGATCGTTCCGGGAAGTTCTTTTGCATGTCCTGGATATGTGCGTATCGCATATTGCGTATCGCATGAGACCATTGTAAATTCACTGCCGAAATTTAAAGAACTTGCAAAAGAGTACTTCTAAAGGAAGGATAAAAAGATGAGAGTATTTGAAAACAATATCAGAAAAGTAGAGCCGTATGTTCCGGGAGAACAGCCACAGGGAAATGTGATCAAATTGAATACAAATGAAAATCCGTATCCGCCGGCGCCGGGAGTGCGCACGGCGCTTCAGAATATGGATACAGACCTGATGCGCCGTTATCCGGATCCAACGGCAGGAGAACTCGTACATACATTGGCGGAATATTATGGTGTGAAGGATGAACAGGTATTTGTGGGGGTTGGCTCGGATGATGTGCTGGCAATGTGTTTTCTCACATTTTTCAATTCCCAAAAACCAATTTTGTTTCCGGATATTACCTATTCTTTTTACAAAGTGTGGGCAGAGCTTTACCGGATTCCATATGAGTGTCCACAGGTTGATTCACAGTTCCGTATTGTAAAAGAAGATTACTACAAAGAAAATGGCGGTGTTATTTTCCCGAATCCGAATGCTCCGACTTCAATCTATGAAGAGTTGGATTTTGTGGAGGATATTCTGCAGCACAATCAGGATGTGATCGTGATTGTGGATGAGGCGTATATTGATTTTGCGGGGAAATCGGCGATGGAGCTGATTGACCGATATGACAATCTGATTGTCGTGCAGACATTTTCGAAAGCTCGTTCTATGGCAGGAATGCGTATTGGTTATGCCATCAGCAATCCGACCTTGATCAAATATCTCAATGATGCGAAATATTCTTTCAATTCTTATACGATGAATCAGACGTCGCTGGTCTGTGGCGTGGAGGCAGTGAAAGACAGAATATACTTTGAAGAGCAGACAGCAAAGATCATAGAGACTAGAGAGTGGTCAAAAAAGGAACTTTCTGCGCTTGGATTTGTATTTCCGGATTCCAGATCTAACTTTATCTTTGCAAAGCATCCTGAATTCGACGCAAAAGAATTGTTTGAAGCCTTGAAAAAAGAGGACATCTATGTTAGATTTTTAGGAGGTTCCAGAATCAAAGATTATTTAAGGATTTCGATTGGAACAAGACAAGAGATGGAAATGTTGATTTCGTTTCTGAAAACATACATAGAAGAGCGTAAGGAGATTAAAACATGTTAAAGCAAGTATTACAGGGAATGGTAGTGGGGATTGCTAACATTATTCCTGGTGTGAGCGGTGGGACGATGATGGTTGCCATGGGACTTTACGACCGGCTGATCCATGCCATTACACATCTGAAAAAAGAATTCAAGGAAGGTATGAAACTTTTAATCCCAATTTTTATCGGAGCGGGAATTGCGATTGTCGCATTGTCAAGATTGTTTGAGTTCCTGCTGGAGACATATCCGATTCCGACGAATTTTGCGTTTTGCGGTCTGATTGCAGGAAGTCTTCCGTTTATCTTTAAAAAAGTGAAGGGACATGCGGTGACAGTCGGAAAGATCATTCCGTTTTTGGCATTTTTTGGAATTGTAATCTTGATGGCAGTGATGGGAGAGACAAGTGGGAATGCAGCAGATGTAAGTTTCAATGTAATTAATGTAGTGAAGCTGTTTGGAGTCGGTGTCATTGCAGCAGCGACGATGGTAGTACCGGGAGTCAGTGGTTCCATGATGCTGATGCTGCTTGGATATTATGATACGATTTTGAAAGCAATTAATAATTTTATTGATGCACTTATGGCATTTGACATGAATGGACTTTTAACAGGTGTCGGTATTCTTGCACCGTTTGGAATTGGTGTAGTAATAGGAATATTCCTGATTGCGAAAATCATTGAGTTTATTTTCTCGAAGGCAGAGATTCATGCATATTATGCGATCATCGGTCTGATTCTTGCATCTCCAATTGCAATTCTGTTAAAGACAGACTGGAGCGGTGTTTCTGTGATTATAATTGTGATAAGCGTAGTTACATTTGCGGCAGGATGGTTTGCGGCAAGCAAGCTTGGCGGTGAGTAAGATGAATATCCGAATGAGATTAGAAAGTCTGGCAGAGCCAGACTTTCGTGCGTTTATGGCAAAATTGACACCGAATGTTCCGAAAGAAAATATGCTTGGAGTGAGAATCCCAAAGCTTCGAAAACTTGCAAAAGAGCTTGCAAAAACAGATTGGCGAACTTATTTGGAAGAGGCAAAAGATGACAGCTTTGAAGAGATTATGCTGCAGGGACTGGTAATCGGATATATAAAAGCAGAACTTTCAGAGATACTTATTCAAGTGGAACAGTTTCTCCCAAAGATTGATAATTGGGCGGTATGTGACAGTTTTTGTGCGGGACTGAAGCTGCCGAAACAATATCCGCAGGAGATGTGGGAATTTATCGTACCGTATCTGAAAGATGCAAGACCGTATTATATTCGGTTTGGTGTTGTCATGCTGCTCGATTATTATACTGATCGAGAGCATGTAAAAGAAGGCCTCGCTCTGCTTGACCAGATACGGAATGAAGACTATTATGTAAAAATGGCAGTCGCATGGGCAGTTTCTATTTATTATATTAAGCTTCCCGATGAGACGATGGCATATTTGAAGAAAAACAACCTGGATGATTTTACATACAATAAAGCGCTGCAAAAGATTACCGAATCTTTAAAGATATCAAAAGAGACGAAACAGATGATTCGCAGTATGAAAAGAAAGTAGGAAAGGGGGAAGGTGAGAAAATATGGAAAAAGAGACAGCGTATAAACATGAGCTTGTCGTACCAAATGAAGATCTGCCATTCAAATTGTTTGTGTTTGAGGGCAAAGAAGGAAATTATGTGAGGGACAGACACTGGCATCGTTCAATTGAAATTTTTGCCGTGTTTGAAGGGAGTCTTACATTTATTTTAGATGAGAAAAAAGTGCCGCTCAAAGCGGGAGAATTTATTATCGTGAACTCGAATGAGGTTCACTCTGTTTTTTCACCGAAACCGAATCTGACGATAGTACTGCAGATTCCAATGGCAACGTTTGAAAATTACTATTCTGAGGAACGATTTGTATTGTTTTCCCATGAACCTGGTGTGGACGACAGTCAGATGATGGAATTAATTCAGAATATGTATGAGAATTACGTCAAGAGAGCATGCGGATATGAGTTTCAAGTACAAAGTCAGTTCTACATGCTTATGTACCTCATGATCACACAGTATCGCATTAATGAAGTGAGTGAGGATATGGTGAAAAATCACAGGAAGTTGAATCGGCTTTCATCGATTACTTCCTATATCCGAGATAATTATCAAAAAGAATTATCGTTGGAGTATATTGCAGAGATATTTGGGTATTCGCCGACGTATTTATCAAAAATGTTTCAGAAGTATGCAAAGATCAATTATAAAGCGTATTTACAAAGTGTGCGTGTAGAGTATGCTTATCAGGAGCTTGTCAAAACGGACAAGACAATCAGTGAGATTGCGGCAAAACATGGATTTTCGAATCAAAAGGCATTTGCAAAAGAGTTTCAGAAGAAATATGGAATGCTGCCAAGTGAATATCGAAAGAATATACGATGATCAATCGAATATTATTATATGAGGAGAAGGGATATGAAGAGAACAAAGTTAGCATTTTTAGTACTGTCAGCGATGCTGATAGTGACAGGGTGCAAAGAGAAAGAACAGGATTTGCTTAACAAAGACGATCCGGTCACGATTGAGGTCTGGCATTATTATAATGGAGCACAGCAAGATGAATTCAACAGGCTGGTTAGAGAATTCAACAAGACAGTTGGAAAAGAAAAGGGGATTGTCGTTGAGGGATCCGGGCAGGGAACCATCAGTGAATTGGAAGCAAATGTATTAGATGCGATTCAGGGAAAAGCAGGGGCGGATCAGATGCCGAATATGTTTGCAGCCTATGGGGATGCAGCGTATGAAGTCGATCAATTGGGATATGCAGTTGATCTGAAACCTTATTTTACAGAAGAGGAACTGAGCAAATATGTAGAGGGATATATTACAGAGGGAAATTTTTCGGGAGAAGACTCACTAAAGATTTTTCCGGTGGCGAAGTCGGTAGAATTACTAATGTTAAATAAGACGGATTGGGAGAAATTTTCCTCTTCAGTCGGTGTGACAACAGAAGAATTGAGTACGATAGAGGGCATTACAGAAACTGCAAAAAAATATTACGAGTGGACAGACAGTTTGACTGAGGAACAAAATGATGGGAAAGCGTTCTTTGGAAGGGATGCATTTGCAAATTATATGCTGGCAGGATATCGACAATTGTCAACTGATATGTTTAGTAAAGAGAATAATAAAATTGTACTTCATTTTGAGGAAGATGTGGTGAGAAAACTGTGGGACAATTATTATGTACCCTATATTAGCGGATACTTTGATTCATCCGGAAAATTCCGAAGTGACGATATAAAAGTGGGGAATATTCTTGCATGTGTCTCTTCGTCTTCCAGTGTTACATATTTTCCTGATCGGGTGATATTAAATGACGAAGAAAGCTACCCGATTGAGTTGAAAGTGCTGGAATGTCCCAAATTTCAAGGCGGAAAAGACTATCAGATACAGCAGGGAGCCGGAATGCTGGTGTTAAAAAGCAGTGAAAAGGAACAGCGGGCATGCGCCGAGTTCTTAAAGTGGTTCACAAGCGATGAACAGAATATCGCATTCTCGACGGCCAGCGGTTATTTGCCAGTCACAAAATCTGCGAATAATCTTGATAAAGTGACAGAAGTGACGAAAGTGGAGCAATCGGTAAAAAAAGTTCTGCGTACCAGCTTTGAAATGATTGGGGATAATCAGATGTACACATCGATTCCGTTTAAAAATGGAACAACTGCCAGAGTGTTTTTGGAAAAGGGAATGCGAGATCTGGCAAAACAGGACAGAGAGATTGTGGAACAGAATCTGGAAAGTGGGATGACGCTTCAGCAAGCAGTCAGCCAATTTGACAATGACGATTATTTCCACAAATGGTATGAAGATACAAAAACTCAGTAGGAATTGCTGGTGCAGCAGTAAAGGAGGAATTATGTTTCGAAAGTTTAGAAAAAACAAGTCTATTTTCTCCTATTTGCTGCTTGGGATGTGTATGCTTATTTTGGCTGAGACAGCAATTTTATCAGAAAGTCTCCGAGTGGGCGGAATCTATGAAAAACTAAATCAGAATGCAAAAGATATTGTGGATCAAAAAGTAATTAACCGAAGTGCCTCTCTGCAAAACGAAATGGTGAACAACTGGTCGAACCTGTCAAAACTAGCTGACAATATTAATAAGATTGCGGAAGAACTGGACAGAGAGGGAAGTATTGAATTTGAAACACTGGACGAAAGTTCGGACTCTGCGGAACCACTTATTCTAAAAGCAGTAGACCAGCTGATTTCGACGATGTGCTCACAGCGTGTGACGGGAGCCTATATCGTTCTAAATAACCATAATTTAGATGATGGGATTGAAGATAAACCGGGAGTATATTTAAGAGATTTTGATCCGATGTCTAAGAGCTCAAGTGAAAATGGCGATATATTAATCGAGCGTGCGCCGGCGGAAGTGGTGAAATCGCTAAATATTGCGACGGACTCTGCGTGGCGTCCTCGTTTTGAATTCCAAAAAGAAAATGTCACGTATTATGATTTTTTCTATACACCATATCAGCAGGCACTCAAAAGTAATGGAGAGTACAGTGCTGAGGAGATGGGATATTGGGGCGGAAAGTACAGACTGAATGGAACTAAATACGATGCGATTACATATTCTCTTCCGCTGATCAATGCCAAAGGAGTTGTCTATGGAGTTGTGGGAATCGATATCACATTAGACTATTTAAGTAAGATTTTGCCAAGCACAGAGTTGTTAGATGATGAAAACAGCTGTTATATGATTGCGCTCAACCAAGATGGTGAGCTGTCGATGGAAGGATTTGCTGTGAGTGGAAGTGCATGTGAAAAGAACACCTCGAAAGTGAATCTCACTAAGTTGGATAATGACTATTATGTATGCAGTGAGGGCAGAAAATTATACACGTCAAGGCAGCGCCTCAATATTTATAATGATAATACGCCATATGGCAACCAGCAGTGGATGCTGGTGGGGATTGCGGATACAGAATCGCTGTTTGCGTTTACTGGCAAGATAAAATCTATTTTGCTTTTTGCAATTGTTCTGACAGTAGCAGTGGGAATTGTTGGAAGCCTTATCTTTAGCTATATCATTTCAAGACCGATTAAAAAGCTGACAGAAGAGGTTGACCGGGCAAGTGTAAAAGATGAGATTCGCTTCAAGAGGACAAATATTGCGGAAATTGACCGCTTCGCGCGCACGATGGAAAAATTGAATCAAAATGTGAGAGATACTTCCTCTAAGTTTACAAATTTGCTTCAGATGGCAAGTGTAAAGCTGGCTGGGTTTGAATATAATGACGATACTCAGGAACTGTTTTTATCAGATAATTTTTTCGAGATTTTCCTCAATGATGAAATCAATGCCGCCTCTCTGACACTAGAGCAGTTTAAAAAAGCATTTGATCCATATAAGCAATATATTGTGTCTTCCGACTATAGTCAGAAACAGTACTTGTTTCAGATTCCGGATAAAAATAATGTGGTGTATGTGAATCTTCGCTTGTTGGAGAAGGGGAACATTTATACCGGAATCATTGAAGATGTGACAAATACTGTGATTGAAAAACAGGTAATTGAATATGAACGTGACCACGATACATTGACAGGGCTTTTAAATCGCGGTGCATTCATTAGGATTATGAATGACTTGTTTGAAAACCATAGAGCTGAGCTGAAAACAGCAGCATTATTGATGCTCGATTTAGATAATTTGAAATATATAAATGACAATTACGGTCATGAAAACGGAGATAACTATATTGCAAAAGCAGCAGAGATATTTGTCCGCAACAGCCCTGAAAACACGGTTATTTCTCGTATTTCAGGGGATGAATTCTATATATTCTTCTATGGGTATGAGAATGAAGCGGTGATTACAGAGTTGATTGCACATTTAAAATCAGCAATTCGAAAGACAACAATTCCGATTGGAGAAAAATCTTTCCAGATGGAAGTGTCGGGAGGACTGGCTTGGTATCCAAAAGACAGTGAGTCATTCGAAAAACTGCAGCATTTTGCGGACTATGCAATGTATAAGATCAAGCATAGCAGTAAAGGGGATATGACAGATTTTGATCGGGATGAGTATCTGAGAGATTCGTTCAAAAGAGAAGTGAAAGATGAATTGAAGACGATTATCACAAATAAAACACTGCAGTTTTATTTCCAGCCAATCATAAGCAGTAAAGATGGATCCGTCTTTGCGTATGAGTCTTTGATGAGATCATTTATGCCATCACTAAAGTCTCCGCTGGACATTTTAAAAGTTGCCAAAGAAGAAAACTGTCTGAATGCGATAGAAGAACTTACGTGGGAACTTGCGCTTGATACGTTTGCGACCCACGTAAATAATAATTTGATTGATAAACATTCAAAAATATTTATCAACTCTATTGCCAATCAAATCTTAAGTGACAAAAAGGTGAAGGAGTTAGAGGAAAAATATGCTGAATATCTGGGAAATGTAGTGTTGGAAGTCACAGAGGGAGAATGTGTTGATGAAAATCATCAAAATCAAAAAGCAAAGCTTATGAAAAAATGGCATGCAGAGCTGGCTTTGGACGACTATGGAAGCGGATATAACAGCGAGAAAATGTTGTTATCCATCTCGCCGAAGTTTATTAAAATCGACATGGACATTATTCGAAATATTGGCAGTAATCCGGATAAATGCAAAATCGTGGAAAATATTGTGGGCTATGCGCACGAGCGTGAGATGAAAGTGATTGCCGAGGGAATCGAAACAATTGAAGAACTGAAACAGGTTATCAGGTTAAGGGTAGATTATCTTCAGGGATATTTGTTTTCAAAACCACAATATGTGCCGCCAAAGATACGAGATAACATAGTGAAACTGATTCAGGTAGTGAATGAGGAAGTGTAAAAAAATGGAGCAGAGGACACTTTGAGGAGTGTCGGCTGCTCCATTTTCGTCATAGAAAAGTCTTTCTTGTAAGAAAGAAGAACATTGGGACTTGACTAGAGATATTGTTCATGACGCTTTATCCAGTCCTTTAAAACCATATTAACATATTGACTGAAATTCCGGTCGTCCTCTTCTGCCAAGTCTTTGATTTTTTCAATTACAGTCTCATCTAGTGTGATACTTACTTTGTTTTTTAATGGCTTCATAACATTTCCTTTTTTATGATAATATATCATTATATGCAATTTTATATTGCATTATGCTATAAAGTGAGATAAAACACTACCGTAACGAAGGCGTATAATTTTTTGGATTGATAACTTAATATTGCTTTATTAAAATTGAGAAAATGCATATAAATTTAAACATAGTGGGTACGATGCCTCATAGGAGGATATTTCCCAGTTAGCAGGATGGTATATCATCCTGCTCCTATGAAGGCGGCAGAACCTATCTTTGTTGAGAGGTCTGCTGTTTTTTTGTGTAAAAAGAAATAGTTGATGTATTTTATAAGAATCTCTCAAAAGCATCTTCAGTAAAAATAAGATACATTCCAATGACTTCGTTGCAGTTTTTATTGGATATTCTAGAAAGAAAGGAGGGAAATGATGAACAAATTTGGTTTCAAAACCAATAGGATGCATCGAATGATTGCGGCAGCTCTTTGCGTCGCAATGCTGATGGGAATGATTTTTCAAGTAACGTTGTTCTCGGCACCGGAAGGGGAGAAAGAGGAGCCGGAGCAGGCAGTTACAAGAGTTGCTGATGTGAGTACGATAAACAGTTGGCAGGAGTATTTCGGAAGTGAGACGGATACGTCTAATGCCGGTAAGATATGGACGGATAAGACGGTTGTAGATGGAGATATCACATTGCAGTCAATTGAAGGCGATAACAATAGTACTACAATATCCAGAAAAGAAACGGATAATTTTTTGGTGGGATTGTCAGCACTTAGCTCAACGAAATCGGTTACACTAGAGGCGGCAATTCCGGTGGATGTTATGCTTGTATTGGATATTTCTGGAAGTATGGCGGAAAATGAGGATGACCAAAAAATTAGCATGCTGGTAAAGGCGGTAAATAGTACAATTCAGGAAATTTTAGATATGAATAAAAAAAACAGGGTAGGGGTTGTTCTGTATTCGGGTGCACTTAACTATGATGAAGATTCCAAAGAAGATACTGCAAGCTGTCCGTTGCCGTTAGACAGATATACAACTAATGATGGAATATTTTTTTCAGTAATAAATTACCCTGGTAGTTCCAGGATTGAACTCGGAAAGAATGTTAAAAATTCTGCTGGAAATCCGATGTATAATGAAGAGTTGTCTTATGCAGTGCAAGGGAACACTTATATTCAAAATGGTTTGATGGAAGCCTTCCAAAAATTAATTCCTGATTCGAATGGAAATAGTGAAGGAAGAATTCCTGTTATCACACTTATGAGTGATGGTGCACCGACAGCGGCAAGTGTGCATTATGCGGAGCGAGGAGATTCTACGGTAGGATACGGCAGAGAGACAGATATTCGTATGGCGTTTCTTACACAGCTGACAGGGGCATGGGTAAAAAAATGTTGTCGGAATCATATTCTAAGACCCCATTATTTTATACAGTAGGGTTGTTAGCACAGCTTACTGGTGATGATAACAAGTATGCCCGCATGGTTTTAAATCCTTCGGAGAATACAGAAGTTGAATTAGACAGTTGGTGGAATACATTTTTAGAGGCAGCGGAGGGAGAAACAGTACATTTAGAAGCGGTTGGAAAATCAATAGATGTTCCAAAGGTGGATAATCAATTACAAAAAGCGGAATCAGGAGAATGTACAGACCGATATTATGTAGATGAGTTTTTTAATGCAAGCAGTGCGGACGACTTAATCGCAAAGTTTGAAGAACTTGTAGAGAGGATAAAAATTCAATCAGCAGAATTGCCAACGGAAGAAGGCGCTTCCAATTATTCAGGATATCTTGCATTTGAAGATACGCTTGGAGAATATATGAGCGTAGGTGATATAACAGGAGTAATGTATGGTGGAAAACTACATACAGGAAGCACATTTGCAGAAAAAATGAAAAAAGATGGAAATGCCACTGCAGAAGAAAAGACAGAATTCCTAAAATCGTTAATAGAGCGCTTAACTATCACTGAAGAAGAGGCAGAGAAACTTTTAAAAAATGCACAAGATACAGGGCAAATTTGTTATGATGCATCGAGTGGGAATGCCAGTAATTATATTGCCTGGTATGCGAAAGAAGATGGAACATATTTGGCACCTTGTGCATATGAGGAAGTAAAACCTGAGAATGCTGCCTTTATAAATAAGTCTTATTTTTATTATGGAAGTTCGTCTGGAACAATATCTGGTGAAAAGTTGATGTATCTCGGTGTAAGAGTTGAAAACAATCTTACAACACATGTACAGACAGTGAGATTTTTCGTTCCGTCATCTTTGATTCCGCTTGTGAAATATAACGTGTTGAGAAATGCATCAAATGGCGAGGATAGCCATACTGAGAAAACAATAGCGTATCCGGTAAATCTTTTTTATGAGGTGGGTCTGAGAGATGGAATCAATGAATATGATTTGAGTGAAGTAGATTCTGGATATAGATATTTAGAGAAGGGTGATATATCAAAGACAGGAACATTTTATTCAAATGCATGGGAAGATAAAGCAGAAGTTCCAGAGGCAAAGACTTCGGTTCACTTTACTGTATCGGAAAAGAATGAATATTATTACTATACAGAGAATACTTCGATTTATATTAAGAGCGGTGAAAATGACTACAAACTCTACACTGGGGAAAAGCCAAATGCAGATGATGGAAATGAGTATTACTATCAAAAGATAGTCTATGAATTGGATGGAGGAATGCAGGAATTTACTCGGATGGATAAAGCATCATTGAATTTGGTGACGGCTATAGATGAAAATGCAGGATGGGCTATTCCGCAGGGAACTTTCCGACAAGAAACATTGGGTGAGAAAGACAAAGGCACTAATGGAAATGCAACAGGAACAACTGGATATGTTTACAAATCAATGCTTGAAGAAAATTCGGATATATATGAAATAAGTGGTGAGGACAAGATTTCAGAGAATGGTTCGGTTGTTGTATTTCTTGGGAATAACGGGAAAACGGTTGTCAAACAAGGTAAAATTGCAGTTTCAAAGACTGTAGATGAATTTTTTGAAGGAGACAATGAAGAGACGGAATTTAATTTTCAAATTAATTTAGATCCATCAGAAGAGGAAAAAATACCTGCTTCAATTATTGGAGAAAAAACGGCAGTCGGCGGTGAGAAAGCGACAGAGCAAATTGCTTGTGCAGTTGAAGATGGGATTCTCAAGTTTAATTTAAAATCAAAAGAAAATATAGAATTTTGGCTTCCAGCGGGAAAGGTTGTTTCAGTGGAAGAAATTGTTGGAAATGAAAAAACATATGACACAATCATGAAAGTTACACAAAATGGACAGACAGCAGAGCCTGTTACAACCAAAAAAGTGGAGAGTATTGGAATCAGAACACAATCAAAGACCTCTGTAGATGTAGTGAATAATTATAATCCACCTTCCGAGGTAATCAGATTATATAAAATTGACGATTCAGATCATGCATTAGAGGGGGCTACATTTGAACTTTATCGATTAAAATGTGTAAATCCCAAAGAGCATAATGATGAAATCCATAATAAAGTTATCAAAAATGGGGAACGACAAGAATGCTGGGAATGGATTGGAAAAGCGACTTCTGATAGATGGAGCGGATATTTGAATTTTGTAAACGATGAAAACAAAACCATAAAATTTACAAAAGCTACTTACCGATTGATAGAGACAAAAGCACCAGAAGGGTATATGAGATCTGTTGGTCAATGGAATATGATTGTTGTTCCAGGAGGAGATAAAAGAGTTATTTTTAAAGAGATACCAGGGGAATATGGGGAAAAACCTACAGCAATAAAAGAAGCAGAAAATAGATTTTCTATTATAAATTACAAACCAATCAATCCACCAATTACAGGGGGACGTGGAATTGATCGTTTCCTTATTTTAGGAGCAGCAGTCACAATAAGTGGATTGATGATTACAGTGCATTTAGTTTTACAGAGAAAACGAGGTAAATTATAAAAATTTAAGTGTGAAATAAGAACAAAGGGAGAACATTTATGAGAAACAAAGGGATGAAATTATTATCAGAAATAGTGGCAGCCTGTATTGCGTTGGTACTTACAATTTCAATGGGGGTGCCGGTTCAAGCAAGCATTGAAAAGAATGAGAAACATACGATTACAGTAAATGGAAAAGAGACGGATGCAGGAGCGAATGTGAATGTCTATAAAATCGTGGATGTAAAATTTGATTATGACAATCAACAACCAATCAATCCTACTTATGTATGGGCAGATGGAGTAGCAAGTTGGTTGACCAGTCAAAAAGGATTTGAAAGTTATGTGGAAAATAACAATGAAGTTCCAAAATCTTTTGAAGAAGTGACAGGCGCTGAGCTGAGTAATCTTATGAGAAAACTTGAAGATGCAATCATAAGTGGAGAAATTAAGTTAAATAAGGCTGCCTCTGCAACAATGAGAGGACAAAAACCTACGTTAATATTTGACGGTATGGAAATGGGTCAATATTTGATTTTGACAACTCCAGATGAAAGTGGAGAACATAGTACTTATGAATATGCACCAGCTACAGCTAATATTGTACCAGTCTATGATGAAACCAAAAAAGAATGGTTCGCATATGATGCAGAAGTGACAATTAAAGGAAGTCCGGCAGCGATTGAAAAAGAAGTTGATGATCACACCGTAGAGATTGGTCAAAAAGTGAATTATACGGTAAATGTACCTGTTCCATATTATCCGGAAGATGCGACAGCAAAAATTTTCCGTATTGGAGACTACCTTCCGATTGGTATTACATTTGGACATACATATAAGGAAAACAATCTTACTGTAAATGCTGTTTATGAGAATGGAGATAAAAAACAAATTGGTACATCAGAAGAAGATGTAGAAGCTTTTGAATTATATTATGATGCAAAAGACAATGGAAAAGATGGAGTGAAAGGAAATCTGGAAGCAGCAGAAGGACAAGAATTAGCAGATTTTATTTTAGACTTCGATTATGATGCTTTAATGGGAAAATATGCAACATATGAAAAAAATGGAAGCACATTTGCACTGAAAGCCATCGAGGTGACATACCAAGGTACAATCAATGAAAATGCGATTTTACGTCCGGGAGATCCAGGATATCCGGAAGATGCAGATCCGTTGGAAAACAAGGCGTACGTAGGACAGAATAATGATCCATATGATTGGGATTCTTATACACCATCCGAAGATAAAGAAAAAGTATATACTTATGCAATTGATGTGACAAAGGTAGAAGAAGATGGAAAAACACCATTAGCAGGTGCGGAATTCCAGTTATTAAGAGATGATCAAAAGACAGAAATGACGTTTGTGAAAATGTCAGATGGAAAGTATCATTTGGCAAAAGAGGAAGATACAAATACAACAACAACTTTAGTAGTTGACAGTGAAGGAAAATTAGATTTAGAAGGTTTGGCAACAGAAACATACTATCTGAAAGAGACAAAAGCTCCGGATGGATATGAATTGTTGGACGAGTTGATTAAAGTTGTGATCAAAGATGATGATGAAGATGGAAAAGTTGATGATGCAGGAGATTTTGATGGAAATGTAACAAATATTGTTTACAAAACTGTAGTCAACAGAAAACCTCCAATCATGCCAATCACAGGTGGTATGGGAACTGTTATCTTCTCAATCGTAGGTATTGTTCTTGTAGCAGGCGGTATTATGCTGATTACAGGTTATCAGAGAAGAAGACGTGCATAGATAGAAATGAATACCGGGGTGGAGCGATACGTTCTGCTCCGGATTTTGTCATTTCTGGAAAGGATGATAGATGAAGACAGAAAATACGGAAAAAAGGGGAAGCGGAGTAATTATATGGGGAGTTGCAATTTTATCTATCCTTCTTGGTGTGGGAATCTTTTTGTATCCGTTTATCAGCAATTTTTTTGCAGAACTCAGTCAAAATAAAGTGATCGATATCTATAAGGCAAATGTGGAAGATACTTCAAAGGAAGAGATTGAAGCGGAGTGGGAAGAGGCAAAAATCTATAATGAAAATCTTTCCGGAGATCCTGTACATGACCCGTTTATCGTTGGGAGCGGATATGCGGTTCCGGACAATTATGATGAAGTTTTGAATTTGGATGAGGAGGGTGTTATGTGTTATCTGGAGATTCCCAAGCTTGATCTGAACCTTCCGGTATATCACGGAACGAGCGAGGAAGTTCTGAGAAAAGGAGTTGGACATTTGGAGATGACGGCACTTCCAATTGGAGGCAAGAATCGAAGAACGGTTTTGACAGGACATAGAGGACTTCCGAGAGCGGAACTGTTTACCAGGCTGGATGAGATGAAACTTGGGGATGAAATTTACATTCATATACTAGATGAAACACATGCCTATAAAGTGAAAGAGATTAAGACAGTGGAGCCGGAAGAATTGCAGAATCTGACAATCACCCCAGATGGTGAGGATCTTGTGACGCTTGTGACATGCACTCCGTACGGGGTAAATACACATAGACTTTTGGTCACAGGAGAGCGTACTGAGTATGTAAAAAAAGAAGAAAAAGAGCAGACTCCATCGTTGATTCGAAAATTGATGCCGTGGCGGTACTACATTATCGGCGTGTCGATTGTAATAGGTGTATTTGGGACTGGTAAAATTACGATGACAATTCTTCGGTATCGTAAGTACGGAAAAAAGAGAAGGAGAAAAAGGAAATTATGAAAAAGGCTTATATTCTAGGTGTTATTTTAATTGTGGCAGGAATTTTGATTTCCCAGTATCCAAAGCTTACAGATTTTCTTTTTCGACAGGAAGCAAAAGAGAAAAAGGAAGAATTTGAGAAAGAAAAACGAAATTCGAAAATAAAAGTAGAAGAGTTGTATCATGAGCTGGTAAAGAGAAATGAAGCTTTGTATGCATCCAGACGAACCGGAGTGCGAGATCCTTTTTTGTATGAGCAGAACACAATTGATTTGAGTAGTTATGGAATTGAGGACGGTGTCGTTGGATTCGTGAAAATTGATAAACTGAATGTGGAGCTGCCAATTTATCTTGGCGCCAGCGAAAAGAATATGTCTATGGGGGCGGCTCATTTGGCGGAAACTTCGTATCCGGTAGGAGGCGAGAATACAAATTGTGTGATTGCCGCCCATCGGGGATTTCGAAAGACGGCAATGTTCCGGAATATTCAAAAGCTTCAGGTGGGAGATCCGGTAGTAATTGAAAATTTTCGAGAAGTGTTGAAATATGAGGTTTCTGATATCGAAATTATTGAGCCGTCGCAGACAGACAAATTATTGATTCGTCAAGGAGAAGATATGGTTACTCTTTTGACATGTCATCCATACGGATCGAATGCAAAACGATATCTCGTATATTGTAAGAGAGTAAATTAAGCAAGATTGTTAGATTCTATTTTTGAAAAATGACAAGAAATTGCCATCACATGGATAAGTTTTTGGAAGAAGCGACAAAAAAACGGTGCTAAAATGCAAGTAGAAATAAAGCAATTCAGGAGGAAGCGGGATGAAAATTCAGAAGATAACAGATGAAGCTTTTAAGAAATATGGAAAAGTGCTTGCTCAGTATGATTGTGCAGAACTTATCAGAGAGATGGAGCATACACCTCTTCCGGAAGATGTCATTTATGTGCCGTCTGTAGAGGAACTGGAAGTACTTAGTGTGGCGAGAGATTTTCAAAATAGTATGTATGGGGGACTCCCGATCCAAATCGGATATTGCAACGGTCACAACCATACATTAAATGCACTGGAATATCATAGAAGTTCTGAGGTAAATGTGGCGGTTACGGATTTGATTTTACTGCTGGGTGCTCAGCAGGACATCAAAGAAGATGACACTTACGATACTTCTTTAGTAGAAGCTTTTCTTGTTCCGGCAGGGACTGCGATTGAAGTATATGCGACGACGCTTCACTATGCGCCGTGCAGCGTAGGAGAAAAAGGTTTTCGATGTGTAGTTGTACTTCCGAAAGATACAAACACAGAGATTACATTTGCATTGAAAGAAAAAGGCGAAGATCGCCTGATGACTGCGAAGAACAAGTGGCTGATCGCACATGAAGAGGCAAAAATTGCAGGTGCATTTAACGGATTAAAAGGTGAAAATATTACATTGTCATAAGAAAATGGAGGAAGAATCATGAACAATATGCCAAAATTAAAAATCGGTGTGGTGGCAGTCAGCAGAGACTGTTTTCCAGAAAGTTTATCAGTAAACAGAAGAGCAGCTCTTATGAAAGCTTATACAGAAAAATATGGAGATGCAGAAATTTATGAATGTCCGATTTGTATTGTAGAAAGTGAAATTCATATGGTACAGGCATTAGAAGATATCAAAAAAGCAGGATGTAATGCGTTAGTTGTATATCTTGGAAACTTTGGACCAGAGATTGCAGAAACATTGCTTGCAAAACATTTTGACGGACCAAAAATGTTTATCGCAGCAGCGGAGGAGACAGGAGACAATCTGATTCAAGGGCGTGGAGATGCGTATTGCGGTATGTTAAATGCAAGCTATAACTTAAAGCTTCGCAACGTAAAAGCATATATTCCGGAATATCCGGTTGAAACAGCCGAAGAGTGTGCGGATATGATTTACGAATTCCGTCCGATCGCAAAAGCAATCATTGGACTAAACAGCTTAAAAATTATCAGCTTTGGACCACGTCCATTGAACTTCCTTGCTTGTAATGCACCAATTCAACAACTTTACAATTTAGGTGTTGAGATTGAGGAAAACTCAGAGCTGGATTTGTTTGAAGCATTCCATAAACATGCAGGAGACGAAAGAATTCCGGCAATTGTAAAAGAGATGGAAGAAGAATTAGGAGCAGGAAACAAAAAGCCTGAGATTCTTGCAAAATTAGCACAGTATGAATTGACATTGAAAGATTGGGTGGAAGAACACCGAGGCTATAGAGAATATGTGGCAATCGCCGGAAAATGCTGGCCGGCATTCCAGACACAGTTTGGATTTGTGCCATGTTATGTCAATAGCCGTCTGACAGCACAGGGAATTCCGGTATCCTGCGAAGTGGATATTTATGGAGCGCTGAGTGAATTTATCGGAACGGTTGTAAGTGAAGACACAGTGACATTACTTGATATCAACAATAATGTTCCGACAGATTTATATAAAGAAGATATTGAAGGAAAATTCAATTATACACAGAAAGATACATTTATGGGATTCCACTGCGGAAATACAGCGGCATCTAAATTGTCATTCTGCGAGATGAAACATCAGCTTATTATGGCAAGAGCACTTCCGGAAGAAGTGACACAGGGAACATTGGAAGGAGATATCATGCCTGGAGATATTACATTCTTCAGATTGCAGAGCACATCTGACAACAAACTACGTGCTTATATTGCACAGGGAGAAGTGCTTCCGGTGGCAACACGTTCCTTCGGTGCAATCGGTATTTTTGCAATTCCTGAGATGGGAAGATTTTACCGCCATGTATTGATTGAAAAGAATTTCCCACATCACGGAGCAGTTGCATTTGGAAACTTTGGAAAGGCATTGTTTGAAGTGTTTAAATACATTGGAGTGCCAGTGGATGAGATCGGATATAATCAGCCGAAAGAGGTTCGTTATCCAACAGAAAATCCGTGGCGCTAATGAATTGGGGACGTAGTAAAATTGAATTTTACTACGTCCCCAATTGAAAAATGCCCTGTCCCTTTTTGAATAAAACACAATATATAGAGGAGTAAGTGTATGTTATACATAGGTGTAGATTTAGGAACTTCAGCAGTAAAATTGCTTTTAATGGATGAAAATGGAAAGATAAAAAACATCGTATCAAAGGAGTATCCGCTTTCGTTTCCGAATCCAGGATGGTCGGAACAAAACCCAAAAGACTGGTTTGAAAAGTCAATGGAAGGAATCAGGGAATTGACAAAGGACTGTGACAAAAGTCAGGTGCAGGGAATCAGCTTTGGTGGACAGATGCATGGGCTTGTGGTGCTTGATGATGAGGATGAGGTCATTCGTCCGGCGATTCTATGGAATGACGGGAGAACAACAAAAGAGACAGATTACCTGAATACGGTGATTGGGAAGGAAACGCTTTCGAAATACACAGCGAACATTGCGTTTGCAGGATTTACAGCGCCGAAGATTCTTTGGATGAAGGAAAATGAGCCGGAACTATTTGCAAAAATAAATAAAATTATGCTTCCGAAAGATTATTTGGCATACAAATTATCTGGAACATTTTGTACGGATTATTCAGATGCTTCCGGCATGTTACTGTTAGATGTCCAAAATAAATGTTGGTCACAAGAAATGATAGACATCTGCGGAATCAGAGAGGAGCAGCTTCCAAAACTGTTCGAAAGCTATGAGGTGGTCGGAAGTTTAAAGCAAGAAATTGCAGAAGAGTTAGGACTTTCTAAGACAGTAAAAGTTATTGCGGGAGCAGGGGATAATGCTGCTGCGGCTGTCGGAACAGGAACAGTTGGAGATGGAAGATGTAATCTTTCACTTGGCACATCCGGAACAATTTTTATTTCCAGTAAACAGTTTGGAGTAGATGAAAATAATGCTTTACATTCGTTTGACCACGCAGATGGCTATTATCATTTGATGGGCTGCATGCTCAGTGCAGCATCCTGCAATAAGTGGTGGATGGATGAGATTCTGCAGACAAAAGAATATGAAAAAGAGCAGGAAAATATTACAAAATTAGGTGAAAATCAGGTGTTCTATCTACCATATCTGATGGGAGAACGTTCACCGCATAATGATCCGCTGGCGAGGGCTGCATTTGTAGGAATGACAATGGACACGACACGTGAAGAGATGACACAGGCTGTTTTAGAAGGTGTGGCATTTGGACTTCGCGACTCATTAGAGGTGGCGAGAAGCCTTGGAATTCAGATTGAACGTACAAAAATTTGCGGAGGCGGGGCAAAGAGCCCACTTTGGAAAAAGATTATTGCAAATGTAATGAATCTGAAAGTGGATGTTATTGAAAGCGAGGAAGGACCAGGATATGGAGCGGCAATACTTGCGGCAGTCGGCTGTGGAGCGTATGAAAGCGTAGAGGCAGCGACAGAAAAATTGGTCAAAGTAGTTGATACAGTGGAACCGTCTCAGGAGCTTGTCGCAAAATATGAAGAGCGCTATCAGAATTTTAGAAAAATTTATCCGGCAATGAAAGGATTATTTCAGGAATTAGCGAAATAGGAAAAAGAGAAGAGCTGAAAAAAGCTCTTCTTTTGCTGCTTTAAAAGGTTAATTTTGCTGCGATTTGTGCTTGTTACGAATCCGCAGCGGCGTATCTCCAAAATGTTCGTGAAACATTCTGCGGAATAATTTATAATTTGTAAATCCGTGTCGTTCTAAAATCAAATGAATCGCGTCGTCTGTTGTGATCAGGTCACGGTAAATGTGAGAAAGGCGCAGCTCATTTTGATATTCTAAGAAAGTAATTCCCATATGTTTTTTGAAAAATCGGCAAAAATACCCGGTCTGTAAACAGGCTATACACGCGATTTCTTTCAGTGAGATCGGTTGAGCATAGTGCTTGGACACATAGTTTAAGATCAAATCCAGCCGGTCACGGTCTTTGTTCTTCTGACTGAGATCTGATGGAAAAAGCTGGATGCTGAAATTGTGTAACAGCTGGAACAGCAACTCAAACAGCAGACTGTTAAAACGCAGAATAAATCCCTCTGGCCGGATGTCATTTGCAATCTGCATCTGTGTCAGAGTCTCTTTAAACCGTGCCATTTTTGTCTGACGCACCAGATCAGAGCTGTTTTCATCCAATAGGAAAAATAACTGTTGAATATTTGAAATGTAGATTTCCATAAATTCTACCGGAATCTGCAACAAAATAGCAGTGTTGGGCTGTGTGCACTTTGTCGAATGCATAATATTTGCATTGATAAGTGTACAATCGTCGGCCTGCATCAAAAATGTCTGAGATTCGATTGTTACTTCCAATTTTCCTTCAAGAAGATAGATGATCTCGACAGCACGGTGCCAGTGCGTCGGGATGTAGCTTCCCTCGTCCACGGAAGTGCGGAACATTACACCGGTTGCCTGCGGGACGTCGATAATCTCGTATAAATGTGAAATTTTCTGAGTGTTTTCCAAATTGTTATCCTTCATGTCATATGCACCTCTTTCTTATTTATCTCATTATACAATATAAAAAAGAGAATATCGACCGCTTTTTTAGATTTTTTAAGACCTACTGAACAAGGGAGAAATGTGATACTATATAAGCATAGAAGGTAGAAAAAATGAAGAAAAACAGATGTGCACAAACGTTTGATTCAAAAATAATGTTTTTAAAAAGTAAAAATATACCTGAAAAGAAGAAAGGTGAGGAATCAAAAGATGAATAAGAAGGCAAAGTTAAGTATGGGAAAAATCGTCGAACGTTTTTCCTATGGATGTGGAGATTTTGGATGCAATATCATCTATACGGCAATGTCAGCATTTCTTGTATTTTATTATACCGATTATGCAGGAGTAAATGCATTGGCAGTGGGAACGATTATGATGGTGTCAAGAATTTTTGATGGTATCAGTGATATCATCATGGGTGTCGTTGTAGACCGGACAAAATCCCGGTTTGGGAAGGCGAGATCCTGGATACTGCGTATGTGTATTCCGTTTGCGATATCTGGAGTATTGCTGTTTTCTGTGCCGACATCGTGGACATCTACACCAAAACTGGTTTATGTATTTATCACGTATAATCTTGTGTCAACGATTATTTACACTGCGATCAATGTTCCGTACTCTGCGCTCAATGCGCTGATGACACAGGATCCGTATGAACGGTCAGTGTTGAGTATTTTCCGAAATCTGCTTGCAACAGCAGGAACGTTGCTGATCAACACATTTACATTACGGCTTGTAGAATATTTTGGAAATAATGCGTCAGCATGGACAAAAACATTCTGTGTGTTCGGTGTGATTGCGATCATAGCATTTTTATTTACGTTCTTTGGAACAAAAGAGCGTGTGGGAGCTGCGGAGTCAGCTGTGGATGAGGTTCCGTTTAAAGAAGGCGTAAAGGCGTTGTTCAAGAACAAATACTGGATGATGATGACTGGAATGCTTGCATTATTTTTCCTTATGTATTCTGTAAATGGAGGTTCTACGGTTTACTATGCGAAAGATATTTTAGGGGACAAAAATCTGGTTGGGACAATCAACGGAATTTTCAATATTGTACAAATTTGCGGAATGTTCTTTATCGCGATGCTTGTAAAACGGTTTGGAAAGAGAAATGTATTTGCAATCGGCCTTGTGTTTGACATTATCGGGATGCTCGTGCTGAATTTTTCAGGCGGCTCGCTTGCGATTATCATCGTCTCCAGTGTGATCCGTGGTATTGGAAATGCATGTGGAGGAGCAACCATGTGGGCGATGGTATCTGACACGATTGATTATGGCGAGTGGAAGACAGGATACCGAACAGAAGGGCTTGTGAACAGTGCATGTAGTTTTGGATATAAGATTGGAAATGGTGTTGGTTCGGCGTTGCTTGGATTGATCCTGGAAGTCGGAGGCTATGCGGGAGAAAAAGCGGTACAGTCTGCATCAGCGCTGTTTTCCATTGAAATCTGCTTTGTGTGGATTCCGATTGTTGTCTATATACTGGGGCTGATTATCATGAAATTTTATCACTTAGACAGGGAATTTGACGGAATTATTGCGGACTTGAAAAAACGCGCGGAAAAATAGGAGGAATGGAAATGTATATCAAAGGTGTAAATTTAGGAAACTGGCTTGTGCTGGAGAAATGGATGAGTCCGGCGCTGTTTGCAGGAACAACAGCAGAGGATGAGTATTACCTTCCAAGACAACTCTCAAAAGAGGTATATGAGGCACGAATCAAGGTGCATCGTGCAGAATATATTTCGGAGCGTGATTTTGTGGCAATCAAAGCAATGGGAATGGAGGCTGTGCGAATTCCGGTGCCATACTTTATATTTGGAGACAGAGAACCGTTTATCGGGTGCGTAGAAGAACTGGATAAGGCATTTAACTGGGCAGAAAAGTATGGATTGCAGATATTGATAGATCTGCACACTGCACCGGAGGGACAAAATGGCTTTGACAACGGAGGTATTTGCGGAGTGTGCAAATGGTCTAAAAATCCGGAAGAAGTAGAATTTGTGCTGACAGTGCTTGAACGGCTGGCAAAGCGTTACGGCAAAAGAAAGGGGCTGTGGGGTATTGAAGTGCTGAATGAACCAATCACAGAAAGTGTGTGGGAGCTGTTTGATGTCCCAAACCGTTATCCGGCAGTCGACAAGGAGATGGCGGCCGGCTCCGGACCGAATACACTTGCGTTTTTAAGGATATTTTATCAGGAAGCGTATGACCGCATACGAAAATATATGCCAAAAGAAAAATATGTTGTCATTCACGACGGATTTGTGCTTACAGCGTGGAAAGATTTTATGCGGGAAGAAAAATATGTAGATGTTGTGCTGGATACACATCAGTATCTGATGATGGCAGAGGCAGCTGGATGCGAACAGACGATAGAAGGATACACATGCTTTGTGAAAGAACATTATGAAAAAGAAATTGAGGAGATGGAGAAATATTTCCCGGTTATCTGTGGAGAGTGGTGTCTGTTCAATTCTCTTGCATGCGGATGTGACACAAAAGGCGGTCAGAGTGTGTTAAACGGCGTGGACGGTGCAAAAGAGGAACGATTGACTTTAGATGAAAAGAACGAAATCTATCGGGCTGTCGCTGATGCACAGCTTCAGGCATGGCAAAAGGGAAGCGGATACTTTTACTGGAGTTATAAGCTTTTGACGGACACGGTAAATGAAAACGGATGGCTTGGCTGGGATAGCTGGGATTTAGGGCGGTGTGTCGATTTTAAATGGTTTCCGACGCAAAAGAAGAATTAACAAAAAAGGGGGAAAAAACTATGATTTTAAATCCGATACTTCCGGGATTCAATCCCGATCCATGTATTTGCAGAAAAGGGGATGATTACTATCTGGCAGTGTCTACGTTTGAATGGTTCCCGGGAATTCCGGTTTATCATTCAAAAGATTTGAAACACTGGGAATTATATACACATATTTTGACTGATGATGAGGCGGTTGACTTGAAAAAATTGCCGAGTGCAAAAGGAATATGGGCGCCGTGTCTGACTTATTGTGAAGAGGAAGATATGTTCTATGTTGTATACGGTGTGATGAATTCTATGAATGCGAGATACTTTGATGTAGATAATTTTTTGGTGAAATCAAAAGACATCAAAGGACCGTGGAGCAAGCCTGTATATCTGCATTCATCAGGATTTGATGCTTCAATCCTGCATGATGATGACGGAAAGAAATATATTGTCTCTTTGGAATGGGAGACAAGAGAAGGGTATGAAAAACCAGGATTTATCTGTATTGTTGAGTATGATCCAGAAAAAGAAGAGATTGTTGGATATCCAAAACCACTTTGGCGAGGCGGAACAGACAGGGGATGTATTGAGGCGCCGCATCTGACAAAGAGAGGAGAATACTATTATATTATGTGTGCCGAGGGCGGTACGGGGTATAATCACTGTGTGACGATGGGACGTGCTAAAAATGTATGGGGACCGTATGAAAAAGATCCGATGAACCCGATTGTGACAAGTGTGCCGGGAGAATCCAATGAGAGAAAAGACCCGGATCATTTAAAGCCAAAATATTTCAATCCGGATTCTGTTTTGCAAAAATCAGGGCATGGAAGTTATGTGGAATTGCCGACAGGGGAAGTGTATCTGGTACATCTTTGTGCGAGACCGTTTGTGCCGGAACTTCGCTGTACACTTGGACGTGAGACTGCAATCCAGAAAATGAAATGGACGAAAGATGGATGGCTTCGCATGGCAGATGGAACCAATCTTGCCAAGATTGAGGTGGAAGAGAGCACACTGCCTGAGCAAGAACTTCCGGCAATTCCTGCGTTTGATGATTTTGATGGAGAAGAATTGGGCAATTTTTATTATGCCCCGCGCATTATGCCGCAGCGTTTTGCAGATGTGACGGCACGGAAAGGGTATGTGAGAATCAGGGGACAGGAATCGCGCACGTCTCTGAATAAAGTAAGTATCTTGGCAAGAAAGTTGACAAGTGTGTATGCGAGGGTAACGACCAAGATGGAATTTACTCCAGAGATTCATCAGCATAGCGCCGGACTGATCATGTATTATGACAATATGAACTATGTAAATCTGAGAAAATATTACAGTGAGACACTTGGACAGAGTGCGCTTTCTATTATTCAACTGGAAAATGGAGAAAAGACAGAATTTTTAAACACCAGGATTCCGGTGGAAGACAGACCGATTTACTTGCGGCTCTATGTACAGGGAAGAGAATCTTGGTTTGAGTGGAGCTATGATGGAGAACAGTATGAGCGAATAGGCAGGGTTTTTGACACGACAAAATATTCGGATGAGTATTGCAAATATGGGGAATTTACAGGGACATTCGTCGGAATGACTTGTGCTGACAGGGTATTGCATAAGCATTATGCAGATTTTGATTTTTTTGAATATCTTGCAGATGAGAGCAGAAATGTAGAATAAGGAATGTGCTTTCGCACATTCCTTATTCTACATTTTGAACATCATCACGCAACTGAAGCAATTCGATATATTTTAGGACATCCTGTTTGGATTCGAGTGATAGTTTCTGATAAGCCATAGCCACATCACGATCCAGTGATTTTTCGTTCGGCTCTTTTTTTAGAGGGATATCTGTGCTCGTGGTCTCTGAGCCGGAGACCAGATAGTCGATGGATACATGAAAGTAATTTGCAAGTTTCTCTAGTTTTTCAAAATCAGGTTGACGACTTTTTGTTTCATAACCTGCAATAGTAGGACGAGATACTTGTAAGTATTCAGCCAGCTGACCTTGGGTAACATTCCGTGTTTCGCGCAAGTCTTTTAAGTTATTCCCGAAATTCATATATCGTCCTCCTTGTCTTTGTTTTTCTATTTTATCAGTACTATTCTGTAAAAAGTGAAAAAGTGCTGATTCTCAACAAGACAAAGGAAAACAGTTAAAAAACGGAACAAAAAATAGGGCGTTGACATAAAAACACAAACTCCGTATAATTTAGGTATGCAATAAAGTTGAGGGGAATGATAGACATGATGATAGCAAAAAACGATGAAGAAAAAAGAAGTAAAATGTGGCGTTTTGTGACAGGCATCGCATCCGTAGTTATTGTATTGGTTGTTGTCTTTTTTATTACAAGACTTTTTACGGGCAATCCATTAGACGGGAGATGGGAATCAGAAGAGAACAGCATGACGCTGATTTTTCAGGGAAATAATGATTTGACCGTAAATTTAGATTCTGCCGATGAAGGAACAGGCATAAAAGTAAAGATGGATTATGTGCTTGACAAAGATGCAAAGACGATTACGATCAAGGTAGATGAGGCAGCTCTGCAGAAGGCGGCGGACAAATCGGATGGTCAGGTGACTGCAGAAGGTTTGAAAGCATCGCTTGGCGAGATTTTATCTACGTTTGATTATAGCATTGAACAGAATGTGCTGGTACTTGCAGAGCGTGAATATGGGGATCAGCTTGTATTTACAAGACAGTAGCAGAAGATAGAGGCAAGAATAAGCAAAGAGTCTGACATGTCAGACTCTTTGCTTATTAGTGGAATTGGGGAGAGTTTATGTTCTCCCTGAGTATGAAAGGAGAAAATATGAGACGAGAAGAGACAAAGGTAGTTCAGATTGGGAATTGCAAGATTGGCGGAGGAAATCCGATTGCCATTCAGTCTATGACAAATACAAAGACAGAGGATGTGGAGGCGACAGTTGCCCAGATATTGGCATTGGAGGCAGCAGGATGCGACATTATCCGCTGCGCTGTGCCTACGATGGAGGCGGCGGAAGCACTCACAGAGATAAAAAAAAGAATTCATATTCCGCTTGTTGCAGATATTCATTTTGATTATCGTTTGGCAATCGCAGCAATCGAACATGGAGCAGATAAGATCCGTATTAATCCGGGAAATATCGGAGATGTGTCGAGAGTGCGTGAGGTTGTGGAAAAAGCAAAAGAATACAATGTGCCTATCCGTGTGGGGGTGAACAGTGGATCATTGGAGAAACATCTCGTGGAAAAATACGGTGGTGTGACGGCCGAGGGCATTGTGGAGAGTGCGTTGGATAAGGTGCGTATGATCGAGGAGATGGGGTATGACAATTTAGTGGTCAGTATCAAATCTTCTGATGTGATGATGTGTGTAAAAGCACATGAATTGATTGCAGAGCAGTGCCCATATCCGCTTCATGTTGGAATTACGGAATCCGGAACAATTTTATCTGGAAATATCAAATCCTCAGTCGGGCTTGGCATTATCCTGTATGAAAGAATTGGAGATACGATCCGCGTATCTCTGACAGGAGATCCGCTCGAAGAGATCAAATCAGCAAAACTCATCTTAAAGACACTGGGGCTTCGCAAAGGTGGAATAGAAGTAGTGTCCTGCCCGACTTGCGGAAGAACAAAGATTGACCTTATCGGACTTGCGAATCAGGTGGAGAATATGGTCGCAGATATCCCGCTTGACATCAAGGTAGCGGTGATGGGATGCGTTGTGAACGGACCGGGAGAAGCAAAAGAGGCAGATATCGGAATCGCCGGTGGAATCGGGGAAGGACTTTTGATCAAGAAAGGTGAAATTGTGAAAAAAGTAAAGGAAGAGGAACTTTTAGATACTCTTCGGAATGAATTATTAAACTGGGAAAAATAGAGATGGAGAAATATGATGACAAAGCAATTCTTTGATGTGTTTCCGACTTTAAAAGTAAATAGTGATTGTAAAGTACTGTTTGAAAATGTGGAAGTGACGAAAGTTACGACAAATTCAGACAGAGACTACCTGCACGTCCATTTATTCAGTACGCATCTGCTTGCGAAGAGCTGGATTTATAAGATGGAAACAATGATTAAAGAACAGTTATTTGGGCGAAACCGGATTCGGATCAGGATTTATGAGGATTATCAGTTGTCCGGTCAGTATACACCGGAAAATCTGATGAATGAGTACAGGGAAAGTATTTTGCTGGAATTGAAAGAACGAAGTGTTGTCGAGCACAATATGTTCCTGAATGCGAAGTATCATTTTGAAAACGAAAACCATCTGTATCTTAAGCTGGATGACACAATTGTGGCGCAGGGAAAGCAGGACTCGATTGTAGGTTTGTTGAATGAAGTGTTCGAGGAACGGTGCCATGTTCCGATTCAAATTCATGTGGAATATCAGCAGGCAAAGACAAGCAAGATGCAGGAGCACAATGCCCGTATGCTTCAGCAGGCGATCAATGCGATTGTGGAAGAGAATGCAGCAAAACTTGAGACAAAAGAAACGAAGGAAGAGGTAAAACAAGAAAAGAAAGAACACAAGGAGACAGCGAAAACATCTGCAAAAGCTCCGGCAAAAGAGATGCCAAAGAAGAAAGAGTTTTATCGCCCGCTTAAGAGATCGGACGATCCGAATCTAATCTATGGACGTGATTTTGAGGATGAGACGATTGAACTGTCACAGGTGGTCGGAGAGATGGGAGAGATCACATTCCGCGGACAGGTGACAAGCTTTGATACACGTGAGATTCGAAACGAAAAGACCATTGTCATGTTTGCAGTGACCGATTTTACAGATACGATCATGGTAAAACTGTTTGTGCGAAATGATCAGCTTCCGGAGTTGCTTGGAGAGGTGAAAGCGGGAGCGTTTTTGAAAATCAAAGGTGTCACAACCATCGACAAATTCGACAGTGAACTGACGATTGGTTCTGTTGCCGGAATAAAAAAAATTCCGGATTTTCGAACGACCAAAAAGGATACAAGTGCAGAGAAAAGGGTGGAACTTCACTGCCACACGAAGATGAGTGATATGGATGGTGTCTCTGATGTGAATAAGATTGTAAAACGAGCACACGACTGGGGACATCCTGCGATTGCAATCACGGATCACGGTGTTGTGCAGGCATTCCCGGATGCAAATCATTTTATCGAAGGACTTGATAAAGATGATCCGTTCAAAGTGATTTACGGGGTGGAAGCATATCTGGTAGATGATCTGACAGATATCGCAGTGCATGCAGGAAATCAGACACTCGATGATACATATGTGGTGTTTGATATCGAGACGACCGGATTCAGTGCTGTGGAAGATCACATCATTGAGATTGGCGCGGTGAAGGTGGAGAATGGAAAGATTACGGATAAGTACAGTACATTTGTAAATCCGGAAGTTCCGATTCCGTTCGAGATCACGCAGCTTACAAGTATCGATGACTCTATGGTGATGGATGCCTCGAAGATCGATGTCATTCTGCCGCAGTTTTTGGAATTTGTCGGAGACGCCTCTCTTGTGGCGCACAATGCAGGGTTTGATGTCGGATTTATTGAGCAGAACTGTAAAAATTTGAATATTGAGCAGGAATTTGTGTCGGTGGATACGGTTGCACTTGCGAGAGTGCTTCTTCCAACGCTGTCCAAATATAAATTGAATATCGTGGCGAAAGCATTGAACATTTCACTTGAGAATCATCATCGTGCTGTGGACGATGCCGGGGCGACCGCAGAGATTTTTGTGAAATTTGTCGAGATGTTAAAAGAGCGGGAAATCACGACATTAAAAGGAGTGAATGCATTTGGTGCGACGAATCCGGATGCGGTGAAAAAGATGCCGACGTATCATGCAATCATTTTAGCGAAAAATGATGTGGGAAGGGTAAACCTATACCGATTGATTTCATTGTCGCATTTGACATATTATGCAAGACGACCGCGTATTCCCAAAAGTGAGTTCAACCGCTATCGGGAAGGTTTGCTGATCGGAAGCGCCTGTGAGGCGGGAGAACTTTATCAGGCGGTACTCAATAACAAGTCGGATGAAACAATTGCAAGATTGGTAGAGTTTTATGATTATCTGGAAATCCAGCCGCTCGGCAATAACCAGTTTATGGTGGACAGCCCGAAATACAGCCAGATTCGAAGCGATGAAGACTTAAAAGATATTAACCGCAAAATTGTAAAATTGGGGGAGGAGTTTCACAAACCGGTTGTGGCAACCTGTGATGTGCATTTCTTAGATGCGGAAGATGAGGTTTATCGAAGAATCATCATGACCGGAAAAGGATTCGGCGATGCTGACAGCCAGCCGCCGCTTTATCTTCGCACAACAGAGGAGATGATGGAAGAATTCGCATATCTTGGATCGAAAAAGGCGCATGAGGTGGTCATTGAAAATACGGTGAAGATCTCAGATATGATTGAAAAGATTTCTCCGGTTCGTCCGGATAAATGTCCGCCGGTCATTGAGGATTCGGATCAGATGTTAAGGGATATCTGTTACAGCAAAGCGCACAGCATGTATGGCGATCCCCTGCCGGAGATTGTAGTGGAGCGTCTGGAGAGAGAGTTGAACTCGATTATTTCCAATGGATTTGCCGTGATGTATATCATCGCGCAGAAACTGGTATGGAAATCCGTTGAGGACGGTTACCTCGTAGGATCACGTGGTTCAGTTGGTTCGTCGTTTGCTGCGACGATGGCAGGAATTACGGAAGTAAATCCGTTGAGTCCTCACTATTATTGTCCGAATTGTTTTTACAGTGATTTTGAGTCTGAGGAAGTCCGCGCTTATGCGGGGGGCTGTGGTTACGATATGCCGGATAAGCTTTGTCCGAACTGTGGGAAACCGCTTGTTAAAGATGGGTTCGATATTCCGTTTGAGACCTTCCTTGGATTCAAGGGAAATAAAGAACCTGATATTGACTTGAACTTCTCCGGAGATTATCAGAGTAATGCTCACAAATATACGGAGGTTATTTTCGGGGAAGGTCAGACGTACCGTGCGGGAACGATCGGTACACTGGCAGATAAGACGGCATATGGATTTGTGAAAAATTATTATGAGGAACACGGACAGGGAAAACGAAAATGCGAGATCGAGCGTATTTTACAGGGATGTACCGGAATCCGAAGAAGTACCGGACAGCATCCGGGAGGAATTATCGTTCTCCCACTTGGTCAGGATATCAACTCTTTTACACCTGTGCAGCATCCGGCAAATGATATGACAACAGATATTATCACAACGCATTTTGATTATCACTCCATCGACCACAACCTGCTGAAACTTGATATTCTCGGCCATGATGATCCGACGATCATCAAGATGCTGGAAGAGTTGGTGGAACAACTCACGGGAAAACCGTTTAAGGCAACAGACATTCCGCTTGACGATCAGGGTGTGATGAAACTGTTTCAGGATACAAGCTCTCTTGGGATTACGCCGGATGATATCGGTGGATGTCCGGTGGGGTGTCTCGGAATTCCGGAGTTTGGAACAGACTTTGTTATTCAGATGGTGGTGGATACGAAACCAAAGACACTTTCAGATTTGATTCGTATTTCCGGTCTGTCGCATGGAACGGACGTATGGCTCAACAATGCGCAGGAATTGATCAAAAGCGGTAAGGCGACGATTTCCACCGCAATCTGTACCCGTGATGATATTATGACGTATCTGATCAACAAAGGAATGGACAGTGAGGAGTCGTTTACGATTATGGAGCGTGTCCGTAAAGGTCTTGTGGCAAAAGGGAAGTGTAAAGACTGGCCGGAGTTTAAAAAGGACATGATTGAGCATGGAATCCCGGACTGGTATATCTGGTCATGTGAAAAGATTAAGTACATGTTCCCGAAAGCGCATGCGGCCGCTTATGTCATGATGGCATTTCGCATTGCCTACTGCAAAGTTTACTATCCACTTGCCTACTATGCGGCATATTTCAGTATCCGCGCCAGCGCATTTTCTTATGAGCTGATGTGTCAGGGAAAAGAAAAGCTGGAGTTCTATATGAACGATTACAAACGCCGCAGTGATTCTCTGAGCAAAAAGGAGCAGGATACATTGAAGGATATGAAAATCGTGCAGGAAATGTATGCAAGAGGATTTGAGTTCCTGCCACTTGATATCTATCGAGCAAAGGCAACGAAATTTCAGATTATCGATGGAAAACTTATGCCGCCACTTTCAAGCATTGAGGGTATGGGAGACAAAGCGGCGGATGCGGTTGAGATGGCTGCAGCAGACGGTCCATATCTGTCAAAAGATGACTTCAGGCAGCGGACGAAAGTAAGTAAGACCGTCATTGATTTCATGGCGGATTTAGGGATGTTTGGAGATTTGCCGGAGACGAATCAATTGTCATTGTTTGATTTTTCATAATAGAGAAAGATGCAGGTCGTGAGGATTTGCATCTTTTTTTGAATTTTGCGATGCAATAAATTAATGCTTTAATTTGAAAAAGCATTGTGCTATAATAAAAACATTAAGCGATTTGCTAAAGGAATGCAGTGAAAAAGGAGGATGAGGGAATGATTTGGGCGAAGGAAGAGACACTGCCAAGAGCCGAGATTGAGAAGATTCAGTTAGAGCGATTAAAGGAAAGTGTTGCATATATTTATGAGAGAGTAGCGCCTTATCGTGAAAAAATGGATGCAGCGGGCGTGAAGCCGGAAGATATTCAGACATTAAAGGATTTACAGAAATTGCCATTTACAAATAAATCAGATTTTCGGGAGCATTATCCGATGGGATTGTTTGCGGTAGATAAAAAGGAACTTGTTCGATTTCATGCCAGTTCCGGGACGACTGGGAAACCGACTGTTGTAGGATATACGAAAAAAGACTTGGAAATCTGGCTGAACAATGTAGCGCGAGTGGCGTGTATGGGCGGCGCGACGGAGGATGATGTCTGTCAGATTGCGTTTGGGTATGGAACATTTACAGGAGCGCTCGGATTGCACGGAGGTTTGGAGACACTTGGTGCAGCTGTGATCCCGATGTCCTCGGGAAATACAAATAAACAGATTATGTTTTTACAGGATATGGGTGTGACACTTTTGGTGGCGACACCATCGTATGCATTGCACCTTGGAGAAGAGATTCGAAGAAGAGGACTTGATCCGGCAAAAGATCTGAAAGTTCGGATCGGTTTGTTTGGAGGCGAAGGGATGACCGAGCCGATGAGAGAAGAGATGCGTAAAGTGTGGGGAGACCAATTTGTCTGTACACAAAATTATGGAATGAGTGAGCTGTGTGGACCTGGTGTGTCAGGAGAATGCACGGAGTTGAATGGATTACATATCAATGAAGATTGGTTCATTCCGGAGATCATTGATCCGGAGACCGGGGAAGTGCTGCCGGAGGGTGAACTTGGCGAACTGGTTGTCACTTGTCTTGGGAAGGAAGCGCTTCCGATGATTCGTTATCGCACGAAAGATTTGACGAGATTACATTATGAACCTTGCAAATGTGGAAGAACGACATGCAGGATGGATAACTTATCTGGACGTTCTGATGATATGCTTGTCATTCGTGGTGTCAATGTATTTCCGACACAGATTGAGGAAGTGCTTCTTCAGATTGAGGAGATCGGACCACATTATGAGATTCTTGTGGAGAGAAAGAACAGACTCGATGTGATGACGATTTCCGTGGAATTGATCGATGACAGATTACTTGACAGTTATGCAAAATTGAGTGAGTTGGAGCAGAGAATCAAAAGCAAATTAAAATCTGCGCTTGGTCTTGCATCGAATATCAAGCTGGTAGCACCACATACATTACAGCGTTTTGAAGGGAAAGCAAAGCGTGTGACTGATTTACGAAAGGATGGATTATAAAATGGCAAATATGAATCAAAAAGTAATTATGCTCGGCAATGAGGCAATTGCCCGTGGAGCATATGAGGCGGGCGTAAAAGTGTCTGCTGCGTATCCGGGAACGCCAAGTACAGAGATCAGTGAGAATCTTGTAAAATATAAAGATGATATTTATGCGGAGTGGTCACCGAATGAAAAGGTGGCAACAGAAGTTGCGATTGGAGCAAGTGTGTCAGGGGTACGTTCTATGGCATGTATGAAACATGTGGGACTGAATGTGGCGGCAGATCCGCTCTATACAGTTTCTTACATGGGAGTCAACGGCGGTCTTGTTGTGATTGTGGCAGATGATCCTGGGCTTTACAGTTCTCAAAATGAACAGGATACACGTATGGTCGCAAGAGCAGCTCAGGTGCCGGTGCTGGAGCCATCAGACAGTATGGAAGCAAAAGAGTTTATGAAGTTTGCATATGAGATCAGTGAAAACTTCGACCGTCCGGTTATTTTCCGCACAACGACAAGATTGGCGCATTCGCAGGGGCTGGTGGAATTATGTGACCGCGTGGAGCCGGAGGATAAGCCGTATGAAAAAGATATTCGTAAAAATGTTATGATGCCGGGCAATGCAAAGCTTCGCCATATTGAGATTGAGAAGCGAAATCTGGAGCTTGCAGAGGCGGCAAACACAATGGCGATCAATAAAGTGGAGATGAATGATACAAAAATTGGTGTTATCACAAGTGGAATTCCGTATCAATATGTAAAAGAAGCGATTCCAAATGTGTCTGTGTTAAAACTTGGCATGGTGAATCCACTTCCGAAAAAATTGATTGAGGAGTTTGCACAGAAAGTGGAGACACTCTACATTGTGGAAGAATTGGATCCTGTTATTGAAGAACAGGTGAAATCATGGGGGGTGAAAGCAATCGGGAAAGAAATTTTTACAGTGCAGGGTGAATATAGCGCCAATATGATCCGTGAGGCGATTCTCGGAGAAAAGGCAGATGTGAAAGCACCTGCACAGGTCCCGGGAAGACCTCCGATTTTATGTCCAGGATGTCCACACAGAAGCGTTTACCATGTGCTGAATAAGTTGAAGATCCATGCGGCAGGAGACATCGGCTGCTATACTTTGGGGGCAGTTGCACCACTTAGTGTTGTGGACACAACAATCTGTATGGGAGCAAGTATTTCAAGTCTTCATGGAATGGAAAAGGCAAAAGGAAAAGACTATATCAAGAACTGGGTAGCTGTGATCGGGGATTCTACATTTTTACATACCGGCGTGAATTCACTTATGAATATGATGTACAATAGAGCGACAGGAACCGTGATGATTCTTGATAATTCCACAACCGGAATGACCGGGCATCAGGACCATGCGGCGACCGGCAAGACACTTCTCGGCGAGCCGACATATGCAATCGATATTCCGGCGCTTTGCAGGGCAATTGGTGTGAAAAACGTAGTGGAAGTAAATGCGTTTGATATTGAAAAGTTAGAAAAAGTGGTAAAAGAAGAAGTGGCAAAAGACGAGGTGTCTGTCATCATCACAAAATCACCATGTGTTCTTTTGGATAAATCAAAGAAACCGGTTTATATTGCACATGAAGACAAGTGTAAAAAATGCGGTATGTGTATGAAACCGGGATGTCCGGCAATGACAAGAAATGCGGACGGAACGATTCATATCGACGATACGATGTGCACCGGATGTGGACTTTGTGAGACATTATGTAAATTTGAGGCGATTGAACTAGTGGAGGCAGGTGACAGATAATGACGACAAAAAATATTATGATTGTAGGTGTGGGAGGTCAGGGAACACTTCTCACGAGCAGGATTTTAGGTGGGCTTGCGATTGCGGGCGGATATGATGTGAAGCTTTCTGAGGTGCACGGCATGGCGCAGCGAGGCGGAAGTGTTGTGACATATGTGCGTTATGGAGAGAAAGTTGCGGAGCCGATCGTGGAAGAAGGGCAGGCAGATGTCATTATCGCATTTGAACGATTGGAAGCACTCCGGTATGCACATTTCTTGAAAAAAGACGGTGTGTTGATTGCCAATGATTGGAGAATTGATCCGATGCCTGTTGTGATCGGGGCGGCTCAGTATCCGGAACACATTTTAGAAGATTTGGCGAAAGAACATAAAGTGTATACAGTGAATGCGACAGAGGAAGCAAAAAAGCTTGGCAATCCGAGAGTGTTTAATATGATCGTGCTTGGAATTGCTGCACAGCACATGGATTTTACAAAAGAGCAGTGGTATGACGTGATCGAGCATACGGTGCCGCCAAAGACTGTGGAACTAAACAAGCAGGCATTTGATGTCGGCTATACATTGTAGGAGGTGTCTTATGATTAAGCAGTTATCCGTATTTGTGGAAAACAGGCCGGGAAGCCTTATGGATGTGACGAGTCAGTTGACGGAAGCACATATCAATATCCGGGCGGTGTCTTCGTTTGATGCACCGGAGTTTGGTATTTTGCGTCTCATCGTTGACAAACCGATGGAGGCAAAAGAATATCTGACATCAAAAGGATTTGTTGTCCGTGTCAGTGAAGTGCTTGGCGCAGAGTTGGAAGATAAGAAGGGGACGCTCAACAATATGCTGACGATTCTTGCGGAAGGAAAGATTAACATCAATTATATTTATTCGTTTATTATCCGGGATGGACTGGCGCCTGTCATGGTGTTCCATACAGATGATTTTGACAAAGCGATTGAAAGTCTGAAAAAGGCAAACGTGAAGATTGTAGACGAAAACGAGTTATAGAGGAGATGAAGTGCGATGGAGTGGAAGGAAAGGATCAGAGATCCGAAAGTGGAATGTATGAGCAGGGATGAGATGACGGCTCTGCAAAGTGAACGATTGGTAAAACTGGTGGAACGGGTATATAAAAATGTTACGTTTTACCACGAGAAGATGAAAGCGCTTGGAGTAGAACCGGGAGATATCAAAGGAGTGGAAGATATCGATAAACTTCCATTTACAACGAAAGAGGATTTGAGAGAAAACTATCCGTTTGGACTTTTGGCAGTTCCGAAATCTCAGGTAGCGAGAGTACAGGGAACTTCCGGAACGACGGGAAAACTGACACTTGCATCCTACACACAGAGTGATGTGGATCTCTGGGGAGAGTGTGTGGCAAGATGTCTTACGATGGCAGGACTTACCGAGGAGGATATCATTCATGTCTGTTATGGATATGGTCTCTTTACCGGAGGAATGGGACTTGATTTTGGCACAAGAAAATTAGGTGCGATGGCGATTCCGATGTCTGCTGGAAACACAAAGAGACAGATGATGTGTATGGAAGATTTTGGAGCGACAGCAATCGCATGTACGCCGTCCTATGCACTTCATTTGGCAGAATCACTTCAGGAAGCCGGACTTGTAGAAAAATTGAAATTAAAGGCGGGAATACTTGGAGCCGAGCCATGGACTGTGGAGATGCGTCAAAAGATTGAAAACATACTTGGAATCAATTGCTTTGACATTTATGGACTTTGTGAGATCATGGGACCGGGTGTTGCGTTTGAATGTATCCATCATAACGGATTGCATATTTTTGAAGACCATTTCTATCCGGAAATCCTAGATCCGGCAACGGGAAAAGCATGTGCGGATGGAGAGACAGGGGAGTTGATCTTTACAACTCTCACGAAAGAGGCGATGCCTCTTCTGCGCTACCGGACAAAAGATTTGACGAGCATTGACCACAGCACATGTGCATGTGGAAGAACACTCCCTCGAATTTCAAAATTCAAAGGACGTACAGACGACATGAAAGTCATTCGTGGTGTCAATGTGTTCCCAACTCAGGTGGAAACTGCACTTTTAAGTATGGGTGGAGATGTCGCACCACACTATCTGATGATTGTTGACCGCGAGAACAATATGGATACGCTGACTGTCATGGTGGAAGTAGATGAACGTTTCTTCTCGGATGAGATCCGTGCGTTGGATGGTTTGAAAAATAAAATCGGTGCAGTGTTAAAACAGGCGCTTGGAGTGGCAGTGAAAGTAAAGCTGGTTGAGCCGAAGACAATTGAGCGGAGCGAAGGAAAAGCGAAACGTGTCATTGATAAGAGAAATCTATCTTAAGAGGAGGGAAAATATGAGAATTCAACAATTATCCGTATTTTTGGAGAATCGAGAAGGGCGTCTTGATGAGGTTTTGACAGTATTAGGGAAAAATGATGTCAATATTGTGGCGTTAAGTCTTGCGGACACTGCAGACTATGGGATGCTGCGCATGATTGTATCAGATCCGATGAAAGGAAGAATGGTCTTAAAGGAAGCGGGGATTACAGCGATGCTGACAGATGTGGTTGCAATTCGTGTGCCACATGCGACCGGTTCGCTTAGCAAAGCAATGCATGCATTGGTGGAAGCAAAAGTGAATGTGGAATATATGTATGCATTTGCCAATGGAGCAGACGCCTCGGCGGTGCTGAAATCAGATGAACCGGAAAAAGCAGTTGATGTTTTACGGGAAAATGGATTCGATGTGTGGAGTGCGGATGAAGCGTACAAGGCAAATTGTTAAGAACAAGGAGTGTATCATTGTGATATGCTCCTTATTTTTTGGTGAAAAGACTGAAAAATATACAAAATATACATACTAATAAAGTGAAAACAAAATATACAGGTGAAAGTTTACAATTATAAATGGTTATAACAGAAAAAATATGTTATACTAAACGAAATGGCTTGAGGCGGTCAGGAAAGAGAGGAAAAAGAAATTGAAAAGGAAAAAGGTAATTGCAATCTTATTGGCGGCGGCACTTTCGGCAGGAAATCTTTCGGGTCTTGGTATGTTATCAGTTGCGGCAGAAAATACTCAGACAGAACAGGCGATGGAAAAAGAAAATGAGCAGACGAATATTGCTCTGAATAGAACTGCAAGAGCATCAAACTCATTAGGAGCATCTGCTGAGCATCCTGCAAGAACACCGGAACTGGCGTTTGACGGAAAAGGGGACAACACAACAGACAATATCAACAGCCGCTGGCAGAGCAGTGATGTTCAGGAGTTTCGGGAGGAATGGCTGGAAGTCGACCTCGGAAACTCAGCAAAAATTTCAAAGGTGACTGTGAAATTCTTTGCAAAATTATATGGAAACTTTGTTATTGAGACATCGGACAGTCAGGCGGAAGATGCGAAATGGACGGAAATTAAATCTGTGGAGATGCCATCCGGCAATGATGCGAATATCATAAAAGAAGTAGATGTAACAAAGGATGGGGAACCGGTGGAAGTATCCCGTTATCTGCGTCTGCGTTTCACATCAGGAAACACGCAGGCTGCAAGCCGTGGAATCGGCGTGTATGAGTTTGAGGTGTACGGAGATTTGAGTGAGCCGGACAAGCCGGAAAAACCAGAAAATCCGGATGCAGTTACCGGAAATATTGCGAAAGGAAAACGTGCCACGGCATCCGGAGTGGAAGTTGGAATGGAGTCCTGCACACCGAATTTAGCAGTCGATGGCGATAAAGAGACAAGATGGTCTGCACCTCAGATGAAAACAGGAACAGATGCGAATCAGAAACAGAATATGCAATGGCTGGAATTAAATCTTGGAAATAATGTGACAGATATCACAAGCATTGATATTTCTTTCTTTAAATTAGTATTTTCTACAGACTATACAATTAAGACGAGAGCAAGCGAAACAGATAATTGGAGAGAAGTCGCACATATTACACATGAGCCAAGTGCAGAACAGAATAAGGTAGATTCTATCAAAACAGTAAAAGAATTGGATAAATATGTCCGTTTTGAGTTTAACAAGGTAAACACACAGGCAGGCGGAAACAGTGTCTCTGTGCGTGAAATTGAAATCAACGGAACGCAGGTTCCGATACCGTATGAGCCGGAAAGTGCAAAAGAAGTGCTTGACACGGTGAAAGGTCTGGATACAATTACAACAGACATGACAGAAGTGCCGCTTCCGCAGGTACCGGAAGGATATGAGATTCATGTGATCGGAAGCGAGTATCCTCAAGTCATCACAGATGACGGAAAAATCAGCGCATACAATATGTACGATTACAAGAGTATGGAGATTATGCTTCAAGTTGTGAATAAAGAAGATGAGACGGATGTCGCAAAGAAAGCTTTCCAGGTAGCAGTTCCGAAAAAGACACAGAAACATGTTGATTTATTCCCGGAAGTAGAAAATCAAAATGCGGAGCCAAAAGTGATTCCGAGTATTCAGGAATGGTACGGCTATGATGGAGAATTTAAGCTTACGAAAAATTCACGCATCATTGTGAAAGATGGGGCGAATCTTGGCGCAGACAAAATTGCAAAACAGTTTCAGGAAGATATGAAAGAGATTACCGGAATGGAACTTGCAATTGTAAGCGGACAGGAATCAGATGCAGATGACATTTTGATTGAGTCTGAGGTGGAAGATACATACACACTTGGAGACGAGGGATATCTTCTGCAGGCAGATGACGATGGAATCCACATCATTGGAAATGGATACAACGGATGTCTTTACGGTGCGATGACTTTAGAGCAGGTATTTTATACACAGAAAGATGAATTTAAATTCCCGAAGGGAATTGCCCGTGATTTTTCCAAATATGCAGTCCGTGGAGTGATGATTGATATTGCAAGAACACCATACCGAATGGATGCGTTGGAAGATATTGTGAAAGCGCTGGCGTTCTATAAGATTAATGAAGTACAATTTCATCTGAATGATAACCGACATGTGCCGGGAAATGCAGACCGTGATAAATATGAACATTGGGAAAACGTAGAAGGTATGTTCCGTCTGGAAAGTGATACCTTCCCAAGCCTTAAGACGACGGAGAAAAAGAACGACTATTACAACGAAGTGTTTGGCGGCTCGCCGCAATATACAAAAGAAGAATACAAGAATTTACAGAATTTGGCGATGGATTACGGAATTAATCCGATTTCAGAGATTGATGCTCCGGGACATTCGCTTCTGTTTACAAAATATGTGAGAAATCATTTGGATGAGGCACAGAAGGCGGTTCCGGAAATTAAGGGAAATATCAATGCAGATAAAGACTGGGAATTGCTTGCGATGACCGGGGAGAAAAAAGATTCTGCGTTTGCGTTTATGGATGCATTGTTTGATGAGTATCTGGAAGAGGATGTATTTTTAGGTGACACGGTCAACATCGGAGCAGACGAGTACTGGAATATCAATGATCAGGAACGACCGGGTGTACAGGAGTATATCCGTAAAATGGCAGACAATGTAAAGGATCACGACAAAAAGGTTCGTATGTGGGGATCGACAAGCCAGTTTTTCAAAAATCAAGATCAGGCAAAAGCATATAACGATATTGAAATTGATTTCTGGTCAAATTCATGGGAAAATGCAGCGAATAGAATTGAACAGGGATATAAAGTAGTCAATGTAGATTCGTTCCATCTGTATGGAAATCCTGGGCGCGACAAACGAGATGTTGTCAATGTGGAGCATGTGTTCAATAACTGGGATCCGACAGTGATGACAGGAAGCAAAGTAAGCAAGTCAGAGCCGAATCTTCTTGGAGCAAAGACGGCGCTTTGGGCAGACATTGCAGATATGGGTGTGACAGAAAGAGATAATTTTGAACGTATCATGCGTCAGGCAGCAGTGTTGAGTGAAAAGACATGGGGCGGAACAGATGAGACACAGACATTTGAAGAGTACAGTTTCAAGTATGACAGATTACAGCAGGGACCGGGCGTGTCTTTGGGGGCAGATGTAGACAGTGAGACCGGGCTTGTGCTGGATTATGATTTTGCAAATGTTAAGGAGGGAAAAGTATATGATGCCAGCGGAAATGGATATAACGGAAATATTTCGGATGCAAAGATAAAAGAAGAAGCTGGGACAGCGTGGCTTCAGCTGAACGGAGATACAGAGGTGCAAACGGAGCTTCGATCTATGGATTATCCATACACGGTACAATTTGAACTTCGACTTGCAAAAGAGGGCAATGGTGATGGAGAGACATATATTTTTGACGGACGCGATGGAAGATTGTCAATCAATGACAAAGGGAACTTGCAGATTAATCGTTCTTACTTTACACAGGACTTTGGTTACCAGATTCCAACAGACAAACCGGTGCAGATGACAATTGTCGGGACGCAGCAGGTGACAAAGTTGTACATTGATGGAAAATTAGAAAAGACACTTTTGCGAACTACGAATTCAGAGACGGATTATGAGCATCTGTTATCGACATTTGTATTTCCGCTTTCTTCTATAGGAAAAGGGATAGAGGGTGAACTTGCAAATTTGAAAGTATATAACAAAGCATTGTCACCGGAAAAAATCAAAGAAGTTTCAGAGAAAAAAGAAGTGACAGAAGTCAATGTGTCTCAGGGGACAGCAGCAGCAGGGACAGCGCAGCGAAAAGGTGACGGCAATCAGGATGTGGACTGGAAAAAACTTCGTGTCGGCTGGAAAGCAATTGATGGTGACGGCAATGCTCTGGATGGAAAGCATGGCACAGATGTGAGTGAAAAAGATTCGTATTTTGAGGGTGCATATGCGGACAGCGCATTTGCGGTAGATATGCTGGAAGAGCAAGATATCAGTAAGCTGGTACTGCAATGGGATCGAGCGCCAAAAAGTTTTAAGATTCAGATTTCAGAAGATGGAAGTGTGTGGAAAGATTTACAGACTGTAGATGGAGAAAGTGTCAATACAATCACGTTTGCACAACCGATTCACACACGTTACATTAAAATGCAGGGAGTAAGTCTGAATGGAAACAATACGTTCAAATTGAGGGAATTCGAAGCGTATGAGGCAGTGGACAAGACAGCGCTGAAAGAGCAAGTGAAAGCAGCGGAAGAAAAATGCGAAGAGTTCGGTCTGACATTTGCAGATGCAAAGGGATATGATGCTTTTATGGATGCATATATGAAAGCAGAGGCAATGTACGAAAACACACTGGCAGAACAAAATGATGTGGATCTTGCAACGAAGACATTGGAAGAAACGCTGAAAGACCTTCCAGAGAATCCGGAGCCAGGGGAAGTAGAAGTGGAATCAGTCAAAGTGACTGTAAATAAGACGGAATTGAAAGTCGGAGAGACGACAACGGCAAAAGCAGTGATTACACCGGATAATGCAACAGATCAGACAGTCTCATGGACAACTTCTGATGAGTCAGTGATAACAGTGGATAAAGACGGACAGATCACAGCAAAGAAGATCGGAAAGGCAAATGTGATTGCAACTGCATCCAATGGAAAAACTGACAAAGTAGAAATTACGGTTGTTGAAGAGAAAACGGATCCAAAACCGGATAATGGAGACGATGGAAAAGATAATCAGAATCAGACTCAGAATACGAAGCCGGAAGAGGATAAAAAGAAAGATCCTGTCAAGACGGGAGACCCACAGTCTATCGCACTGTGCCTTGGGGCAATGGCGGCAGCCGGAGTAACTGTCATTGGAAGAAAAAAGAAAAGAGATTAATTAAAAAGTAAAATTAAAAGAGCAAAAATCGGAGGCAGAAATGAAGAAAACAGTCAAAAAAGGTATGGTAGTGACATTATCAGCATGTATGCTTGCAAATTCAGTTCCATTATCGAATTTTACAGTACAGGCAGCGTTAAAGCAGGAATTTGTTGAATTTACAAATGAACAAAACAGAGGTGGATGGTCAAAGGCGAGTGGAAACGGGAAAATCGAGTTTACAGACGGAGAGAACGAAAAAGGATATATGGTGTTAAGCTCAGATGATAATACGATTTTTTCGGAAAACCAGTCAGAAAAACGTGCAGACGGTTATGTGGAGATGGATATGACTCTGACGAAAGCAGACAATGGTGGCCGCATGGGAATTATTTTTCGGTATAACAATGAAAACGACTGGCAGGGAATCGGTATTGACAGTGGAAGCTGGAATTGGTTCAACGGAGCAGGTGAGTGGGGAAGCGTAACATCTGCGGCTAAAAGTTTTACAAAAGTAGGAGAAACTCATAGAATTCGAGTGGAATACCGCGGAAACAACGTGAAAGTTCTGCAGGATGGTGTGGAGATCATAAATCAGGAAATCGACAAGTTCAGCAACGAAAAAGCGGGGAATGTCGGTATGCGCCTCTGGGGAAAGGTGTCTGAAAACTATGATTGTGCTTTTAAAATCGACAATGTAAAGACAGGGGAAATCGCAAAAGAAGTTGTTCTTACACCGGATCATTTTACAGTTGATTATGAGGAAGCCGGAAAAGAAGATTTCAAAGTAACAATTGCTGAGGAGTCTTTGCAACTGACAGAAATTAAAAGTGGGAATGTGGCATTAGAAAAGGACAAAGATTACACATTTCATGCCAATACAGTTACGATAAAAAAAGAATATATTGCACAGATCAAAGATGCGGCATCCACAAATTTGACATTTGTATTTGAAGATGGACAACAGAAAACGTGCAGTATACAAATCAAAAAGGAAGAAGAACAAGTTTCTTATAATCGTGATTTCACAAAAGGGACAGAGGGGTTTGAAAAAGTTTCTGGAGACAGCGGAGTGCTGGAAGCAGGGAAAGATGGTGTGACTGTTCAGAAAGATGGTGTGTTCATTGATCAAAATTCTAAGGAGCTTAAGAATCAAGAAGTGGAATTTACATATGATCCGCTAAATAATAGCTGTAATTATGGCGTGGTACTGCGCTATACATCTCCGACAGACTATATTTATGTGGGACCTTCTGCTCAAAATAACCAACATTATACAAAATGGGGGATTTATAATCAGAACGGAAGACTTGCAGAGATTGAGGACAGCGGTTTTGTACTTTCCGGACGTGACGTTCCGTATAAAGTAAAAGTAAGAGTTGTTGAAAATGTAGTGACAATCTTTTTGGATAACGAAGAGATTTACAATGGAGAGATAGGTGGACTTACAACGAATGCCGGAAAAGTTGGTTTTCGAACAACAGAAAGTACAGGCATGACAATTCAAGGATTTACACAGGAGACAGCAAGTGCGCCAGAAGTGGTGGAAAACACGTCGGAAGCTGAGATTGCTTCTGAGCAAATGACAGTGACGCTGGATGCAAATTTCCCAAGAGTGGTCGAGTATACCTTGAAAGAGGGAGGGCAGACTGTCAAGGGGCAAGAACTTGCATTACATCAGGTGGAATTGAATAATAAACTGTACACACCGAAGGTTACATCAGATATTTCCGGTGCGAAGGCGACCTATCATGTTTCGGAAGAATCAACAGGGATTTCGTTTGATGTCATCATGGAAGTAAAAGAAAATGTACTGTCTATGCATGTGAAAAATATCAAAGATGATAAGACAAAGCTATATACTTTGAATTTCCCAGAACACAGTCTGATCTCTATGTCGAGCAAGGATGCAGGCGGCATGCTCACGGTAAATGATTATCGTTCGGAATCAAAGGTAGAACTTTCAAAAGCAAATGTCGCAAATGCTTACAGTGAGACAACGCTTGCCGTGCTGAGTAATCAGAATGTGGCGGCAACTCTGACAGGAGAATCCTATAAGAATCGGCATGAGGTGGCGTATCAGACATTTGATGCGGGGGATCACACTTCCACGGGACTTTGGGTGAATGAGTTTACATACAGAGGTCTGGATGGAGAAGTAATGTATGAGCCGGCTGTGAAAGTGGCTATTACAGCGGATCGCAACAAAGACGGTAAGGTGGATTATCAAGATGGTGCAATTGCACTGCGTGATGACTGTATGACCAGAAAAACAGGCGCAGATGTTGTGACAGATACATGGACGATGGTTGCAATGAATGTGGGGTCTGAGGCACAGTATCCGTTTCTTCGTATTTTAGACAATGTAAAGAAGATGTCACTTGCGATGGATGGATTTGGTCAGAATATAATTATCAAAGGATATCAAAGTGAAGGGCACGACTCATCACATCCGGATTTTGCAAATTACAATAAACGTGCCGGAGGTTTGGAAGATTTTCAGACATTACTTGAAAACTCTGAAAAATATAATGCCAAGATAGGAATCCATGTCAATCATACGGATATTTATCCGGAATCGCCGCAGTTTGGAAGATTGTTCACAGATCAGGCAGCGTGGAGCTGGTATGATTCTTCAAAACAGATTATACGTGAAAATGATGATTTGGATAAGAGTGAAAATGGTCTGGATGGACGGTTCGGACAGTTGTATGACAAAGATACCAATGGACAAATAGATTCGACCTATGTGGATGTATTCTTTGGTACAAGATGGCCGATGTATAAATTGATTGAAAATATTGCGGGTCGTGACATCGTTCTTGGAACGGAATATGCGGATGAGATGGCATCGCACAGTGTGTTCGCACATGGAATTCAGGTGGAGCCAGTGGCATCGAATCTGAAAGCGGCAGGAAATCTGGTTCGTTTTGTGGAAAATAATCAGTCTGATATTTTTCAGCAGCATGATCTGTTCCGTGGTGTGAAGGATCGTAACTCAGATACAGCTGGGATCAATGGATGGCAGACGGCGAAAAATATGAACAATGCACTGCAGATTTTTTATGAGCAGATACTTCCGAACAAGTTCCTTGCACAGTATCCGGTTATGCAGTATACAAGCAATGAGCAGGCGGTGCTTGGTGAAAATAATGAAGTTGTGACAAAGATGGAAAATGGTGTCAATGTCATCACGAAAGACGGAAAAGAAGTTGCAAGAGGAAATAAAATATTTATTCCGTGGGGAAAAGACGATGATACAGAAGGAAAGATTTATCATTACAATGGCGATGGAGGAGAGAGTACATGGTCACTTCCGAATTCGTGGAAAGATGCATCGCAGGTTACGGTATACAAGCTTTCTGAAAATGGAAAAAGCGATAAACAAACAGTGTCTGTGACAGATGGAAAAGTGACGTTAAAAGCAGATGCAAAAACAGGATATGTGCTTTACAAAGAAGAAGCGAAAAAGATTGAAACATCGGATACGATGGAATGGTCAACAGGCTCTCCGGTAAAAGATATGGGATTTGATTCTTATAATTTTGATGAGTGGAAGCAATCTTCTTCGGCAAAAAGTGTGGAACATATTACGATTGAAGATAATTCGCTTGGAAATGCGCATCTTTACATTAAAGGGAAAAAAGATGGGCAAGTGGAGCAGGTTCTGACAGGACTTGAGAAAGGACAAACCTATTCGGCATCGGTATGGTGTATTACAGATGATGACAGAAAAGCATCTATCAAAGTCGAGAATGGGGACGAAGTTGTAGCGAATTATATGGACAGCAGCAATGTAAAATATGGTGTTCATCACAATGACAAATACCAGACATATGCACAACGTATGCAGGTTCGTTTTACGGCAACATCTGACAAGGCGGTGTTGACTTTGGCTGCGGAGGAAGGAAAGACAGATGAATCGGTAGTGGATTTTGATGATGTACGTGTCATGAAAGTAAATCCGTCGACAAATCCTGAACCTGCAAAATACACATATTGGGAAGATTTTGAAAATGTAGACCAGGGATATGGTGTGTTTGTGTCAACGGAGTCTGACCAGTCGCATTTGTCACAGAAGAATGCAGTAGATCCGCAATATACGCCGGATGTAATCGATGGCAACTATTCATTGAAGGTACGTGCGGGAGATTACATGAGAACGATTCCTTCGACAGTAAGACTGGAGCCAAATACAGAGTATACAGTAGGAATCGATTATAAATCTCCGTCTTCGAATGCGTTTACATTCGCAGTGAAATCAGACAAAGCAAGTAAGGAAAATGATGCGCAACATGCTGTGGTTGCGAGTGAAGTGGTAAAAGATCAAGAAGGAAAGCTGGTATTGAAGTTTACAACCGGAGATTATGATGATTACTATGTAGATATTACAAAAAATGCAGCGACAGAATATTATGTAGACAATTTCTATGTGGAACAGGCTCGCGCTATGAACCAGGAAACACTGGAGGCGCTGATTGAAGAGGCGAAGGCGTTAGATGAAAAGGCATATACAAAAGAGTCTTTTGAAAACATGCAGGCTGCGTTGAAAGAAGCTGAGAAAGTGCATAAAAATCAAAATGCTTCGAAAGAAGAGATAGAAAAGGCGTATACAGATTTAGAGACTGCGATGGAAAATCTGGATGCCTATGCAACAGCTGAGGATAAGGAACAGCTCTCGAAAGTAATTCGTGAGATGAAGAGTATTCTTGCGAGCGACTACAAGCAGGATGAAAAGTGGCTGGCGTTCCAATCTGCGCTCAAAGAAGCGGAGTCTTTATATGATTCAGACAAGGCGACCCAGAAAGAGGTTGCTTGGATGATTCGCGATTTGCGGGAAGCAAAAGAAAGGTTGAATCCATTAGTAGACAGAACAGCATTAAAGGCAATCATGGCAAAAGCAGAGAGAGTAGATAATAATTCTGTTGTAGATGGAAAAGAATTACAGACATTCTTAAGCGCTTACAGTGAAGCAAAAACAACTGACTTAAAACCGGGAGTGACAGAAACGGAGATTTTGCAGGCGACGCAGAAATTAACAGATGCATATAATGCAATTGTTTTAAAAGAAGATTCTAAAAATCAACTTGTAAGCACAGCGCTTGAAAAGGCGGATGAAGATGTAAACTATTTTCTGGAAAAGGACTGGAAGGAAATTCAGGAGGCAAAAGCGGCGCTTGAAAAGATGAAAAATCAGACAGGTGTTTTGGTAAAAGATTACTTTGAAGTATTAGATCGTCTGGAGGCTGCGCTGGAACATAAATTGAGCAGACCGGTGGTGCCGTCTGCGGTGGAAATTGATTCAAAGAACTTCAAGATTTCAGCAAACACAGAACAGGCAGATAATACGGCTCATAATGAAGGGCCTGTCAAATATGCATTTGACAAAAATCCAAATACGATCTGGCACAGCAGTTATAATCCGATGTTTACGGTATCGGCAGACAATCCGGCAGAGATTACAATTGATATGGGAAAATCATATACGATTAATCAGTTTTCATATTTGCAGCGCCCTGCTGGAGGAAATAATGGAAAAGTACAGAAATACAATCTGTATGTCAAGTCGAATCAGGCAGATAAATGGAAGAAAATTGTAACGGATGGAACATTTGCGGATAAACAAGAACTTCAAAAAGTGACATTTGATGAAGTGGAAGCACAGTATGTCAAATTTGAAGTGACGCAGGGATTTGGTAACTTTGCGACAGCAGCAGAACTTGCGGTTTATCAGAAAGCTTCTGATTTTTCAAAATTGCAGGAAGCGATGGATGAAGCGGAGAAGTTGGAGCGTACAAAATATTTAGAAGTATATTACTCCAACATCGATCAGTTATGCGAAGAGGCAGAAGAGTTGCTGAAAGATTTTATGACGGAACAGGCAAAAATTGATGCGCTCACAGAACAATTGCAAAAGGCTTTGGATGCACTTGAGGCGCTGGCTGCAAAATCAGATATTAAATTGTTGGAAGAAGCGGTAGAGGCTGCACGAAATATTGATTTAGATCAGTACAAAAACACAAAAGAATTTGAAAAAGCACTGTCTGCTTCTGAGAAACTGCTGGCAGAATACAAAAAAGAAGAAAGAATATTACAAAAAGATGTGACAGAAGCAATTTTGAAATTGACTGAGGAACAAGGAAAGCTGGAAGAAAAAGATCCGGTAAAACCAGAAAAGCCAGAGGTAGATATGGTTGTGGTGAAAGCGGAACAAACCACATTGAAAGTTGGAGCCGCCACAAAGGTATCTGCGACAATCATGCCGGAAGATGCCAAAGATAAGGCTGTGACATGGTCTGTATCAGATGAGAATATTTTGTCTGTGAGTCCAGATGGAACGGTGACTGCGAAAAAAGAAGGAAAAGCATATGTAATTGCAACTTCTTCGAATGGAAAAACCGGACGAGTAGAAATTACAGTTGTTTCAAAGGATACTGTTTCGAATCCGGAATCATCAAAAGATGAAGGAAAAGAAAATAAGAAAGAGCCTGTGAAAACAGGGGATACGCAGTCGACAGCGTGGTATATCGGCTTGATGGCGGCAGTTGGTGCAGTTGTATTTGGCACGAAAAAGAAGAAAGAAAAGGATGAAATGTAGTTAAGCAATAAAAGGTTCTGGATTTGGTGAAAACCAAATTTGGAACCTTTTTTAAACAAAATTATTAAAAATAACTAAAAATATAAAATTAGAGAATTTAAAACAGTTGTTTTTGACATGAGAAATATACAAAATGATGAAAAATTTATATATTATACCTATAAATATGAAATTGTGCTAAACTAAAAGAGTGCATGATTGCTACAAAACAAACAATCCTGCAAATTTATCTAATCTGCCAAAAGACTTGGAAAGGAGTTTGAATTGCAGAGGAAAAGGAGAAGGTTATGAAAAGAAAACTTTTAAGTTCCATGCTCGCGGCGGCAGTAGTCGTGACGAGTACGTTCTCCACAACATCAGTCTCTGAGGCGAAGGAACCAGATGCCTCAAATGGCAAAGTTGAGGTTACGATGAAAGATAATTCCGTAACAATTGGAAACGATGCCATTGAAAGAACATTTTCAACAGCAGATTCAAAGTTATCTACTACTGAAATTGTGAACAAGAGAACGGATGGTGGAGAGACTAACTTTACACCGGAAGAAGGTAGTGAAGAATTTATTGTCAAGACGACAAAAGAAAAGAAAGACCCGATTAGTTTGGAGCCGATTGACAGAAAAGGATGGACAGCAGAGGCGGACAGTTATCAGAATGGCGCGGCAGGCGCTTCTGATGGACCGGCATCAAATCTGTTAGATGGGAAGATTGATACAATTTGGCACAGTAATTATGGTGGTGGAACAAATGGTGCGGGCGATCAGGATTACCCACACAATGTTGTGATCAAATTTGATGATTCTGAGACGTTTCAGTCATTTTCATATACGCCTAGAAAAGAAAGTGAGACGACAAACGGAAACATCAAAGGCTATAAATTGTATGCATCTACAGAGGCGGAAAAACTTGATTTTAATTCAGATAAATGGGGAGAACCGATTGCGGAAGGCGAATTTGAGTATGATGGCACCAACCCGATCTATGTGAACTTAAAGGAAACATGTACAGCAACACAGATTAAGTTTGTGGCAACATCGTCAAATAACGGCGAGAAGTTTGCGGGTGGCGCAGAATTTAATTTACATAAAGATAAAGTGCCGGTTATTGCGGACGACAGAGCGTTTAAGACAAGTGACTTACAACTGGAAGATGGCAAGGATGCCGTGAAGGTTGAAGATACAACAGCAACTATCAACGGGGAGAAGAAGACAGGTAAGAAGGTGACGTTTTCCTTTGAACCGTATACACATAAAGGTGTAGAGTATACAATCGACGAAGTAGTTGTTATGTATGAAGGGGATCACTTCATGCGTAAATATTTGGAAATTGAAGTTCCGGATGAAGATATGGGAAAAGCGGAAATTGACTATATCGATCTGGAATCTCTGAAAGTAGAAGAGTCTGATAAACAGTGGACAATTCCGAGAGGAAAAGGTGGAATTGTTCAGATGGAAGAGTTTAAGGCGAATCTTGGACAGCCAATCTATATTCAGGGCATGTTTTTCGGATGTGAATTCCCGGCGGCAGATACGGAGATTGTAGACGAGACAGGATATATGCGTTACTATACCGGAAAAACATTCGAAAGAATGAAAGAGGATAATCAACTGACAACAGATGGAAAATATGTGACATGGCAGACAGTTGCCGGCGCTGCAAGAAGTACGGAAAACGAAGTTATTCAGGCAGATTTCTATGATTACATTGATTCGATTGCAACTCCATCAGAATTTCGAATTCAATATAATTCATGGTTCGACAACATGATGAAGATTGACGATGAAAATATTTTGGAATCTTTCATTGAAATTGATCGTGAGTTGAACAATGCGGAAGTACGTCCGCTGGATTCTTACGTTGTGGATGATGGGTGGAATGCTTACAACGATGGAACGCTAGGGGCTGGCTCTTATCCGCAATCGGGATCAGAGATTAATAAAGAAGGGTTCTGGACATTCAATGAAAAATTCCCAGATGAACTGACACCATCCAGCGAGTTAGTGCAGAAGTTTGGAAGTAATTTCGGTGTGTGGGTTGGACCAAGAGGTGGCTATAACTTCTATGGAACATTGGCAAATATCATAGAAAAAGCTGGAAATGGAAGCAAAGCCGGCGGTTCCATTGATGTTGCAGACCGGGTGTACGTAGAAAAATTTAAAGATATGGCAATTGACTGGCAGAAGCGATTCAAGGTAAATTACTGGAAATGGGATGGATTTGCGGATACAGGACAGTATAATCACTTTAATAATTCAGGTGGTGCGGACGGTGTTCCGGTATATAGCGAGACGAATCACCATATGACGGGTGGTTACCATCAGATGTACCATGTGACGGATTTGTGGGAAGCATGGATTGATCTTATGGAAGCAGTACGCCAAAGTGAAAAAGAGGATGGCATTAATAATCTGTGGATTTCATTGACATGCTATGTAAACCCAAGTCCTTGGTATTTACAATGGGCAAACTCTGTATGGATTCAATGTACACATGACCAAAAGGATGCTGGTTTTGGTACAACAAAAATGAACAAGCAGATCACTTACCGTGATGCATGTTACTATGATTTCCTGAAGAATCATGAGTTCCAGTTCCCATTGCAGAACATTTACAACCATGATCCGGTATATGGAAAAGAAGGAACCGGAATGAATGTGAATACGGCTACAGATGAAGATTTCCAGAACTACTTATATATGCTTTCTACACGTGGAACAGCTTTCTGGGAACTATACTATTCTGACAGTATCATGACAGATGGCAAGTATGAGATTACCGGAGAATTTTTAGAGTGGGCGGAAGAAAATTATCATATGCTGAAGAATTCTAAAATGATTGGTGGACGACCGGACAATACAACTTTGGGAAGTGCTTCTTCAAGTGAAGCATCAGCAGAAGCGTACGGATTTTCATGCTTTGATGGAAAAGAAGGAATCATTTCACTTCGTAACCCATCTGCTTCCGCTGATAAAGAAATTAAATTTACATTTGACCGAACTATAGGTGTTGCTGAAGGTGCAGGCACATTAGATTATTATTTGGAGCATAGTTATAAGCTTTCCGACGAGTCTGCTCAGACGGGAACATTGACATACGGACAAGAATATACAGTGAATTTGAAACCAAATGAAGTACGTATTTTACGAGTTTCTGCACAAAAAGATACAAAAGCACCTGAGATTGACCGGATTATGACAGACGGTAATTGTGAAGTTACGGTAAAATTCAATGAAAAAGTATCTGGAAATCTCTTTGCAGTGGATGGTTCCGGAATTGCTTCAATTGAAAAGAGCGCGGACGACACAACATATCATATCACTTTGACAAAAGCGCCGGAAGACGGAAAGACAATCACGGTGACGCCAAAAGATATCAAGGATATGTCAGGAAATGCGACGACAGCATCTGCATCAGTTGTATATCACAAGGGCAATGTAGTTGTCGAGAATAAGGAAATTGCAGAAGCCGGAGAAATTGCAGCGGCAGATAAGTCATTGAATTCTAATAACGGATTTAGTGTGGCTGCATCTGTAAATACAACAGGCAAGGATCAGACACTTGTAAAACAAAATGATCAGTATGAATTAAAAGTTACAGCAGACGGAAAAGCTTCCTTTACACTGAATGGTGCGACAGCAGTTTCCGGTAAAACGATCAACGATGGCAAACAACATGTAGTTGTCGGTGTGAAAGAAAATAACGGTATGCTGAAGCTTTATGTGGATGGCAGTCTGGAAGGTTCGGATTACAAGGAAGGCAACAGATACCATAAGGTAGAAAAAGCTGCAATTACAGTTGGAAATGATGTTTCAAAAGCCGGCGTATATGATACCGCATATGGCTATGATAAAGTAGATGAAATCTTCCAAGAAGGGTTCTCAAAATTAGAATTGACAAATGAGATGATCACAGTGTCAGGAACAGAAGAAGGCGATAAGAATACGGTGTTAGATAAGAATAATACAACGTTTTGGACAAGTCAAAAAGTTTCAGAGGGTACTGTGAACAATGAAAATGCTTGGCTGAAAGTGGATTTGGGTGCAACATACAAGTTGGATCAAGTTGACTATACACCACGTTTTGACAATGTGCAGAACAATTATTGGGAATGTACCGGTAATATCAAAAACCTGATTGTGGAGACAAGCGTGGATGGAGAGACATGGACAGCAGTAACAGAAGATGGTGGTCGTGATCTTTCGAAAAAAATAGTGAAAGAGAATAACAGCTCATTCTTCCCGGAAGAGATTACATTTGAAGCAAAAGAGGCAAGATATGTACGTATCAGCGGTACAAAATCACATCATTGGCAAACTCAGAATGTAGATAAGCAGATTACTGTTGCAGATCTTGCAATCTACGGAGAAAAGGCAGGAGTAGAAAACATTGCAACAGATAGCTCGGTGAAAGTAGAAGCTAAATGGACAAAAGATGACACAGATGCAGCCAAAGGCGGAGACAGACCGATGTCTATGGTTGTGGATGGCAACAAGGCAGATACTAACGGAAACTACGGTGAATTTGGTGCGGATGACAAAGCAGAATCTTCTTATATGCAGATTGATTTAGGAGAAGTGTGCGATGTAGATACATTGAATTTATATCGTTACTGGAATCAGAATCGTGTTTATGATCCATCTGTCATTTTAGTTGCAGAGAAAGAAGCTGATTTTAAAGACGGAACAGCGACAGTTGTATACAATGCAGATAAAGAGAAAATTCATGGATTGAATGACAAATATTATACAGAAGCTAAAGATGAAACATATGAAGAAACTGCACAAGGTAAGTCGTGGAACTTACCGGAAAACACAAAGGCAAGATTTGTGCGTGTGTATATGCATGGTGTGAAAAATGGCGGAGACACAAACCATATCGTAGAGATGGAAGTGATCGGAACAAGACCTGACAAAGAAGAAGTGCCAGCAGTTGATCTTACAAAATTGATTGAGAGATTAACTGTGTTAGCAGCAGTGGATACGTCAAATGCAACAACAGACAGTGCGGCGGCATTTAAAGCACTTGTAAAAGAAGGATATGATCTTGTTGCATCTGGAGCAAAGACACAGGGCGAAGTAGACGCTATGTTGAAGAAACTGGAAGGCGCAGAAAACAAACTGGTAGATACAAACGCGCTGAAAAAAGCAATTGCAGATGCAGAAAAGAAAGTGGCAGAAAGTACAAAGACAAGTGCAGCAGCGACATTAGCAAAAATCGAAGAGGCAAAAGCACTTTTGAAAAATGGTACAACAGAAACGATGAATCAGATGATCAAGGCTTTGGAAGATGCCATGAAGACACTTGTTGCAAGAGGTGATGTGAAAGAACTGAAAGCATTGATCGACACATATGAAAAAGAAGAATTGAAAGAGGCAGATTATACAACTTCTACATGGAGTGCTTATGAGACAGCCTTGAACACGGCAAATGCTATTGTTAAAGACAACAGTGACAGTGACCAGACACAGGTAGATGCAGCGAAGAAAGCGTTGGAGGATGCACATAAAGCATTGGAAAAACGCGGAGATACAGATGCATTGAAAGCGTTGGTTGAAAAGTACAAGGATTTAAAAGAAGCAGATTATACACATGACACATGGGTAGTATTTAAAGAAGCGTTTGATGCGGCAAAAGCAATTGTGGCAGACAACAGCGACAGCACCCAGGCGCAGGTGGATGCGGCAAAAGAGGCGTTGGAAAATGCTTATAATGCATTGAAGGAGGCTCCGGAGAATCCAAAGCTTGACACAAGCAGACTGGAAAAAGCAATTGCAGATGCAAAGGCGGTTGTCAAAGAGTCTTATACAACAGATTCTTACAATGCAATGAAAGCGGTTCTTGATGAGGCGGAAGACTTGTTGAAAGAAGAAGCTCAGGATCAGGATACAATTGATGCCAAGACAGAAGCGTTGAATGCGGCAATTGAAGCGTTGGTAAAACGAGGCGATGTAAAAGAACTTTCAGAATTGGTGAAAGCATACGAAGAAGAGAAACTGAATGAAGGAGTATATACAACTTCTACATGGAGTGTTTACCAGACAGCATTTGATGCAGCGAAAGCGATCATAAAAGATAACAGCAATAGCGACCAAGAAAAGGTAGATGCAGCAAAAACAGCTTTAGAAGTGGCAAAAGAAGCGTTGGAAGAACGAGGCAATACAGACAGCCTTAAAGAGCTTGTAACAGTATGTGAGGAACTGAAGGAAGAAGACTTTACAGCGGATACATGGAAAGTGTTTGAGAATGCGCTTGATGCAGCAAAAGCAATTGTTGCAGATAACAGTGACAGCAATCAGACACAAGTAGATGCAGCTAAAGAAGCGTTGCAGAAAGCAAAAGACGATCTGAAAGAAGCAGAAAAACCTGTTAACAGGAGCAAGTTGGAAGAAGCATATAACAAGTATAAAGATCTGAAAAATGATGGTTATACAGAAAACAGCTGGAAAACATTTAAGAATGCGCTTGATGCAGCGAAAGCAGTTTTAGAGTATGAAGATGCGACGGCAGAGCAGGTAGATGCAGCACTTGCACAATTAGAAAAAGCAGTCAGTGGATTGAAAAAAGCACCAATTGATGGAAGTGGAAACAATCAAGGTGCACAAAATAACAATCAGAAACCATCTACAGGTGGTTCAGGCTCAAACGGAAGTGTAAAAACAGGAGATTCTTCAGATGTAATGCTGTGGGGAATCTTTGCAGCAGCAGCTCTTATGGCTGGCGTAGTCGTAAAAAAGAAAAAAGCTTAGTGTAAAATCAAAAAGAGCAGAGGCGGGAAAACCGCTTCTGCTCCTTTTCTAATCATTTCGCATAAGAATTGCTTTTTAAATATTAATTAAATATATATTATATACATAAACATAAATAAAAGGCACATCTACATTTTGATTCTGATTAAAGTTTTACGACATTGACTGCCTGAGGTCCTTTTGCACCTTCAGTTACTTCGAATTCTACTTCCTGACCTTCTTCTAAAGATTTGAAACCTTCCATGTTAAGTCCAGAATAGTGAACGAATACATCGTTTCCTGCTTCGTCGGAAATGAATCCGTAACCTTTTTGGTTGTTAAACCATTTTACTGTACCTTTGTTCATGTTGATACCTCCATAAAAATAAATAATAAAGTTGTATTACTTGCGTAATATTGAATTAGATTAGCATAATTCTATATAAATGTCAATGTTTTTGAAAAAATATAATGAAAAATGCACAAATATAGGTTACAATAAGACGTAACAATGAAAATAAGGAGATAGAATATGAGAATTTCGACAAAAGGGACATATGCATTGGAAATAATTGTGGATCTTGCAATGCATTCTTCGGAAGAGCATTTAGAGCGGCTGAAAAATATTGCAGCACGGAGAGGTCTGTCTGAAAAGTATTTAGAGAGGATTGTCAAAGCAATGAAGAATGAGAATCTGATTTTGAGTACAAGAGGAGCAATGGGAGGATATCGTCTTGCGAGAAGACCGGAAGATATTACTGTTTTGGACGTGCTTCGCTCTGTGGAAGGAGAGCTTGCACCGGTGGAGTGTCTGACAAAAGAGACGAATTGCGGGATTGCGTGTGAGGATTGCTTGACACGAGGAGTCTGGGCAGATATGTGGAGAGAAATCTTGGGTGTTACGGAGAATGTCTCAGTGGCAGATATTACAAAAGAGGTAGTTGACAGAGCAGGAGAATAGGTGTATAACATAAAACATGTAATACTTAGCAAAGTGGTAGGAAAAGGAAAATTCTTATGAAAATATCGACAAAAGGAAGATATGGACTGCGGGCGCTGGTAGACTTGGCAGGTCATGACAATGGAGAGCCAATTGCGTTGGCAAGTATTGCACAAAGGCAAAAACTGTCATTGAATTATTTGGAACAGGTTTTTAGTGTGCTTAGGAAGGCTGGAATTGTAAAAAGCCTGAAAGGGGTGAACGGAGGGTACCGTTTGGCAAAAAAGGCTGATGATATCACGGTGAAAGAAGTTTTGGAAGTACTGGAAGGAAAGTTCTCGATTGTAGATGAATATGCACAAGAGAAGGGGACAGATGACGTGCAAGAAGCGATTAAAACTTTAGTCTGGGATCAGATTAATACACGGGTGAACCAGTTGCTGGAGGAGAAGACATTGAAGCAGTTGATGGCATCATTTGCCGATGAAAACAGAAAGCAGAAGTCTATTTGAAGGAGGAATTACTTATGGGAAAAGTATATCAAAATGTAACGGAATTAATTGGGCATACACCTCTTTTAGAAGTGCAGAATATCGAATCAGAGCTTGGGTTAAAAGCAAAGATCCTGGTGAAATTAGAGCTGTTTAATCCGGCGGGAAGTGTAAAAGACCGTGTTGCGAAAAATATGGTGGAGGAGGCTGAACGCCAGGGAATCCTTAAGCGTGGAGGGACAATCATCGAACCTACAAGTGGAAATACCGGAATTGGACTTGCGTCCATTGCGGCATCAAAGGGGTATCGTGCAATCTTTACAATGCCTGAGACGATGAGTGTAGAACGGCGGAAACTTCTTCAAGGTTATGGCGCAGAGATTGTTCTGACAGACGGGAAAAAAGGAATGGCTGGAGCGATTGCGAAAGCTGGAGAACTTGCAGAAGAGATTGATGGGGCAGTTGTTCTTGGTCAGTTTATAAACAAAGCGAATCCGGCTGCGCATACCGCTTCTACCGGACCGGAGATATGGGAAGATACCGAAGGTAAGGTGGATATCTTCGTTGCGGGAGTCGGTACCGGTGGAACAATTACAGGAACCGGGGAGTATTTAAAAGAGAAAAATCCGGCGCTGAAAGTAATTGCAGTGGAGCCGGCGGCATCACCGGTGTTATCAGGAGGGAAACCAGGACCTCATGGTCTGCAGGGGATTGGAGCAGGTTTCATTCCGGAGATTTTGAATACGGAGATTTATGATGAGATTGTGCAGGTGGAAAATGACGAGGCATATGCAGCTTCCAGAATGCTTGCCCACAAAGAAGGGGTACTGATAGGAATTACATCCGGCGCAGCGCTTCACACGGCGATAGAGCTTGCAAAAAGAGAAGAGAATGCAGGAAAAACAATTGTGGCAATATTGCCGGATACGGGAGAACGATATTTGTCGACACCATTATTTGAGGTATAATTTTCAAGAAAAAAGTCATTGTAAAGTATGATACTTTGCAATGGCTTTTTTACGGCAATAAAGATTTTGCAGTATGCATAAAAAATAAAGGGAAAAATTGCGAACTATTTTGAATGAAATTGATTGACTTTGAACGAAAATGAATTTAAAATAGATTTAGAAGAGAGGTGTAAATATGCTGGCGGAAGAACGGTTTAACCGGATATTAAATATTGTAGAAGAAAAGAAAAGTGTCACAGTGACAGAATTGACAGAGCTTTTGGATACTTCCGAGTCTACGATACGAAGGGATCTGACAACGCTGGATAAGCGAAAAAAACTGATTAAGGTGCATGGCGGCGCGACGGCAGTCGATATGGAATATATGACAAAAGACTCTTCGGTTTCTGTGAGACAGGATTTGAACAGAGAAGAGAAGATAAAGATTGGAAAGTACGCAGCCGGATTGATCAGAAAAGATGATTTTGTCTATATCGATGCAGGAACAAGTACAGAATATCTCGTGGAGCAGATTTTAGAAAAGGAAGCAGTTTATGTGACGAATGGCATTTCTCATGCAAGAAAATTGCTGCATAAGGGATGCAGAGTATTTTTGCTCGGCGGAGAGCTGAAGAAAGAGACAGAGGCTTTGATCGGAGCGGAAGCACTGGAAAGCCTGGAAAAATATAATTTCACAAAAGGATTTTTTGGTGCGAACGGGATTCACAATGAATATGGAATCACCACGCCGGATCTCAATGAAGCTGCTGTGAAAGAAAGAGCGTTCAGACAATGCAGGAAAAAATATATTCTTGCAGATTCTTCTAAAATCGGACAGATTTCGCTTATTAAATTTGCGGAGCTGAAAGAGGCGGAGGTAATCACAACTAGGCTGAAGCAGGGAACCTATCAAAAGTACAAAAACATTGTGGAGGTGGATGAAGCATGATTTACACGGTAACATTTAACCCGTCTTTGGACTATGTGATTCAGGTGGATGACCTGACACTTGGGAGAGTCAACAGAACAACCAAAGAGGCGATATTTCCTGGAGGAAAAGGTGTGAATGTGTCGGTTATTCTCTCAAATCTGGGAATTAAGAGCAAAGCACTTGGGTTTATCGCAGGGTTTACCGGAAAGCAGTTGGAAAAGATGTTGACAGACTTTGGGTGTTACACAGATTTTATTGAGCTGAAGGAAGGGCTGACCCGCATTAATGTGAAGGTGAACTCGAACGAGGAAAGCGAGATCAATGGTCAGGGACCAAACATCGGTGACAGGGCGATTACAGAATTATTTGAAAAGCTGGATTGCCTGCAAAATGGGGATATCTTAGTACTTGCGGGAAGTATTCCGAACACATTGCCGGAGGATATCTATGAGAGCATCATGGAAAGACTACAGACAAAAGGGGTTCGTATCGTGGTGGATGCGACAAAGGATTTGCTGTTGAATGTTCTGAAGTACCATCCGTTTTTGATCAAGCCGAATAATCATGAGCTTGGAGAGATGTTCGGTGTCACATTAAAGACAGATGAGGAGATTATCACCTACGCGAAGAAGCTTCAGGAAAAAGGAGCGGGAAATGTGCTGATTTCCATGGCGGGCGACGGAGCAATTCTAATCACTGAGGATGGGGAGATTCATAAAGGACTTCCACCAAAAGGAGAAGTGGTGAATTCGGTCGGAGCAGGAGATTCGATGGTTGCAGGATTTTTGACAGGATATCTGAATACAGGAGACTATGAAAAGGCATTTAAACTGGGAATTGCAACCGGAAGTGCGACTGCATTTCTGGCATGGCTTGCAGAAAAAGAGGATGTTGTGAAGTTGTTAGACGAAGCAAAAGAGAACTTTGGATTGTAGGAGGGAAGTAACGTGAGAATCACAGATTTATTGAAAAAAGAAAGTATTGATTTAAACGGTGTCGTAACTACGAAAAAAGAGACGATTGAAAAGATGACGTTGCTGATGGAAAAGGCGGGAATGTCAAAGACCTCGAAAAATACAGAGCCGGCGTATTCGCAAGAGAAGAAGAAGGAACGACCGGAATCGGGGAAGGAATCGCTATTCCACATGCAAAGACAGATGCGGTGAGTGGTCCTGGACTGGCGGCGATGATTATTCGTGACGGAGTGGATTATGATTCGCTGGACGGTGAGCCGGTACACATGGTGTTCTTGATTGCGGCGCCGAATACAGAAGACAATATTCATCTGGAGGTATTGAGTCGTCTTTCGATGCTGTTGATGGATGATAACTTCCGGGCAAACCTGATGAAAGCGTCTACAGTAGAAGAATTTTTAGGATATATCGATCAGGCGGAAAAAGAAAAGTTTGAAGAGGAGACGGAGGAAAAACAGGAGAAAGAAGAGAAAAAGGGATATCAGATTCTTGCAGTTACGGCCTGTCCTACCGGAATCGCACATACTTATATGGCGGCGGAAAGTCTTGAAAACACGGCAAAAGAGATGGGATATACGATCAAGGTGGAGACAAACGGCTCCGGCGGAGACAAAAATGTATTGACGGCAGAGGATATCGCAAATTGTGACTGTATCATTGTGGCAGCCGATAAAGATGTAAAAATGGCGAGATTTGATGGAAAACCAGTCATTGTCACGAAGGTTGCCAATGGAATTCACAAAGCGAAAGAGTTGATTGAAGAAGCAGAGAGCGGAAAGGTTGAAATCTATCACAGCAATGAAAAAGGAGAGGCGACCGGATTTCAGGAAGAGCAGGAAAGTATCGGAAGAAAGATCTATAAAAGTCTGATGAACGGTGTGTCTCATATGCTGCCGTTTGTAATCGGAGGAGGAATCCTGATTGCACTGTCATTTTTGTTTGACGGCGCAAACGCAGGAACTGATGTTTTCGGTACCGGAAATCCACTTTCCAAATTCTTGAATTTGGTGGGAAATGTATCGTTTGGCATGATGTTCCCGATCCTCTCAGGATATATTGCGATGAGCATCGCAGAACGTCCGGCATTGATGCCTGGTATCGTTGGTGGTCTGCTTGCGAAAGCAGGAACATCTGTGTTTGCGGCTGAGGCGGATTGGATCCCATCCGGATTTTTTGGAGCGCTGCTCGCCGGATTTATTGCAGGATACCTGATGCTTCTTATCGAAAAAGCATTTGCAAAGCTCCCAAGGGCATTGGAGGGAACAAAACCGGTGCTGATTTATCCGTTCTTTGGAATTGTATTGATCGGTGCGATCATGGTATTTATCATCAATCCACCTGTCGGAGCATTCAATCAATGGTTGTATGACGGACTTGCAAGTATGGGTGAGGGAAGCAAAGTGCTGCTTGGAGCTGTTCTCGGCGGTATGATGGCAATCGACTTTGGAGGACCGTTTAACAAGGCTGCGTATGTATTTGGAACAGCAGCAATCGCAAGCGGACAGTTTGATATTATGGCGGCGGTTATGGCTGGTGGAATGGTTCCTCCAATCGGAATCGCACTTGCCACGACATTTGCAAAAAACAGATTTACAGAGAGTGAAAAACAGACGACTGTTACCAACTATATTATGGGACTGTCATTTATTACAGAGGGAGCAATCCCATTTGCGGCATCTGATCCTCTGCGCATTATTCCACCGTCAATCGTTGGTTCGGCAGTGGCCGGAGCGGTCTCAATGGCGTTTGGATGTGGTTCAAGAGCACCGCATGGAGGTATCTTTGTAGTTGGTATTATGGACAATGCACCGATGTTCCTCGCAGCAATAGCGATAGGTGCTGTCGTGACGATGTTTGGAATTATTCTGTTAAAAAAACCAATTACTATTGAAAAATAGTGAAAAATATTAGATAATAGGGAAAGGTAAATCCTAATATTTACAGAAAAGAAAAGGAGATTAATCATGAAAGAATTTAGTTATGTAATTACAGATAGTGAAGGAATCCACGCAAGACCAGCAGGATTATTAGTAAAAGAAGCTGCAAAATTCCAATCAGATATTAAACTGAAAAAGGGAGAAAAAGAAGCAGATGCAAAAAGAATCTTTGGTGTAATGGGATTGGCTGTAAAATGCGGTGAAGAGATCGTAATGACAGCAGAGGGTGCTGACGAAGCAGAAGCAATCGCAGCAATCGAGACATTTTTAAAAGAAAACTTATAAGAAAAATAATGTTGAGGAAGGTTAAGCTATGATTACATTAACTGGCAAAAGTGTATTTGGCGGTGTATCAATCGGTAAGATTGCCTTTTATAAAAGAAATGAACAGCAGATCAAAAGATGGCATGTGGATGATACAGAAAGCGAAGTAAAACGTTTTGAAGATGCAAAGGCAAAGGCGGTTGCAGAACTTCAGGAATTGTATCAGAAGGCGATGTCAGACGTCGGTGAGACGAATGCGATGATCTTTGAGATTCATCAGATGATGCTGGAAGATTTGGATTACATTGAATCTATTATCAATATTATCACTGCACAACAGGTGAATGCAGAATATGCGGTGGGAACGACAGCTGACAATTTCGCAGCGATGTTTTCCGCAATGGATGATGCATATATGCAGGGACGTGCTGCGGATGTAAAAGACGTTTCTGAGCGTATTTTGAACATTTTGTCCGGAGCAGAAAAAGTTGCATTTGCGACAGATGAACCTGTCATTGTTGCGGCAGATGATCTTGTTCCAAGTGAGACAGTCCAGCTTGATAAAGAAAAAGTATTGGGCTTTGCTACGATGTATGGTTCTTCGAACTCACATACAGCAATTTTGGCAAGAACAATGAATATCCCGGCAATCATCGGTTTGGGCGAAGAGTTGAAACCGGAATATGATGGTAAATTTGCTGTCATCGACGGGTTTGACGGAAAGATTTATATCGATCCAGATGAAGAGACACTCGCTGCGATGAAGAAAAAGCAGGCTGAGGATATAGAAAGAAAGAAACTGTTGGAACAGTTAAAAGGCAAAGAGAATGTCACATTGAGCGGTCAGCACATCAATATCTATGCCAACATCGGCAATAGCTCAGATGTGGGAGCTGTTTTGAAAAATGATGCAGGCGGAATCGGCCTTTTCAGAAGCGAATTCCTGTATTTGGGGAATGAGACATTCCCGACAGAAGAGCAGCAGTTCGCTGTCTATAAGACAGTTGCTGAGAATATGGCTGGAAAGAAAGTTATCATCCGTACACTTGATATTGGTGCGGACAAGCAGGCAGATTATTTCAATTTAGATAAAGAAGAGAATCCGGCACTTGGATATCGTGCAATCCGTATTTGTCTGACTAAGCCTGAGATTTTTAAAACTCAGCTGCGTGCACTGTATCGTGCATCGGCATTTGGTCAGATTGCGATCATGTTCCCGATGATTACAGCAGTGTGGGAAGTGAAGAAAATTAAAGAGATTGTAGAAGAAGTAAAGGAAGAACTTCGCAAAGAAGGAATCGCATTCCGTGAGGATATGGAACTTGGAATTATGATCGAGACACCTGCGGCTGTTATGGTGAGCCGTGAACTTGCAAAAGAAGTTGATTTCTTCAGCGTAGGTACCAATGACCTCACACAGTATACACTGGCGATTGACAGGCAGAATCCAAAGCTTGACACATTCTATGATCCACATCATCCGGCAGTGCTTGCGATGATCCAGATGGCGGCAGACAATGCACATGCAGAAGGAAAATGGATTGGAATCTGTGGAGAATTAGGAGCAGATTTGGAATTGACAGAGACATTCCTGAAGATGGGAATTGATGAACTTTCTGTATCACCATCTATGATTCTTCCGGTTCGAAAAAAAGTCAGAGAGACAGAATAGTATAGAAAGAAAGTGTGTTCTTGAGATGGAATGCACTTTCTTTTTTATTGTGCTAATAAATGTTTATAAAAATAAGTAATGAATACTTTCATTTACTTTCCAGTAGTTGTCTGATAAACTTGTGAAGTAAAAAAAGGAAATGAGAGGCAGGAAAATTTTATGCTGGAAAAATTGTTTAAGTTAAAAGAAAACAAAACAGATGTCAGGACGGAAGTGGTGGCAGGTATTACGACATTTATGACAATGGCGTATATACTGGCGGTAAATCCAAGCGTGCTGTCGGCAGCCGGAATGGATCATGGAGCAGTGTTTACGGCGACGGCGATTGCGGCATGTATTGGTACTTTGCTCATGGCTCTGTTTGCAAACTATCCGTTTGCACTTGCACCGGGAATGGGACTGAATGCATACTTTGCATATACGGTTGTACTGAACATGGGATACACATGGCAGGTGGCGCTTGCGGCTGTATTTGTGGAAGGAATTATTTTTATTCTGTTATCAGTTACGAATGTGCGTGAAGCAATCTTTAATGCAATCCCGATGAATTTGAAATCTGCAGTAAGTGTCGGAATTGGTCTTTTTATCGCGTTTATCGGTCTGCAGAATGCAAAAATTGTTATCAGTGGTTCTACATTAGTGCAGTTATTCTCGCTGGAAGGTTACAACAGTACTTTGGCAGAAGGCGCTGCAAAGGCGACGATGAATGATGTTGGAATTACGGTATTACTTGCGGTGATCGGCGTGATTATTACAGCGATTCTTGTAGTAAAGAACATTAAAGGTAATATTCTTTGGGGAATTTTAATTACATGGATTCTTGGAATTATCTGTCAGCTGACCGGATTGTATGTGCCAAATGCAGAACTTGGAATGTACAGCTTACTTCCGGACTTCAGCAACGGTATTTCGATTCCGAGTCTTAGTCCGATCTTTGGAAAACTGAGTTTTTCAGGAATCCATATCGGAGAGTTTATGGTTGTAGTGTTTGCGTTTTTGTTTGTGGATATCTTTGATACACTCGGCACATTGATCGGTGTTTCCACAAAAGCAAATATGTTAGATGAAAACGGAAAACTTCCAGGAATTAAAGGTGCTCTGATGGCAGATGCGGTTGCTACAACGGCAGGCGCAGTGCTTGGAACATCTACAGTTACAACATTTGTTGAGAGCGCTTCGGGTGTGACGGAAGGAGGACGAACAGGTCTTACAGCAGTCACAACAGCGATTTTGTTTGGATTGTCGTTGTTGTTGTCACCAATCTTTTTGGCGATTCCATCTTTTGCGACGGCGCCGGCATTGATTGTTGTAGGGTTCTATATGCTGACAAATGTAGTGAGTATTGATTTCAGTGATTTTGGGGAAGCGATTCCTTGCTATATCTGTATTGCAGCAATGCCATTTTTCTACAGTATTTCAGAAGGAATTGCAATGGGTGTGATCTCTTATGTTGCAATTAATCTGTTTACAGGAAAAGCAAAGGAAAAAAAGATCAGCGTATTGATGTTTGTGTTAGCACTTTTGTTTATCGGAAAATATATCTTATTATAAAATATAGTTTTTTAGGGAAAGATGAGAGTCTTTCCCTTTTTTTAGAGCTAAAAACATGGTATTATAATTCATACAAAAGCAGCAGATAGGAGAAAAGAATGGCAATTAATAAGGCAATGCGAAAAGTATTGAAAGCACTTTCGTTTGATGGAATTGAGGTGGAGGCGTCCAGGCATTTGGCAAATTTAAAGGCGTTGGATCCGATGCGAATTTTTCATAAGACGATTGATTATAAAATATATAATGGAACACATGAGATTCCTGTGAGAATTTATCTGCCTGGCGAAGAGATTGAACACAAATATCCGGTTCTTTTATTCTTTCACGGCGGGGGATGGGTCACAGAGAGCATAGATAATTATGAGAGGATCTGTGCAAGGATGGCATCGGCGACCAATCATATTGTTGTGTCGGTAGAATACAGGCTCGCTCCCGAGTATCCGTTCCCGACAGGATTGGAGGATTGCTACGCCGCAGCGAAGGCGGTCTATACGAATGAATTTATTTTAAATGTGCATCCGGACGATATCACGATCATCGGAGACAGTGCCGGCGGTAATCTGGCGGCTGCAGTCTCTCTTCTTGCAAAAGAGAGGGGAGAGTTTATGCCAAGACAGCAGATTTTGATCTATCCGGCGGTGAATAACGACTATACGGAGACTTCTAGATTTCCGTCCGTCCATGAAAATGGAAAAGATTTCCTGTTGACGGCTGGAAAGATGCAGGATTATATTGATTTATATGCGAGAGATGAATCGGACAAACAGAGTCCGTATTTTGCTCCGATTTTGCAGAAAGATCTCACAGGACAGCCGAGGACACTGATTATCACCGCGGAATTTGACCCGCTTCGAGATGAAGGAGAGGCTTATGGTAAGGCGCTTGAGGAAGCCGGAAATGAAGTGGAGGTTCATCGTATCAAAGATGCGCTGCATGGATTTTTTGCACTGGGGATCAAATATTTTCATGTGCAGGAGAGTTTTGAAATTATGAATCATTTTTTAGGGGAGGTGTAAGAGATGTTTCATTCGAAAAGGTCATATTGGAGAAAGCTTGACAATGCCGCAAAATTATTTCCGGCGACAAGTAACAAAAAGGACACTCGAGTCTTTCGTTTTTATTGTATTATGAAAGAAGATGTAAAAGAAGAGATTTTGCAGCAGGCAGTGGAAAAAGCGCTTGAAAAATATCCGCTTTTTTTGTCGGTCATGCGAAAAGGCTTGTTCTGGCATTATTTGGAAAAGAGTAATTTAAAACCGGTTGTCACAGAGGAATTTAAAGAGCCTTGCAGCAATCTGTATGTGCGTGACAAGAAAAGCCTGTTATTCGAAGTCACGTACTATAAAAGGCGGATTAATTTTGAAGTATTTCATGTGCTGACGGACGGAACAGGTGCGACATGTTTTTTAAAGGAGATTGTCAAACACTATATTGTGCTGGCATATGGTGAAGCCGATATTCCACTTGATAAGGAGCATATCACAATTCAGGATCAGGAATCAGACAGTTTTCGAAAATATTATTCTGATTTACGGCGAGAGAAGAAGGAAAAGGTAAAAGCATATCAGATTAAGACTCTTCGGAAGGCGAGAGGACCGCTGCAGGTGACAGAAGCGGTGCTGTCGGTAAAAGAAGTGCTGGCAAAGGCGCGGGAATATCAGGTGTCGATGACTGTTTTTTTGACGGCAGTATTCCTTTGTGCGATCCACAGGGAGATGCCGAAAAGACAGGAAAAGCATCCGGTTGTTCTGATGGTCCCGGTGAATCTTCGCAATTTTTTTCCTTCAGATTCGATGCTGAATTTCTTCGGATATATTGAACCTGGGTATCGTTTTCGAGAAGGGGACACTTTTGAGCAGGTACTTGCACAGGTGAAAACATATTTTCAGGAGGAGCTTACGAAGGAAAGACTTTCGATGCGCATGAATGAGCTGATCGCGCTGGAGATGAACCCAATTCTGCGGGTGGCGCCGTTGGAGTTGAAAAATTTGGGGATTTTGGCGGGAGCAAAGATGGCGGCAAGTGATGTGACTGCAATTTTCTCTAATATGAGCGTTGTAAAAATGCCGGAAGCGTATGTCCCGTATATAGAGCGGTTTGGCGTGTATACAAGTACACCGAAGACGGAACTTTGTATGTGCTCATTTGAAGACAAACTTTCCCTTGGGTTTACATCGAGGTATGACAGCATGAATATTAAGAGGAATTTTTTTCAGATATTGTCAGAGCTTGGAATACATTCGAAAGTGGAAGAACCAGACTATCCGGAGGAGAGACTTGCGAGTGCGGCGGCTGTAAAATTTTTCGAGTGGTTCTCATTTGTCTGTATTGCTTTTGCGGTGATTGCGGCAGTGGTGAATATTACACTGACACCGGGGAAATATTGGGCGCTCATCGTATCAGGCGGAATCTTAAGTATGTGGACAGCGTTGGCAATCGGGTTTGTAAAGAGATATAATCTTTTGAAAAATGCAATGTGGCAGTTGATTCTGATCACGGTTGGATGTCTCATCTGGGATCTTGGAACCGGATGGCATAAATGGTCAATTGATTTTGTTTTTCCGGGAATTAGTGTTATAATAATGATATCCATGCTGATGATTACAAAGCTGCAGAGATTGGCTGCGAATGAATACATGATTTATTTTGTGATGGCGGCGGGATATGGATTTGTGATACCATTGGTTTTATTATTGACGGGAGTGCTTGGAGTTACATTTCCATCGGTTATCTGTGTGGGATTTAGTTTCCTGTTCTTTATGGCGCAGGTCATTTTTAAAAGACGGGAATTAGGGGAGGAATTAAATAAAAAGTTTCACATTTGATTAGTAAGGAGGAAGCAGTATGAAATGTACAAGATGCGGTAAAGAGATGACGATTAAGCCGGTGCAGTCCGGTACGGACGAAAGTGGGGAGCCTGTTTTTACACGATATGCATTTTGCTATGACTGCAAGATAAAGGTGAATCTGGACAAGCAAAAAGAAAGAGACACGCAGAAAAAAGCGACGGCAGAAGATGTGGTAGAGACAAAAACAAAGAGAAAGAAAAAGAGAGGGAAAAAGCTTCCTTCTGTTTCGCTTCCGAAAAGACGAGGCGGAAGAGGAAAGACGAAAGCGAGGAAAGAAAGACGAGGCGGCGGATTGCTCAAGTTCTTACTCTTTCTGATCGTTGTTGCGGTACTTGGATTTGCAGCATATACCTATCGGCATCCAATTGCAAAATTCGCACAGCAGATGTATGACAAGTATATGAATCAAACAGAAGAAAATCAACCGGAAGATTCAAAGAATGAGGATTTGAACATAGATTCCGGTGATGACAATAATACTGCCACGCCTGATTCAGACACAACGGATGAACCGCAGAATCAAACTGAGCCGGCAGATCAAACACAAGGGGGCAATGGAAGCAGTACACCGGAAAGCAGTGATGATAAGACACAGGATACTCCGGCGACACCTTCTGACGGGACAGCGACAGAGCCTACATCATAGTGTATATAGAATAACAGAAGATGGAACATGTAATGTGTGAACGGGGAAGATTCCCCGTTCACGCATTTTTATTTTGCAGCCTTTTTGGCAAAATCAGTTGTTACAAGTTCTTCGTAAGGTGCCCGCTTAGTGAGTTCGTCAGCAGATTCCAAAATATTTTGCAAAAGTTCAAAGCTTTCTTTTTCAAAAATTAGATTTTCTTTCCAAGTCTCCTGCTCATAGTAACGGGTCACAATCGTTGTGATAGTGGCTAAGTCTGTCTCTTTGAACTGTGGTGCAATGATTTTTGCAATTTCTTCCGGAGTATGTGTCTGCACGTAGTCCATTCCTTTTTGCAGCGCATCCGTGAATCCCTGAATGACGTCTTTATTTTTTTCGATATAGCTTTTCTTTGCAGAAAATGCGGTGTAAGGGACATATCCACTGTCCTCGCCGAGAGAAGCGACAACATATCCCTTTCCGCCTTTTTCCAAAGTGGTAGCTCCCGGCTCAAATTCAACTGTAAAATCCGCCTGACCTTCTGAGAAAGCGGCGGCAGTAGAGCCAAAGTCAATATTTTGGTTGATTGTCAGATCTTTTTCGATGTCGATTCCCTTTTGTTTTAAGATATACTCAAATACCATTTCAGGCATGCCGCCTTTTCGTCCGCCGAGCACTGTTTTCCCTTTTAGATCCGTCCATGAAAAATCAGGCATTTCTTCTCGCGCTACAAGAAAATTACCGGCACGTTGTGTAAGCTGGGCAAAATTTACAACATAGTCGTTTGCACCTTCATTATAGGTATAAATAGATGCTTCTGACCCCATGAATCCGATATCTGCCTCGCCGGAGAGCACGGCGGTCATTGATTTATCGGCTCCAAATCCAGTGACGAGTTCGAGATTAATGCCCTCGTCTTCAAAGTATCCTTCTTCGATGGCTACATACATTGGTGCATAAAAGATGGAGTGAGCTACTTCGTTGAGAACAACTTTAGTAGAGTCCGGAAGAATTTCTGTTGATTTTTCTTTTTGTGGTTTGGCAGGTTTGCTTTCTTCTTTTGAAGAGCATGCAAGCAGAGAAGTGACAGATATTGCTGTCACTAATGCGAGAGTAAGAAAACGCTTTTTCATAATATCCTCCTGATGATCAAATCTGATTCTTCTATAAATATATGAGAAAAATCAGAATGTGTACCATTAGCAGAGAACAATGACTATTTTGGTGGCTGTTCGGAATCCGGTGTCTTTACTTTTACCTTTGGCGGTTCGTAGTGATAGATATCCTCATAGGATTCCAACTCAGCTTTACTTGTCGGAGCTGCGGGAATAAGACCGGTACAGTCCTGTGTAGAAGCGGCGTTTGCCAGATAGTCGTAAGAATCAATGATTTTTTGATTTTTTTTATTATCAGCCATAATAAGTCTCCTTTTTATAAAAAATGTGGTAAGATATAAGCTTAGGATATGTAAATACAAAGATTCTATGCAGAAAGAAGGAAGATTGAGATGAATATAAAAGTAGATACACATTCCCATACACTTGTAAGTGGACATGCATATAGCACAATACAAGAGATGGCGAAGATGGCGAGAGAACATGGGATGGAAGCGATTGCATTTACGGAGCATGCGCCAAAGATGCCGGGAACTTGCGGAATATTTTATTTTGAAAATTTGAAAATTGTGCCAAGAGAGCGTTACGGGATCAAAATGCTTTTTGGAACAGAGCTCAATATTATGGACAGCGAGGGAACAGTAGATATGCGCGATGGGCTTTTAAAACATCTTGATATTGTCATTGCGAGTATTCATACGCCATGCTTTTGTGGAGAAAGAACAAAAGAAGCGGTGACGAGAGCCTATGTAAATGTGATGAAAAATCCGTATATCAATATTATCGGTCATCCGGATGATTCTCGTTTTCCGATTGACTATGAAGTGCTTGTCAAGACTGCAAAGGAGACAGGGACACTTCTAGAGGTCAATAATTCCTCGCTGCGGGAAGATAATAAAAGAGAAAATGCGGATGAGAATATCCGAGTTATGTTGGAGTATTGTAAAAAATATGAGGTTCCAATCACAACAGGAAGTGATTCGCATTTGGATCTGGATGCGGGAAAACTGAATTTAGCAGAACAAATTTTGACGGAATGTCATTTTCCGGAAGAATTGATCGTCACAACATCATTAGAAAAATTGAAACCATATGTGAATCGATACAAAAAAAACTAGACTTTAAGAGTTTACTGTGCTAAAATATAAAAATAGTACAACACTATAAAGGAGACTTAAAATGAGTAAAAAAATTAGAACAGAAGCAGTCGATTATCTGTTTGAAGCAATTTTGAGCTTAAAAGATAAGGAAGAATGTTATACTTTTTTTGAAGATATATGTACCATCAATGAGCTGTTGTCGTTGTCACAGCGGTTTGAGGTTGCCAAAATGCTCAGAGAACAGAAGACATATTTGGAGATTGCAGAAAAGACAGGGGCATCGACAGCCACAATCAGCCGTGTGAATCGTTCTTTAAACTATGGAAATGACGGATATGATATGGTATTTGAACGAATCAGTCTGGATGAAGATGAAGAATAAGAGAAGTAAGAAAAAGTGCATCAGGTCAAGTGATGCACTTTTTTCCACAGTGGAAAGGTTAAAAGCAGGGCTGTTATTGCTTATACTTGCAGTATTCTTTCAGTTTTTGGCAAGAAATGTGAATGGATTTGCGCAGTGGTATGCGACTTCAATATACAGAATACTTGTAACAATTATCAGCAGAGTCTGCTCTGTGTTTCCGTTTTCGATTGTTGAGATTTTGCTTTATGTGCTGCTCGTAGTTCTGGCGGCTGGGGTGATGAGGGGAATCTACAGAATCTGCAGAAAAACAGAAAAGGCATCCACGATTGCTTTGAAAGGGAGTTCGTGGGTATGCTTGTTAGTAGGAGGATTGTTTTTTATCTACACAATGACCTGTGGGATCAATTATCACAGAACATCTTTTGCTGAGGAGGCGGGCATAACGGATGCGGAATACTCACAGGAAGAATTGGTTCAGTTGGCTGAGTATCTTACGGAAGAAGTCAATGAATTGGCAGATACGGTTCCGCGGACGAAAGAGGGAATCTTTGTGTTGAAAGGGAACACGAAAAAAGAAGCAGTAAGGTCGATGGAACATCTTGCAGAGACCTATTCGGTGTTGGAAGGATATTATCCAAATCCCAAACCTGTCTGGATATCGGAAATTTTGTCATATCAGCATCTGACAGGAGTGTATTCACCATTTACAATTGAGGCAAATTATAATGCGGATATGACAGACTATAATATCCCGTTTACGATGTGTCATGAATTGTCTCATCTGAGAGGGTTTATGTCAGAGGATGAGGCGAACTTTATTGCATATTTAAGTTGTATCAAATCGGAGTCAGAAGAGTTCAGATATAGTGGATTTTTGTCAGGATGGCTGTATGTGATAAACGCCCTTTACGGGGAAAATACAGAAAAATATGAGGAACTGTGTGAACGCCTGAATATAAATGCGCTGAAAGATTTACAGGCGAATAATTCATTTTGGGATAAGTACGATGGCATAACAGCAGAAGTGGCTGACAGAGTAAATGACATTTACTTAAAGGCAAACAGACAAATTGACGGCGTAAAAAGCTATGGGAAAGTAGTAGATCTGATGCTTGGATATCAAAGAATTATGCAGTAAAAAAAGTAGAAGTGTGAAGCTTCTACTTTTTTTTCTCATAATAGTTAGGAAATTTTTCAGGAAGAGAATCAATGAGTTTTTCAATAATTTGTTTCTTGACATACACATCGAAACTGAGTGTGCAAATGAAAGAAAACAATTGTAAAAATTCACGATCCTGTTCGTTCTCTTCTGAAAATGTCTCAGAAGAGGAAGCATACATTGCCTTGAGCTCTTCTTTTAAAGTATCAATGCGATCTTTTTCAAATGAACAGACCTCATCGTAAATATGCGTCAGGTTCAGCTTGCTGTCGGTATGGAAGTACCGATCGGTAACCGGTCTCAAAAGCATCTCGATATCTTTGATAGATAAGAAACTTTTAAAATAATAGATAAAAGTAAGAACGAGAAGATGTTCTTTTGTATACTTTTTCTTTTCCGGAGAAGGAAGCAGATTGTTCTTGGCATAATTGTTGATCATTGTCTTAGTAAGAACCTTGTCATCCTCATAGCGCTTGGAAGAAGCCATCTGCTTATCCATAAAAGTGGTAACCTGATCCATATATAAATCGATATTAGGAATATCAATAGATTTTACATAATCAATTCTGGAAATACTTTCCAAAATACTGTTTAATAAATCATTCGTATCAATTGTCATTTTATCACCTCGATAATTGCATTATATAGTAATAGAAACTATATGACAAGTATTTTGAAAAAACTTTTGGCAAAAAAGGAGAAAAAAGGAAGGATTGATATTTTTTTGACAAAACGTATTGTTCCTGTTGACTATAGATAACCTCTATGTTATTATAGGGTTACATCTATAGTAAGGGAGAAAACTATAGAAAAAATAATATAATAAGAGAGGATAAAATATGAGTAAAGCGACAAAAACGAAAAAGGCAGTAAGCCTTGAAGTCTTTATCTTTCTTGCAGTGATTATTGCATTCTTTGGATTGATAGGGGCGAAAATGGGCGGTGTAAACATGATGCAGACGATGATGAACACAGCCTATCAGTTACTTCTTGAAACAGTATTTTATATCATGGCGATTGCGGTTATAGCAGGAGCCGTATCTGGGTTATTTTCAGAATTTGGTTTGATTGCATTAATCAATAAAATAATTTCTCCCCTAATGAAACCAGTGTATGATTTACCTGGAGCAGCTTCAATGGGAGTCTTGACTACGTACTTGTCAGATAACCCGGCAATTTTAGGACTTGCAGAGGACACAAACTTTAAAAAATATTTCAAAAAATATCAATTACCGGCACTGACAAATTTAGGTACAGCATTCGGTATGGGTCTTATTGTTACAACATCAATGATCGGTATTACATCTCCAACAGGTGAGAATCTTGGATTTGCAGCTCTGATCGGTAATATCGGTGCAATTATCGGTAGTGTTGTCAGCGTAAGAATGATGATTTTGTTTACGAAGAAAGAATATGGTACGACAGAATATTGTATTCCGCTTGAAGAAGGAAGTGAAAAAGATGTCTTTGAGCAGAGAGAAGTAAGAGATGGTGGAATTGGAGCGAGAGCATTGGAAGCATTGTTGGACGGTGGTAAGAATGGTGTGGATGTAGGTCTTGCAATTATTCCTGGTGTACTTGCGATTTGTACGGTTGTAATGATGCTTACAAATGGACCTTCCGCAGACGGTGTTTACACAGGTGCTGCTTATGAGGGAGTTGCATTGTTGCCATGGATTGGAGAAAAATTGCAGTTTATCTTATCTCCATTATTTGGATTCTCTTCACCATCAGCAATCTCTGTTCCAATCACAGCATTAGGAGCGGCCGGAGCAGCTGTTGGATTGATACCTAAGATGGTAGCAGACGGTGTAGCACATGCGAATGACGTTGCAGTATTTACAGCAATGTGTATGTGCTGGAGCGGATACTTAAGTACTCATGTTGCGATGATGTCAAGTTTGAAGTGCAGCAAACTTACAGGAAAAGCAATCATCAGCCATACAATCGGTGGTATTGTGGCAGGTATCGCAGCAAACTGGTTATTCCAGTTAGCATCTTTCATAATGTAATTTGAATAATGTTTAAAATGGAATGTGCGAGAGTACATTCCATTTTTGGCAGGAGGGAAGAACGTATGAGCGAAAAAATGAAAATATTTCAAAAGATTCAATATGTGACGGTGGGAATTGCATTTGCATCAATTGTTTTGCCATTGATATTGCTTATATTTATTCCTCTTGTTTTTATGCGGTATACCCTCTATAATGATTACATACTTGTGCAGTGCTATATTTTTGGAACGGAACGGATTCCATATGAGAGCATTACCAATATAAAGAAGACGTGGAATCCATTGTCTTCGGCAGCGTTGTCACTTCGCAGGATTCAGATTGATTACACGGTAAACGGACGGCATGAAATCATGTTGATTTCGCCGATAAAAAGAGATCAATTTTTAAGAGAAGTGGAAAAAAGAATGGCAATTCAGAACATAAAGAAGGAGAGTTTATGAGCATTTACGATACATTGAATAAAGAACAGCGTGAAGCGGTCTATCATACAGAGGGGCCGCTTCTCATCCTCGCGGGAGCAGGTTCAGGAAAGACAAGAGTGCTGACACACCGCATCGCATATTTGATTGATGAAAAGGGAGTCAATCCATGGAATATTTTGGCGATTACATTTACGAACAAAGCGGCAGGTGAGATGCGTGAGCGTGTTGATCAGATTGTCGGATTTGGCTCGGAGAGCATCTGGGTGAGCACGTTTCATTCGACCTGCGTGCGGATATTGAGAAGACATATTGACTTACTTGGATACGATACTAGCTTTACGATTTATGATGCAGATGATCAAAAGACGCTTATGAAAGATGTCTGCAAATATTTACAGATTGATACAAAAGTCTATAAGGAGCGGAACCTTTTGGCAGCGATTTCTTCGGCGAAGGATGAGCTGATCACGCCGGAAGAATATGAATTGAATGCGGCGGGGGATTTCGGAAAGCAGAAGATTGCAAAGGTATATAAAGAATATGAAAAACAACTGCGGGCAAACAATGCACTGGATTTTGATGATCTTCTCGTGAAGACAGTACAACTGTTTCAGACACAGCCGGAGGTGCTTGATTATTATCAGGAGCGATTCCGCTATATTATGGTCGATGAGTATCAGGATACGAATACGGTGCAGTTTGAGCTGATTCGGATTTTGGCAAAGAAATATAGAAATCTCTGCGTGGTAGGAGATGATGACCAGTCTATTTACAAATTTCGCGGGGCAAATATCAAAAATATTTTGAATTTTGAACATGTGTTTGAAGATGCAAAAGTGATTAAACTGGAGCAGAATTATCGTTCTACAGGTAATATTTTGAATGCGGCGAATGCAGTGATAAAGAATAATTTTGGCCGTAAGGAGAAATCACTCTGGACAGAAAATGGTGAGGGGGATAAGATTGCGTTTCGTCAGTTCGACAGTGGATATGATGAGGCAGAATACATTGTGGGAGATATCAAAGAGCATGTGAATAACGGAACGCGCACATACAATGATCATGCTGTTTTATATCGTACCAATGCGCAGTCACGTATGTTTGAAGAAAAATTTGTAACAGCCAGCATTCCGTATAAAATTGTGGGCGGCATTAATTTCTATGCAAGAAAAGAGATTAAAGATTTACTTGCATATTTGAAAACAATCGACAATGGGAAAGACGATTTGGCGGTCCGAAGAATTATCAATGTGCCAAAACGTGGCATTGGGCTTACGACAATCAATCGAGTGCAGGAAAATGCACTGGAGCGCGGAGTAAGTTTTTACGAGACACTCCGAGCAGCGGATCTGATTCCAAATATTGGGAGAAGTGCGAGTAAATTAGAGTCATTTGTGGCGTTGATTGAACATTTTAAAAGTGAGGCAAAAAATATGTCTATCTGCGATCTTATGCAGGAAATTCTGGATATGACAGGCTATATCGAAGACCTGAAATCGGAGGGCGATATTGAAGCGGAGGCAAGAATCGAAAATATCGATGAATTGATGAATAAAATCGCAGCTTACGAGGAATCCTGTGAAGATGAAATGCCGACATTGAGCGGATTTTTAGAGGAAGTTGCACTTGTCGCAGATATCGACAGTTTGGATGAAGACAGTGATTATGTGGTCCTGATGACACTGCACAGTGCAAAAGGTCTTGAATTTCCGGAAGTGTATCTTGCAGGAATGGAAGATGGTCTTTTCCCAAGCTATATGACAATCACATCCGATGATCCGACTGAGGTGGAGGAAGAGCGAAGACTCTGTTATGTTGGAATTACAAGAGCAAGAGAAAATCTGACGCTGACTTGTGCGAGAAGAAGAATGGTGCGCGGAGAGACGCAGTACAATAAGATGTCTCGATTTTTAAAGGAGATTCCGGTGAATCTTTTAAGCACAGGCAATCTCATCGAAAAAGATGGGAAAGAAGTTCCAAAGCAGAATGCATATATGCAGGCAAAACAAGCATTCCGCACACAGGCATTTGCTATGCAGAAACCGAAGCAGCAGTTTACAGTTACGCAAGGGGAAGGTCTGTCTTACGATGTGGGGGACAGGGTCAGACATATGAAGTTCGGAGAAGGACTAGTGACTGGAATTACAGAAGGCGGACGTGACTATGAAGTTACAGTACAGTTTGATACAGTCGGTGTGAAAAAGATGTTTGCTACATTTGCAAAATTACAAAAAGTATAAGAATTTGTATAAAATGATAGAATCTACATATGGTAATATCAGTATGTAAGTGGTATAATGTGAAAAAGAGAACAGTGACTTCTGAGGAAAGTCGGAAAGGACGTGGACATATGAATAAATTAGAAGATATGATTGCAGCATCAAAATTAAATGAGTTACTGCACAAAAAAGATGATGAAAAGGCGAAAAACACATTGCTTTGGGTTTTGGCGGTTGTAGGTGCAGTGGCAGCAATTGCAGGAATCGCTTACGCAGTATATAAGTTCTTTACACCAGACTATTTGGAAGACTTCGAAGAGGACTTTGAAGACGATTTCGACGACGATTTTTTCAGTGACGATGATGAAGTTTAATTAGTTGAGGGCGGTGGTAATGTGACAATTACTGCCGTCCTCAATTCAATAAGGGGGAGGATACATATGATAACAAGTGATATGCCGCTTAGAAAGCAGATTTTTTCTATCCCGAATATGCTTGGATATTTTCGGATATTGTTACTTCCGCTGATCGTATGGAGATATGTGACAGCAGATTCGATTGCAGAGTTTCATATGGCGGCAGTTATTATTGGAATTTCAGGGATTACCGATTTTTTAGATGGATTTATTGCAAGAAAATTCAATATGATTACTAACCTAGGAAAGATTGTTGACCCGGTTGCAGATAAATTAACACAGGCAGCGATTGTATTTTCTTTGTCGTTCCGTTTCCAATGGCTGATTCCGGTTGTGGTGCTGTTTGTCATCAAAGAAGGATTTATGGGAATTATGGGCGTGATTCTTCTGAAAAAAGGGAAAATGTTAAACGGCGCGAAGTGGTTCGGAAAAGTATCCACAGCAGTGCTTTATGTTGTGATGTTTATTTTGATTTTGGCGCCGAATATTCAGGAGCAAATTGCGAATACATTGATTGTATTGAGCGGTTTTCTGCTTTTGATGTCATTTATACTGTATATTCCGGTGTACAAAAAGATATTGAGCGAAGCATAATTTCATGTAAAAAAGAGTTCGGTATGCGAAAGCAAAATCGAACTCTTTTTTCATGTGCTCTGCAGTGCTTACTAGAGCTGATCGATGATGTCAGAGGCGTGCAATGCCTTTTGGATAATATGCACAATATTAGGCTGTACTTTTTTCGGATCGTCAAGCTGAAATGGCATATTGTCTAAAAACGCATTTGAAAGCCGGTAAACATATGCCTCTTCTTCAGGTTGTTCTGCAATCAGAACATCCCCCTGAGTACGCATCTCATCTGTATTTTTTTCATGTTCAAGACTCATCTCAGTCAGCATCGAGAGCATAATGCAGAAATGCTCTTCATCCCAAGCAGACAGGTACATGCATTTACAGAGCCCTTTGGTGAAAAATGGATAATCGGCGAAACAGTCTAAAAGCTCTTTGAAACGTGTCCGGTGGCTTGAGTTCTCGAATAGATGCTCTTTGTCTAAAGCAACAATCCATTGTTCTTTCCAATTCATGAAATCCCTCCTCAATCTGTATTACTAAAATTATAGATGGAAAAAGGAAAGAACTCAATACATTTTGGAAAGATTGTTCACTTTTGGTTGGCAAAAAAGTTGGAAACTGATAGAATAAAACAATAAATGAAAAGTATAGAGAGGATTTTATATAGATGAAAAAGAGAGAAGTATATGAAGGCATTATTCAAAAAGTAGCATTTCCGAACAAAGGACTGGTGACTGTCGAGGGCGAGGAAAAATCAGTGATTGTAAAAAATGGTATTCCAGGTCAGAAGGTAAAATTCTGTGTAAACAAAATACGAAAAGGGAAAGCGGAAGGAAGGCTTTTGGAAGTTCTTGAAAAATCACCTTTGGAGACAAGAGAACCTGTGTGCAGCATTTTCCCTGCCTGTGGAGGCTGTATGTACCAGACGATGTCTTACGAGGAACAGATGAAAATGAAAGGTGATCAGGTAAAAGAAATATTGGATGCCGCCATTTTGGAAGATTATGAATTTGAGGGGGTAAAAGCAAGCCCAAAAGAGTTCGCTTACCGTAATAAGATGGAATTTTCCTTTGGAGATGAATACAAAGACGGTCCGCTGTCACTTGGGCTGCACAAAAAGGGAAGCACATATGATGTGCTGACAGCAGCTGATTGTAAATTAGTGCACGAAGATATGACAAAGATTCTCTTGTGTGTATTGGAATATTTTAAAGAGAAAAATGTGGCATATTATAAAAAAATGCAACATGTGGGTTATCTTCGCCACCTGCTTTTACGCCGTGGTGATCAGACCGGAGAAATTCTCGTAAACCTTGTGACAACAACACAGGAAGAACACGATTTATCTTTGCTTGTGGACGCACTTTTGGCATTGCAGCTGGAAGGAAAAATCGTTGGAATTCTTCATATTTTAAATGATTCCTTATCTGATGTAGTACAGAGTGATGAAACTCGAATTTTATACGGACAGGACTTTTTCTACGAGAAATTGCTTGATATGGACTTCAAAATCACACCGTTTTCATTCTTCCAGCCAAATACAAAGGGTGCGGAGATTCTCTATAAAACCGTGAGGGATTATATCGGGGATATCCACAACATGACGGTCTTTGATTTGTTCAGTGGAACAGGAACGATCGCACAAGTTTTAGCTCCGGTTGCAAAACAGGTAATCGGCGTGGAGATTGTCGAGGAGGCTGTGGAGGCTGCGAAAGAAAACGCAGAGCACAACGGACTTTCCAACTGTAGATTTATTGCAGGTGATGTGTTCAAGGTGCTGGATGAAATTGAAGAAAAACCGGATGTGATCGTGCTGGACCCTCCGAGAGATGGGATACACCCAAAAGCACTGCCGAAGATATTGGACTATGGGGTGGATAAGATTGTGTATATTTCCTGCAAAGTGACAAGTCTTGCGAGGGATCTGGAGATGATACAGGCAAGAGGATATCGGGTGGAGAAGTGCACGGCGGTGGATCAATTTTGTCAGACGGTACATGTTGAGACGGTAGTACTGCTTTCCCACAAAAAGCCAGACGGACATATCAACGTAAAAGTTGAGTTTGGTGAGGGTGAGGGAAAAGTACCGCTGGATAATATCGTAAAGAGAGCCGAAGCGTACAAGCCGAAAGAGCGAGTTACATACAAAAAGATAAAGGAATACATAGAAGCTAAATATGGTTTCAAGGTACATACTGCTTATATAGCAGAGGTAAAGAGAAGTCTGGGCTTGCCGATGTATGACGCTCCTAATGCGGTAGAAGAATTGAAACAACCGAGGAAACATCCGACAGCGGAGAAAGTGGAAGCTATCAAAGATGCATTGAAGTGTTTTGAGGTTATCTAAAATCATAAGCGTATCATTAGAAATAGTGATGCGCTTATTTTTACAAACAAAATTCCACATTTGAGCTGTTTGTCACTTATACATATAATGAAGGTGAAGAAACAGAGGTGCATCGCTTCTCGCACAGGTCGAAAAGAGCATTCAGATGAATCTGATTAAATCCCCG